>Ga0308169_10003571_pt1 | contig 15106 bp, 10 predicted proteins | sample PhyBR1_2_FD_202139 | JGI IMG/M metagenome (GOLD analysis project Ga0308169, IMG submission 202139) | Phyllosphere microbial communities from UC Gill Tract Community Farm, Albany, California, United States - DLSLSB.R1 | ecosystem: Host-associated > Plants > Phyllosphere > Unclassified | place... | reverse complement strand
CGGAAGAACTGTCGCCCGCCTACGTGTTCCTGGCCTCGAACGCCTGCTCGAGCTATATCACGGGCATCGTGCTGCCGGTGACGGGCAGCGTCGGCGAATAAGTGAGTAAATAAGCACACAAGGAGAATCGTGATGGCACGCAGCATGTGGAAAGGTGCGATCAGCTTCGGGCTGGTGCACATCCCGGTCGAGATGTACCCGGCGGTGAGCGACAAAGGACTCGACCTGCACATGCTCGACCGCCGCGACTTTTCCCCGATCGGCTTCAAGCGCTACAACAAGAACACCCAGAAGGAAGTGGGCTGGGACGACATCATCAAGGGTTACGAATACGCCGACGATGAATGGGTCGTGCTCTCGGACGAAGATTTGCGGCGTGCGAATCCGGAAGCGACCCAGACGATCGACATCCTCGCCTTTGTCGACGCCGGCGACGTGCCGCTCCTGTACTACGACCAGCCCTACTACCTCGCGCCCGGCAAGGGCGGCGACAAGGTGTATGCGCTGCTGCGCGACACGCTGAAGAAAGTGGGCAAGATCGGCATCGCCCATGTCGTCATCCGCGTCAAGCAGCACCTGGCCGCCCTCCACTGCGTGGGCAACACGATCGTGATGAACACGCTGCGCTATGCCGACGAGATCCGCGACGCCGGGGACCTGAAAATCCCGGGCAAGAACGCGAAAACGGCGATCTCCGACAAGGAACTCAAGATGGCGATGGCCCTGGTCGAGGGCATGAGCGAGGACTGGGAGCCGGAGCAGTACCACGACACCTACCGCGAGGACGTGCTGGCCCTGATCGAGAAGAAGGTCAAGGCCAGGCAGACCAAGACCATCACCATGCCCGACCCGCACGAGAAGCCGGCCAAGGCGACGAATGTCATCGACCTGGTCTCGCTGCTGCAGGCAAGCCTTGGCAAGAAGCCGGGCAAGGCGGCAGCCCTCGACGACGATGACGACGACGAACCGCCGCCACCGAAGCGGGCGAAAAAGCCCGCCGAGGAAGACGAGGACGAGGAGCCTGCGCCGCGCCGGAAAACGGCGGCCGCCGGCCGCGAGGCCGTGGCTGCGAAGGCGGCGCCGAAGCGCGCCCCTGCAAAGAAGGCGGCGGCCAAGCCGGCGGCAAAGGCCGTGGCAGCGAAGGCGCCCGTCCGCCGCAAGAAGGCGGCGTGAGGGATGGGGGATTTGCTCGACCTCCTGCAATGGCCCGCGATGGCGGTCAGCCTGTATGCCGCCTTCATGATCGGATCGAAGAACGCCAAAAAACGCATCTTCGGCTTCTGGATGTTCATCCTCAGTAACGTCCTGTGGATCATCTGGGGCGTGCATGACGAAGCATGGGCGCTGATTTCGCTGCAGGTGGCGTTGATGGCGATGAATTTCCGCGGAATCTACAAGAACGAGTCCTGAAGAACACCAACCTTTCACTTATTGGAGAACACGATGCGCAAAATGATCATGATGGCGATTGCCGGTTTCATCTGGAAAAAAATCTCGGCCAAAGTCAACAAGCAGACCTACAACGGCACCACGAGCGGACGCCGCTATTAATGCCGGACGCCGCGGTGCAATGCCGCGGCGCTTTTCCCCTTCCTTCCTATAAGGCCTGCCGCGTTCGAAGCCGGCGCCTGGCCTCGCCATGCATATCCGAAAATTTCCAAAAAGTAAATTTTCTCGCCTACAATCAGCTATCGACAGGCTGACAACAAGGTGAACCCGCATGAAAGCGACAATCCTCAGGACACTCTCCATCGCCACCCTTTTCGCCGCACAGGCCGCAGCCCAGGCCGGCGTGGTGGCCGACCATCCCGGCCGCTGGATGGGCGAAATCACGATTCCGAACGGCCCTGTCCTCAAGCTCGGCGCCGACCTGTTCAGCCGCGCCGATGGTTCGCCCTGGGCCTCGATGGCCAGCCCCGACCAGGGCCAGTACGACCTGCCCTTGAAGGCCCTCACTGAAAACGGAGGGTCGGCGGACCTGGTCCTGCCCTTCGGCGTGCTGGCGCTAACCTGGGAGGGGGATCATTTCAAGGGCATGTGGAAACAGGGTGGCGAAAGTTTCCCCTTGACGCTGCGCCAGGTGGCCGAATTCCCGCGCCAGGCGCGGCCACAAACGCCGCAGGCGCCCTTCCCGTATACCGACGAAACGCTGGCGATCGCCGGCGGCGACGGCGTCAAGCTCGGTGCGACACTCTCGGTCCCGAAGGGCGTGAAGCGCCCGCCGGCGGTGGTGCTGGTACACGGCAGCGGCCCTTCGACGCGCGACGCCGACATCGCCGGCCACCAGCATTTCCGCGTGCTTGCCGATTACCTCGCACGCCATGGGATCGCGGTCCTGCGCTACGACAAGCGTGGCAATGGCCGCTCGAGCGGCGACGCTCACCACCAGCAAGCTGGTCGATGATGCCCAGGGCGCCCTTCGTGCATTACGCACCAGCAAGCGCTTCGCCCGCGTGGGGCTGCTCGGCCTGAGCGAAGGATCCGGCCTGTCGGCGGCGGTGGCCGCGCGCGCGCCTGGCGAGGCCGACTTCGTCGTCTCGATGGCCGGCGTGGGCTTGCCGGGCGTGGACCTGATCGTGCTGCAGGACCGGATCGAGACCATGGACGCCGGCGCCACGCCCGAGGAAGCCGATCGTGTCGTCGCTTACGCCGGCATGTATTACCGCACGATCATGGCCAACGAGGATGCGGACGCCCGCATGGCGGCACTCAAGACCTTGCAGGAAGCGCAACCGGACGCCGTCGCCCTCCTGGCCAAGTACAAGATGGCTCACGGCTCGCTGCGCCTGGAAGAAGCCAGGAAACCGTGGCTGCGCACGCTGTTGCAATCCGATCCGCGCACCGACTGGCGCAAGCTAGGGGTACCGGTGCTGGTCCTGAACGGCAGCCTCGACCACCAGGTGCCGGCGCAGGACAACGTCGCCGCGATCGTCGGCGCGCTGCGCGCAGGCGGCAATAACAAGGTCGAGTCGGCGATCATGCCGAACCTGAACCACTTGTTCCAGACGGCAAAGACAGGGAGCACGGCGGAGTATGCGACCATCGATGAAACGGTCGCGCCCGCGGCGCTCGCGCGCGTCGCCACCTTCATCGGGCGCCAGCGCTGACGTCCTGATGCGGCGAGCAGCGCGGCCCGCGAGACATCACTGCGCGGTTGGCTGCGCTTTGTAGCCCAGTTGCTTCATCGCCGCCGTCAGCGTCCTGGCCGCCTTCGCATACCCCTCCCACGGATCGTTGCCCTTGTCCAGGCGCGTATGCGCATTGAGTACATTCCACTGGTCGCTCGACTTCATCGTCTGCAGTTCGTCCCAGGCCAGCGGCACCGAGATGCCGAGCCCGGGACGCGCGCGTACCGACCAGGCGCAGACGGTGGTCGCGCCCTGGCCGTTGCGCAGGTAGTCGATGAAGATCTTGCCGACCCGGTTCTTGGGGCCGCTCTTTGCGGTGAAGCGGTCCGGCAAGGTCTTCGCCAAATGGGTCACGATCGCCTGCGAGAACGCTTTCACCGTGTCCCAGTCCTTGCCGCCCTTGATCGGCACCACCACGTGCAAGCCCTTGCCGCCGCTGGTCTTCAGGAAAGCAGGTAAGCCGAGCTCCTCGAGGAAGGCGCGCATCAGCTGGGCGGCTTCCTGCATCGCCGGCCATTCTGCGCCCTCGCCCGGGTCGAGGTCGAACACCATGCGGTCCGGCTTGTCGTAGGCCTTGCTGGTCGCGTTCTGCGTATGGAATTCGAGCGCATTCCACTGGGCCGCCGACAGGATGCCGGCGATATTGCCGACTTCGAGCATCGGCGGATGGTCCGGGTCGAGCGCCTGGTCCATGTGCTTCATGCCGGGCAGCTTCTTGATGTCGGCATGCTTCTGGAAGACCAGGTCGCCCTTGATGCCGGCGGGCGCCCGCACCAGCGAGACCGGGCGGCCCTTCAGGTGCTCCATCATCAATTCGCCCACCAGCGCGTAGTAGCGCACCACGTCCATCTTGGTGGCGCCGCTCTTCTCGTCGACGACGCGCTCGCCGTGCGTGATTTTCAGGGTCGCGGGCAGCTTGCCTTCAGGCGACACAGGGTCCTCGGAAACGGGTTCGGCGTCTTCGTTCATGTCGACTTCCTTCACTGGTGTTGGGAGTTCGCGCGTGATGCCCGCGGCCGGCTTGTCGGTGCGCAGGCCCTGGAACACCGGGTGGCGCACCGAGCCGGTGTTGGTCCATTCGGAAAAACTGACCTCGGCGATCAGTTCGGGTTTTACCCAGTGGTGCTTGCGCCCCGGCACCGAACGCGGCGGGAAGGGGCTCACGTCGGTATCGAGGGCTTTCAGTTTGGCGGTGACGTCGCGCAGGCTCTCGGCATTGAAGCCGCTGCCGACATTGCCGGCATAGCGCAGCACGCCTTCCTGGTCGTAGGTGCCCAGCAGCAGCGAGCCGACCCCGGTGCGCGAGCCCTTGGGATCGGTGTAGCCGGCGATCACGAATTCCTGGCGCTGGCCGCACTTCAGCTTGATCCATTCGGGCGAGCGGCGCGAGAGATAGCGCGAATCGCGCCGCTTGCCGATCACGCCTTCCAGCCCGATCTTGCAGGCCGCCACCACCAGCCCTTCGGGGTCGGTCCCGAAGACGCCGGAGAAGCGCACGATTTCGGAGGCCTTGGCCTGGTTCAGCGCCCCTTCCAGCAAGGCGCGACGGTCGACCAGCGCCGCGTTGCGCAAGTCGTAGCCGCCGAGGTAAGGCGCATCGAACAGGAAGTAGACGATGTCGGCCTTGTTGCTGCCGTCGAAAGCCAGTTGCAGCAAGCCGAAATTCGGGCGACCGTTGGCGTCGTGCACGACGATTTCGCCGTCATACCAGCCGTCGGGCAGGCCGATCCGTTCGATTTCCTGCTGCAGCGGGCGCAGCTTGTCGGTCCAGTCGTTGTTGTTGCGGGTGATCAGGCGCACTTCGCCATTCTCGATGCGCGCGAGCATGCGGTAGCCGTCGAACTTGACCTCGAATACCCACTCTTCGGGATTGGCCGGCGGGCTGTCGACCAGGGTCGCGAGCTCGGGCGCGAATTCCGCCGGCAGCGGCGCCTCGACCACGCCCTCGGGCAGGCTGCCGTCGCGGGCCGCGTCGGCGGCTTTCACGGCGGCGGCGTCGGCCTTCGCTTTCGTGCTGCGGCTGGTTTTGGCGGCCGGCTTCGCGGCCGGCGCCGCTGCGCTTGCCTTGCCTTTCGTGGCGCGGGCCGTCTTCGCAGGCGCCGCCTCATCGGCCGCGGCGGCCTTCGCCTTGCCCTTCGCCTTCGCCGGCACCTTCTCCTTCGTGCCCGGCATCGGCAGCGGCTTCACGCTGTCCGGCATTTCGTCGACCACCGAGAACTCCTCGGCCGGCCGTGCGTAATCGTCCTTCTCCTTGATCAGGAGCCAGGCTTCCTGCTTCTCGTCGCCACGCCCCTTCATCCGGACCAGCACCCAGTTGCCGTGCATCTTGTGTCCATGCAGCCGGAATTTCAGGTTGCCCTTGCGGTAGCCCTCGTGCGGATCGCCTTCGGGCTCCCAGGTGCCCTTGTCCCAGATGATGACCTTGCCCGCGCCATACTGCTTTTCGGGAATCGTGCCCTCGAAATCGGAATAGGAAATCGGGTGGTCCTCGACGTGCACCGCCATGCGCCGGTCATGGGTGTCGTAGCTCGGGCCCTTCGGCACGGCCCAGCTCTTCATGGTGCCGTCGAGCTCGATCCGGAAATCGTAGTGCAGGCGGCTGGCCCAGTGCTTCTGGATCACGAAGCTGAGCGCATCCTTCCCCGGCACGCCGCCTTCGGCCGGCTCGGACGTAATCGAAAAATCGCGCTTGGATTTGTAGAGCTTGAGGGCGTCGGGCATGGCGAACTCCTGCGTTTTTCCTGTAAGTCCCAGTGTAGGAGAGGCGTCACGAGGCGACTGTACGGCAGCTAACGGTCGCGCTCGGGTTGAAATCGGGCGCTGTTTGTAACCGGATGTAAAAAGACGTCAACCCTGTCGATCCGAGCCGCGTTATCGGCACAGCAGCACCCGGAACGCGGTCCAGGTTCCATTCATAAGTCCACTCCTGAAGGAAAGACCATGAGCAAAATCGTCGCTACCCTGATCGCCGGCCTGTTCGCTACCTCGGCATTCGCCCAGACCGCAACGCACGCAACGCACGCGGCTACGCCGGCCACCAAGGCGGAAGCGAAGGAAGCCAAGGAAGTTGCAAAGGCCGATGCCAAGGTAGAGAAGGCCCAGGCCGAAGCGAAGGCCGATGTCGCCGAAGCCAAGGCCGATGCAGCGAAGGACAAGGCCAAGGCCACGAAGAAAGCCAGCAAGAAAAAAGCGGAAGCAAAAGCCGACGCCGCCGAAGCGAAGGCAGAACACAAGGCAGATCAAAAAGCAGGCGCCGCCATGCACAAAGCGGACACCACCACTGCCGCCACCAAATAATTACACGCCGCTCGAGCCCCACCATAGCCCAAGGAAGACAGGGTTCGCCCTGTCTTTTTTTCGCCTGCCTTTGGCGGCCGCACGCCGATTCCGGCACATGCGTCATGCATGCAGGATAAGCTGTACCTCCCCTGCCGTATTTTCCTGTCCGCGCTCTCCCGAGCCGGTTTCCATCCCCATCGGGCGCATGCTCTACAATATGCGCTCCCCTGACCTGGAGCGCGCCATGCACAAGATCGTCTTCCTCGACCGCGACAGCCTGCTTGCCAAGGTGCGGCGTCCCGCGTTCGCCCACGACTGGCTCGACTACCCGGCCACCGCGCCCGACCAGGTGCCGGAGCGCCTGCGCGGCGCCACGATCGCCGTCACCAACAAGGTGCCGCTGCGCGCCGAGGTCCTCGACCAGCTGCCCGAGCTGCGCATGGTGGCGGTCGCCGCCACCGGCACCGACAACGTCGACCTCGCCGCCTGCCGCGCGCGCGGCATCGCGGTCGCCAACATCCGCGATTATTCGGTCGTCTCGGTGCCCGAGCACTGCTTCACGCTGATGCTGGCCCTGCGCCGCAACCTGCGCGCCTATGTCGCGGACGTGGAAGCGGGCCGCTGGGAGCGCTCGAACCGTTTCTGCCTGCTCGATCACCCGATCGGCGACCTGGCCGGCAGCCGGCTCGGCATCGTCGGCTACGGCGCGCTGGGACGGCGCGTGGCGCAGATCGGCCAGGCCTTCGGCATGCGCATCGCCACGGCCTCGCGTTCGCCCGTCAATGAGCCGGGCGTCGAGCAGCTGTCCCTGGACGAGCTGCTGGCCACCTCGGACGTGGTCAGCCTGCACCTGCCGCTGACCGAGGCGACGCGCCACATGATCGGCGCGCGCGAACTGGGGCTGATGAAGCCGGGCGCGCTGCTGATCAATACCGCGCGCGGCGGCCTGGTCGACGAGGACGCGCTGGCCGAAGCCCTGATGCGGCGCACGATCGGCGGCGCCGGTTTCGACGTGCTGAGCAAGGAGCCGCCGTCGCAGGACAATCCGTTGCTGGGGCTGCGGCTGCCGAATTTCATCCTGACGCCGCACGTGGCCTGGGCCAGCAGCGGGGCGATGCAGACGCTGGCGGATATGCTGGTGGACAATATCGAGGCGTGGGAAGCGGGCCGGGCGACGAACCTGGTGGGGTGACGACGAACGGTCGATTCCCGTTGGGGGGCACAGGTGCCCACCCAAGGTATTTCGCGGCCTCGCAGGATCAGGCCGAGGGCACGCGACAGGGCCGGTCGTAAAGAGGCATCACCGCCGCCGGTTCCGATTTACTCCAGGCGGATAGCGACGTCGAAGATCCAGGTGCGCCGGATTTCCACCACGTCGAACTGACCCGCCAGCGCCGGCGGGAAGCGGCCGTAGGGCGCCTGGCCCGCTACCACGTTCCGTATCGCCTCGTCGAGCGCGCGCACGCCGCTCGACACCACGAAGGTCACCTTTTCCACCGAACCGTCGGCGCGCACGGCCACCGTCACGACCGGCTGGACGTGCGCCTGTTTCACGAGCTCGCGCATGGTGTCGAGGCTCTGGTTCATCTCGATCTTGCGGCTCATGGCTTGCGCGTACTGGACCAGCTCGGCGTTCGCATCGGCGCGGCCGAACAACCAGCCGCGGCGCAGGCTGCTGACCGTGGGCGGGAGTTTGGCCGCCTCATCGCGCTGGGCATTTTCCGCGTCGAGCTGCTTGCCGATCGCGCGCAGGCGCTCCTCGCGCTGCGCCTCCTGCGCGGCTTTTTCACGCTCGCGCTCGAGCCTGGCCTGAGTTTGTTTGTCCTGCTCCATGCGGGCCTGCTCCTGCCTGCCGGCGTCCTGCCGGGCTGCCTCTTGCCGGGCTGCCTCCTGCCGGGCTGCCTCTTGCCGGGCTGCCTCCTGACGGGCGGCCTCCTGCCGAGCTGCCTCCTGACGGGCGGCCTCCTGCCGGGCTGATTCCTGCCGTGCCGACTCCTGCCGGGCTGCCTCCTGCCGGGCTGCTTCCTGCCGTGCTGCTTCCTGCCGTGCTGCTTCCTGCCGTGCTGCTTCTTGCCGTGCTGCTTCCTGCCGTGCTGCTTCTTGCCGTGCTGCCTCCTGCCGTGCTGCTTCCTGCCGTGCTGCCTCCTGCCGTGCTGTTTCTTGCCGTGCTGCCTCCTGCCGTGCTGCCTCCTGCCGTGCTGCTTCCTGCCGTGCTGCTTCCTGCCGTGCTGCTTCCTGCCGTGCTGCCTCCAGGCGCGCTGCCTCGGCGCGTTCCTGTTCCTGGCGGACCGCATCCTGGCGCGCTTTTTCAAGCACCCTCGCCTGCTCCTGGCGCTGAGTTTCCTGCCGCGCAAACTGCTCGCGTTCGGCCGCCAGGCGCGCCGCCTCCTGCTGCGCCTTCTCGCGCAGGCTCGCCTGCTCCTGGCGCACGGCCTCCAACTGCGTTTGCCGCGTCTGTTCCTGCAGCGCCGCCTCGGCGCGGGCGGCATCGAGCCGTTCGCGTTCCTGGCGGGCGGTCTCCTGCTGCGCCTTTTCGATCACCCGCGCCTCTTCCTGGCGCAGGTCCTCCTGGCGGGCAAGCTCTTCGCGTTGGGCCGTCAGGCGCGCCGCTTCGCGCTGCGCGTCCGCTTCCAGTGCCAGCTGGCGCAGCCGCTGCGCATTCGCCCGCACCTGCTCCTGCTCGCGCGTCTCCTCCTCCATGCGCTTCTGCACCCGATCGGCCGCTTTTTCGGGAGGCGGCGCCGGGCTGTCTTCGACCACCTCGGCCCTCATGACCGGGCGCGGCGGCGGCACGGCGGCAGCGGCGGCAGGCACCGGTGGTGGAAGCGGCACGGGTTCCGGCGCGGGAGGCGGCGGTGCCGGCTGCGGGATCGATACCGGGGGCGGTTCAGGAGGCGCGGCGGCCGGCGCCGGCATGGCCAGGGGTGTGGGTTTGGGCGCCACCGCGGGCTTTTCCGTTGCGGCGGGCGCAGGCGGGCGTGGAGCTGCCTTCTGCGGAGGAGCCGCGGACGGCAGCGGCGCGGCAGCCGGCGCGGGCGCCAGCTGCACCCGCAGCTCGTTCGCGCCGAGGCGTCGCTCTTCCCACGGAAAATGCAGGCCCGGCAAGCCGAAGGTTTCGCCACCGACGGCAAGGCTGAGCAGCAGCGCGTGGACGGCCGCCGACAGCAGGAACGCGGTATTCATGCGCGCCGGCCGCCCCTGGAGGAAGAAAGCGGGCCGCCAGTCGGCCAGCCTTTGCGCAGGCGTGAACTCAATCATGCGCTGCGCTTTTCCGTGGACGAGGTGCCGGGTAAATCGATGTGATCATGGTGACGATTGCGGAGATGCCAATCTGGCAAGGAACTCGGCAATGCTATCACAGGCTCCATTCGATCCATCGTTCCGTACAGGCAACGCCGACGGCCCCGCTCAGTAAGTGCCTGGCAGCAGGATGTTGCGGTCCACGTCGCGCACGTCGCGCAGGCCGCAGAAGGCCATCGTCAGGTCCAGCTCATTGCGGATAATTTCAAGGCAGCGCGCCACCCCCGCCTCGCCCATCGCACCGAGCCCGTACAGGAAAGGCCGGCCAATGTAGACACCCTTCGCCCCCAGCGCCAGCGCGCGGATCACGTCCTGGCCGGAGCGCACGCCGCCGTCCATGTGCACTTCGATCTGGCTGCCGACCTCGGCGACGATTGCGGGCAGCGCGCCGATGCTCGACTGCGCGCCGTCGAGCTGGCGGCCGCCGTGGTTGGAGACGATCAGCGCGTCGGCGCCGCTCTTCACCGCCAGGCGCGCATCCTCCGGGTCCATGATGCCCTTGATGATCAGTTTGCCGCCCCAGCGGTCCTTGATCCAGGCCACGTCGTCCCAGGACAGCGCCGGGTCGAACTGCTGCGAGGTCCAGGACGAGAGCGAACTCATGTCCGATACGCTGGTCGCGTGGCCGACGATGTTGCCGAACTGGCGGCGCGGGGTGCGCAGGATGTTCCAGCACCAGCGCGGCTTGGTCGCCAGGTTGATCATGGTCGGGATGGTCAGCTTGGGCGGCGCGGTCATGCCGTTGCGCAGGTCCTTGTGGCGCTGGCCCAGCACCTGCAGATCGAGCGTCAGCACCAGCGCCGAGCACTGCGCCGCCTTCGCGCGGTCGATCAGGCGGTTGATGAATTCGCGGTCCTTCATCACGTACAGCTGGAACCAGAACGGCTTGCTGGTGCGCGCGGCGACGTCCTCGATCGAACAGATGCTCATCGTCGAGAGCGTGAACGGCACGCCGATCTTCTCGGCCGCGCGCGCGGCCAGGATCTCGCCGTCGGCATGCTGCATGCCGGTCAGGCCCGTCGGCGCCAGCGCCACCGGCATCGCCACGTCCTGCCCGACCATCGTGCTTTTCAGGCTGCGGTTGGCCAGGTTGACCGCCACGCGCTGGCGGAATTTGATCTTCGCAAAATCCTCCTCGTTGGCGCGGTAGGTCGATTCGGTCCAGGAACCGGCGTCGGCGTAGTCGTAGAACATCCGTGGCACGCGCCTTTTTGCCAGGACGCGCAGATCCTCGATCGTGGTGATGATGCTCATGCGTGCAGTTTCCTCTCTTCGGTGGGGGGCTGGGTTCTGGTTGGAGTGCTGGTTGGGGTCCGTGCCTCGGACGCCCGCAGCGGCAGTTCGAGGATGAAGACGGTGCCGCCGCCGGGCGTGCTCTCGACGCGGATCGAGCCGGCCAGCAGCGAGGAGGCGATGGTGTGCGCGATGTTCAGGCCCAGGCCGGTGCCGCCCTGCCCCATGCGCGTGGTGAAGAAGGGGTCGAACACGCGCGCCAGGTGCTCGGCCGCGATGCCGCGCCCGTCGTCGGCGAAAGCGATGCGGACCCAGTCGCCGTCGAGCAGCCTGGCCGACAGCCGCATGGTGCCGCCCGGGCCGTCGAAGGCATGCAGCAGCGCGTTGTTGACGAAGTTGATCAGGACCTGGCCGAGCGGGCCGGGATAGCTGTCCATCGCGATCCCCGCCGGGACGTCGATCTCGAGCACGTGGCCGGCCAGGCGTACCTTGTTCATCAGCGTGGCGACGATTTCCTGGCAGGCGCGCGCCAGGTCGAAGCGGCGGCGCTGGGCACTGGCCTGGTCGACCGAGACCTGGCGGAAGCTGTTCACCAGGTCCGCCGCCTGGTGCAAGCTGCGCATGATCAGCTCCGAGGCTTCACGCGCCGAACCGATGTAGCTGGCCAGTTCCGAGCGCCGCAGCGCGGCCGTGTCGAGCGCCGTGGACAGGTCCAGCGTCTTGTCGTGCAGGGTGCTGGCCATCAGCAGGCTGTTGCCGATCGGGGTATTGAGTTCGTGGGCGACGCCGGCCACCAGCGAACCGAGCGAGGCCAGCTTTTCCTGGGCCGCGAGCTGGCCCTGCACGTCCTTCAACTGGCGGTAGGCCCGCGCATTGTCGAGCGCCACGCCGACATAGGCGGCCAGCGTGCGCAGCATGTCGAGGTGGACGCGCTGGTAGGCGCGCGGCGCGAAGCTCTGCACCGACAAGGCGCCCAGCACGCGCTGGCCGACCGTGACGGGAACGTAGAGCAGCGACTGCGGCGCGCGCGCAGGCGGCACATCGCCGGGCGCGCAGGGCAGCGCCGCCGCCGCGATCTCGGCCGGGTCGAAGCCCGGCAGGTAGCGCGGGACATCGGCTGCGAGATCGTTGATGAACACCTCGCGCTCGTGCTCGACGCACCAGGCGCCAAGCTGGCGCGGGTCCTGCCGTTCGCGCACGGACGGGGCGCAGCGCCGGCCCTCGATGACCGCGTAGGGAAGGTCGAACAGGTCGCCGTCGCCGCGCGCCACCGCCACCGCGAACACCGGCGCATCCATCAATACCTGCACGTGTTCGTAGAGCGTGTTCACGATCGCCTCGGTGTCGAGGTTGGCGGTCAGGCGGCGGCCGATGTCGGACAGCAGCGCGATGTTGCGGCGCGCGCTGTCGGCCGCCTCGCCCTGCTCCTCGGCTTCGCGCTTGCGCCGTTCGGCCGCATCCTTTTGCAGCACCAGTTCGGCGGTGCGCGCGCGGACCTCGCGTTCGAGCATCCCCTTTTGCTGGACCAGCGCGCGGATGCGCAGGCGATAGCCGGCCAGCAGGATGGCCGCGGCGGCGGCCAGCGCCAGCAGGCGGAACCACCAGCTCTTCCACCAAGGCGGCGTCACCGTGATCGTCAGCGCCGCCGGCGCCTCGCTCCAGACCCCGTCCTTGTTACTGGCGCGCACCCGGAACACATAGGTGCCCGGATCGAGGTTGGTATAGGTGGCGAAGCGCTTGCTCGCATCGGTATCGACCCAGCCCTGGTCGAAGCCCTCGAGCCGGTAGGAATAGCGGTTGCTGGCGGGCGCCGCGTAGTGCAGGCCGGCGAATTCGAACGAGAGCACCGATTCCTGCTGCGACAGCGTGATCTCGCCGGCGCGCCCGGACGGCAGGCGCTGCGACTTGTTAAAGACGAGGAAATCGGTGATTGCGACCTGCGGCGGATAGGGATTGTCGCGGATCGCGTCCGGCATGAAGGAGGTCAGGCCGTTCACGCCGCCGAAATGGAGCTGCCCGTCCGGGCCGCGCGCGCCCGAACTCACGAAGAAGGTGCCGTCGATCAGGCCGTCCTTGGCCGTGTAGTGCTTGTACTGGCCGGTCGCCGGGTCGTAGCGGCTGATGCCGTCGGTCATGCTGGCCCAAAGGCGTCCGCGCGCGTCTTCCAGCACGGCGCCGATCGGCAGCGGTTCGCGCGCGTCGATCAGCTTGACGAGTCGGAAGGCCAGCTTGCCGCCGGCGCCGCGCTCGACCCGGTGCAGGCCGCCGGCGGTGCCGACCCAGAGCTGGCCGCGGCGCGTCAGGCTCAAGCCGTAGATGCGGTTGTGGCGCAGGCTCGCGGGGTCGTGCGGGTCGTGCCGGTAATGGGTGAACAGGCCGCTCTTGCGGTCGAAGCGGTCAAGCCCATTGTCGGTGCCGATCCAGAGGATGCCCTGCGCGTCCTCGACCATCTGGAACAGCGTGTTGTCGCCGATGCTGCCTGGTGCGCGCGGGTCGTGGCGCCAGACCTGGCGCACGCGCAGGTCGTCGTCGAGCTGGTACAGGCCGGCGCGCGTCACCGCCCACAGCATCCCGTCGCGCGTGCGCTGGACTTCCTGCACGGGCGCCGTGCCGAGGCCGGGCAGCTCGACCCGGTGGAAGGGTCCGCCGTCCACTCCGCTCCATGCCAGCGCGCCCTGGCTGCCGACCCAGAGGCGCTCGCCTTCGATGGAGAGGCTGTGCACGACGTCGCTCGGGATGGTGTCGTCGCGGCCGTCCTGGTGGCGCAGCTGCGAGGTGGCCCCGGTCGCGGGGTCGAGCAGCACCAGGCCGCCGCCGGAGGTGCCGACCCAGAGCTTGCCGTCGGGGCGCACGGCGACGTCGCGCGCCTTTTCGAAGCCGATCCGGTAGCTGCCTTCGGGACGGAAGCTGAAGTTCGAGAAGCCGCCGCTGGCGAGGTCGGTGCGCGAGAGGCCGCGGAAACGGGTGCCGACCCAGAGCGTGCCGCTGCGGTCGATCCGGATCGAGCCGACCTGGTTGTCGGCCAGGCTGTGGAGGTCAAGCGGCCGGTTGCCATACGCGACGAAGCGCCTCGTGGTCGGGTCGCGCCATTTGACGCCTTCGCCATCGGTGCCGGCCCAGAGCGTGCCACCGGCGTCGTGGTACAGCGCCAGCACGCGCAGGTCGCCGACGCCTTCCGCGGCGGAAAGCGTGCGCCGCCGCGGAGGGCCGTCGCCAAGGTCCCAGGCTTCGATCCCGGCGTCGGTGCCGACCCAGAGGGTGTTGCGCGGGCCCATCGACAGGGTATTGATGCGTGCGCTGCGCGGGTCCTGGCCCTGCGGCGCAAAGTGCTCGAGCTGCTGCGCGCCGGGGGCCAGGCGGCCGAGTCCGCGCGCGGTGCCGGCCCAGAGCGCGCCGCGGCCGTCGAAGGCGAGTGCGACCACGGCATCGCCGCCAAGCGCGCCGTCGTGCGCCGGATGGCGGATCGTGGTGAAGGCGCCGCTGGCCGGATCGAAGCGTTTCAGGCCGTCGCTGGTGCCCAGCCAGAGCATGCCCTGGCGGTCGGCGGCGATGGCGTTGACGCTGCGCTTGCCGTCCTGCGGCGTGCCGGCATCGTCCAGCGGGTAGCGCACGAACTTGCCGGCGGCGGCGTCGAAACGCGCCAGCCCGCCCTTGGTGCCGAACCACAGGCGCCCTTCGGCGTCTTCGAAGGAGGCATTGATGAAGCTGTCGGGAAGCGAAGCGGGATCTTGCGGGTCGTTGCGGTAGACGGTCATCCGGTAGCCGTCATAGCGGTTCAGGCCGGCCTGGGTGCCGAACCACATGAAGCCCTGGCGGTCCTGCAGGATATTGAGCACGGATTCCTGCGACAGGCCGTGCTCGATCGACACCTGTTCGAAGCGCAGGTTGCGTGGGGCGGCCGCGGTAGCCGGTCCGACCAGCGCCAGCATGACCAGCCCTGCCGCCAGCAAGGTGCGCACCGCGGTTCGTCCCCCGCGCAAGGTGTTGCCCAGCATAGTGTCTTGGAATCGAATACAGGATGCTTAATCTACCAGAGGAAGCCAAAGAGTTGTAATAAATTAAGACTTCCGCAATGCCGACGCCGCTGCTATAATGCGTCTCACGGGCGGCTGTAGCTCAGCTGGATAGAGTACTTGGCTACGAACCAAGGGGTCGTGGGTTCGATT
>Ga0308169_10003568_pt1 | contig 15114 bp, 11 predicted proteins | sample PhyBR1_2_FD_202139 | JGI IMG/M metagenome (GOLD analysis project Ga0308169, IMG submission 202139) | Phyllosphere microbial communities from UC Gill Tract Community Farm, Albany, California, United States - DLSLSB.R1 | ecosystem: Host-associated > Plants > Phyllosphere > Unclassified | place... | reverse complement strand
AACATCGCAGCCAGGCGTTCGATCGTCTGCGGCGCCAGCGTGGCGGCCGAACCGCCGGCGCAGACCAGCGCGTCGAACGCCAGCACGCCGGGCCCGGCGCCGTTCGAGACGATCGCCAGCCGCTCGCCGTGCAGCGGTTTGGCGTGGGCCAGGGTCTCGACCGCGGCGAACAGCTGCTCGGTGGTGAACACGCGCAGCATGCCGGCACGGCGGATCGCGGCGTCGAAGACGTCGTCCATGCCGGCCAGCGCGCCGCTCTCGCTGGCGGCGGCGCGCGGTTCGCCAAACCTTGCGCCGCCCGCGCGTCCGGCTTTCAGCACCAGGGTCGGTTTGCTACGGGCCGCGGCACGCGCGGCCGACATGAACTTGCGCGCATAGCGCAGGTGTTCCACGTACAGCAGGATCGAACCCGTCGCGCCGTCGCTGGCGAGGTAGTCGAGCACGTCGCCGAGGTCGACGTCGCTCGAGTCGCCGAGCGCGATGAAATGCGAAAAGCCGATGCCGCGCGAGCGCGCCCGGTCCAGCACCCCGGTCATCAGCGCGCCGGACTGGGAGACGAAGGCGATGCGACCGGGCAGCGCGCCGCTGTGGGCGACGCTCGCGTTCAGGCCGATGCCGGGCGCCAGCAGGCCGGCGCTGTTGGGTCCGAGGATGCGCAGCAAATAGGGGTTGGCCGCGTCCAGCATGACTTGCTTGAGCGAGCGGCCGCGTTCGTCGCGCGCGTCCGCAAGACCGGCGCTCAGTACGATGGCCGCGCGCGTGCCCTTTTCGCCGAGCTGGCGGATGATGGCCGGCACCGTCGCCGGCGGCGTGCAGATCACGGCGAGGTCGGGCGCCGCGGCCAGATCGGCGACGCTCGCGACAGTTGCCAGGCCTTCCAGCTCGGTGTATTTCGGATTGACCGGATGGATGGTGCCGCGGAAGCCGCCCGCCACCAGGTTGCGCAAGAGCGTCGCGCCCAGGCTGCCGGGGCGGTTCGAGGCGCCGATCAACGCCACCGAGCGCGGCGCGAACAGCTTGCCGAGGTTACGGACGCTCATGGCCTGCGGCCTGCGCGTGCAGGCGTGCTGGGTAAAAGCGGCGAATTCGCTAGACTGGACAGCAACCCGACCTCCATCTTTCAATATGACCGACAAGAACGACACGCCGCCCGCCACCGACAGCCGCAAGGTCATCTATGCCGCCATCGTCGCCAACCTCGGCATCGCCGCCGCCAAATTCGTCGTCGCCGCCCTCACCGGCAGCGCCGCGATGCTGGCCGAAGGCATCCACTCGGCGGTCGACACCGGCAACGAATTGCTGCTGCTCGTCGGCGAAAAAATCAGTGCGCGCAAACCGGACGCGCGCCATCCCTTCGGCTACGGCAAGGCCGTGTACTTCTGGGCGCTGATCGTCGCCTTGTCGGTGTTTTGCCTCGGCGGCGGGCTGTCGATCTACCACGGCGTCCAGAGCCTGCAGGCGCCCGAACCCCTCACCGACCCGTTCTGGAACTACGTCGTGCTGGGCGTCGCCTTCCTCTTCGAAGGATACAGCTGGAACGTTTCGCGCCGCGCACTGAACGATAAACGGCGCCCCGGCGCCTCGCTCTGGCAGACGATGAAAGCCAGCAAGGACGCCTCGACCTTCACGGTCTTCATCGAAGACTCGGCGGCGCTGATCGGGATCGTGATCGCGGCGGGCGGCATCTTCCTCGGGCACCTGCTGGAAAATCCGCAGATCGACCCGGCGGCCTCGATCGTGATCGGCCTGCTGCTGATCGGCGCGGCCTTTACGCTGGCGCGCGAAACGGGCGCCCTGCTGCTGGGGGAAGGCGTCGGCGTCGAACAGACCGGGAAGCTGAAGGAACTGTTTCGCGCCGACCCGGCCATCGAGACGGTCGGGCAGCTGATGACGATGCAGCTGGGGCCGGACGACGTCCTGCTGACGGCGGCCGTGCGCTTCAAGCGCGGCATGCGCATCGACGAGGTCGATCTCGCGATCGCGCGCCTGGAACGCGCCGTGGAGGAATTCGATCCCACGATCACGCGGGTTTATTTCGAGGCGGCGGCCCTGCGCTCGGCGATGCGGTAGGACCTCGCAGGCAGGGCGCGCAGCGCGGCCGATTGAGTCAGCAGCGCCGCCATCAGTTCGTCGACCAGGCGCATGATCTGCTGCTGCAGGGCCTGCGCGGCCAGCGCCAGGCTGCCGTCCCCCGCGCGCAGCACGCGCGCCTCTGCCAGGGTGTCGGCGCGTACCGCGGCGTGCGCACGGCCGACGGCGCTGGCCCAGCTGACGAAGCGCACGCGCAGGCGCCGGTCGACCAGCATCGTGCCGTTGAGGAAGCGGTCGATGCCGACGTCGGACAGCACCTGCCCGATCACCTCGGCGGCGCGGCCCGCGAGCTCCTGACGGTTTTTCCTGCGGCGCGGAATCAACAACTGGACTATCCAGGCCATGCCGGCCTCCCTGTGATTAATTAGACAACAGAAGGTTACCAGTAACAACATTTGATGACAATCAGTAATTGTGGCAATGACGAGACAGCGTGCTAGAATATTTTCGTGAACACTCTCCTGCGCTCGCTGATCGTCTGGCTCCTGATGCTGGCCCTGCCTTACCAGGGCGTGGCGGCAGCGGCGATGGCCGCATGCGGGCCTGTGCAGCGCGCGCAGGTGCAGGCAATGCCGCTGGCTGTCCCAACGCAGCACGGGGCACACGTTGCGCAACATCCGCCTTGCCACGAAGCCGTCGCAGTGGCGCAGGCCGGCGAAAAACAGGTACACACCGGGAACGTCAAGTGCGCGCACTGCGCGGCCTGCGCCATCGGCATCGCGGTCCTGCCGGCCGGCTTCCCGCCGCTCGCGGTCCATGCGCCGCCCGCCGCCTCGCACCCTGCCGCCGACGGCCGCCTGCCCTCGGTCCATCTCGCCCAGCCGGAACGACCTCCGCGCCCCCGCCTCGCCTGATTCGTATCCCGCCGCGCTCGTGCGCGGATCCACCGACGTTTCAATTCGCGATTTCACCCGAGGATGTCATGACCTCCGCCATCACGCTTTCCCGCGTGGCCGCGCTGTGCCTGCTGGCCGGCGCTGCCCACGCGTCTCCTGTCCCCGTTTCTATCGCCGCCGCCGATGCCGGCGTTCCGGTGCCCCCGACCGTCTATACGCCGGCCGCCCGCTACCAGCCTGCGGCGCCCACCGCCGCCAGCCCCGCCCTCGCCTGGCGCGAACAGAACCGCATCGTCGCCGCCCAGGATTCGATGATGCTGACCATGGGCGGCCAGGCGCACGGCGCCGATCCGCACGCCGGACACGCCGGCCATGCGCCTGCCGCCGATCCCCACGCGGGACATGCGATGGCGGGTTCCGGTGCAATGCCCGGCGCCGCCAGGCCCTGCTGCGCCGGTGATGGCTGCTGCAGCAAGGACCCCGCCGGCGCAGCGCCATCCTGCGCACCCGCCAAAGCCACCGACGGCGCCGAGTCCAGCGGCCACCAGCACGGAGCCCACCCATGACGTCGCACCCGTTTCACCGGCACGCCGGCGCGGCCGTCCTGCTTTCCCTGCTGGCCGGTTGTGCCGGCGTCACGCCCGATGGCGGCTTCGAGGCCGTGGCCAAGCGTGCGCAGGAACGCGGCGGTCTCGCGCCGCGCATCGTGCTGGACGAGGCCGATGCGCGCGCGATCGGCGAGACCACGCGCGCGCTGCTGGCCAAACCGCTCGACATGGATGCCGCCGTGCGGATCGCGCTGCTCAATAACCCCGGCCTGCAGGCGAGCTACTGGAATGTCGGCGTCGCCCAGGCCGACCTGGCCCAGGCCGCGCGCCTGCAGAATCCGTCGTTCGGCTTCAAGCGCACGGCCGGCGGCGGCGATGTCGAGATCGAGCGCTCGTTCACCTTCAGCCTGGTGCAGGCGCTGACGCTGCCGCTGGCGCGGCGCATGGAGAACGCGCGCTTTGAACAAATGAAGCTAACAGTGGGCGCCGGGATCGAGCGTCACGCGTTCGAAACGCGCCGCGCCTGGATCGACGCGGTCGGCGCGCGCCAGTCGCTCGATTACGCACGCCGCGTGAACGCCGCGGCGGAGGCCAGCGCCGAACTGATGGGACGCATGGCCAGGTCCGGCAATGCCGCCAAACTCGACCTGGCGCGCGAACAGGTCTTCCATGCCGAAGCCTTTGCCGGCGTCGCGCGCGCCGACCGGCAAGCGGTAACGGCGCGCGAGCGCCTGGTGCGGCTGCTGGGACTGTGGGGCCAGGACAGCGCGCTCACGCTGCCCGAACGCCTTCCGGACCTGCCGGCGGCGCCGGCGCAGATCGCTGACCTGGAACGGCGCGCGCTTGCGAACCGTCTCGACATCGCCGCCGCGCGCCAGGACAGCGCGGCCCTGGCGTCGAGCCTGGGCCTGAGCCGCAGCACGCGCTTCATCAACGTGTTCGAACTGGGCGCCGTGCGCAAGAGCGAGACCGGCATGCCGGCCGCGCGCGGCTACGAAGTCGCGATCGAACTGCCGCTGTTCGACTGGGGCCAGGCGCGCAATGCGCGCGCCGAGGCGCTGTACATGCAGTCGCTGCAGCGCGTGGCGGAAACGGGAATCAATGCCCGCAGCCAGGCGCGCGAGCGCTACCTCGGCTACCGCGCGGCCTGGGACCTGGCGCGCCACTACCGCGACGAGGTACTGCCGCTGCGCAAACGGATCTCGCACGAGGTCCTGCTGCGCTACAACGGCATGCTGGCCAGCAGCTTCGACCTGCTGTCCGACGCGCGCGAGCAGGCCGGCGCGGTCAACGCCACCATCGACGCCCTCAAGGAATTCTGGAGCGCCCACGTCGACCTCGAGGAAGCCCTCGGCGGCCCGGTCGCCCAAGGCGCGCAGGCCGCGCCATCACAGCACAAGGAACACGCACAATGACTTCGCGCCGCACATTTTTGAGTAACGCAGGCGCCGCCATGGTCGGCGCTTCGCTCGTCAGCAAGGCAGGGGCGGCAACGCTGCCGGAAGCGCCAAGCCAGTCTTCAGGCGCCACCTCGGCGCCGCTGGCGCCCCCGAACGGCCGCCCCTACAACCCGGTCGTTACCCTGAACGGCTGGACCCTGCCCTGGCGCATGAAGGACGGCGTCAAGGAATTCCACCTGGTCGCCGAACCGGTCGTGCGCGAACTCGCGCCCGGCATGCAGGCCAACCTGTGGGGCTACAACGGCCAGAGCCCGGGGCCGACGATCGAAGTGGTCGAAGGCGACCGGGTGCGCATCTTCGTGACCAATAAACTGCCCGAGCACACCAGCATCCACTGGCACGGCCAGATCCTGCCCTGCGGGATGGACGGCGTCACGGGCCTCACGCAACCCGGCATCGCGCCGGGTAAAACCTTCGTCTACGAATTCGTGGCGCGCCATGCCGGCACCTTCATGTACCACCCGCATGCCGACGAGATGCAGCAGATGGCGATGGGGATGATGGGCTCCTGGGTGACGCACCCGAAGGATATCCGCCAGCACGCAGTGGACCGGGATTATGTGCTGCTGCTCGGCGCCTGGGATATCGAACCGGGCAGCTACACGCCGCGCACCAACACGATGCTCGACTTTAACCTGTGGACCTTCAACAGCCGAGTCTTCCCGGGCATCGACCCGATGGTGGCAAGTTTGGGGGACCGGGTCCGCATCCGCGTCGGCAATCTGACCATGACGAACCACCCGATCCACCTGCACGGGCACCGCTTCGAAGTGGCGGGTACCGACGGCGGCTGGGTGCGGCCCGAGGCGCGCTGGCCGGAGGTGAGCGTCGACATCGCCGTGGGCCAGATGCGCGCCATCGAATTCGTGGCCGACAATCCGGGCGACTGGGCCTTCCACTGCCACAAGTCGCACCATACGATGAACGCCATGGGGCACGACGTGCCGAACCTGACCGGCGTGGACCACCGGGGCGTGGCGAAGAAGATCAACGACCTGATCCCGGGCTATATGGTGATGGGCGAAAAAGGCGGCTCGATGGGCGACATGAAGATGCCGCTGCCGGAAAACACGCTGCCGATGATGGATGGGCGCGGGCCCTTCGGCAACCTCGAGATGGGCGGGATGTTTACGACGCTGAAAGTGCGCGAGGGGCTGGCGCGCGGCGACTACCGCGATCCGGGCTGGTACCAGCATCCGGCCGGTACCCTGGCGCGCGAGTGGACCGGGGAAGTGCCGGTGGCGACGCAGGCGCCCGGCAGCGCCGCGACGCCGGCGGGACAAACGATCACGGTGCGCAAGCCGACCACGCACGGTCACTGACCGTAGGGTGGACGGCTCCACCCTGCAGCTTTACGCCGCCGAACGCGCCGTCACCGGATACCCCGCTTCATCGATCGCCGCCGCGATGCGTTCCAGCTCAGCCTTGCTGTCGATCCGCACCTTCTTGCTCGCCAGGTCGATATCGACCTTCGCGTTTTCGTCCAGTCCCTGCACGGTTTTCGTCACGCGGCCCACGCAGTGGCCGCAGCTCATGCCTTCCACAGTCAATTCATACATCGTGTTTTCTCCAGTCGATCGGGTTGTCAAATGAGGTGCCGGCGTCGCGCCGGCGGTTGAGGAATGGTGTGCCGCCGGCCGCCAGCCGCGCAGCAGCAGCGCATTGGCCACCACGCTCACGGAACTGAGCGCCATCGCGGCCCCTGCCAGCATCGGGTTGAGCAGGCCAAAGGCGGCCAGCGGGATGCCGACCAGGTTATACACGAAGGCCCAGCCCAGGTTCTGGCGGATCTTGCGCCAGGTGCGTTGCGACACGTCGATGGCATCGGCCACCAGGCGTGGGTCGCCGCGCATCAGGGTGATGCCGGCCGTGTGCATGGCCACATCCGTGCCGCCGGCCATCGCGATGCCGACGTCGGCGGCGGCCAGCGCCGGCGCGTCGTTAATGCCGTCGCCGACCATCGCCACCGTGCCGCCCGCCGCGATCGCGGCGCGCACCGCCGCCGCCTTTTCATCGGGCAGCACCTGCGCCGTGTAGCGGGTGATGCCGAGCGCCTCGGCGACGATCCGGGCCGCACCGTCATTGTCGCCCGTTAGCATCAGCGGCGTCACACCCATGGCCTTGAGGCGGGCGACGGCTTCCACGGCGCCCTCCTTCACGCGGTCGCCAAAGGCCAGCAGGCCAGGCACCTCGATTGCGCCGGACCGGCCACGCGCCAGCCACGACACCGTGCGGCCGTCGGCCTCGTGGCGCTGCGCCGCCGCGCGCAAGGCTGCCATATCGGCGCCCAGCTCCTCCATCAGGCGCGCGTTGCCGAGCCAGACGGTCGCGCCGTCGACCTCGGCCCGCACCCCGCGTCCGGGCAAGGCGCGCGCTTCGCCGGCCACCGGGATCGGCAGGCCCTGTTCCCGGGCGTAGACGGCCACCGCATGCGCCAGCGGGTGTTCGCTGTGCTGCTGCACGGCGCCGGCCAGCGTGGCGACGCGCCGCGCATCGGCGCCCTCGACGGCGACGACCCGCGGCCGGCCCTCGGTCAGGGTGCCGGTCTTGTCGAAGACGACGGTATCGATCGCGTGCGCCCGCTCGAGCGCTTCGGCGTCGCGGATCAGGATGCCGTGGCGGGCGGCGGCGCCGGTGCCGACCATGATCGCGGTCGGCGTCGCCAGCCCGAGCGCGCAGGGACAGGCGATGACCTGCACCGCCACTGCGTTCAGGAGCGCCGCCTGCCAGTCGCCCGTCGCCAGTCCCCAGCCGAGCAAGGTGACCAGCGACACCAGCAGCACGACCGGCACGAAGACCGCGCTGACGCGGTCGACCAGGCGCTGCACCGGCGCCTTGACCGCTTGCGCATCCTCGACCTGGCGGATGATTTTCGAGAGCATGGTCTCGGCCCCGACCGCCGTCACCTCGACCAGCAGCAGGCCCTCGCCATTCACGGCGCCGCCCGTCACGCGCTCCCCCGGCCCCTTCGCCAGCGGCAGGCTTTCTCCCGTCAGGAGCGACTCGTCGAGGTGGCTGCGTCCCTCGGTTACCCGGCCGTCGGCCGCCACGCGGGCGCCGGGACGCACGACCAGCAGGTCGCCCACGCGCAGCGCGTCGAGCGCGATCGCGCTGTCGACGCCGCCGCGGCGCACGATGGCCTCGCTCGCGCGCAGCGCTTCGAGCGCACGGATGGCCTCGACCGTCTGGCCCTTGGCGCGGGCTTCCAGCCATTTGCCGAGCAGGACCAGGGTGATGACGGTGGCCGAGGATTCGAAGTACAGGTGCGCGGCGCCATGCAGGCCCCCTTGCACCAGCAGCCACACCGACAGGCCGTAGGCGGCGCTGGTGCCGATCGCGACCAGCAGGTCCATGTTGCCGCTGCCGGCGCGCAGGGCTTTCCAGCCGGCCCGGTAGAAGCGCGCGCCCAGCCAGAACTGGACGGGCGTGGCCAGCAGCCATTGCAACCAGCCCGGCAGCGACCAGTCGCGCCCGCCGAACTGGACGAGCATCGGCGCCAGCAAGGGCGCCGTCAGCAGGGCCGCCACCAGCAGCGGCCACCAGGCGGGCGCCGCGCGGCTGGTGGCTGCGGGCCGGGCGTCGGGCGTCATGCCGGCCTCGTAACCGGCCTTGCGCACGGCCGCGACGACCGCCTCGGGCGCCACCGCGCCGCGCACGCTGGCGCGTTCGGTCGCCAGGTTGACGCTGGCATCCAACACTCCGGGCACGGCCCGTATGGCTTTCTCGACACGCGCGACGCAGGAGGCGCATGTCATACCGGAAATATCAAAGCTGGCCACGGCGGTCTTGGCAAGCTGGTCGATGTTGTTGTCCATGGGATCTGCTCCTTTCGATTCATCCCAGCTTGGGCCTTCCCTCCGTGGGAAGGTCAAGCGGCGATGGCGACTCCTTGATCCCGTCCTCGACCGGGCGACGGCGGATGAACTTCCCGCCGTGTTCCATATCGAAGGGTTAACTCGTCGGTTTCCCTCACTGGAGAATGCATTGAAGATTTTATTCCGTAATTGTATGGTGCTGACGGCCTGCCTGCTGGCGGCAGCGTGCAGCCGGCTCGCCGAAGAGGATGAAACCCAGGCCGAATCGGCCCATGTCTCGGTCGTCGAGCAGGCCCCGGGGCCCACGCCCTTCATCGTCAACCTCGCGCTCAGGCTCGAGGACTTTTCCAAGCTCGACAGCGTTTCCTTCACCGTCGCCGCCAAGCCGGGCACCTTCTCGAAACCGGTCTCGGTCAACTACACCCGCGCCTGGCTCGAGCGCACCGGCGCCTGGCACGCCGCGGACAAACGCCTGGCATTTGCCGTCTTCGGCCTGTACGCCAGCTACCAGAACAGCGTCACCCTCACCACGCGCTTTCGCGATGCGACCACCCATGTCGAGCGCCTGACGGTCGCGACGCCCGCCTATACCGGTCCCGCCGCCGTCTACAACACGCCGGAGGTCCGGACCGCACGCACGGCGGCGGTATCGCCCGGCTTCGACTACATGATGCTCCAGAACGGCATCTCCTCGCCGGCCGTCCTCGACACCGACGGCAACCTGCGCTGGGTTGCGGGAGGGCCGAACAATTCGTACTCGTCGCTGTTCGCCGACGACGTCTTCTTCGTCGGCAGCCCGACGACGCCCGAGCTCTACCGCGTCGAGCTCAACGGCACCTACGGCGCCCGCCCGCTGGCCTCGACCCGCTACACCAACTTCCACCACGACTTCGTGCGCGGCAAGACCGGCTTGCTGGCCGAACTCGATGCGCTCGAAGGCGGCGTGCCGCGGGTCGAGTCGATCCTGGCCGAAATCAGCCCGACGGGCGAGATCATCAAGGAATGGGACATGGCGGCGATCTTCCGCGCCGTCATGCAGGCCGGCGGCGACGACCCGTCGAACTTCGTGCGCGACGGCGTCGACTGGTTCCACATGAATTCCGCCGTCTATGTCGCGGCCGACGATTCGCTGCTGATCTCGAGCCGCGAGAATTTCGTCGTCAAGATCGACTACGCGACCGGCCATGTCAAATGGCTGCTGGGCGACACCACCAAGCACTGGTATGTCGACTACCCTTCGCTGCGCGCGCTCGCCCTCAAGCTCAAGTCCGGCAAGGCGCCGATCGGGCAGCATTCGCTGTCGATCGCCTCGAACGGCGACCTGCTGCTCTTCAACAACGGATACGGCAGCCTCAACCAGCCTACCGGCACGGCTCCCGGCATCAGCCGCGACTACAGCACGCCGTCGCGCTATGCCATCGACGCGAGCGCCCGCACCGCCGTCGAAACCTGGACCTATTCGCCGACCCCGTCCATCTATTCGGATGTCTGCTCGAGCGTCTACGAAGGCGGCGCGGCGGACCATTACCTCATCACCTATTCGGTCGCCGCCGCGCGCACGCGTACCCAGCTTGTCGCACTGGACAGCGCGGGCAAGGTTGCCTTCGACTATGCGTATCCGGGTAACGACTGCGCCGTCGCATTCAACAGCAAAGCGGTGGACTTCTCCGACCTGACGCTGAAGTAGTCGGCGTGGCGGCGCCGCCGCGTTTCAGCGCATTGCAGGCGGCCCCGGCAGTGCGCCGAGCGCGGCCATCGGGGCGACCAGGTAGCGCATGTCGCTGCGGTCCCGCTCGGTGGCAGCGCTGACGAGAAAGCTGTCGCGACCCAGGCGCGCCGGTGCGGATGCCTGCCCGGCCAGTTGGACCGGGCGGACCTCGTCGGCGCGCAGGATGAGCTGTACTTCGAAGCCCACGGTCGGTTCCGCAAACCGGCCCAGGATCGCGCGCAAGGCGGCGCTCCCCGCGCCGCTGGGCAGGAACCAGGCGAAGGCGGCCGCATCGAGCGGGCCGATGCGCAGGCGGGCGCGCAGGTCCGGCCGCCAGCTGCGTTCACCCAGCAGGACGTTTTCGCCAAGCTCGGCATTGACGCCCAGCGCGGCCTGTTCGCCGGGCTGCAAGCGGTCCCAGTAGCCGACCGCTTCCTCGATCGCCACGGCGACCCCGAAAAAATCGGCCAGCACGCGCTCCAGCACAAGGCCCGATCGCGGCCGCTGCAGCAGCAGGCCGGCGAAATGGGCGACCAGGCCATCGGGCACCGCCTGCCGCGCCCTCGCCTGCGCCTCCGCCTGTGCCTGCTTTCGGGGGCCGGGCGGGCAACCGGCCAGCGCCAGCAGCAGCGGCCGGAACCGGTCCGGGCCGCCTCCCTTCGCGGCCGCCATGTGCTCGACCCGGTTTTTTTGCCAGGCTTGGAAAAACAGCGCCAGCATGCGGTTCGACAGCAGGTCGAGGAAGGCGCGCGGCGCGCCGTCGTCGCGCCCGCCTTGCCAGGCGGCGATGCGTTCGGTGACGTGGGCGGGCAGCGCCCCGTGCACGCCGAGCAGTCCCATGAAGCCCGGCGTGATCGTGAAACGGCCGCGCTCATCGCCGGCGTCCCCGCATTCCGGCACCGTGTGCGCGATGGCCTCGATCTCGGACGAAGGAAAACCCAGTTGCAGGCTGTTCTCGAAACGCAGGCAGTCGCGCAGCCCCCGGTCGCGCGGCACGCCGCGCTCTTCCAGCCAGGCCAGCAGGATCGAGACTGCCTGCACGAACTCGAACTTCTGCGGCGCCGCTAGCAGCCGGTCGATGACGCTCTGAGTTTCTCGGCGGTGCGTGGGGCGCATACAAGCATCTCCTCTCCGGTCTGGTGCGAGACGATCTCGAGCCGGGTGAAGCAGTTGAGCTGGCTGTTCAGGGAAAAATAGCGGTCCATCACCTGCGCGAACACGTACAACGAGCTGCCGGCAAAGGCCTCTTCGTCGACCGTCATGCGGATGCCGACGCCCGGCATCAGCGAGGACACGGGCCGGGTCCTGAGCCAGGCGCGCACGGTGCCATGCTCGAGGCCGACGATGCCCGCGATCTGGCGCCGCGCGATCGGCGAACGCGGCATGTCGTACAGGGCGAGCATCTTCTGCAGGTCCGGCAAATCCGCCGTCGTCAGCCCCGCGTAGTCCAGGGCCAGGTGCGCGATCAGGCGCCAGTGGGCGCCGTCGCCGCCGGGAAAGCGCCAGCCCGGCGTCGGCTTGCGCAGAAGGCTGAAGGGCGCGGCGCCGCCGGAGGATTCGGCAAGCAAGTCCCCTTCCGGCTGGCCGATACGCAGCTGGATCGGAAGGTCGCGGTTCGAGCAGGTCAGCTCGGTCGAGATCGTGGCGCTCGAGGCCTCGTCCGGCGTGAAGCCCGGGTCGACCAGCGCCAGTTTCAGTTCGTGGCCGGGACTGATCCGGGCCAGCGTCTCGTCGCGCCGCGCCACCCAGAAGTGTCCGGGCGCGCCGTTGCCATCGTGGCGCACCGCGTACAGCGGGGCGAATTCGGTCACGCTGGTATGGCCGCGCGCTTCGCGCACGACGCAGACCTTGTCGATGCTGTGGATCTCGAAGGCGGCCGCATGGGCGCCATCGGCCGCCAGCCGGTACTCGGCGCCGGTATGCGACAGCTGGACCGGGTCGCCCGCCTTGCGAAACAGGTTCACCACCGGCGTGCAGCCAGGCAGCAGGTGGCGCGCCGCCAGCTGCGCCAGCACGCGCGCGGCATCGCCATCTCCCGCCATCCCGGCCAATCCGAGGTGCAGCGTGAAGCGCTCGCACCCGGACGGCAGGCAGCGCGCGATCTCGCCCAGGTCGATATCGATGAAATTGAATTTTTCCGGATAGCTGAAATATTCGGTCAGCAGGCGGAAGGCGGGATGCGCGCGCGCCGGCGCCGGCAGCAGCGCCTCGTCCTCGGCCAGGCCGGCCAGGCCCAGCGGTACGGCGTCCAGCGCCAGCCACTGCCCTGCGCCGTCGGCCTGGACCCAGGCGCCGCGTGCGCGCATGAAGAGCGCATCCACCAGGGCCGCGCGCAGCGCAGGCTCGCCGTCGACGAACACACGCACCCGGCCCAGCCCCCGCCGGCAGAGTTCGGCGGGCGAGCCCTTCAGCGCCAGCCCGATCGCGACACCGGCCGTCACGCCGCGCGGCAGCCGGGCCGCGCGCGGCGCATCGATGGGAAGCGAAAAGGCGGCGTGGTCGATGCGCAGCGGCCCGGCCAGCACCGGATAGACGGTACGGAACTGGCAGACGGTCCCCAGCACCGGGCTGCTGCGCAGCAGCGTGCCGCGCGGGATGCTGGTGAATTCGCCGGCGTCGCGGCCCGCCTGGGCAAGCCGTGCCACCGAATACGAGGGCAGCGGGCGCAGGTAATGCGGATACAGGCTCTCGAGCAGCGATTCGGTGAATTTCGGATGATCGTCGTCGAGGCGCTTGTGGATCCGCGCGCTCAGCAGCGCGACCGACTGGATCAAGCGCGCAACGCTCGGATCCTCGTAGTTCTCGCCAGTCAGGTGCAAGTCGCCCGCCGGCTTTGGGAACCGGCTGCGAAACTCGCGCGCATACTGCCCGAACAGCCCCAGCTCCTCCTCGAAATACCGTAGCAGCTCATCCATACATTCTCCGTGCCCGCTGGAAACAACCATGCTCCCATTGCGGTGCCCGCGCGACTTTGACTGGCGATAAGAAGCGATTGCGCCTGCAGCGACCGCCATCTCCGGCCGGGTGTTCAGATCGGAACAACAAATCGCCGCACGCTGTTTTGAGCCAGCGCAAAGTTCACATCGATAGCGGATGCACACTGGCGGGAACGACCCGCACCTGCGCAATTCCCGATGCCTCCGCTGTCCCCCTCCCCCGCCCATACGGCCGCAGCCGCCCTGCGCCACGCGCGCAAGCTCCTGTTCGTCCGCATCCACCACCACGCATCCCTGGCGGACGCCGAATTCAGTGCCGGATTCGAGGCCATCGTCGCCGCGATCGAGGCCGACCTGGCGCACGAAGAAATCGTCATGGAAACGCTGGCCTTCGACGGCCTGCACGATCGCCTGGCCGAGAATGCCCTGCTGCTGGCCTCGCTGCACTGCATCGTCACCCAGGTCGAGGCGGGCGATGCCGCACTCGGCCGCGCGGCCCTGGCGGCCGCAAGCGACCTGCTCTCGCTGCACCGGTTGACGACCGACCTGGCGCTGGTGCTGGCGCGGCCGGCGAGTCCGGCGCCGAATCACCCGCACTTCCCGCGGGCGGGGAAAGCCGTCTCGGAGCGCAAGCGCAAACCATGACGGGAGCGGGATCGACTCGCGAAGGCGCCACCTAGGCCGTCCGGAACACTGTTCGAGAACCTCGACTGGCAGAGAGCCGTAAATTCTCAGATAGCAAGGTCCCATCGATAACTTGCGATTGCTCAAATTGCGGAAACGCAAACTCTCGATAATGACGTGAGTCAATGTCGATCTGGATGCGCCCTTCCGTTTTTGAAAGTTGCCATGACCGCTGCTCCTGCCCCCGTGAATCCAGTCGATGCCCCACGCCGCGTTCCCGATCTTCCCACTCCCGAGTATGTCGAATACAAGGCTGCACGGCGATCCGCTGGCTTGGGCACATTGCCGCACATCGGCCGCGCCGTTGAAGCCGGGACCATAACGACGCTGGATGACCTGCCTTTCCCTATCGTGTTTCGGAACCGTGGCGCGTTGGATGAGTGGCGGCATTTATTTAACGCTTCCCGATGGGGACAGTTTGAATGGCGGGCCTGGACCGAGACCGAAGCGACCTGCCTGGACTGTATCCATGAGATCTATTGGCAGTACGAACGTCAGATGGGGCCGTGCCCGTTACACCAGGACCCAATCGAGCGGGCCCATTCGATGTTGGCCAGCGCCATCCAATGGGGTGCAAATATCCATTACGAACGCCAGCGCGGTACGCTGATACACACGACGGAAGCCCTCGATTTCCTTCTGACGCACGCCGATCTCGACGATTCCCTGCCGCTCGGCCTGCTTTCGCTGCCGTTCCCGGCGCAGTATTTGAAGTTGGAGCGCACGACTGCCGAGCAATTCACCACACCGGAAGACAAGGCAAGCCAGTGCTGGGTTGACGGCGTCTTCTGCTTTATCTGTACGACGCCAACGCCAGGAAAAGCGGACGGTATTGAATCTGCAATCGAATTCGTTGTTGTCTACAACAACAATGAAGAGGAAGTCGGTACCCACATGCTGCGGGGGCCACTCATGTCAAAGGAACAGACATTGGCGGAATGGGTCGATGCAATCCTCATCGCGCAAAACGGCGCACGCGCCCCCCAGGACGACGCGCTCGTGCGTCTGCTCAACTACGTCGTGAAGGTATTTCTTT
>Ga0308169_10003564_pt1 | contig 15122 bp, 13 predicted proteins | sample PhyBR1_2_FD_202139 | JGI IMG/M metagenome (GOLD analysis project Ga0308169, IMG submission 202139) | Phyllosphere microbial communities from UC Gill Tract Community Farm, Albany, California, United States - DLSLSB.R1 | ecosystem: Host-associated > Plants > Phyllosphere > Unclassified | place... | reverse complement strand
TAAGGATCAGCCACATTTCTGCCTCGCCAATGTCCTAGTCGGAAAGTTTTTCCTTTCGCAAAAGGCCAGGTCTGCTCTAAATGCTTTTGTTGATTTTGACTCATGACCAAAATTAAATCGGCTTTTTTAATCAGCTCGGTATTCAACTTTTGGGCAATATGAGGGCTCATATCGATACCTAAACGCTGCATACAGAGTATGGCTTTTTCATCCGCAGCATGACCGGTTAAACCGGAAATACCTGCCGACACGATATGAAGTTGCGGATACTGCTGTTTTAATAAATATTCAGCCATTGGACTACGACAGATATTACCTACGCAAACCACAAGAATATTCTGAATTTGCATTATTGCCCCAGGCGATCCAGATTATAAAGTGCGTTTGAGAACGGAATAACTTGGTTCACGATACGCTGCCAACGCGCCAAGCCTGAAGCATCAACATAGACAATATCATTGCTGCGCATTTTGAACTTATTGGCTAAACCAAAATCGGCAATGCTGGTTAAATCTAAGTGATACACTTCTGTAGAAGTATCAACAGCATTACTACGAACGACGTAAATTTTACTGCGGCTGGCAGAGAGCGGATTTAAACCTAAACTTTCACCTAAAACATCACTCAGACTCATGCCTTGGTCACGCATCGGTAGTGATTGGTTTTTACCCGACTCACCCATCACATAAATTTTCTGGTTTTCACGTGAATTGACATACAGGGTATCATTCGGCTGTATTAATAAGTTATGTAAAGAAAGTCCGGCTTTTTCCAGCTCAATCGTATTGAGTTGATAAGTACGGCCTTGTCTGACTAGAGTAATAGAGGCATTGTCACCCTGTTGAGAATTCACACCACCCGCCATGCCTAAAGCCGTATACACACTAACAGGTTGATCGCTCAGTGCAAACTGTCCGCCTTTGGTAACATTACCTTGTACAGAAAAGCGCTGTCCCTGATAAGACAACACCCGAGCAATCACGTCAGGGGTTTTTAAATAACGGGCAAGCTGACTACGCAACTCCTGATTGACCTGAGTTAAAGACTTTCCTGCTGCCTTATAACGGCCAATCATGGGAAACTGGATATAGCCATTTTGGTCAATTTGATAGCCATTGGCCTGAACAGATTGTTCATTACTAATAGTTGTGGTGGGTGGAGTAATATCTGGATACGCCCATAAATAAATAGAAAGAACATCACCGGCACTGAGTTTATAATTTTTATGGGAAGCATTAAATAAATGCGCATAATCTTGACGAAGATTAATTTCAGCAGGCTGTATCGCAAATAAAGATTCTTGAGTGAGTCTAATGACATTCACCTGAGTGCCTAAATCCGTTTGGTAAACTCCTTCACTTGGTAAATCATAAGTTTGTAAACCAGAAGTAACTGCACAACCCGTCATGGTACAACTTAAAACCAATAAAGCAGTATATTGAATTTTTCTCACTCTAAATCCTGTTTTAAAAATTATTAAAAACTTCAACTTAAGTTATTCTACCTTTCTAATTACGAAAAAAATATAACAAATTGTAAGCTGTTTACTGTTTATAAATAGATGAAAGGTGTTTAGTGAAAGCAGATAAATCTATTATAAATTCAATAAAAACGTATCTTTTAAAAAATATTTGCTCAGGTTTTTATTTGATTTTTATATAAATTAGCAACAGAAAATACTTGATTTTCTGATATAGTTCTTAGCGTTTTTATTCACCTCTTAGATTATATAAATAAGCAAGGCTCAAAAATGCTCACTTTGTCAGAACTCAAGATTGCCGTAATTGGTCTAGGATATGTCGGCTTACCTTTAGCAGTTGAATTTGGAAAAAAAATACCAGTCGTAGGTTTTGATATTCATCAAAAACGGATTGATGAGTTAAAAAGTGGTCAAGACCATACCTTAGAAGTATCGCCAGAAGAATTAGTACAATCGGCTCATTTAACTTATTCAGCGAATTTAGATGATTTAAAAGACTGTAATTTCTTTATTGTAACGGTTCCAACCCCTATTGATGAGTTTAAACAGCCAGATTTAACGCCGCTTGTAAAAGCTTCAACCAGTATTGGCAAGGTGTTAAATAAAGGAGATGTGGTGGTTTATGAATCTACTGTATATCCGGGTGCAACCGAAGAAACCTGTATTCCAGTTTTAGAGCAAGTTTCAGGTTTGACTTTTAATCAGGATTTCTTTGCCGGTTATAGCCCGGAGCGTATTAATCCGGGTGATAAACTGCACCGTGTCACTAATATTTTAAAAATTACTTCGGGTTCTACCCCAGAAGTTGCTGACTTTGTGGACCAGGTTTATAACTTGGTGATTGAAGCAGGTACCCATAAAGCCTCAAGTATTAAAGTTGCTGAAGCAGCAAAGGTCATTGAAAACACCCAACGTGATGTCAATATTGCTTTAATTAATGAACTTGCCATTATTTTTAATAAAATGGGTATTGATACTGAAGCGGTATTACAAGCTGCCGGTACCAAATGGAATTTTTTACGGTTCCGTCCAGGTTTAGTGGGGGGGCATTGTATTGGTGTAGACCCGTACTACTTAACCCATAAAGCTCAAGCCATTGGATATCATCCTGAAATTATTCTGGCAGGTCGTCGTTTAAACGATTCTATGGGCGCTTATGTCGTGACTCAGCTGGTCAAAGGGATGATCAAGAAAAAAATTCAGGTTGAAGGTGCTAAAGTTTTGGTACTCGGCCTAAGTTTCAAAGAAAACTGTCCTGATATTCGTAATACTAAAATTATTGATATTGTGCATGAGCTTAAAGAATACCATATGGATGTAGATGTCTATGATCCATGGGTAAATGCAAGCGAGGCCGAGCACGAATATGCGATTACTCCTGTTCAGTCAGTAAAAGCAGACACTTATGATGCAGTGATTTTGGCAGTTGCGCACAATCAATTTAAAGAAATGGGTGTAACTGAGATTCGTGCTTTAGGTAAAGCAAATCATGTTTTATATGACTTAAAATATGTACTTAAAACAGCTGAATCTGACCTCCGTCTTTAATCATTCATAGCAATAGGTAATAAATAAGATGAGCCAATATCAAACTGTATGCGAGCAATTAAAACAGGCACCTAAAACGTGGTTAGTCACAGGTGTTGCAGGCTTTATTGGCTCCAATTTGTTAGAAACCTTATTGAAGTTAGACCAAAGAGTTGTAGGGTTAGATAACTTTGCCACTGGTCACCAGTACAATTTAGACGAAGTGCAAAGTCTGGTGAAGCCTGAGCAATGGGCGAATTTTAGTTTTATTGAAGGTGATATTCGTCATTTTGAAGACTGCCAGAAAGCATGTGCTGGTGTGGACTATGTTTTGCATGAAGCGGCTTTAGGTTCTGTGCCACGTTCTATTGCCGACCCGATCACCACCAATGCTACCAATATTTCCGGCTTTTTAAATATGCTGACGGCTGCGCGTGATGCGAAAGTATCTAGCTTTACTTATGCAGCAAGTAGTTCAACTTATGGTGACCATCCGGCTTTGCCAAAAGTGGAAGAACATATTGGTAATCCGCTTTCACCCTATGCGGTAACCAAATATGTAAATGAGCTGTATGCCGAAGTCTTTGCCCGAACTTATGGCTTTAAAACTGTAGGTTTACGTTACTTTAATGTGTTTGGAAAACGCCAAGACCCGAATGGTGCGTATGCAGCAGTTATTCCTAAATGGACCGCAGCCATGATTGCTGGTGATGATGTCTTTATTAATGGTGATGGCGAAACCAGCCGTGATTTCTGTTTTATTGAGAACACGGTTCAAGCCAATATTTTAGCAGCAACTGCACAAAATGATGAAGCTAAAAACCAAGTTTATAATGTGGCAGTTGGAGATCGTACCACGCTAAGTGATTTATTTAATGCAATAAAAGCTGTGTTAAATGAAAATGGTGTGACTTATAGAAAAGAGCCTATATATCGTGATTTCCGTGCAGGCGATGTTCGACATTCTCAAGCAAGTGTGGAAAAAATAAAAAACTTACTAAGATATAAACCAGAATTTTTAATTACTCAAGGTATTGAAGAAGCAATGCCTTGGTATGTGCAGTTTATTAAGTAAAATGTTTGCAAAATTTAAAGCATTTAAACAACGTCTAGATGCCACTAAAGATTGGAAACCTTTAGCGAGTAATTTTAATTATCTAATGATAATGCAAATAGCTAACTATATTTTTCCATTACTAACTATTCCTTATCTAGCCCGAGTGATAGGGGTGGAGGGGTTTGGTAAAATCGCATTTGCAACAGCAATAATAGTCTGGTTTCAAACGATTACTGATTGGGGGTTTAGTTATACTGCGACCCGTGATGTAGCTCGTAATAGAGATAATTCAGAAAAGATTTCTGAAATTTTTTCCAATGTACTTTGGGCTAAAAGTTTACTCGCTTTAATTTCTTTCATTATACTTTTTATTCTTACCGAATTTATTCCTTATTTAAAGGATAATCAAATATTATTATTCATTACCTTTATGCTTGTACCAGCTAAAATTTTATTTGCTGATTGGTTTTTTCAAGCTATAGAAAAAATGAAATTTATTACAATATTTGATTTAATTTCTAAATTAATATTTACAGTATGTGTTTTCTTGTTTGTTAAAGAAAAATCAGACTTTATTTTACAACCACTATTTTTAAGTTTGGGATCAATTTTAGTGGGTTTGTTTTCGTTTTATTTAATTATTTTTAAATGGAATGTCAAATTAAGTAGACCTGAAGTAAAAAAAATAAATAAAACTTTAAAAGAGAGTTTTGATATTTTTATTAATAGTTTATTACCAAATTTATATAATAGTTTATCAATAGTGCTTTTAGGGGTGTGGTCGGGAGGAATAGCAAGTGGTATTTATGATGCAGGTAGAAAATTTGTTGGTATTGCACATTCATTTATGTCTATATTTATTAGAGTAATTTTTCCTTACTTATCTAGGGATATTAGTGAGCATGATTTATTTGCAAGGATACATTTAGTAGTTTCAGCAGTGGTGTCATTAATTTTATTTTTAATGGCTCCATTTATAATTAAGTTGTTTTTTACGCCTGAGTTTTACGAGGCTATATTAGTTCTTCAAATATCATCAATATCAGTTTTTTTAATCGGATTAAGTGCTGTATATGGTACAAATTATCTAATCATTAAAGGGTATGAGAAAAGCCTAAGAAATATTACTATTATTTACTCTTTAATAGGTTTTATTGTATCTATACCTTTGGTATATAATTTTAGTTATCTAGGGGCAGTGGTTTCATTGGTTTTAATTCAAGCATTAATGGGTTTTAGTATTATGTTCTTAGCAAAAAAAGTTAAGGAAGAAATATCAAATAAAGAGGTAGATTGTGTTTAATTTAGTTAGTAATTCTATTTTTAGAAAAGTTTTTTTTTCATTGGTAAAGAAACGAAATTTTTATCTAACTACAAAAGCTTTTGAGAAGCGTTATAAGAATGTTGATAAAATTTTATTTAAAAATAATTTAAATGATTCTATCATAAACGATTATAAGGAAAAATGGAGTGTATTTAATGTAGAGGTTGAATATAAGACATTAATATTGTGTCACAATCTTTCAGAATGTATAGATATAAATATCGTTCCTGAAAATATTTTTGCCGAAATTATAGAGCCATCTTTAAATAAGTATGGTAAAAATCAACTATCTTTTTTATCAACAAAAAATATATATGAAAAATGGTTTGAGAATAAGAAATTATTTCCTAAAAGCTATTTTCATAAAATTGATAATATATATTATGATAATAATTTTATTATAATTAATGATATTGATTCATATTTAAATAATATGAATTTTAAATTCCCAGTAGTTTGTAAGCCTAGTATAGGTACATCTGGTGGTGTGGGTGTAGTATTGTTACATAATTTAAAAGAAGTTAAAGGGAGTTTAAGTACTTATGAAAATTTAGTCTATCAGGAAAAACTTTTACAACATGAATTTCTTGAGAGTATAAATCCTGGTATGAATACTATAAGAACATGTTTGTATAGGGATTCTACTGGGAAATTTAAGGTGATTAATAATAGTATTCGTTTTGGTGTTGATGGTGGATTGGATAATGAAACTGGTGGGGGGATAGTGTGTAACTTAGATGATAATGGTTCATTTAATAAATATGCTATTAATAAGTACTGTGAAAAATTTATAATGCATCCTAATAGTAAAGTATCCTTTTTGGGTTTGAAAATTCCTTTTTTTAATAGATTAATTGAAGTTGCAGAAAGTATTGCTAATGAAATTCCATTATGTAATTTAGTTAGCTTAGATATGTGCTTAGATAAAGATAATAATTGGAGATGCATTGAGGTGAATCTTGAAGGACAGACTATAAGGTTTTCCCAATATGCAGGAAAAGGTTTTTTTGGAAAATATACTAATGAAGTTATAAAAAGGATTCTAAATAAAAAATGAAAATTGCTATTCATCATAGTCCTAACAGCTTTTCAGATCGCTGGATAAAATATTGTGAAAAAGAAAAAATTGAATATAAAGTTGTAGATGCTTTTGACAATGATATTATTGAACAGCTTAATGATTGTGATGTATTTATGTGGCATCATCATCATGCTGATTTTAAAGATGTTACTGTTGCTAAAAAAATCCTGTTTGCTTTAGAGCATGCTGGAGTTAAAGTATTCCCAGACTTTAAAACAGGTTGGCATTTTGACGATAAAGTTGCTCAAAAATATTTGCTCGAAGCAATTAATGCTCCTTTAGTTCCAAGCTATGTATTTTATGATAAACAATCAGCTTTAGATTGGGCTAAAGAAACTACTTATCCAAAAGTTTTTAAACTTAAAGGGGGTGCAGGGGCCGCAAATGTAAAATTGGTTAAGAATTATAATCAATGTGTTAAGCTGATTAAACAATCTTTTGGGAATGGTTTTTCTCAATTTGATCGTATAAGTAATTTTAAAGATAGTTATAACAAATATATAAAAGGACAGGATAATTTTATAAATCTTTTAAAGAGTATGGCTCGTTTATTTGTAAATACAGATTTTTCTAAAAAACAATCAAATGAAAAAGGCTATATATATTTCCAGGAATTTATGCCAAATAATAGTTTTGATATTCGGGTGATAGTGATTGATAATAAGGCTTTTGCAATTAAACGGTTAGTGCGAGAGAATGATTTTAGGGCTTCGGGTAGTGGAAGTATTATATATAATCCAGTAGAAATTGATAAGGACTGCTTGAAAATAGCTTTTGATATTAGTGAGCGAGCTAGATTTGAATGTATTGCATATGATTTCATATATAATAATCAAGGTATGCCGCTAATAGTTGAAATAAGCTATGGATTTTCAATGAAAGCTTATGATACTTGTCCTGGCTACTGGGATAATAATTTAAATTGGTATGAGGGTGAATTTAATCCACAACGCTGGATGATACAATCTTTATGTGACAAGATTAAAAAGTCATCTTCTTTACGCTACGCTAAGAGAAGATAATACTATGTCTAGTAATATAAATAACCTAATTTTTGTAATCAATGTAATGATATTAACTTTTACATTGTTTATATATATTTTTTTTGAATATAGCTTAAATGATACATTTATTTTGTTTTTTGTGTCCATGGCATTTATATTACTATCATTATTTTCATTAAGAGGGGAAAGATATGAAATCTTGAAAAAAAATTATTTTAAGCACTCTACTTTAGTGCTTTTAGGGATCTTTGTGGTAAGTTTTCAAAAGTATATAGATTTTTATTTGGGGTATATTGATAAAAATGAACTACTAATGCAGATTTCTGAAGAATCGGTAGCAAAAAGTTTAATAATAGTATTCATAGGACTCATTTCTTTTTTTATAGGTTATCTTTTAAAAAGTAATAAATTAAATTCTAAAAGTAAAAATTATTTTAAAGGAAGTAGTACGCAATTTTTAACTTTCTTAAGTATAGCTTTTCTATTAGGTTTTTTACTTACCGTTAACCCTTTATATGTAATGGGGGGGTATGGTATTCACGATATAGGAAATAATGCAATTTATTTCTCACTTTTATTTAAGGCTAGTTATTTTGCCTTAATAATTCAAAAATTAATAAATAGTTCTAATTATAATTTAAAAATACATAATGTATTTGATTATGTGAAATTTGTTGGTTATTTTAATATTGGTTTATTCTTAGTTTATATATCTGTTGTATTACTAAGTGGGGATCGAGGTGACTTTGTTGCTTTGTCATTGCTCTTACTTATTGGTTATATAAATTCTACAGGGGAAAAAATAAGCCGCTTTAAAAGTATATTAATGATATGTGTTGCTGCATTTTTTATTACTTTATTAGGAGTAGCGAGATCTTTTAATACTCTTGAGAATGCAAGTTTTACTTCTAACATTTCTAAAGCTTTGAGTGGTGAGAGTAATAAACATCAAACTGAATCTATATTACCTTTTACTGCAGAGCTTGGTGACTCAGCTAAAGCTCTACATTATAGTGTAGAGTATGTTCCCACACACTATGAATATTTATATTCTAGATTTCATTTTCAAGCAATTTTAGGTATTATTCCTTTTTCATCCTATATTTCTCCTCTTATATTTAATGATACCTCTGAAAAATATACTTCTTCTGACAGTTATATAACATGGTTAATTGAAGGAGAGAATCCACAAACAGGTCATGGAACCTCTATGATCGCGGATTTTTACTTATCTTATGGTGTATTGGGTGTGATCTTTGGTATGGGTTTCTTTGGTTGGTTGATTCGCTACTGTGAACAACATATGCAGCTTAAAGATAATAAACATCTAATACTATTGATAATTTCTGTGGTTATTTTTTCATCAAGTATATATTTAGCTAGATCTTCTCTTCTTCCACCTATAAGATTAATAGTATGGATCTGGATTTTAATGCTATTGAATGAATGGTTGAATAAAAGGTTGATTAAGTAAATGGAAAAAATTGTTTTTTTAGTTACCTCCTTAAATTCTGGAGGCATTGAAAATTATTTATTTAGATTTTTAAAACATTATGAAGGTCATTTTATTCCTATAATAATTTGTAAAAATGGTGTTCATGGTGAGTTGTACGAGAAATATAGTCAAATTAAAAATATTCAATTTTATGATGGGAATTTAACTTATATAAACATATTTTTATTTTATAAACTCTATCAATTTTTGTTGAAAAATAAACCTGATAGTATATGTGATTTTACGGGTAATTTTGCAGGAATACCTCTTTTATTAGCAAAATTAGCTGGTGTGGAGCATCGTGTAGCATTTTATAGGGGTTCTACAGATCATTTTCATGGGGGGAGAATTAAGAATATATTTAACTTGGCTATGAATCATTTAGTTTTTAAAAATGCTACAGCTATTTTGGCTAATTCAAATTTAGCCATTGAGTATTTTTTTGGCAACCTAAATTTAAATGATAGTAGATTAGATGTGGTATACAATGGTATTAATGCAAGTGATTTTTTAAATAATAAAAATAATCTTAGAGTGGAGTTGAATATTTCTAAAGAGCAATTTGTTGTTGCTCATATTGGTCGTTATGATGAGGCGAAAAATCATATTACTATTATGAAAGTGGCAAAGAAATTAATTGAATTGGATAAAGATTATATAATAATTTTATGTGGTAAAAATGTAGATAAGCAGTTTCAAAATATTATAGATAAAGATCAGAGTCTAAACGGTAGGATAAAATTGCTTGGATATACTAAGGATGTAATTAAAGTATTAAACACAGCAAATTGTTTTTACTTTCCTTCAATCACAGAAGGTCAGCCGAATGCATTAATAGAGGCTTTAGTTCGAGGTCTTCCATTTGTTGCTTCTAATATTAAACCAATAAGTGATATAATCCCTTTAGACTATCAAAGTCAATTAATTGACCCTTTAAATGTTGAATTGGCAGTAAAAAAAATTCAAGAGATTAAGGAGTCTCAAGAGTTAAGAGAAAATTTAAATTTATCTGAGTGGGCAATTCAGAATTTTGATGCGGATAGACTTTTTTCTCAATTTAAAAATAAATTGTCTGGTAAATAAAGAGTAAATAATGAGCAATAAAAAACTTGTATTTATTACAGAAGCACGTTTTTTTTGTGATTCTAATAATATGATTTATTTTGATAGGGACTTTGATGCTACTTTGTGGGATAGATATTTGGAGTATTTTGATGAATTAGTTGTTTTTGCACGTATTAAAAATGTTAATCGTGATTATATAGATACACTTATTGTTAATAAAAACGCTAGAGTAAAATTTATAAAGCTTCCATACTTTATCGGACTTTTTGATTTTTTAAAAAATATCTTTCTACTAAATAGGGTTTTAAAAAAAGAATTGTATTTATTGAAAGATTATTCATTTATTTTAAGAGTCCCAGGTTCAATTGGATTTAATGTAGCTAAAATTTTAAATAAGTTTAAGATAAATTATAGTGTTGAAGTAGTGGGTGATCCTGCAGAGGTTTTTGCTCAAGGAAATTTTACGCATAATTTACGGCCATTATTAAGATTTATGGCAATATATCAACTTAAGTATGTTGTTGAAAATGCTAAGAGTGTACTTTATGTAACTCAATCAGTATTACAAAAAAAATATCCTGCCTCTGTAGGGGCTTTAAGTTTTGGGGTCTCTGATGTCCGTATTGAAGATAATATTATTACAATAAAACCTAAGAACTATTATTTTAAGAAAAAGTATCAAATTATTAGTGTTGGTTCTTTAGCACAAATGTATAAGTCACCAGATGTTCTTTTAAAGGCAATACATATTATTAATTCAGAATATAATGATATTGAAATTAATCTAACTTGGTTGGGTGAAGGTATATATAAAGAGAAAATGATTAACCTTGCAAAAGAGTTAGATGTTTTTGATTACATTGATTTTAAAGGCAACGTTTCCCGTGAAGAGGTTATGTGGCAAATAGATAGTTCAGATTTGTTTGTGCTAGCATCGAAGACTGAAGGCTTGCCGAGAGTTATTGTTGAAGCAATGGCAAAGGGTCTGCCTATCATTGCTACAAATGTAGGAGGTATTCCTGAACTTCTACCACCTGAAGTATTAGTCGAACCCAATAATGCGAAGCTTCTGGCTGAAAAAATTTACCAAATATTGAGTGATTCAGAATTTTATAATAGACAGTCAAGTAGTAATTTAATTAATTCACATAATTTTAAAAAGACTATTCTAGATCAAAAAAGGAAGAATTTTTTTGACACAGTAATGAGTCTATAGGCGTTAAGGGAATTATTATTTTTATGAAAAAAAATATTCGTATTCTTCATTTAATTAAAACTACATCAGGTGCTTCATGGGCTCTGAAGCAAGTACAGCAACTCATTAGTCTGGGGTGTGAAATACATGTTGTATTGCCAGATAATAATTGTTTGGCAAAATGTTATTTAGAGAAAGGAGCTAAAATCCATATTTTAAATATAGATTTTGCATTGCTAATTAAGCAGCCTACTCTTTTTCTGGAAAATGTGAAAAAATTTAGAAAGCTGTTAAACCAGATTAACCCAGATATTGTCCATTCGCACTTTGTAGGTAACACCATATTTATGCGTATAGCAATGAAAGGTTTAAATATAAAAAAAATATTTCAGGTACCTGGTCCTCTTCATCTTGAGAAAAAAATTACTCGCGCTCTAGACCTAAAATTAGCTAATAGTTATGATTATTGGATACCTACCTGCAATTTTTCTCAACAGATTTATTTAGCTTCAGGCATTAAGCATGATCGTTTAATGACTACTTTTTATGGTACTGATCTATCTACATATAAGAAAAAAGATAAAGGTATATTAAGAGACGAGTTTAATATTTCTAAAAATATTAAACTTGTGGGTATGGTTGCTTATGCATATGCACCTAAAAAATGGCTAGGGCAAACACGTGGTTTAAAAGGACATGAAGATCTTATAGATGCGATGAAAATTGTTTTAGCATCAAATCCGAATGTTAAATGTGTGATTGTTGGTGGACCTTGGGTGGGTGCAGATCAATATTATCAATCTATTGTGGATTATGGGAAGAAAAAATTAGGTGATCAAATTCTTTTTTTAGGTACACGTAAGGATGTGCCTGATTTATATCCAGATATTGATTTAGTAGTGCATCCATCTCATTCAGAAAATCTAGGTGGGGCCGCGGAATCCTTACTTATGGCTATACCTACAATTGCCACTAATATTGGCGGTTTCCCTGATATTGTTAAACCTAATGAAACTGGTTGGTTAGTACCTAAACAGGATCCAGAAGCTTTAGCAGTAGCTATTTTAGAAGCTTTATCCGATCCCGAACATGCTCATAAGATGTCTCAAGAAGGTGCAAGACAATTAAAGCAAAGTTTAGATGTACGAAAGACATCAAAAGATGTTTTTAACTTCTATAAAAAAATTCTTGTGGATTGATGTATGTTAAAACGTTTGCTCGATATAATTATTGCAAGTACTGCATTAATTATACTGTCTCCTTTATATGCTTTTGTTACTTATAAAGTGAAAAAGAATCTTGGAACTCCAGTCTTATTTCGTCAGATCCGTCCCGGTTTACATGGCAAGCCTTTTGAAATGATCAAGTTCCGTACCATGAAAGATGCTGTGGATGCACGAGGTAACTCATTACCGGACAGTGAGCGCCTAACGCTATTTGGTAAAATGTTGCGTTCAACCAGTCTGGATGAAATGCCAGAGCTCTGGAATGTTATTAAAGGGGATATGAGCATCGTTGGTCCTCGTCCTTTATTGACAGAATATTTGCCTCTATATAATGAAGAACAAGCCAAACGTCATAATGTGCGTCCTGGTATGACAGGTCATGCACAAGTCAATGGACGTAACGCCATAAGCTGGGAAGAAAAGTTTAAGCTGGATACCTGGTATGTTGAAAATCAGTCGACACTGCTTGATTTTAAAATCATGTTTAAAACGGTACATAAAGTTTTAGCTAAAGATGACATTAATGAAGCGGGTGAAGTCACAATGACCAAGTTTACAGGTAGTAAAGTGAATCAAAACAATGGCTAAAGTCTATGCGATTTATGGTGCTTCTGGATGTGGTCGTAGCTTAATGCCAGTAGCACGTGAACATCTCGCTCGTCAAAATATTACAGCACAGATTTATTTTATCGATGATAGTTTGACTGAGTCTAGTCAAATTAACGGTCATACGGCATTAAATTATGGTGCTTTCAAAGCTTTATCTGCTGAAAAAAAGTTTGTTTTAATTGGCATTGCAAATAGTCAGGTTCGTCAAAAACTGGCGGATAAGTTAGAAAGAGATCAAATTGAGCTTTGGTCGGTTCAGGCGAATAATACGATCATTATGGATGCGGTTGATATTGCAGAAGGTGCTGCTTTAAGCCCGTTTGTATCAATCACTTCAAATATCAAAATTGGTAAATGCTTTCATGCCAATTTGTATAGTTATGTTGAGCATGATTGTGTGATTGGAGATTATGTAACTTTTGCTCCCGGGGTGAAATGTAATGGTAATATTCACATCCAAGATCACGCTTATATCGGTACTGGTGCAGTGATTAAACAAGGTACCCCAGATAAACCATTAGTCATTGGCAAGGGTGCAATTGTAGGCATGGGAGCCGTGGTCACTAAAAGTGTGCCTGCAGGCGTGACAGTGGTCGGCAATCCGGCACGAATTTTAGAGAAAAAATAATTTTTCAAACTTTTTAAAATCTAGGAATAGGTAATGTTAAATACTGCATTTGAACCATGGCCAAGCTTTACTCAACAAGAGGCTGATGCTGTATCTAAAGTTTTACTTTCAAATAAAGTGAACTATTGGACGGGACAAGAATGCCGTGAGTTCGAAAAAGAATTTGCACAGTTTGCAGGAACTCAATATGCAGTAGCACTTGCCAACGGTACAGTTGCTTTAGATGTGGCGCTTAAGGCATTAGGCATTGGAGCAGGGGATGATGTGATTGTCACTTCCCGTACTTTTTTAGCTTCTGCCAGTTCAATTGTCACAGCAGGTGCAAATCCAATCTTTGCCGATGTCGAACTTGACTCCCAAAATATTTCACGTCGCACCATTGAAGCAGTACTCACACAAAATACTAAAGCCATCATTTGTGTGCATTTAGCCGGTTGGATGTGTGATATGGATCCAATCATGCAATTGGCTCGCGATAAAGGTTTGTACGTGATTGAAGACTGTGCGCAGGCGCATGGTGCAATGTACAAAGGTAAATCTGCTGGCTCCATTGGTCACATTGCTGCCTGGTCATTCTGCCAGGATAAGATCATGAGTACTGGCGGTGAAGGTGGCATGGTCACCACCAATGATGAAACATTATGGAAAAAAATGTGGTCCTATAAAGACCATGGTAAAAATTTTGATAGCATCTATAACAAGCAACATCCACCGGGGTTCCGTTGGTTACATGACTCATTTGGTACCAACTGGCGCATGATGGAAATGCAGGCAGTCATTGGACGAATTCAACTGAAAAAAATGGCAGAGTGGACGCAGCAACGTAATGCAAATATGGAAAAGATTTTAGCTGTATTTGAAAACAGTCCATATTTTACCGTATATCGCCCATCTGCAGATTATCTACATGCAGCATATAAATGTTATGTACAGGTCAATATTGAAGCCTTACCTGATGGCTGGTCACGTGACCGTATCATGAATGAAATTGCAGCTTTAGGTGTACCGTGTTTTAGTGGTTCATGTTCGGAAGTTTATTTAGAGCATGCTTTTGATGGTACGCCTTGGCGTCCAGTTGAAAGACTTGTAAATGCCAAAACATTAGGTGAAACCAGCTTAATGTTTCTAGTTCACCCGACCTTAAGTCAGGAAAGTATGCATAAAACGGTAACGGTAACTCAGCAAGTCATTAATCAGCTTTAACATTTTATACATGGATATGGAGAGTAAAAATATATACTCTCCATATCATGTAAAAAATTAATTAAATGCTTGGGAATCTGGATAAACAAAAGCTTATCTAAGAAGGTTATCTAAGCTAGCTATCTAATAGAACTGAAAAAGAAGCCTTTGCCCCGTGAAATCAATGATTGTTCCATTTGCTACCGCACCGAGACACTTAAAACAAAGCTTTCTTATTGTTTTAGATTT
>Ga0308169_10003562_pt1 | contig 15125 bp, 14 predicted proteins | sample PhyBR1_2_FD_202139 | JGI IMG/M metagenome (GOLD analysis project Ga0308169, IMG submission 202139) | Phyllosphere microbial communities from UC Gill Tract Community Farm, Albany, California, United States - DLSLSB.R1 | ecosystem: Host-associated > Plants > Phyllosphere > Unclassified | place... | reverse complement strand
CGCCTCGCGGCTGGTCTCCCACGCGCTGCTGGTGCCTCCCGGCAGGGGAGCCTCTCGCACCCCTCCGTACTCGATGCCGTGGTAGATCTCGTCCGAGATCAGCTGCACGCCGTTGGCCTCGCACCACCCGGCGATCGCGGCAAGCTCCTCGGGCAGCATGATCGTGCCGGTCGGGTTGGCCGGGCTGGCGACGACGACGCCCTTCAGGCCCGGGACCGCGGCCAGCTGCTCCAGCGTCGGCTGGAAGCGCGTCCCCGGGCCGCTCTCCAGCTCGACCACCTCGCAGCCGAGCGCGGTCAGCACGTTGCGGTAGCAGGGGTAGTTGGGCCGGGCCATCGCCACCCGGTCGCCGGCCTCGAACGCCGCGAGGAAGGCGAGCAGGAAGCCGCCGCTGGCGCCCGTCGTCACGACGACGTCGTCGGGCTCGACCTCGATCCCGTGCGTCCGCAGGTGGTGCCCGGCGATCGCGGCGCGGAGCTCGAGAATCCCGGTGGCCGGTGTGTAGCCGAGCGGGTCGCCGCTGCTGAGCAGCCGGATCGCCTCGGCAGCCACCGGAGCAGGTGCTCCGGTGAGCGGCTGGCCGGCCAGGAGGGAGAGGACGTCGCCGTGCTCGCGCTCGCGCCGAGCGGCCGCCTCGATCATGTCCATCACGTGGAAGGGCGGGACGTTCGCGCGCCGGGCCACACCGAGACGGGATTCCATGCCCCCGAGACTAGGGCCGGTCGGGCGGTGCCTCTCGGTAGGCTGGCACTCCGCCGCCCCTGCTGAAAGAGCGAGGTGACAGCACGTGAGCATCCATGAGCTCGACCTCTTCCTGCTCGTGGGCTCCGCGGTCACCCTCTGCGCGATCCTGGCGGTCCGGCTGACGTCGGTCGCCGGTCTGCCGTCGCTGCTGGTCTACCTGCTCATGGGTGTCGCGCTCGGGGAGTCCGGCGCGGGCATCCGCTTCGACAACGCCGAGATGGCGCACTCGCTCGGCTTCGCGGCGCTGGCGCTGATCCTCGCGGAGGGCGGTGTCACGACCTCGTGGCGCGTCCTGCGCCCGTCGATGCGGCTCGGGCTCTCCCTGGCCACCATCGGAGTCGCCGTCTCGGTCGGGGTGATGGCCCTCGGCGCGCACTTCGTCCTCGGCCTGCCGTGGGAGCTGGCGATCCTTCTCGGTGCCGTCACCTCGCCGACCGACGCGGCCGCGGTGTTCTCCGTACTCCGGGTGGTGCCGCTGCCCAAGCGGCTCACCGGCGCGCTCGAGGCCGAGTCCGGCCTCAACGACGCCCCCACCGTGGTCCTCGTCAGCCTCATCTCGGCCGGAACGGTCCACGACCACTCCTGGTGGGTCGTGCTGGCCATCGTGGTCGGCGAGCTGGCGCTCGGCGTCGTGGTCGGCGTCGCCGTGGGCGCGGCCGGCGCCTGGCTCCTGCGCCGGGTCTCGCTGCCGACGTCCGGCCTCTACTCGATCAGCGTGCTGGCCCTCTGCTTCCTCGCCGACGGCGGCGCCGCGATGCTGCACGGCAGCGGCTTCGCCGCGATCTACGTCGCCGCGGTGGTGCTCGGGAACGCCGAGCTGCCGCACCGGCAGGTGACGCGCGGCTTCGCCGAGGGCGTCGCCTGGCTCGCCCAGATCGGGCTCTTCGTCATGCTCGGCCTGCTGCTCAGCCCCCCGACGCTGACCTGGGGGATCGTCGGCCGCGCCCTGGTCGCCGGGCTGGTGCTCACGTTCATCGCGCGACCGCTGGCGGTGCTGGTCGCGATGATCGTGCAGCCGCTTCGGCTGCGCGACGCGATCTTCCTGAGCTGGGCCGGCCTGCGCGGCGCGGTGCCGGTCGTGCTGATGACGATCCCGCTGGCCGAAGGGGTGCCTGCCTCGCTCCAGCTCTTCGACCTGGTCTTCGTGCTGGTCGTCGTCTACACGCTCATCACGGCGCCGACCCTGCCCGGCATCGCGAAGCTGCTCGGCCTCGTCCGCCCGCGCGACGCGCGTGCGTTCGAGCTCGAGGTCGCTGTCCTGGAGCGGGTCGCGGCCGACCTGCTCCAGATCACCATCACCCCGGCCTCGCTGCTGCACGGTGTCGAGGTGGGCGAGCTGCGCCTGCCGCGAGGCGCCTCGGTCTCGATGGTCATCCGCGAGGGCGAGAGCATCCCGGCCGAGCCGCGTACGGTCCTGCGGCGCGGGGACGACATGCTCGTGGTGGTGCCGCGCGCGCTGCGCGAGAAGGCCGAGCGCCGGCTGCGCCAGGTCTCGCGGCACGGACGGCTGGCAGGGTGGGTCGGGCGGATCTAGCGGTGATGTGACCAGCGCCATGGGCGACGTTGGTCGCATCGTCTCCGCACACGCCGTTGCCGCCGACGACAGCGCGCTGGCGCTCTGGGCAGCCAGGAAGGCCTTCACAGCAGCGCCGTACGACGAGGTGGCTCAGCTCGACATGATCGAGGCGGTCGCCGCCTGCGGCGATGACGAGCAAGCGAAGAAGGCGCTGTGCTTCTAGCGGCGGGCCTACGACAGCGTCGGGCTGCAGATCGTCGCGTCGGCCTGGGCGGTGACCGACTTGGGGCCGTTGCCGGTGCCCGCGAACTTGTCACCGAGGACGACCACGACGCCGGGCTCGGTGCTGGTCCTACGGACCACCTTCGCGCCCGGCAGCCAGGCCGCGACCAGCTCGACGGCAGGGCTCTGCGGGTCGCTGGTCCAGATCTGCACCGTGCTCACACCGGAGCGCTTGGCTGCGTTGCCTGAGGTGCCCGCGACGAAGCCGTCCTCGATGAGCGACGCCATCGTCCGGCCGGCCAGGCCCTCGCGCTTGGAGGCGTTCAGCACGCTCACCGTCACCTGCGCCGGGAAGACGTGGTCGCCGGCCTTCACGTCGACGGCGTCGCAGACGGGCGCATCGGCCTTCTGCGGGAACGGCTCGGTGAGCATCGTCCAGCCCCAGCCGCCGACGACCACGACCAGCAGGGCGAGCACGACGAGGGAGAGCAGCGTACGGAGGCCGGTGGGCACTCAGGCCTCCTGGCCGGGGGTGTCGGGAACGGTGTGGACGCGGGCATGGAGCACGTGGCGCTGCTGGAGGGCCGCACGCAGGGCGCGATGCAGGCCGTCCTCGAGGTAGTACTCCCCGCGCCACTCCACCACGTGGGCGAACAGGTCGCCGTAGAAAGTCGAGTCCTCGTCCAGCAGCGAGCTGAGCTGGAGCGTGTCCTTGGTGGTGATCAGCTCGTCGAGGCGCAGCTGACGCGGCGGCAGGGCGGCCCATTCACGCGCGGTCAGGCCGTGATCGGGGTATGGCCGGTCCGAGCCGACGCGCTTGAAGATCACCCTGCGACCTTATCGCCACCAGGCTGTGAACGACCTTAGGCTGCCAGCCATGACGGACAACCCGATCGCCGAGCAGATCAAGCAGGCCGTCGCGCCGGGCTATGTGTTCGATGGCCCCGCGCTCGAGCTGGGTGGACTGATGGCGGACGCGGAGACGCTCACCGACGTCCCCATCAAGATCCCCATCGGCATGCTCAACCGGCACGGCCTCGTCGCTGGGGCCACCGGCACCGGGAAGACCAAGACCCTCCAGCTGATCGCCGAGCAGCTCTCCGCGGCCGGCGTCCCGGTCTTCGCCGCGGACATGAAGGGTGACCTCTCCGGGCTCGCCACGCCGGGCGCGAGCAGCGACAAGCTGACAGCACGGACGGCATCGGTGGGTCAGACCTGGGCGGCGAAGAGCTTCCCGGTCGAGTACTTCGCCCTGGGTGCCGACGGCACCGGCGTGCCGATCCGGGTCAGCGTCGACACCTTCGGATCCACGCTGCTCTCCCGCGTGCTCGAGCTCAACGACACCCAGGAGTCCTCGCTCGGCCTGGTCTTCCACTACGCCAGGAGCGCCGGCCTCAAGCTGGTCGACCTGGCCGATCTGCGCACGGTCCTCACCTACCTGACCTCCGACGAGGGCAAGGCCGACCTGACCGGCCTCGGCGGCCTGTCGTCGGCCACGGTCGGTGTCATCCTGCGGGAGCTGATCGCCTTCGCCGACCAGGGGGCCGAGGCCTTCTTCGGTCAGCCGGAGTTCGACTCCAGCGAGTTCCTCGTGGTCGAGGGCGACGGCCGTGGCCGGATCTCGCTGCTCGAGCTGCCCAACGTCGCCGACAAGCCGGCGGTGTTCTCCACCTTCCTGATGTGGCTGCTCGCCGACCTGTATCGCAAGCTGCCGGAGGTCGGTGACCCGGACAAACCGAAGCTGGTCTTCTTCTTCGACGAGGCGCACCTGCTCTTCAACGGCGCTTCCAAGGACTTCCTCGACACGATCACCCAGACGGTCCGCCTGATCCGGTCCAAGGGCGTCGGCGTGTTCTTCATCAGCCAGTCGCCGACCGACATCCACGAGGACGTGCTGGCCCAGCTCGGGTCCCGCATCCAGCACCAGTTGCGCGCGAACACCCCCAACGACGCCAAGGCGCTGAAGCAGACGGTCAACACATATCCCACCTCCTCGTACGCGGACCTGGGCCAGGTCATCCAGACCCTCGGCATCGGCGAGGCGATCGTCACGGTGATGAACGAGCGCGGCGCGCCGACCCCGGTGGCGTGGACCCGACTGCGCGCGCCCGAGTCGCTGATGGGAGCGAGCGATCCGGCGACGATGCGCGCGGCGGTGCAGGTCTCGCCGCTGTTCGCGACGTACGGCGCCGCGGTCGATCCGACCGACTCCGCCGCCGACACCCTGGGCGCCAAGATGAAGGCGGCCGACGCCGCCGAGAAGGCCGAGGCCGATGCCAAGGTCGCGGCCAAGCAGGAGAAGGCGGACGCGGCCGCGGCGAAGAAGGCGCACCATGACGCACCGCACTCCGCGGGCGACTCGGCGATGGACATGGCCGCCAAGATCGCCAAGAACAAGCAGGTGCAGCGCGAGGCGATCAAGGTCGGTCGGTCGCTGCTGAAGAGCCTCTTCAAGAGGTGACGGTGTAAAGCTGACCGGCCGGGCCCCGTGCGTAACGGGAACCGGCCGGAAGCGCCAGGTAACCCCTCGGCACCAGCTTCAAACCCACATTTCTCGACGCGCTCCTCAGGCGGACCAGCGCAGCGAGTCGTCGACCATGTCGGCGAACGCGTACGTGCCGCGCAGGTCGTCGCGCTCCTCCATCAGCTTGGCCAGGGCACTGGCGTGGCGGTCGCGCAGGTTGGACGGCTGCAGGGTGGTGCGGTCCAGGGCGATCGGCTCGATCGGGGTGGTGTTCTCCATGTCGGGCCCCTCCTTCCGGGGTGTGTCGTGAGGTGGTGAGACGCAAGCCTGACCGGCGAAGATCGCCGCGACGTTGTCCCTAGGTAACGATCCGGTGAACCCGTATGTCCCCGGGGTATTGATGATTAATTGTATCAGTTTACAACACTTAGGTCGGAGGAGGAGTCTGCCGGCTCGGCCCAGGCGGTCTGGACCACCTCCACCCCGTCGCGGGTGACGAAGCGTGCCCGACCCGGTGGCATGCGCGCGGCCCGGGCGGCACCCAGCAGCGGTCCTTCCGCCGGATCACCGTCCAGGAGGAGGCCCGGCGTGGCGAGGTCGCGCAGGCTCTGGACGACCGGCTCGTAGAGCGCGCGGCCGGCGCCCCCGGTGCGCCGCGCGAGGACGAGGTGCAGGCCGACGTCGCTCGCCTGCGAGAGCAGCGAGAGGAGCGGCGCGAGCGGTGAGCCGGCCGCGGTGGCCACCAGGTCGTAGTCGTCGACCAGCACGAACACCTCTGCTCCGTGCCACCAGGAGCGCGCCCGTAGCTGGGCGGCGGTGACGTCCGGGCCCGGAAGCCGCCGGCTGAGGTAGGCAGCCAGCTCCTCCAGCACAGGCGTCGCCCGCGCGCCCGACGTCAGGTGGTGCAGGACGTGTTCCTCCGGCAGATCGCCGAGGAGCGAGCGCCGTGGGTCGACCACCACCAGCTGAGCCTGGGCAGGGGGACGCGTACGGATCACCTCCGCGGCGTAGGCGCGCAGCAGGGCGCTCTTGCCGGACCGCGCGTCGCCGAGGACCAGGAGGTGGGGGTCGGCGTCGGGATCGAGCGTGACCGGCCGCAGCGACCGCTCGGCGACGCCGAGCAGCAGCCGCCGTCCGGGCTCGTTCGTACCGACCCCGGACGTGCGGTGGAGCTCGTCGAGGCCGATCCGCTCCGGAAGCAGCCGCAGGCGGGGCACCGCCACTCCGGGCCACTGCGCCTGAGCCTGCTCGATCACCCGAACCGGGTCGGCGGGGGACGCGGCCAGGAAGTGGAGGCCGTCGGAGGTGAGCCCGCGCCCGGGTCGGCCGGCGGGGACGGTCGCCGCGAGCCGGCGATCGAACGCGGAGTCGCTCACCTCGCCGAGGCGAAGCTCGAGGCGGGTCCCGAAGAGGTCGCGCAGCGCGGGCCGGTAGTCGCCCCAGCGGACCGACGAGGTCAGCAGGTGGAGGCGGTGGGCGAGACCGCGCTGCGCCAGCTGCTGCAGCTCGGCCTCGAGGTCCTCGAACTCGGCGCGTAGTCCGGCCCAGCCGTCGATGGCCAGGAAGAGGTGGGGCCGCGGCGAGGTGACGTCGTCGCGGCCCTCCTCGCGCTGCTCGAGCAGGTCACGGAGCTCGGCGACGATGCGGCGCACCACGTCGGGCGTCGCACGCGTACCGACGCCCGAGACGTGCGGCAGCCCTGCCAGGTCCGCCAGGTCGCCGGCGCCCAGGTCGATCGCGTAGATCCGCGCCGTGCGCGGCGACACGGTCAGCGCCAGCGCGCAGATGACCGTGCGCAGCAGGGTCGACTTGCCGGAGCGCGGGCCGCCGACGACCGCGGCGTGGCCGCCGGCGCCACGCAGGTCCAGGGCGAGGACGTCGCGGCGTTGCGCCCGCGGCCGGTCCACGACACCCACGGGGACGACCAGCTCGGCGTGCGCCCCGAGCAGGTCGGCGAGCCGGGGTGGCTCCTCGAGCGGTGGCAGCCAGACCCGGTGCGCGGGCGAGCCGCTCCCGGCCAACCGCTCGACCGCCAGCTCGAGCAGCGTCACCGGAGTCGGCTCCCGGACCTCGGTCCGATCGTCGCGTCGCTCGCAGAGGGCGACGCCGTACGGCAGGATCCCGGCGGCGTCCGGCTGCTCGACGACCGGTGCGGGTGCCGGCCCGGACACGAACGCCGCCTGGAACCGCACCGGTGCCTCCGGGCCGGTGCGCAGGAAGCCGGCGCCGGGCGTGGTCGGCAGGTCGTAGGCGTCCGGGACGCCGAGCACCGCGCGCGATTCGTGGGCGGAGAAGGTGCGCAACCCGATCCGGTACGACAGGTGGGACTCCAACCCACGCAGCCGGCTCTCCTCGAGGCGCTGCGAGGCGAGCAGGAGGTGCACCCCGAGCGAGCGGCCCAGCCGGCCGATCGCGACGAAGAGATCGGTCAGGTCGGGCTTGGCGGCGATCAGCTCGGAGAACTCGTCGACCACGATCAGCAGCGTCGGCAGTGCGGCCAGGGTGGGATCGGCCCGTCGCGCGCGGGCGTGCTCGGCGATCGAGGACAGGTTGCCGGCGGCGCGCAGCAGCTCTTGGCGGCGCGTCATCTCGCCGAGGAGCGCGTCCTGCATCCGGTCGACCAGCGCCAGGTCGTCGGCCAGGTTGGTGATCACCGCGGAGACGTGGGGCAGGTCGGCGGTCCCGGCGAAGGTGGCCCCGCCCTTGAAGTCGATGAGCACCAGGTTGAGCTCGTCCGGGGGATGCGTCGCGGCCAGTCCCAGGACCAGGGTGCGCAGCAGCTCCGACTTGCCCGAGCCGGTCGCCCCCACGACCAGCCCGTGCGGGCCCACGCCCTGCTGCGCCGCCTCCTTGAGGTCGAGAAGGACGGGCTCGCCGGCATCGTCGACCCCGATCGGCACACGCAGCCGGTCACGCTCGATCCGGGGCCGCCAGCCGATCGCCGGATCCATGGCCCGTACGTCGCCGACGCCGAGCAGGCTCATCAGGTCGCGCGGACCCGCGACCGCGGACATCGCGTGCTGCGCCGCCCACCGGCGCGCGTACGCCTCCGCGACGACCAGGTCGAGCCGATCGATCTGCGGGTCAGCGGTGTCGAGGACGACGGCACCGTCGTCGCGTCCCGGGCGCACGCCGTGCTCGACGACGGTGACGCTCGGATGCTCGGTCGTGGCGGCGACCGCACCGTCGCACACCAGCAGGACGTGGGGGCGGCCGGGCTCCTCCGCCGAGGGCAGCAGCGCCTCGAGCTCCGCGATCGAGGTGGCTACCAGCCGGCGTGGGCCGAGCGCGTCCGTCATCCGGGGGCTGAGCGCGTGGGGCAGCCACTTCAGCCAGTCCCAGTGCGCCCGGCCGGCGGGTGTGGTCAGCACCGCCACGAGCAGGTGCCGGGCTCCGTGGAGGGCGGAGGCGGAGGCGATGAGGGCCCGGCCCGTCGCCCGGGTCGCCTCCGGATCGCCGGCGACCGTCAGGCGGCGATGCGTCCGCAGGTCGAGCGTCGCGGGCAGGGCCGGCACGTCGCGGTGGACCGCCACCAGCCGCTCGAGCGCGCGGAGGCAGATCGGGTCGGGCCGGGCGGCGGCCACGCCGTCGGGGACCGCCAGCTCGAGACCGGGCGCCCCGGACCGGATGCCGTACCGCACGCGGAGGAACTCCGCGTCGCCCGGCCCCCGCTCACCGAGGCGCGATCCCTCCGCGGCGAGCCCCGGCAGCGCCGCGGGACTCGGGTGTCGCCGCAATGCCGCGTCGCGCTGCTCGTCCTCGGCGGAGCGGACGCGGTCGCGCACCGAGGCCAGGTAGCGCAGGTAGTCACCGCGCTGCGCATCGATCCGCTGCTGGTGCTGGCGCCGCCGGCCGCCGATCTGGGCGGCCACGAATCCGAGACTGGCCACCAGGCACAGCCCGGCGGCGACGTAGCTGGCGGTGCTGTGGCGGCCCATCGTGACGATCAGCGTGATAGAGCCGAGGCTGCCCAGCATCGGGACCACGGCCATCAGCACGCCGCCTGACGCGACTCGGTCCGGTGACGGCGGCGGCTGCAGCGCGAGCGATCCCATGAACGGGCCATTCCCTCAGCGACCTCCCCGAAACGATCAGCCCGAGTTATCCACAGCGGGTTATCCACAGGCCCAGCGGCGCGCGTTTTCCGGCTCCTGCGCCGGGAAGGTGAGGGAGGGCCGGGCGATTCGGGATCCGGCGTCGACCCGACGGCCAGTCCGTCAGGAGAGGAGGGGCCATGACCGGTCCGCACGGCATGAGCAGCCAGGGCGTCATCGATCAGGGCACGGGCGTGCTGGAGCAGGCGGCGCGCGAGGTGGCGGCGGCGAAGAGCGATCTCGACGCGATCGCACGTCGGCTCGCGTCCCAGGTGGAGCCACTGGCGGCGGCCTGGCAGGGCGCAGGCGCGGGCGCGTTCTTCGGCTTCCACCAGAGCTGGCAGCAGCGCGAGCAGCAGGTCGTCGCGATCCTGACCGGCTTCGCCGAGGCGATCGGGGCGACCCGCACCACCACCACCGAGATCGACGATACCGAGTCGGCCACGTACCGCGCGATCGCCGGACGCCTCGGCTGACACGGGTCGACGAGAAGGAAGAGGAGACGCAGATGGCTGACATCACCAGCGGGACCATTCGGGTCGCGGGGGCAGACCTGGACCAGATGGCCGGCGACCTCGGTGCTGCCAACGCGGCGCTGCAGAGCCGCCTCGACGAGCTGACCGCGACCCTGCGCCGGATCTTCGGCGCCGGATGGGAGGGCCGCTCGCGCGACGCGTTCGACGTCGCCCACGCACAGTGGACGGCGCAGATCACCCAGATGCAGCAGATCATCGCCGATGCCCGGCTCAGCGTGCTGACCTCCCGGGAGAACTACGCGGCGGGCGACCGGAGGGCGGCGGGCTACTTCGGTGGCTGAGGTGCTCCCGGTCGGGCTGCTGCGGATCACGGTCGCCTCCGGATCGCGCCGGGCCGACCTCGCGGTGCCCGCCACGGTGCCGGTCGCCGAGCTGGTGGGCGACCTGGCCCGCAGGGTCGGCCTGCTCGACCCAGCGACCGCACACCGTGGCTACGCGCTGGTGCAGCTCGACGGGCGGTGCCTCGCGCCGGAGGCCGGGCTGGGTGCCCAGGGTGTGACGGACGGAAGCATCCTCGCGGTCGCATGCGGTGTCGAGGCCGCCCCGCCGCGCCGGTACGACGATCCGGCCGAGGCGCTCGCCACGGCAGTCGCGGATGAGCGCGCCGGCTGGGCCGCCGCGCTCACCCACGCCAGCGCGGCGGCCGCGGGCGGGACACTGCTCGGCCTCGTCATCGGGCGCGGTCTCCCCCGCCTGGATCACGCGATCTCGGTGTCATTGGCCTCGCTGCTGGTCGGCGTGGTGCTCGGCCGCGGCCTGTTCGCGCGCCTGGCGCTCGCCCTGAGCAGCCCGCCCTCGGCCGAGGGGATCCCCGACGCCCGGCGCGCCTACACGATCCTGACCGCGCTGACCGTCGGCGCCGGCCTGGTCCTGATCTGCACCGCGCCGTTCGTCGCCGCGCTCGGCCGCTGGGGGCTCGGTGTGGCCGTGGCGGCCTGCCTCGCGGTGGTCGTGGGCGCCGTCCGGCCGAACGCGGGCCGCGCCGAGCGCCTGCTCGGGCTCCTCGAGGCCGGCCTGCTGGCCGCGCTGGTGCCCCTGTTCGTCCTGGCCGGGGGACTCCTCGACCGGCTGCCGGTCTGAGCGATGCTGACCAGCAGCGAGCGCGCCGAGGCGGATGCGTACGAGCGCAGGCGACTTGTCGACGCCCTGGTCGCCGGTCCCGGTGAGAGGCACCGGACCCATGGTGGTGCGGCGACCGTGAGCGTCGTGCTCGGCGTGCTCCTCGTCGTGGGACACGTCGTCAGGTCGTTGCTCGCACCCGGCCCCCCGACGACCGCCAGTGCTTGCACTGCCGACGGTGCCGGCATCGCCGTCTCCGCGACCTCGGCTCGGGCCGTGGTCACCGCCCCGGGCGCCGGCGCGGTCGTCAGCACGGACGGCGTCGAGGTGTGGGCCGTGGCGATGGACGCCGGACAGCACGCGGCTCGCTATCGGGTGCCGCCCGGCAAGGCGGGCGACGCACTCCTGGCTAGCGCCGGACTTCCGGCGGCCGCGCAGGCCGTCCGGGTGCCGGCCGACTGGCTCGCGCTCGTGCCCGAGAGCACCGCCCTGGCCGGCGACACCTGGGTCCGCGCCCACTGGGCGGGTGCGACGCTCGAGCCGGTCGCCGCACTCGTCTGTGCCGAGCTGGTGCTCGACCGGCCGGCGCCCTACGTGCGGCTCGCCACCCGGCCCGCGGCCGCGGCGTGGACGGCGCCACCGCCCGGCCAGGTCAGCCGCGACGTCGATCCGCGCTTCCCGGCCGCCGAAGCAGCGCTCCCTGCGCCCTGGCAGGCGCTCATCGACCGGTGACCACCTGCGTGATCAGCCGCGCAGCACCTGCACATGCGGTCGGCCGTGGCGCCAGTGGAGCCGTCCGGCGTACATCAGCCGACGGGCGGCGGCGCGGTGCGTGTAGTCGTGGCTCCGCCGGCAGTGGCGTCCCTCGTCGCCACACAGCCAGCCGTGGAAGAAGACGGTCCGCCCGGCGACGTCCAGGCCACCGGGTCCGCAGATCCGCGTGCGGTGGCGGGAGAGCAGACGATGCCCGTGGGTGGGGAAGTGGCGCAGCGAGCGCGAGGCGCGCCACGAGGTCGCGTACGAGCAGCTGCCGTAGTAGCCCTGCGAGGCGAAGAGGACGTACCGATGACCGTGCTTGACCAGCACCGGGTTCTCGGTGATCCGCCGGGTACGCAGGATCTGGTGGCTGTGATGCGCCGCGCGCAGACCCTGGTGATGCAGGCGGACGATCCGGATCGTCGCGGGCGTCCCCTGCGTTCGGTAGAGCAGGTAGCTGCGCTCGCCGCGGTGGAAGTACGACGGGTCGATCACGCCGCGACGCGGCAGCGAGCGGGCGCGCCCACGCAGTCGGTCATCGGCTCGGGCGTGCGCACCGGACGGGCAGACCAGGGGCCTGCGCCCGTGGGCGTCGAAGCCGTGAGCGGGGTTGCTGGACACCGCGACGCCGATGCAGCGGGCGTCGTGGCCGATCCCGCGGACCGGGACGGAGTAGTACATGACCCAGCGCCGCCCCACCTGGGCCGCATCGGCCGCCCAGACCAGGTGGTTCTTCGCCCAGTGCGGCAGGTTGCGTAGCAGGGGGCCGGTGCGGTGCCACTCGCCGAAGGCGCTGGAGGCCACCGCACCGGGTGCCCCCTCGCCGGTGCTGATCGCGAGGAATCCGGTGCCGTACGGGACCACGGACGGATCCGCGACGGTGTGGTCGCTCACCGGGCGAGGGCTGTGACGGTGGGCCTCGGCCGGGCCGGCGCCGATCGTGGCGCCGGTGACGGCGAGGCCGCCGAGGACCAGGACGAGGGTGGCGATGCTCGCCGTGAACCGCTGCTTCAACGTGATGCTCCAGAGCCGGGATGTGTCGCGGTCCTATCGGCACGCCGAGTCCACTCGCGAGTAACTTTGCGGCGCGCTACGTTGGAGAGCAGCGGGTGACCTGGACCACAGGCGCGCCACCCCTGCGACGGTGGTCGGTGAACCCTCGGCGTCGGCAGCACGGCGATCCCGGGCGGGCCGCAGGACGAAGGAGCGCAGGATGGCTGGGTTCGATCAGGCGGGGCCTCATGCGTCACAGCCCCATGGGTCGGGCTTCGTGCAGTTGCTGACCCCCGCGGGCGAGCGCCGGGAGCATCCCGCGTACGACTTCCGCGGCGGACCCGATGAGATCAGGTCGCTGTATCGCGACATGGCGCTCGTGCGGCGCTTCGACGTCGAGGCGACCGCGCTGCAGCGCCACGGCGAGCTCGGCCTGTGGGCGCCGCTGGCCGGCCAGGAGGCCGCCCAGGTGGGTGCCGGCCGCTCGCTGCGCCGCCAGGACTACGTGTTCCCCACCTACCGCGAGCACGGGGTCGCGTGGTGTCGCGGCATCGATCCGCTCCAGGTGCTCTCCCTCTTCCGCGGCATCGACTACGGCTCCTGGGACCCCGAGGAGACCGGTTTCCAGCTCTACACGCTGGTGATCGGCGCCCAGGCCCTGCACGCGGTCGGGTACGCCCTCGGTGTCCAGCGCGACCACGCCATCGGCACCGGTGACCCCAACCGCGACACCGCCGTCGTCGCCCACTTCGGCGACGGCGCGACCTCGCAGGGCGACGTGAACGAGGCCTTCGTCTTCGCCGCGTCCTACCAGGCACCGGTCGTCTTCTTCTGCCAGAACAACCAGTGGGCCATCTCCGAGCCGCTCGAGCGGCAGTCGCGCATCCCGCTGTACCGGCGCGCCGAGGGGTTCGGGTTCCCGGGGGTCCAGGTCGACGGCAACGACGTCCTGGCCGTACGGGCGGTCACCGAGGCCGCGCTCCAGCGGGCTCGCGAGGGCGGCGGCCCGACCCTGATCGAGGCGTTCACGTACCGGATGGGCGCGCACACCACGACCGACGATCCGACCCGCTACCGGCTCGCCGACGAGGTCGAGCAGTGGCGTCAGCGCGATCCGCTGGCCCGGGTCGAGACCTACCTGCGGTCGAACGATCTGGCCGACCAGGCCTTCTTCGACGAGCTCGCGGCCGAGGGCGACGAGCTCGGTGAGCGGTTGCGTGCCGGGGTCAGGGCGATGGCCGAGCCGAGCGCGCACCAGCTGTTCGACCGGGTCAACGCCGAGATCAGCGAGGAGCTCGCCGCGCAGCGCGATGCGTACGACGTCTATCTCGCCACGTTTGCCGTCGAGGCGGAGGGAGCGGTCCGATGATCACGCTCGCGAAGGCGCTCAACGCCGGCCTGCGCAAGGCGATGGAGAGCGATCCGAAGGTCCTGCTGATGGGCGAGGACATCGGCCGTCTGGGCGGTGTCTTCCGGATCACGGACGGGCTGCAGAAGGACTTCGGCGAGGACCGGGTCGTGGACACGCCGCTGGCCGAGTCGGGCATCGTCGGCTCCGCCGTCGGGCTCGCGCTGCGCGGCTACCGCCCGGTGGTCGAGATCCAGTTCGACGGGTTCGTCTACCCGGCCTACGACCAGATCGTGAACCAGGTCGCCAAGATGCACTTCCGCACCGGCGGCCGGCAGGCGATGCCGATGGTGATCCGGATCCCGTTCGCCGGCGGCATCGGTGCCGTCGAGCACCACAGCGAGTCGCCCGAGGCGCAGTTCTGCCACACGCCGGGGCTCAAGGTGGTCGCCTGCTCCAACCCGGTCGACGCCTACTGGATGATCCAGCAGGCCATCGCCTCGCCCGACCCGGTCGTCTTCCTCGAGCCGAAGCGGCTCTACCACTCCGACAAGGCCGAGCTCGATCTCGCCGTGCCGCCGATGCCGCTGTGGGCCTCCCGCGTCGCGCGCAGCGGTGAGGACGTCACCGTGATCGCCTACGGTCCGACGGTGAAGACCGCGCTCGCCGCCGCCGCAGCCGCGGAGCACGAGGGCCGATCGCTGGAGGTGATCGACCTGCGCACCCTCTCCCCGCTCGACCTCGCGCCGGTTTTCGCGTCCGTACGCCGGACCGGCCGCGCGATCGTGATGCACGAGGCGCACGTCTCCTTCGGCGTCGGCGCGGAGGTGGCCGCCCGCATCAGCGAGGAGTGCTTCCACTCCCTCGAGGCGCCGGTGCTGCGGGTCGGCGGCTTCGACACCCCCTACCCGCCGGCCCGAGCCGAGGAGCACTTCCTGCCCGACCTCGACAAGCTGCTCGACGCAGTGGATCGGAGCATCGCGTGGTGACCGCGGTGGCCCAGGAGTTCAAGCTCCCCGACGTCGGCGAGGGCCTCACCGAGGCCGAGCTCGTCACCTGGCACGTGAAGGTCGGCGACGAGATCAAGGTCAACGACATCGTCTGCGACATCGAGACCGCCAAGTCGGTCGTCGAGCTGCCGTCGCCCTACGCCGGCTTCGTGCAGGCGCTGCTGGTGCAGGAGGGGGACACCGTCGACGTCGGCACTCCCATCATCCGCATCGGCCCCACCGCCGAATCGGTGGTCGCTGCCGCCGAGTCTGCAGGTGTGACCGTCGAGTCTGCAGCTGTGGTCGAGGACGAGCAGCCGCTGACCCTGGTCGGCTCCGGGCCGAAGGCCGCCGCGGTGGCGCGGCGTCCCCGATCGGGCTCGGGGGTCCTGGCCAAGCCGACC
>Ga0308169_10003561_pt1 | contig 15127 bp, 13 predicted proteins | sample PhyBR1_2_FD_202139 | JGI IMG/M metagenome (GOLD analysis project Ga0308169, IMG submission 202139) | Phyllosphere microbial communities from UC Gill Tract Community Farm, Albany, California, United States - DLSLSB.R1 | ecosystem: Host-associated > Plants > Phyllosphere > Unclassified | place... | reverse complement strand
TTCACGGCCGAGGCCAACGTGATCGCGGGCAACGTCATCGGCTACGGAGCCACCCGGGGGAGCATGTTCATCCGGGGCATCGTGGGCGAGCGCTTCCTGGTCCGCAACTCGGGTGCCAGCGCCGTCGTCGAGGGCGTCGGCGACCACGCGCTCGAGTACATGACGGGTGGTCTCGCGGTCATCCTCGGCGACACCGGCCGGAACCTCGGTGCGGGCATGTCCGGAGGCACGGCCTACGTGCACCGTCTGCGGACGGAGCGGGTCAACTCCGACGCGCTCGCCTCCGGCGAGCTGCAGCTCCACCCGCTCGGCAGCGCCGACGCCGAGATCCTGACCGATCTGCTCTCCCGGCACCTCGCCGAGACCGGGTCGCCCGTGGCCGAGAGACTCCTCGCCGACCTCGAGACGACCGTCTCGGAGTTCGTCAAGGTCCTCCCGCGGGACTACGCCGCCGTCCTCGCCACCCGGCAGACGGCCGTCGACGAGGGTCTCGACCCCGATGGCGACGAAGCTTGGAAGCGAATCCTGGAGGTGACCGGTGGCTGATCCCAAGGGATTCCTGAAGACGCAGAAGCGTGAGCTCCCGAAGCGGCGTCCCGTGTCGGTGCGGCTCATGGACTGGAAAGAGGTCTACGAGCAGCAGGAGTCGGGCGAGCTCCGCCGGCAGGCCGGCCGCTGCATGGACTGCGGCGTGCCCTTCTGCCATCAGGGCTGCCCGCTCGGCAACCTGATCCCCGAGTGGAACGACCTCATGTGGCGCGGCGAGGGCCGACAGGCCATCGAGCGCCTGCACGCGACCAACAACTTCCCCGAGTTCACCGGTCGCCTCTGCCCCGCCCCCTGCGAATCGTCGTGCGTGCTGGGCATCAACCAGCCGCCCGTGACCATCAAGCAGGTCGAGGTCTCGATCATCGACCAGGCGTTCCAGAACGGCTGGGTCACCCCCCACCCGCCCGAGCGTCTGACCGGCAAGACCGTCGCCGTCGTGGGGTCCGGCCCGGCCGGGCTCGCGGCTGCGCAGCAGCTGACCCGCGCCGGTCACACCGTCGCCGTCTACGAGCGCGACGACCGCATCGGCGGCCTGCTGCGCTACGGCATCCCGGACTTCAAGATGGAGAAGAAGCAGATCGAGCTCCGTCTCGCGCAGATGCAGGCCGAGGGCACCCGCTTCCGAGCGGGCGTCGAGATCGGTCGCGACATCGCCTGGGACGACCTCCGGGCGCGGTACGACGCCGTCGTGGTGGCCACCGGGGCCACGGTGCCCCGCGATCTGCCGATCCCGGGCCGTGATCTGTCGGGCATCCACTTCGCGATGGAGTACCTCGTCCAGCAGAACCGGGTCGGTGCAGGCGACACCGTCGTCGACCAGATCTCCGCAGAGGGCAAGCACGTCGTGGTCCTCGGGGGCGGCGACACCGGCGCGGACTGCATCGGCACGGCGCACCGTCAGGGCGCTCTCTCGGTCACGAACCTCGCCATCGGTCAACAGCCTCCGGAGGAGCGGCCCGAGACCCAGCCGTGGCCCATGTTCCCGACGGTGTTCGAGGTCTCGAGCGCCCACGAGGAGGGCGGCGAGCGGATGTTCCTCGCGTCGACGGTGGAGTTCCTCCGCAACGACGTCGGCGAGGTGCGGGCGATCCGCGTGGCCGAGACCGAGTACCTCGACGGCCGCCGGGTGCCCAAGGCCGGCACCGAGCGGGAGATCCCCGCCGACCTCGTCCTCCTGGCCCTCGGCTTCACGGGTCCCGAGCGGGACGAACTCGTAGAGCAGCTGCGACTGCCCTTCGACGGGCGCGGCGCTCTGGTCCGCGACAAGACCTACGAGACGAGCGAGGCCGGCGTGTTCGTCACCGGCGACGCGGGTCGGGGTCAGTCGCTGATCGTGTGGGCGATCGCCGAGGGGCGGGCGGCCGCATCGTCGGTGGACGCCTATCTCGAGGGTCAGACGACTCTGCCGTTCCCGGTCGCACCCACCGATCGCTCCATTTCGGTCTGATCGTCCGCCCGGGCGGGAATAAGCTAATACGGCGGGCCTGAGTCGTCCGACACCATCCCCAGACGTTAGGAACACATGAGACGCGCAAAGATCGTCGCCACCCTCGGGCCGGCGACATCGAGCTACGACGACATCCGAGCGATCATCGACGCGGGTGTCGACGTGGCCCGGATGAACCTCAGCCACGGCAGCTACGACGTCCACGAGAGCGTGTACAAGAACGTCCGTCAGGCGGCGGACGACGCCGGGCGTCCCGTCGCGGTCCTCGTCGATCTCCAGGGGCCGAAGATCCGGCTCGGCAAGTTCTCCGACGGCCCGCACGATCTCGCCGTGGGCGACGTCTTCAAGATCACGACCGAGGACATCCTCGGCACGAGAGACATCTGCGGCACGACGTTCAAGGGCCTGCCCGCCGACGTCAGCGCCGGCGATCCGCTGCTCATCGACGACGGTCGTGTCAAGCTCCGCGTGCTCGAGTCCGACGGCACGACCGTCACGACCGAGGTCGTCGTCGCCGGCACCGTCTCGAACAACAAGGGGATCAACCTCCCCGGCGTCGCCGTCAACGTGCCCGCGCTGTCCGAGAAGGACGAAGCCGATCTGCGGTGGGGGCTGACCCTGGGTGCCGACCTCATCGCCCTCTCGTTCGTGCGGGATGCGGACGACGTCGACCGTGTGCACGAGATCATGGCGGAGGAGGGCCGGAAGGTCCCGGTCATCGCGAAGATCGAGAAGCCCCAGGCGGTCGACAACCTCGAGGCCATCATCGACGCGTTCGACGGCATCATGGTCGCCCGCGGCGACCTCGGGGTCGAGCTGCCCCTCGAGGCGGTGCCGATCGTGCAGAAGCACGCGGTCGAGCTGTCCCGTCGCATGGCGAAGCCCGTCATCGTCGCCACGCAGATGCTCGAATCGATGATCTCGAGCCCCATCCCCACGCGAGCCGAGACGTCCGACGTCGCCAACGCCGTCCTCGACGGTACGGACGCCGTGATGCTGAGCGGCGAGACCAGCGTGGGGGAGTACCCCGTCATCACGGTCCAGACCATGGCCCGCATCGTGCAGTCCACCGAAGAGCACGGACTCGAGCGCATCCCGCCCCTCGGTACCAAGCCGCGCACGCAGGGTGGCGCGATCACCCTCGCCGCCGCCGACGTCGCCGACTTCGTCCAGGCGAAGTTCCTCTGCGTCTTCACGGAGTCCGGTGACTCCGTCCGTCGGATGTCGCGCCTCCGCCACTCCATCCCGATCCTCGCCTTCACCCCGAACGAGGCGACCCGTCGCCGGATGGCCCTCAGCTGGGGCGTCCAGTCGCACCTGGTCGAGAACGTCACCCACACCGACGCCATGTTCGCGCAGGTCGACGACATCCTGCTCGGCAAGAAGCTGGCCGACGTCGGCGACAAGGTGATCGTCATCGCCGGCACCCCTCCGGGAATCGCCGGGTCGACGAACGACCTCCGCGTGCACCGGGTCGGCGACGCGCACGGCGAGGCCGCTCCGGCCTACGCCGAGCTCGCCTAGCCGGACACACCAGCACCGCACCGGCGCCGCCGGGTCCTCGACGGGCTCGGCGGCGTCGTGTGCTCGGGGCGTACCCTGTGGCCATGTCGGTCGGCCCCTCTCACCCAGCGTGCTTCGTCTTCGACGGACGCCTGTACGTCGTCCCGAGCGGATCCGATCTCAGCGTGTCCGAAACGGCGCGGGCCCTGCGTTCCCTATCTGCGATCGAGCTCTCCGGTCCGACGCCCCCGGGAGGCGCGGCTCACTGGGTCGTGACGGGAGCCGTCGGCGGCGGGGTCGCCTTCGCCGTGATCGCCGCCGCGGGCGGCTGGCATGTCACCGCGCTCCTCTCGCTCCTTCTGTGCTTCACGATGGGCGCGCTCGTCGGGGCCCTCCTCGCAGCGGGGACGCATTCGCTCGTCGGGGCGGCGACCGGCGAAGGGCAGGCGGCTCCCCGGGCTTCGCACGCCGTCGAGGTCCCTGAGGACGTCGCGTCGTCGGCTCCTGACGACTCGACCGGTGACGAGCTCGTTCTCTGGTCGACGCTCGTGTCGCGGTACCGGCGAGCGGACGCGACGGCCTCGGGAGCAGAGCATCTCGAAGCGGCTCGGGACTACGAGACGGTCGCGCGCCTCCTCGGTCTCCCACCAGGCCGCGAATGAGGCGAGACGTCGGCGACACAGAAGAAAGCCCCGACCCACCGGAGTGGATCGGGGCTTTCTCGTCGATATCGGGCGGACCCGAGATCACCGGCGCCTCGAGGACGCCGCCGAGTCAGATGACGCGGATGTTCTCGGCCTGGAGGCCCTTGTTGCCCTGAGCGGTGTCGAATTCGACCTTCTGGTTCTCCTCCAGGTTGCGGTAGCCGTCGCCGGCGATCGCGGAGAAGTGCGCGAAGACGTCAGTGGATCCGTCGTCGGGGGTGATGAAGCCGAAGCCCTTTTCGGAGTTGAACCACTTAACGGTACCTGTAGCCATTTTTCTTGTTCCTTATATTTTCAGAGTTGTCATTCCCGATTTCGAGAACGCTCGTCGCGGTGCCTTTTTGTCCGCTCCCTCTGAGAACGACGCCACCTGACCCGACTTCCGGAGAAGTCCGACCTGGAACGTCGCGAGATACAAATGCGTAACACAACAACCAGTGATGCAACTGTAGTGCACAAGACCGGCCCGCACGCCACTTCATCGACGGAGATGTCGGAAAAAGTCGCTGGCCGCGTTCGTGCCGGATGTGGGACTCGAACCCACACGCCCTCTCGGACAGAGCATTTTGAGTGCTCCGCGTCTGCCATTCCGCCAATCCGGCTCACGACGACCGAGGCAAGAATACCGTAGGCTCTGCTTCGTGAGTGACCAGGAAGCAACCCCAGCAGCACCCCGTCGCGTCGTCGTGGCCGAAGATGAGTCCCTCATCCGGCTCGACATCGTCGAGATCCTCCGCGACAACGGCTACGAGGTCGTCGGCGAGGCCGGAGACGGCGAGACCGCCGTCGCCCTCGCCACCGAGCTCCGGCCCGATCTCGTCATCATGGACGTCAAGATGCCGAAGCTCGACGGCATCAGCGCGGCCGAGACGCTGAGCAAGAACCACATCGCGCCCGTCGTCCTCCTGACGGCCTTCAGCCAGAAGGAGCTCGTCGAACGGGCGAGCGAGGCCGGAGCCCTGGCCTACGTCGTCAAGCCGTTCACGCCGAACGACCTCCTGCCGGCGATCGAGATCGCCTTGTCGCGTTACACGCAGATCATCACGCTCGAGGCCGAGGTCGCCGACCTCGTCGAGCGCTTCGAGACCCGCAAGCTGGTCGACCGGGCCAAGGGCCTCCTCAACGAGAAGATGGGGCTGACCGAGCCCGAGGCCTTCCGCTGGATCCAGAAGGCGTCGATGGATCGCCGACTCACGATGCACGACGTCGCGCAGGCGATCATCGAGCAGCTCAGCGCCAAGAAGTAGTCCCGAGTCGCGCGACGAGGCCGTCACCCCACGGGGTGGCGGCCTCGATCCGTCTGTCGCGTCGTCCGCTGCGGTTCGCGATCAGGAGCGCGCGTCCGTGAGGAAGTTCGTGATGCGGACGGTGGAGAGGAGCCGCCCTGCCTCGTCCGTCATCACGATCTGATGCGTCGCCAGCGTCCGGCCCAGATGGATCGCGGTGCAGGTGCCGATGACCCAGCCGGTCGAGATCGAGCCACTGTGACTCGCATTGAGCTCGATCCCCATGGCCAGCCGCCCCGGGCCGGCGTGGACCGTCGACGCGATGGAGCCGAGGGTCTCCGCGAGGACGACGTGCGCCCCGCCGTGCAGGATGCCGACCGGCTGCGTGTTGCCGGCGACGGGCATCCGCGCCACGGCGCGCTCGGCGCTCATCTCGAGGATCTCGATCCCCATCTTCTCGGCGAGGTCGCCGACTCCACGACGACCGAAGAGCTCGGACGCCGCGTCACTGAGCTCGGGGCGCACGGCATCGGATCCGCCGACCTGACGGGCGGCACCTTCGGAGGAAGCGGCGGGGGAGTGGGAGGTCATTGCGCTCCGTGGGGCCGTGGTCCGGTGGATCTCCCCGACGGCCGTGTCGGAGGTGCCCGCTAGGCTGACGGGGTGTCGGACGAAGCAAAGCCTACCCTCCTGGTCATCGACGGTCATTCGCTGGCCTTCCGCGCGTTCTACGCTCTACCGGTCGACAGTTTCGTCAACCGCGAGGGTCAGCACACCAACGCGATCCACGGCTTCATCTCGATGCTGCTGAGTCTTCTCAAAGCCGAGAAGCCCACGCATCTGGCCGTCGCGTTCGACATCTCGCGGTTCTCCTTCCGCACGCGCGAGTACCCCGAGTACAAGGGCACGCGCTCCGAGACCCCGCCCGAGTTCGTCGGTCAGATCCCTCTGTTGGAGGAGGCCCTCCACGCGATGGGCATCACGACCATCACCAAAGAGGACTTCGAGGCGGACGACATCCTCGCGACCCTCGCGACGCGCGGTCGAGACGAGGGCTTCCGTGTGCTCGTCGTCTCCGGCGACAGAGACGCCATCCAGATGGTGAACGACGACGTCACCCTCCTCTACCCCTCGGCGCGGGGCGTCAGTGAACTGACCCGCTACGACCGCGACAAGGTGTTCGAGCGCTACGGCATCGAGCCGCATCAGTATCCCGAGGTGGCCGCCCTGGTCGGCGAGACCAGCGACAATCTGATCGGCATCGACAAGGTCGGCGAGAAGACCGCGGTCAAGTGGATCAACCTCTACGGGGGGCTCGACCAGATCATCGAGCGCGCCGACGAGATCAAGGGCGTCGTCGGTCAGAAGCTGCGAGAGCAGAAAGAGAACGCGATCCGCAATCGCCGCCTGAACCGTCTGGTCACCGATGTCGAGCTGCCCGTGGGGCCGTCCGACCTCGAGCGCCGGGGCATCGACGAGTCGGCGGTCCGAGAGCTGTTCGACAAGCTGCAGTTCCGGACGCTGCTCGAGCGCGTCCTCCTCCTGTCCGAGTCCTCGTCGACCGGCGAGGCGTCCGAGCCCGCCGTGACGGCAGCACCGGTCGGCATGCCCGTCGTCCGGACCCTCGTCGACGAAGAGCTCGCCTTCTGGCTCAAGAAGCACGCCTCCGACCCGCAGAGCCCCGTGGGGCTCGTGGTCGAGTACGGCAACGATGGCGTCGTCGGGCTCGGCCTCTCGACGCAGGTCGAATCGGCGTACATCCCGTGGGCCGCCGGGCGCGGCGACTACGTGGCCCTCGAGGCCTGGCTCGACGGAGAGACCCCCAAGGTCGTCCACGACGCCAAGCGCGCCTACAAGGCACTGTCGCGAGTGGGTCTGCATCTCACGGGCGTCGTCGGCGATCCCCGTGTCGCCGCCTGGCTCCTCCGACCGGCCCGCACGTCGTTCGCCCTCTCGGACCTCGTCTACGAGCAGCTCGGCGAGTCGCTCCCCGTCGGCGACCCCAACCAGCTCGTCGCCAGCGAAGACGATTTCAGCGTGGCATCCGAGGCGTGGTTCGTGCTGCGCCTCTCGGACTCCCTGGTCGACGCACTCGATGAAGGGTCGCGGCGCGTCCTGACGGAGATCGAGCTCCCGCTCGTCCCGGTGCTCGGCGACATGGAGCTCACCGGGGTGGCCGCTGATCGCCCGACGCTCCAGGCCCTGTCCGTGCGGTTGGGCGAGTCCGCAGCCGGCCTCGCCACCGAGGCGTTCGCGGAGATCGGCCGCGAGGTCAACCTCGGCTCCCCGAAGCAGCTGCAGGAGGTGCTGTTCGAGCAGCTCGAGATGCCGAAGACCCGCGCGACGAAGACGGGTTTCTCCACCGACGCGGCCTCTCTCGCCGACCTGCAGGAGAAGCATCCCCACCCGTTCCTCGATCTCCTCCTCAAGCACCGCGATGCCACCAAGCTGCGGCAGATCATCGAGACGCTCGAGAAGTCGATCGCCGACGACGGACGCATCCACACGACGTACGACCAGACCGGCACGACCACCGGGCGGATCTCATCGGTCGACCCGAACCTCCAGAACATCCCGGTCAAGGCCGCCGTCGGTCGTGAGATCCGGGCCGCGTTCATCCACGGCCCGGAGTACGAGACCCTGCTGACGGCCGACTACTCGCAGATCGAGATGCGGATCATGGCGCACCTCTCGGGCGACGAGGGCCTGATCCAGGCGTTCAACGAGGGTGAGGACCTCCATCGCTTCGTGGGTGCCCGCATCTTCGGGGTCGAACCGGCCGACGTCTCACCCGCCATGCGGACGAAGGTCAAGGCCATGTCGTACGGTCTCGCCTACGGCTTGAGCGCATTCGGCCTGTCGAAGCAGCTCCGGATCGAGAGCTCCGAGGCCAAGCAGCTGATGACGGACTACTTCGCGCGTTTCGGGGCCGTCCGCGAGTACCTGCGCAACGTCGTCGAGCAGGCCCGCGAAGACGGCTACACCGAGACGATCTTCGGTCGCCGTCGACCCTTCGCCGACCTCAAGTCGCCCAACCGGGTGCTGCGCGAGAACGCCGAACGTGCAGCGCTGAACGCCCCGATCCAGGGCTCGGCCGCCGACATCATGAAGATCGCCATGCTCGGAGTGCAGTCCGAGATCGGGTCTCGTGAACTCGCGTCGCGTGTGCTCCTGCAGGTGCACGACGAGATGATCGTCGAGGTCGCACCCGGCGAGGTCGACGCGATCCGCGACATCGTCCGCCGCCAGATGAGCGGTGCCGCCGACCTCCGAGTGCCTCTCGACGTCAGCGTCGGTCTCGGTGAGAGCTGGGACGCCGCGGCGCACTGACGGCCCGCCTGACGCGATCGTCGGCCCGCCGACCCGCCGCGTCGGTCCAGAACGGCTCGATCCGCTCGGAGTGGGCACACTCGGGCGCGACCGTGGCAGCCTGCGCGCGCCTCAAGCCCCGGCGACGACTCGAAGCGGGCGCAAACAAAGCAGAAACGCGGTCCCGACTTGACGAACAGACACAAACGGGCTTATATGAAATCTGCTCGGTGAACGTCGGGCACCAAACGGCTCTTAATTCACTGAACAGCTGATGACTTCCTTCCGGTGAGTCATCCCCGCACGACGACGAGGTCTCGCATGTACGCACCTGAGCGTCATCAGCAGATCCTCGATACGGCATTGAGCAGAGGTCGGGTCGAGGTGGCGGGTCTGGCCCGTGACCTCTCGGTCGCGCCCGAGACAGTGCGCCGGGATCTGACCGAGCTCGAACGGCGTGGCGTCCTCCGACGTGTCCACGGTGGCGCCATCGCCGTCGAGCGCCTCGGCATGGAGCCCCCCGTCGTCGATCGTGAGGGCACCGCGGCGGCCGAGAAGGACCGCATCGCCCGAGCTGCGCTCGACGAGCTGCCCGAAGAGGGTTCGATCATCATCGACGCCGGCACGACGGCCATCCGGTTCGCCGAGCTGCTGCCTGTGGACCGCGTGCTGACGGTCGTCACCCATTCGCTCGCCGTGGCGACCATCCTCATCAGCCGGCCCAACGTCACATTGCACCTCCTCGGTGGACTGATCCGCACCAGGACGTACTCCTCGGTCGGGGACTGGACGCGCAGCCAGCTCGCCGACGTCTTCGCCGACGTGGCCTTCGTCGGGACGAACGGCGTCTCCGTCGAGCGAGGGCTCAGCACGCCCGATCTCGCCGAGGCGCGGGTCAAGCGCGCCCTCCTCGCGTCGTCCAGGCGGACCGTCGTCCTCGCCGACCACACGAAGTTCGGCCGCGAGGACTTCGCGAAGGTCTCCCCGCTCTCCGACGTCGACACGATCGTCACCGACTCCGGGGTCGACGGCGAGCTCGCCGACGACGTCGAGCGCGCCGGCCCCAGGGTCGTGATCGTCTGATGACGACCTCCCCCCACAGCCCCACCCGAAGCACCATCCCCCTCCCGCACCCCCACGCTCGTCACTGAGTACGAAGGAGTACCGCCCTCATGTCCGAATTCACCCCCACGGTCACCGGGACCGGTGTGCGCGCTCGCGTACAGCGGTTCGGAGGCTTCCTCTCCGGCATGATCATGCCGAACATCGGCGCGTTCATCGCCTGGGGTCTCATCACGGCTCTGTTCATCGAGACCGGGTGGACGCCCGTCCCGCAGCTCGGCGGTTTCGGAACGGACTCCGCCGGCGAGCCCTACGGCGGCATCGTCGGTCCGATCATCACGTACCTGCTGCCGATCCTGATCGCCTACACCGGTGGTCGCATGATCCACGGTCAGCGTGGAGCGGTCATCGCCGCCGTCGCCGTCCTCGGTGTCATCTCCGCGACGGACGTTCCGCAGTTCCTCGGCGCCATGATCGTCGGCCCGCTGGCCGCCTGGGTGCTGAAGCAGTTCGACAAGCTCGTCGAGGGTCGCATCAAGTCCGGGTTCGAGATGCTGGTCAACAACTTCTCGCTCGGCATCATCGGTGCGGCCATGGCCATCGCGGCCTTCTTCGGCCTCGCCCCGATCACGACGTGGCTCACCGACCGGTTCGGTGAGGCCGTCGAGTTCCTGGTCAACCTCGGTCTCCTGCCGTTGGCCTCGATCATCATCGAGCCTGCGAAGGTGCTGTTCCTCAACAACGCCATCAACCAGGGCTTCCTGACCCCGCTCGGCGCCATCCAGTCCGCAGACGCCGGCAAGTCCATCCTGTTCATGCTCGAGTCGAACCCCGGCCCCGGGCTCGGCATCCTCCTCGCGTTCCTCTTCTTCGGCCCGCGTGCCATCCGCCCGTCGGCCCCCGCCGCGATCATCGTGCACTTCTTCGGCGGCATCCACGAGATCTACTTCCCCTACATCCTCATGAAGCCGATCCTGCTCATCGCCGCCGTCGCCGGTGGCGCCACGGGGATCGCCTGGTTCTCGGCCTTCGGACTCGGGCTCGTCGGGCCGGCTTCGCCGGGCAGCATCATCGCCTACTTCGGCGTCGCCGCGCGGGGGGACTTCCCGCTCATCCTGGTCGGCATCCTGCTGTCCGCTCTCGTGTCGTTCGTCGTCTCATCGCTCCTGATGGGCTTCGGTCGCAAGGAGAACCGCGAGGCTGCGGCCGAGGACGCCGAGGCCCAGCAGCAGGCGCTGGCCGACGCGCAGGCGGCGACCGCCGCCAACAAGGCCACCAGCAAGGGAACCGCTGCTCCCACAGCGTCCTAGTGATTGAATCGGGGGGTGGCTCCGGCCGCCCCCCGATCCACCTCGAAACAAGGAGAACACCATGGCAACCCTCGACGGATCGTCCATCAAGAAGCTCATCGTCGCCTGCGACGCGGGCATGGGCAGCAGCGTCATGCTCGCCTCCACGCTCAAGAAGCAGCTCAAGAAGAGCGGGGTCACCGTCGAGCACTCGCCGGTGTCCGAGATCCCGGCCGACGCCGACGTCGTCGTCACCCAGAACAACCTCGCCGAGCGTGCGCGCGGGGTCGTCCCCGACATCCCCGTCGTGCCCTTCCAGCTGTTCATGGGCGACCCCAACGTGGCCAAGGTCGTCAAGGCCATCCAGGACGGCTCGACGGTCGAGGTCTGACGATGACCGACCAGGCTCCTGAACTGACGGCGCTGCTCGCCGAATCCTCCATCCGGCTCGACGAGTCCGCCGCCACGCGCGACGAGGCCATCCGGGCGACCGGTCGGGCCCTCGTCGAGGCCGGCGCCATCGATGAGGCGTACATCGACGCGATGTTCGAGCGTGAGAACTCCGTCTCGACGTACGTCGGCGAAGGTGTCGCCATCCCTCACGGCACCCTGGCGGGCAAGGACTCGGTGAAGAACGACGCCCTCGTCGTCCTCCGGTTCCCGCAGCCGATCGACTGGGACGGCAACGAGGTCTCGGTCACCGTGGGCATCGCCGCGAAGGGGAATGGGCACATCGCCATCCTCAGTCAGCTGGCGAGCATCCTGATGGACCCCGACAAGGCCGCAGCCCTCCGGGGTGCGACCACGACTTCGGAGGTCTACGACCTGCTGCAGTCCGACGAAGACGACGACTGACCTCCACGCCCCCTCCGTCCGGCCTCCCGGCCGATCGGATCCGCACCGCCGTCCGACGACGACGGCACCAGACCGCACCGGTCTCGACCAAGGAGTAGAAATGCCCGAACGCACCGTCACCATCGCCTCGAGCGTCGGTCTGCACGCCCGTCCCGCCTCGCTGTTCAGCCAGGCGGCCGGCAAGACCGGTGCAAAGGTGACGCTCACGACCTCGGCCGGCAAGAGCGTCAACGCCGCGAGCATCCTCGGCGTGCTGTCGCTCGGCATCAACCACGGCGACGAGGTCGTCATCGCCACCGACGGGGACAACGCCGAGGCCGCCCTCGACGAGCTCGCCGCCCTGCTCGAGACGGACCTCGACAAGGACTGAGCGCCTCCTGCGGTCCTCGAGGGCACCGGGTCGACGACACGTCGACCCGGTGCCCTTCTCTGTCAGCCACCGAGAATGACCAGCCCGCCGTGTCGGAGGTCGCGTCTAGGCTCGGGGCATGTCAGACGACTCGACCAGCACCTCCAGCCGCGTCCCCACAGCCATCGACGCGATCGCCGAACGCTGGGTCGACACGCTCGTCGATCTCGATCCCTCGGTCGCGACGTGGATCGGGCGTGAAGGGCGCACAGGCGAGTACGGCGACTACTCGCCCGAGGGGCACGACCGGCGCATCGGCGAAGCGCGGGCCGTCATCGCCGCTCTCGACGCGGCCCCCGTCGTAGACGACGTCGACCGCGTGACGCAGACGGATCTGCGCGGTGAGCTGGCGCTCGACGTCGAGTTCCACGAGGCGCGGCTGCATCTCCGCGACCTGAACGTCATCGCCTCGCCGGTGCAGGGGATCCGCGAGGTGTTCGATCTGATGCCGACGGGCTCGCTGTCGGACTGGTCCGACATCGCCTCCCGGTTGGCGGCCGTCCCGTCCGCACTCGAGGGCTACGCGGCGTCCCTCCGCGCCGGTGCCGCCGAGGGCGTCGTCCCGGCGCGACGGCAGATCGAGAAGGTCGCCGTCCAGTGCGCACGGATCGGGCGACGCGACGGATTCTTCGCCGATCTCGTCGGCGGGGCCCGTCCTGAAGACGGCTCCGCGCCTCCGGCCTCCCTCGATCGCGATCTCGCACGCGGGGCCGAGGCGGCCGCGTCGGCGTACCTCCGGTTCGAAAGGTTTCTGGTCGACCAGATCCTCCAGTCGGGGGGAGTACACGACGGCGTGGGGCGCGAGGCGTACGCGCTGCACTCCCGTCGATTCCTCGGGGCGGCGATCGACCTCGACGAGACCTACGAGTGGGGCCTCGACGAGCTCGCGCGGATGACCGCCGAGCAGGAGGCGGTGGCCGGCCGGATCGAAGAGGGCGCGAGCGTGCAACGCGCGGTCGAGGTGCTCGACGCAGACCCCTCACGGCGTCTCGACGGGACGGAAGCCCTGCAGCACTGGATGCAGGAGCTGAGCGACCGGGCCGTCGACGAGCTCGGTCGGACCCATTTCGACATCCCCGACGAGCTGCGTCGCCTCGAATGCCGCATCGCCCCGACCCGTGACGGCGGCATCTACTACACGGGTCCGAGCGACGACTTCTCGCGGCCCGGCCGGATGTGGTGGTCGGTGCCCGAGGGGGTCACCCGCTTCGACACCTGGCGCGAGACGACGACGGTGTATCACGAAGGCGTCCCCGGGCACCATCTGCAGCTCGGCCAGGCCGTGCACAACCGCGCCAACCTGAACACCTGGCGGCGGCAGCTTGCGGGCACGTCGGGCCACGCCGAGGGCTGGGCCCTGTACGCGGAGCGCCTGATGGACGAACTCGGCTACCTCGACGATCCGGGTGACCGGCTCGGCATGCTCGACGGCCAGCGGATGCGCGCGGCCCGCGTCGTCCTCGACATCGGAGTGCATCTCGGGAAGCCCTTCCCGGGCGAACGCGGACGACGCTGGGACGCCGAGAACGCCCTGGACTTCATGCGCCGGAACGTGAACATGGACGACGAGTTCATCGTCTTCGAGGTCGACCGTTATCTCGGCTGGCCGGGTCAGGCCCCCTCGTACAAGGTGGGCCAGCGGATCTGGGAGGACCTCCGCGCGGAGCGCACCCGACGAGACGGCGCGGCCTTCGACGTGCGCCGCTTCCATCGTGACGCGCTCCGACTCGGCGGGGTCGGCCTCGACACGCTGAGGCGCGAGCTCCTCCGCTGACGGGGCCCGGTCGACGAGTGTCGACACGGAGTCGGAGTCCGTTGCCGCGGCCGGGACACGAGGCTATGATGTCCATGCGCTATCCGCGTCACTCTGCCCGCACGCTGCGGTCGATCACCCCGAGAACACGTTCACGGACGACCACGGCCCGATTCATGCTTTCACTGGAGCACTAACTACATGACAACCGTAACGACCAAGGCACCCAAGCAGGTCGCCATCAACGACATCGGATCCGCTGATGACTTCCTGGCCGCGGTCGAAAAGACTCTGAAGTTCTTCAACGACGGCGACCTCATCGAAGGCACCGTCGTGAAGATCGACCGCGACGAGGTCCTCCTCGACGTCGGCTACAAGACCGAGGGCGTCATCCCCTCGCGCGAACTCTCGATCAAGCACGACGTCGACCCCACCGAGGTCGTCGAGGTCGGCGACACGGTCGAGGCCCTGGTCCTCCAGAAGGAGGACAAGGAAGGCCGTCTGATCCTGTCCAAGAAGCGCGCTCAGTACGAGCGTGCCTGGGGCGACGTGGAGAAGATCAAGGACGCCGACGGCGTCGTCACCGGTACCGTCATCGAGGTCGTCAAGGGCGGCCTCATCGTCGACATCGGACTCCGTGGCTTCCTCCCGGCCTCGCTCATCGAGCTCCGCCGTGTGCGCGACCTCACGCCGTACCTCGGCCAGGAGATCGAGGCCAAGATCCTCGAGCTCGACAAGAACCGCAACAACGTGGTCCTGTCGCGTCGCGCGCTCCTCGAGCAGACTCAGTCCGAGAGCCGCACCACCTTCCTCAACAACCTCCACAAGGGCCAGGTCCGCAAGGGCATCGTGTCGTCGATCGTCAACTTCGGTGCGTTCGTCGACCTCGGCGGAGTCGACGGTCTCGTCCACGTCTCCGAACTGAGCTGGAAGCACATCGAGCACGCCAGCGAGGTCGTGGAGGTCGGCCAGGAGGTCACCGTCGAGATCCTCGAGGTCGACCTCGACCGTGAGCGCGTCT
>Ga0308169_10003560_pt1 | contig 15129 bp, 9 predicted proteins | sample PhyBR1_2_FD_202139 | JGI IMG/M metagenome (GOLD analysis project Ga0308169, IMG submission 202139) | Phyllosphere microbial communities from UC Gill Tract Community Farm, Albany, California, United States - DLSLSB.R1 | ecosystem: Host-associated > Plants > Phyllosphere > Unclassified | place... | reverse complement strand
ATCCCGACGGTGTGCGCATCGCTGGAAGAAGCGCTGGACGCCCTGAACGAAGACCGCGAGTTCCTGACCCGTGGCGGCGTGTTCAGCGACAGCATGATCGATGCCTACATCGAACTGAAGATGCAGGAAGTCCAGCGCATGCGCATGACCCCGCACCCAGCCGAATTCGACATGTACTACTCGTCGTAATCGGTCTGCCCATGCTGGCGTGAGAAAGCGTCGCGCTGGCGTGGTGGTGGAACAAACGCGGGGAAAGCCATGCTTTCCCCGCGTTTTTTGTTGCTTGGGGTTTATATTCCTTGGGGTATAGTCGGGCGCATCTACAATAGCGTGCCCTTGCGACCAACCGGGATGGGAATGACAAATAGTGTATTTCAGGCCAGTGTGGCCGTTTTTACCGCCGTGTTTGCCTCAGTGCTGCTGTGCGCCAGTGCGCACGCGCAAATCTACCGTTGTACCGATGCCAATGGCCGGCCGCTGTACACCGACACCAAGGTGGGCAAGTGCCAGCTGATCGACACTGGCTACAGCGCGCCGCCGGCAGCCTCGGCCCCGATTCCTGCACCGCGCTCGGCGGGCGGTGGGGGCGGGTCATCCGCGTCGAATTCCGCCCCGACGGCGGCGCCAAGCGCGGCCCAGTCGAACTTCCCGCGCGTGGACAACGTCCTGCAGCGCGCCCGCGACGACGACCGGCGCGAGATCCTGGGCGATGAACTGCGCCTCGAAGAACGCAAGCTCACCGACCTCAAGCGCGTCTTCAACAACGGCGAACCCGAGCGCCAGGGCAATGAGCGCAACTACGCCAAATACCAGGAGCGCGTGGCGTCCATGCGCGACGAAATCAATCGCAGCGAACGCAATATCGAAGCGCTCAGGCGCGAGATCGGCAATATCAGATGACCCTGCCTCCGATGGCCCCGCCCGTGTACGACCCGGGCAACCCGGCGCGTTTCGCCGGCCTCGACTTGCTGGCTTCGGCCGTGATGATGACCGGGCCCGATGGCGAAGTGGTGTATGCCAACGCCGCTGCCGAAAACCTGATGGAGCTGTCGTTCAAGTCGCTGCAGCGCCATCGCCTGCCCGAACTGTTTACCAACGGCGCCGAGATCGGCGTGTTGATCACGCAGGCGCTGGTGCACCAGTACGCCGACCTGCGCCAGGACCTGGCGTTGCAGCGCAGCGGGCGCGAACCGCTGCACGTGAACAGCATCGTCAGCGCGCTGGGCGACGGCACGGCGCTGATCGAGCTGCGCGAGAACGTGCAGCAGTTGAAGCTCGACCGCGAAGAGCGCCTGATGGACCAGAGCCAGGCCAACAAGGAACTGATCCGCAACCTGGCGCACGAGATCAAGAACCCGCTGGGCGGCATCCGCGGCGCGGCGCAATTGCTCGAACTCGAACTGCCGCCGCACCATCTGCTGGAGCTTCAGGAATACACGCAGGTGATCATCAAGGAAGCCGACCGCCTGCAAACGCTGGTCGACCGCCTGCTGGCGCCGCACCGCAAGCCGCACATCGTCGGCGACGTCAATATCCACGAGGTGTGCGAGCGCGTGCGCAGCCTGATCCTGGCCGAGTTCCCGCAGGGCCTGTCGATCCGGCGCGATTACGATGCGTCGATTCCCGAGTTTCGCGGCGATATGGAGCAGCTGATCCAGGTGGTGCTGAACATTGCCCACAACGCTGCGCAGGCCGTCGCCGGGCGCATTGCGCAGGGCGACGCCGAGATCGTTTTGCGCACCCGCGTGGCGCGCCAGGTCACGCTGGCCAAGGTCCGCTACGGGCTGGCATTAGACTTGCATATCATTGACAATGGACCGGGCATCGCGCCCGATATCCGCGACCGCATTTTTTATCCGCTCGTATCCGGGCGTGACGGCGGAAGTGGCCTCGGGCTGACGCTGGCGCAAACGTTTGTGCAGCAACACCTGGGTGTGATCGAGTGCGAAAGCCGGCCTGGACTGACGGATTTCAGGATCCTGCTGCCCCTGCCATAAGCGGGAGACAGCGGACCGTCCCGACCAGTCCTTTATTGAATCCATGTTGCGGGAAGCACGAAACCATGAAACCAATCTGGATTGTCGACGACGATGCATCGATTCGCTGGGTCCTTGAGAAGGCCCTGGCGCGCGAAAGTCTGGAGACCCGCAGCTTCGCCAATGCGCGCGAAGCGATGACCGCCTTTGAAACCGATACGCCGCAAGTGCTGGTGTCGGACATCCGGATGCCGGGCGAATCCGGCATCGACCTGCTGCAAGCCGTCAAGGAACGCCATCCGGGTCTGCCGGTCATTATCATCACCGCGTTCTCGGACCTCGATTCGGCGGTGTCCTCGTTCCAGGGCGGCGCGTTTGATTACCTGGCCAAGCCATTCGATATCGACAAGGCCGTCTCGCTGATCCGGCGTGCATTAGAGGAGAGTTTGCGCGAAGCGAGCGTCGAAGCGCCGCCCGCTGAAACCCCCGAAATCCTCGGCCACGCGCCCGCGATGCAGGAAGTGTTCCGCGCCATTGGCCGCCTGTCGCAGTCGAATGTCACCGTGCTGATCACGGGCGAATCGGGCACCGGCAAGGAACTGGTAGCACGCGCGCTGCACAAGCACAGCCCGCGCGCGCAGCAACCGTTCATCGCACTGAACACGGCGGCGATCCCGAAAGACCTGCTCGAATCCGAACTGTTCGGCCACGAGCGCGGCGCGTTCACCGGTGCGCAGGCGATGCGGCGCGGCCGCTTCGAGCAGGCCGAGGATGGCACGCTGTTCCTCGACGAAATCGGCGACATGCCATTCGACCTGCAGACGCGTTTGCTGCGCGTGCTGTCCGATGGCCACTTTTACCGCGTGGGCGGCCACCAGCCCGTCAAGGCCAATGTGCGCGTCATTGCGGCCACCCACCAGAACCTCGAGCAACGCGTGCGCGACGGCCTGTTCCGCGAAGACTTGTACCACCGCCTGAACGTGATCCGCCTGCGCCTGCCGTCGCTGCGCGAACGCAACGAAGACATTCCTGTTCTTACGCGCCACTTCCTGGTGCAAAGTGCGCACCAATTGGGGGTGGAACCCAAGCGCATGAGCGAACAGGCGATGCGCTTCCTGTCGGGTCTCGAGCTGCCGGGCAACGTGCGCCAGCTGGAAAACCTGTGCAACTGGATCACCGTGATGGCCCCGGGCCAGACCGTGGAGGTCAAGGATCTGCCGCGCGACCTGACCCAGGGTTCGGCGCCGCTGACAGGCAGCAGCGTGCCGAACGTGGTGCCGCTGTCCGACGGCATCGTCAGCGCTGGCACGCAGCCAATGGCCTCTGGCGGCGTCGTACTGCAGGCGGCCGGCGTGCAGTCGCCCGAAGGCTGGTTGGGCCTGCTTGAATTGCAGGCGGCCGGCATGCTGAGCGCAGGGCAGATGGACGTGATGGATATCCTGGGCCGCCAGTTCGAATCAGCCCTGATCCGCACGGCCCTGAAGCACACGCACGGGCGCAAGAACGACGCGGCGATGCGGCTCGGGATCGGGCGCAACACCATCACGCGCAAGATCGTGGAGCTGGGAATCGACGGGGCGCGCGAAGAGTAGGCTGTCAGATGGCAGGGCGTTGGTGTAAAGTCCTGCATCGGCGCGCTGCGCCCGTTTCATTTTCTACTCAATGCTGATCAATTGCGTCGCCTACCAGGAAGGCAAGAAGCTGTCCGATATCCCGGTCGAGGATATCAGCGAATACATCAAGCTGGATGACACCTTTGTCTGGGTCGCACTGCGCGACCCGGACGCTGCCGACATCGCGCTGATGCAGGAAGAATTCGGCCTGCACGAACTGGCGGTGGAAGACGCGCTGCGCGGTCACCAAAGGCCCAAGCTCGAAGAGTATGGCGATTCGCTGTTCGTCGTCGTGCAGATCGTTGAACTGGTGGGTGAGGAGATGTCCGTGGGTCAGTTGTCCGTCTTCGCCGGACCCAATTACGTGCTGTCGGTGCGGCGTGATGCCAACCAGGGTTTTCTCGGCGTGCGTGCGCGCGCCGAGCGCGAACCGCACCAGCTCAGGAAAGGCGCGGGCTTCGTGCTGTACGCGCTGGTCGATGCCGTCGTCGACCGTTATTTCCCCGTGGTCGACACGCTCGAATCCGAGCTCGAATCGATCGAAGACCATATCTTTTCCATGCAGGGCAAGCAGCGCGACAATGTCGAGCGCCTGTATGATCTGAAGCGCAAGGCGCAGACGCTGCGCCACGCCGTGGTGCCGCTGATGGACGCGCTGGGGCGCCTGTACGGCGGGCGCGTGCCGGCCGTGGTGGACGAGACCCAGGAATACTTCCGCGACGTGCACGACCACCTGCACCGCATCGCCGGCCGCCTGGACGCGGTGCGCGACACGATCAACACGGCAATCCAGGTGACGCTGTCGATGGTGGCGATCGAAGAGAATGAAGTGAGCAAGAAGCTGGCGTCGTACGCGGCGATTTTTGCGGTGTTTACCGCGTTCGCCGGCGTATGGGGCATGAACTTCGAATTCATGCCCGAGCTGAAATGGAAGTATGGCTACCCGTTCGCGATGCTGACGATGATCTGCGTGTGCGGCTACCTGTATCGCAAGTTCAAGCGGGTGGGGTGGTTATAGGGGCTGGCGCTTGTCGGCCGTGGCGGCTGCGCCGCCAGACGCCACGATCACCAGCGCGATCGCCAGCCACTGCAGGCTGGTCAGGCGCTCGCCCAGCCACAGAAAGCCAGCCAGCGCCGCGATGGCCGGCCCGCTGCTGACCAGGATGCCGAACACCCGCTGCGGCAGGCGCCGCAGCGCCATCATCTCGAGCGAGTAGGGCAGGGCGGACGACAGCAGCGCCACCGCCACGCCGCCCGCCAGCATGGCCGGCGTGAACAGCGCCATGCCCGCATGCGCCACGCCAAATGGCACCGCGAACACGCTCGCCGCCAGCAAGCCCCAGGCCACGGCCTGGCCGCCGTTCAGGGTCGAGACGCGCTTGCCGAACACGATGTACATCGCCCAGCAGAACGCCGCCGCCAGCGCATACGCGATGCCGGCCGGGTCGAGCTGCGTCGCGCCGGCCACCGGTAGCAGCAGCCACAGGCCGAATCCCGCGCAGATCACCCACACAAAATCGCGCGCATGGCGCGACGACAGGACCACGACCGCCAGCGGCCCCGTAACCTCGATTGCCACCGCAATCCCGAGCGGGATGCGCTCGAACGCGCGGTAGATGCACAGATTCATCGCGCCCAGCATCAGGCCGTACACGAGCAGGTTGCCCACATCGGCGCGCGCCGGGCGGCCAAAGCGCCAGGGCCGCACGATGGCCAGCAGGATCAGCGCCGCCAGGCCCACGCGCAGCGCGGTAACGCCTTCGCTGCCGACGGCCGGAAACAACCCCTTGGCCCAGGCCGCGCCCGCGTTGACCGACACCATCGAGGCCAGGATCGCCAGACCCGGGCCCCATGCGGCATGCCGGCCAGCCGCGTTCAACGTGGCGCCATGGCCAGCGCCACCGCTTCGGCCACGCGGATGCCGTCGACGGCCGCCGACATGATGCCGCCTGCGTAACCGGCGCCTTCGCCGGCCGGGAACAGGCCGCGCGTGTTCAGGCTTTGCAGGTCGTCGTTGTTGCGCCGGATGCGGATCGGCGACGAGGTGCGTGTCTCCACGCCCGTCAGCACCGCGTCTTCCTTGTAGTAGCCCTTGATCTGCTTGTCGAAGGCGACGAACGCTTCGCGCATGGCGACGATGGCGTAGTCGGGCAGCGACGTGGCCAGGTCGGTCAGATGCACGGCCGGCAGGAACGACGGCGTGACCGAACCGAGCGACGTGGACGGCCGGCCTGCCACGAAGTCGCCCATCAGTTGGCCCGGTGCATCGTAGGTCGAGCCGCCCAGCACGAACGCGCGCGATTCGAGCTCGCGCTGGAAGGCAATGCCGGCCAGCGGGTGGCCCGGGAAATCCGCAGGCGTGATGCCCACCACGATGGCGCTGTTGGCATTGCGCTCGTTGCGCGAATACTGGCTCATGCCGTTGGTGACGACGCGGCCTTCTTCGCTCGACGCGGCCACCACCGTGCCGCCCGGGCACATGCAGAAGCTGTAGACCGAGCGGCCATTGGACGCGTGGTGCACGATCTTGTAGTCGGCTGCGCCCAGCAGCTTGTTGCCGGCGTTCGGGCCGAAGCGGCAGACGTCGATCAGCGACTGCGGGTGCTCGACCCGGAAGCCCACCGAGAACGGCTTGGCTTCGATGTACACGCCGCGTTCATACAGCATCTCGAAGGTGTCGCGCGCGCTGTGGCCGATGGCGATCGTCAGGTGACGGGTAGGGATTTCTTCGCCGCTGGCCAGGCGCACGCCGACCACCTGGCGCACGCCGCCGGTTTCTTCGATCAGGACATCCTGCATGCGCGTGTCGAAGCGCATTTCGCCGCCCAGGTTGATGATCTCGGCGCGCATCTGCTCGACCATCTTGACCAGGCGGAAGGTGCCGATGTGCGGCTTGCTCACGTACATGATTTCTTCGGGCGCGCCGAACTTGACGAACTCGGTGAGCACCTTGCGGCCGTGGTGGTTGCTGTCCTTGATCTGGCTGTAGAGCTTGCCGTCCGAGAAGGTGCCGGCGCCGCCTTCACCGAACTGCACGTTCGACTCGGTATCGAGCTTGCGCTTGCGCCAGAAGCCGAAGGTGTCGACGGTGCGCTCACGCACGACCTTGCCGCGCTCGAGCACGATCGGGTTCAGCCCCATCTGCGCCAGGATCAGCGCGACGAACAGCCCGCACGGGCCGGTGCCGACGACGACCGGGCGCGGGGTGCCGGGCGCCGGTTTCGCAGCATTGACGAATTTGTAGCCGACGTCGGGAGCGCGCATGACATGCGGGTCGCGCAGTCTGGCCAGCACGGCCGCGTCGTCGGCAACGGTCGCGTCGATGGAGTAGATCAGGACGATGGCGGTTTTCTTGCGCGCGTCATAGCTGCGCTTGTAGACGGCAAAGTCGAGCAGCTCGGCGTCAAGGATGCCAAGGCGGGCCAGGATGGCCTCGCGCAGGGCGGCGTCCGGGTGGTTCAGGGGGAGTTTGAGTTCGTTAATACGCAGCATGGGAGTGGTTGCTGGTGAGGCAACAAAAGTGGAGCGGCAAAGGCCGATATTTTACCCCGCCGCTTACCTGCCAGACGGTATGTTGATTAAAAAAACGAATAGTCTTTAAAATGTAAATACATAGGATGTGTGATCTTTGAGAATTGTCACAGCCAAAGCGCCGAAATCGTCTCCATTCGTGCCGCTTTACAACGACTTTTGTGGAACTGTCGCAACGTCAGGCGGCAGAAATCCATAAAAAATCCTGCTGCGCGCACGTCGAAAAAGTGCACTGCAGCAGGGAGTTTTCTGAGCTGTTTTGGTGAGTGGGCGCACCATGCCTGCGCGCTGTCTCGCACCCACAACATTGTGCGAACGAAAACAATGAAATGAAGACGTATATGCATAAAAAGTTGTTGACGCCACAATGCCGTATGCATGAATGTAGATAAGCGTTCATTTCCTTTGCGAGGGAAAAATGGCATGAACGTACCTGCACGGCGATGCAGGTGTACAGGGAGGGGCGCTACCGCGATCGGTGCTGGTGCGACCAACAACAGGACTGCCATGAGCGGTCCGGCAAAAAGAGAAAGCAAATCACATGTTGAAGAAAACTGTATTAGTTCACGCATTGAGCCTGGCCTTTGGTGGCGCAGTGATTGGCATGGCGGCAATGTCGCCGGCAATGGCGCAGTCGAATGCATCGGGTAGTGTCTTCGGTACCGTCGCCCCGGGCAGCAATGTGCAGATTCTCATTGAAAATACCGACATCGGTATCCGCCGTACCCTGACCCCGGATGCGCAGGGCCGTTTCGTCGCCAGCTCGCTGCCGAGTGGCACCTACCGCGTGTCCCAGTTGCGTGACGGCGGTGTCGTCGGCACCGTCAACGTCGAGACCGGCATTGGCCGCAACGGCGAAGCCATCTTCGCCGCCGCCGCACCGGTCGGCGGCGCCCAGGTCGTCCAGGTGACCGGCACCCGCGCCACCATCGACACCAGCAGCGCCGGCAGCAGCGCCACCTTCAATGCCCGCGAACTGGCAGCGTTGCCGATCGGCCGCACTGTCGAAGCCATCATCCAGCTGGCGCCCAACACCACCACCGCCGATTCGCGCTTTGCCGGCGGCGCATCGTTCGGTGGCGGCGCAGCGTCCGAGAACTCGTACTACATCAACGGTTTCCCTGTCACCAATCCGCTGACCGGCCTGGGCGCTGCCCAGCTGCCATTCGGCGCGATCGCCGAAGCGCAAGTGCTGACCGGCGGCTTCGGCTCCGAATTCGGCCGCTCGATCGGCGGCGTCGTCAACATCGTCACCAAGGGCGGCACCAACACCTGGGAAGCAGGCGGCATCGTGACCTGGGAACCGAAATCGCTGCGCGCCACGCCGAAAGACATCTACTACCGCAATACCGGCACGCCGAACAACGTCAATACCGATGGCACGCTGCGCCAGGCGCGCGCCGAAAATACGCGTGATCAGAAGGTGTATGGCGCCTACGTCGGCGGCCCGATCATCAAGGACAAGCTGTTCTTCTTTGCTTCGGCCGAGAAGACCGAAACAGAAGAAGGTCTGGTCAATGGCACGCGCATCGCGACCAACAATGCCGCCGTCGGCTGGCGCGAGCGTGACACCAAGATCGAGCGCTACATGGCCAAGATCGACTGGAACATCACCGACAGCCACCGCCTGGAATTCACCACGCTGGGCGACACGCCTGAAGTGAACAATTCGGACAGCGGCTTCAATTACGCAACCCGCACCCGCAGCGGTGTCGTCAACTCGAGCTCGCGCCGCATCAACGTCGACAGCAACGGCGCCAAGATCAACACGCTGCGCTATGTCGGCAACCTGACCGACGACCTGACCCTGACCGCCCTGTATGGCCGTTCGAAGTCGCCGCACGAAAACTACTTCACCGGCTACAACCCGGACCTGTACCAGACTTCGGCGTCGCTCGACGCACGTGCTCCTGGCCTCAGCTACCCCAACCCGCAAAACATCAGCGGCAATATCCTGGCACCTGGCTCGGAAGACATCGTCGATTCGGGTCGTCTTGATGTAGAGTGGCGCCTTGGCGCGCACACCCTGCGCGGCGGCTTCGACCAGACCAAGGTCGAGTCGATTGCTGCAGGCGAATTCCGCGCCGGTGGCGGCCTGTGGACCTACTTCCGCGCCGGCACGCCGTCGGCGCCGATCGAAGGGCCGAACGGCGTGCTGATCCCGTCACCAGCGAGCACCGGTACCGCGCTCGGCAACCAGGGCTACTACGTAACCCGCGACCTGTTCTCGACCGTGACGAATTCGTTCGGCGAACAAAGCGCGTGGTACCTGGAAGACCGTTTCCAGGCAACACCGAACCTGCTGCTGACCCTGGGTGTGCGTAACGAATCGTTCAAGAACCAGAACGACTCGAAGACGACCTTCCTGGAAATGAAGAACCAGTACCAGCCGCGCCTGGCCGCAGTCTGGGACGTCAATGGTGACGCAAGCTTCAAGGTGTACGCCACCCTGGGCCGCTACTCGGTGCCGATCCCGACCCACATCTCGGTGCGTGGCGCGGGCCGCTCGACCTATACCGCGCAATACTACGGCTACACCGGCGTCGACGCCAATGGCGCGCCGACCGGCCTGACGCAACTGAGCGAGCCGCTGTCGAACAACAACGAATATGGTCAGGACAAAGTTGTCGAGACCCTGGCAGCGCGCAATATGGAACCGACCTACCAGGATGAAATTACGTTCGGCTTCGAAAAAGCCTGGTCGCCATCGCTGAACTTCGGCGCGAAAGCGATTCATCGCAAGCTGCAATCGACCATCGACGATTTCTGCGACGTGCGTCCATTCCAGCGTTACGCCACCGCCAACGGCATTGCTATCACCAACCCGTTGTTTGGCAACAGCTGCCAGACCTTCAATCCGGGTGAAGACAATGAGTTCCTGGTCGACTTCTCGGGCGACACGTCGAACCTGACACCGGTCAACCTGAGTGCAGCGGACATGGGCTTCGACAAGCCAAAGCGCACTTACAGCTCGGTCGAAGCGTTCCTTGAGCACCCGTTCCGCAATGGCTGGTACGGCAAGATGAGCTATGTGTGGTCGCGCAACAAGGGTAATACCGAAGGCCAGGTGCGTTCGGATAACGGCCAGGCTGACGTCGCCGTCACCTCGTCGTGGGATTACCCTGAGCTGATGGAAGGCGCCTATGGCTACCTGCCGAATCACCGCAAGCACCAGGTCAAGGCATTTGGCTTCTATCAGTTCAACGACGAGATCACTGTTGGTGGCAACGCGCTGATCGCTTCGGGCCGTCCACGCAGCTGCATCGGCAGCGCCGCCAATCCGGGCGATTCGCCGAACTACGCCAACCAGACCTTCTATTGCGGCGGCCTGACCCGTTCGCAGAACGTGCTGACCCCACGCGGTTCGGTCGGCAGCCTGCCATGGACCCATCGCTGGGACATGAACGTGGCCTACAAGCCTAACTTCATCAAGGGCCTGCAGTTCCGTGTCGACGTGTTCAACGTCTTCAACAGCCAGTCGGTTGCCAGCGTAACTGAGGCCTACAACAATGCTGCCAACGTCAGCAGTCTTTACCAGACGCCGCTGTCGCTGACTGCACCGCGTTATGCCCGTTTCTCGCTGATGTACGATCGCAAGTTCTGATCCGACATTTCTGTTGACCAAAGCAAACCGCCCTTCGGGGCGGTTTTTTATTGGGTTGCCTGAATACATTGTGTTGTATTTACCCAACTAATCCGACCGCGCCCAATAATGGTGCACTGAAATAGAAACCGTGATCGTCGGCATCGGATCACATCACAATTTTCGTCAGAAGCACGCCATTTTGATAACAAAAAAAGAGTCAATACAAGAGGTTGCGTATCTTTGGCATCTTATTGCAGAACGGATTTGGTGCACCAAGCTGATATTGCGCTGCACCACCATCGCGCCTTTCCAACTTTCAAAAAAATAAAGTGTTGTATTTCACACTCGGCATCATTGGTGCTGTGTTGACACTATTCTTGACGCCATGTTTTTATAGCTCCACTTGAATAACGTTTGGTTTCACCCGAGCACTTATTTAGGCTGATCGTCCCCAGTAAAACGTATGCATGAAAAATACTGCTGTCCAGAATGCGATATGCGGTCCAGGTATTTCAGCTCACCAGCACGATCGCGATGCCTGCCGGCAAGAGCGAACGGTAGGCAGGCCTGCTGGATAAGACACACGAGCATTTTGGTGCGCAATTACCGATAAGAAAGTACGAGGAGAATCACCCATGATGTTGAAACTGAAGTCGATGCCTTTCGCGATTGCCTGCGCAATTGCCAGCGGCGCCCTGACCTGCGCTGCTCCGGCATTTGCCCAAGCCCAGCAGGGCAGCACCGAACCGGCCGCCCAGCGCGTCGTCGTGACGGGTTCGCTGATCAGCCGTACCAACACCGAGACGCCGACCCCGGTGCAGGTGCTGACCGCAGCCGACATCCAGAAGAGCGGCAAGACTTCGGTTGCCGAGCTGCTGACCGACCTGGCCGCCAACGGCGCCGGTACGCTGGGCACCGGTTTTGCGGGCGCGTTCGCCAACGGCGCATCGGGCATTTCGCTGCGCGGCCTGACCGTGGGCGCGACCCTGGTGCTGATCGACGGTCACCGCATGGCCCCGTACCCACTGTCGGATGACTCCCAGCGCTCGTTTGTCGACGTCTCGTCGATTCCGTTCGATGCCATCGAGAGCATCGAAGTCCTGAAAAGCGGCGCTTCGTCGCTGTACGGCTCGGACGCCATCGCAGGCGTCATCAACATCAAACTCAAGAAAAACCTGAACGGCACCCGCATGTCGGCCGAAATGGGCGACACCCAGCACGGCGGCGGCAAGACCAAGCGCGCATCGATCAGCACCGGCATCGGTGACCTCGACAACGATGGCTACAACGCTTTCATCACCGCGGAATACCGCAAGCAGAACGCGATCAAGGTCGTCGACCGCGAACAGTACGGCTATGCGAATCGTGACTGGCGTGAACGTGGCGGTAACGACCTGACCCTGGGCGTGCCTAATATCAGAACGAACCAGAATCTGACGGCAGCGAGCACGCCGTTCCTGTACAGCCCGACTGGTACCAATGCTGTCGATAACCCGGCCAATTACCAGTTCCTCGACTCGAACTGTAACTTCGCCAAGTACCGCGCCGGCGGTTGCTCGGTGCGCGACGACCAGTCGAACATCCAGCCAGAGACCGAAAACGTCAACCTGATGATCGGCATGACGAAAAAGCTGAGCGAAGACTGGGAAGTGCGTTTCAACGGCTCGATGTTCCAGCGTGAAAGCTCGAACAACCGCAACGCCACCCCGCAAGCGTTCAGCCCGACCGCCTTCAATGGCACCACCACCCTGGTCAATGGTGTCCTGACCAGTGGCGTGGGCCGGGTTGGAAGCACGCTCTTCGCACCTGGCGCGCAGGTGGGCACCAACATCACCAACGGTCTGGCAGCGCCCGCACGCCTGTACGGCTACATCCCGGATGTCGGCGCCGCAACCGCCACCAACAACAAGTCGACCGCGACCCGCTTCTCGGCTGACCTCGTCGGTAGTGCCTACGGTTGGGATGTGAATGCCGCCATCGGCGCCACCCGTGTCAAGAGCGATCTGAACTACAGTGGCTATGTCAACCGCACCAACCTGTACGGCGCGCTGCGCAACGGCACGTTCAACGTGTTGGGCAACAACGATCCAGCCATCGTGAATGCGGTGTCGCCGAAATTCAGCAACGAAATCGACTCGACCCTGAACTACGCCGATCTGATCGGTTCGCGCGAGCTGCTGTCGAACTTCGGCGCCGGCCCGCTGGCTTTTGCGGCCGGTGTGCACTGGCATGAGCGCAAGCAGAATGCACCACCGTCGAGCCTGACGGCCAACGGCGCTGTCGCCAATACGGCGGCCTTCACCATCGGCGACGAGACCAACAGCGCGGTGTTTGCCGAGCTGCAAGCTACGCCTATCAAGAACCTGGAAATCGGCCTGTCCGGTCGTTATGACCACTACGACACGTACGGCAATTCGTTCACGCCGTCGGCCAACTTCAAGTGGACGCCAAGCCAGAAATTCGGTCTGCGCGGTACCTTCGCACGCGGCTTCCGCGCGCCAAACCCGGCTGAAGTCGGCAACGCCGGTTCGTTCTTCACCTTCAACGCGATCCGCGATCCGATCCTGTGCGCCGATGGCAGCCGGAACACGGCCGGCAACGTGCCGTCGGCCTGCTCGTTCAGCCCGCCATACGTGCAGACCACCAATCCTGATCTGCAGCCAGAGAAGTCGAAGTCGTTCACGGCCGGTATCATCGTCGAGCCGATGCGCGGCCTGAACATGACGCTGGATTACTACAAAATCCAGATCAAGAACCTGGTTGTCACGCAAGCCGGCAATGATCCGAGCTTCACGCCAACCTGGGTGCGCGGCCCCGTCAACCCGATCGATATCGCGACCGGCGTCGGCGCCGGCACGGTGGTTGGTACGCCTCAGGCCGGTCCAATCCTGTACGGCCTGTCGCCGTACATCAACGCCGGCAGTACCGAGACCCACGGCGTCGAAGCGGACATCCGCTACCGCTGGCGCCTGGCCAATGAAATGGGCAGCATCACGGCAAACCTGAGTGCAACGCACGTGTTCGGTTATGTAACCGAACTGGGCGACGACTCGTATCAACTGGCCGGCACGCAAGGTCCGTCGTCAGTTGGCGGTGCAACGGGTAATCCGAAAGACCGCGCCCAGTTCACCCTCGGCTACAACCGCGGCCCGCTGGACATCACTGCGACCGTCAACTACACGAGCGGCTTCTCGACGTTCGACCCTGCGCTCGGCGAGACCGATTGCACGTCGACGGCGGAACACGTCGGCGGCCGTGCTTACTTCGTGGGCATACCAGGAGGCCAGCCCCTGAACTACTGCAACGTGTCGTCGTTCACCGCAACCAACCTGAACGTGGCTTACAAGCTGACCGACAACCTGACCATCCGTGGTTCGATCCTGAACCTGTTTGACAAGCAAGCACCATACGATGTTGCCACCTACGGCAACTCCGGTGCGGCAACGTCGTACAACGCCTCGCTGCACCAGCCAGGCGCAGTGGGCCGCTTCTTCAGCCTGGGCGCGAACTACACGTTCTAAGCCAATCGCTGTATAAAAAAACCCCGCCGGCAGCGATGCCGGCGGGGTTTTTTCATGTTCTCTGCAGTTAGATGGCGTCCCAGGCCCCCGCCAGCACGGCGAGCGCCGCCAGGCCGGCCGTCTCGGTGCGCAGCACGCGCGGTCCCATCGACAGCGACAGCGCGCCGGCGGCAACGGCCGCGTCTTCTTCGTGCGGCGTGAGTCCGCCTTCGGGGCCGATCAAGAGCGTGACCGCCTGCGGCGCATTCGCGCGCGCCCAGCCGGCCAGCGATTCGGTCGCGCGCGGACTGAGCAGGATACGGGTGGTGCCGGCGTTTGCTGCCAGCCACGGCTGCACGTCCGTCATCGGCAGCAGCTGCGCTAGCCGGTTGCGCCCGCATTGCTCGGAGGCCGCCACGATCACGCCATGCCAGTGTGCCTGGCGTTTCTCGAGCCGCTCACCGGACAGGCGTACGACACTGCGCGCCGCTGCCAGCGGCTGGATCGCGGCCACGCCCAGTTCGACGGCCTTTTCGATGATCCAGTCCATTTTCGAGCCTTCCGGCAAGCCCTGGGCCAGCGTGACCGGGTAGGGCGCTTCGGCCTCGATCGCCTCATGGCCGTCGATGACGGCAGTGGCGCGCCGCTTGCCGGTTTCGACCAGCGTGGCGCGGTATTGACCGCCTTCGCCATTGAACAGCGTCAGCGCGGCCCCGGGCTGCAGGCGCACCACATGCAGGTGATGCGCGACTGCTTCAGGAAGCTCGATGGTGCTGCCGTTGACAAGCGGCTGGGGGCAATAAAAACGCGGCATGGCACTCCTGAAATCGGTATGGACAGGGCTGCATTTTAAATCCTCGCTACGGCGGTCTGGTAAAATAACGGGCTACGGCCAGCCGCAGGCCACCAGCTTTCCAATCCCT
>Ga0308169_10003559_pt1 | contig 15133 bp, 19 predicted proteins | sample PhyBR1_2_FD_202139 | JGI IMG/M metagenome (GOLD analysis project Ga0308169, IMG submission 202139) | Phyllosphere microbial communities from UC Gill Tract Community Farm, Albany, California, United States - DLSLSB.R1 | ecosystem: Host-associated > Plants > Phyllosphere > Unclassified | place... | reverse complement strand
TCGACGGAAGCTGGACCGCGCTAAGCGAGGCGCAAGCAAGAGAGTGACACAGGTGAGATGAGCATCGCATAAGGTGGAATCTTTTGCTTGTACTTGTCAGACCTGTCAAACTCGAATAAAGTCGGAGGAAAATGTTCGTCCCTCAATCTCATCGTTTCAAACAGAACGCGATCTTGACCACCACAGCTCACAGTCTGCTCTTAATAGACACTGCACACTTGATGAAGCGAGAGCAAAACATTTCAAACAGACAGATTCTATAACCGAATCCACCTCAGTTCTGCAAATTTCCGAGCCATCCTCCTTCTACGTAGCGTTCTTCGCTCATTCGCACACACTAAAGCATTGGTTCGTCGCCGGACTTTCAGATTAAGCCTCCGATAGCGCTTTACTGAGTAACATGCCCGTCAATCCATCGACGACCCCTGATTCTCCTTCTGCCGCTCTTCGCTCAACATCCTTCCAAGCTTGCGACTTGACAACTTCTCTCCAGTGCTCGACGGCAAATTCGAGAGCGACATCTCTGATCTCATGATAGTTTTTAGCGACGTCCGAATACAGTTCGAAAGCGACGTTCCGAGGAGTAAGTTGTGCCTTGAAGTTCTCGAGGGCGAGTGCAGCGAGTTCGGGAATCATGAGGAGATGAGATAGTCGATAAACGGATTTGGGAGATGCGGGAACAGGGAGGGTGTGCTTTTGAGAGAGAATGGTCGATTCGAGAGTGCTGAAGCGATTGTTGCCGAGGTCCATCGCGTCCTCCTCGAACGAATAGGTGAAGGCTGAAGAGAGTGGTGCAAACGAGATGTGACGACTGCAGATCCAACACAGAACGCCGAGATAGGTAGTGTAAGTCGAGTCCGTGATCGATACGAGCTTGAACGGCGTCTTTTGGTCTCGTGTCTCCTCCTTCCTGCCTCCTTTAGGCGAGAGGTCGTCGAGTTCTTCGTCGGAATCGTCGTAAGTGTAAGGGAGGAAATCGGCAGGATCCGCTTCGCAGTTGTCAGACGGGCGAGGGGAAGGATCCGATGATTCGAGAGGTTGAGCTCCGTTACCGCTAAGGGAATGTACGGACGCAAGACCGCCGGAAGCTGACGATAGCGAGTTCTCGGCGAAGGCGGACGAGAGGAGCTGTTCGAAGTAGGGCGATTCGTTGCGGAGGAGACCTTCGTTCATCCACAGCTTGTCGTTCGTGCGAGGGAAGCGAAAGCAGACGTTGGCCGAAGTGCGAGAGAGCAGGGATGCTGGAAAACAAATTGTTAGCGCAAGTCGCAAAGATGATGCAGGAGAACAAAAGGAGACTTACGGACGATCGACGGAGCGAAATCGACGTTAGATTGTGGCTGGGTAGGAGCGACAAGCTGAAAGTCCAAGGTGATGGTTCCTTTGTATTTTTTCTGAGTTGTCGGCAGATGGGTTCCAATCTTTCCGAGAGGTGAAGGAGGAAAACGACCACTCCCGAATCTGAAATGCGCTTGTCCTCCGTCGTCGAAGTGGAATTTGATTCTGCCACCTTCGGTATTCACTCCTCCACTCGAATGATTCCATTCGAGCCAGAGGATCTTGCCGGCAGCGTAGACCTTGAGAGAGGGCAAAGGTGGAGGAGGGGTGAGTTTGGTGTAGTTGTAGTGGCCACCCGCCTTCGGGTCGTCCCTCATCTTGATGTTGCACTGCGCTTCGTAGAACAGCGACATGGCACAGCGAAGAAGGATAGACAAGAAGAAGAGGAATACGATTTCTGTTCACCTTCTCTCGCTTTTCTCCAACTCCGAAACCTGCCGCGGACTTCTTCTCTCGCGAGCGGGTCGCACGAGCATGTAGATGGTCAGCGTTCCAGTGCCTCTATACTCTACTGACCTGCCTAACCCTCTCCTCGACATCCTCCACGCTCCTTAGTTTCTGTCCCTCTCCCTTGACCCTTAGTGATTCACCTCCCGCCGTTCGATCCAATCCATCCGCTTTCCTTTCCGAGTGCGGTGATGCGTTCCATTGTACAGATGACATTTCCGATAATCGTGACTGAACACACAACAGGACCTTAGCTTCCTCGATTTCGAAAAAAGAGGAAAGGTAGGGAACATACGAGAGCCCGAGCAAACGCAAACACTTCTTCATCTCCCGTGAAGATTGAACTAGCTCCTACGATATCCGCTGATAATCCCAAATCGTCCATCATTGACCGTTGATGAGGAGTGATCTCCCGAGGTCCAGTCGACTGATTCTCATCGGAGAAGACTTCTTGAATTGGAGGATCTGACAGAATGAACAGTTTTGTCTATACCAATACTGTGGAGATGAGCGAGTGCGGGAGGGTGGGAGAAGGAGATTGAGGGACTTACTCTCGCTTCATAAGCCGCATCAATAAACAGAATGAACCTCCTCGCCTGATCCTTCGTTTCCAACCCCAACTGTGGTACCTCCGTCAAGAACACCGTACTGAATGCTTTCGTAATCTCTAAATAATCCGCCGCCGAGTGAGGTCCACCGCAAAGATCCGAGAATTTGAACAAGGCGACTTTTGATGTCGATAGAGGGATGTGGAGTTGTCGACCCCACACGGAGAGTATTCGGGAGGAGACGATCTCTTCTGGAGGTGTTTCGGCGGAACAGGCAGAGTGGAACAGTTTCGACATTTCGGTTCGGTTGGTTTCGTTCAGAGGGTCGAAGTAGACTTTCGATAATGCTCGGGGTCGTTTTCGATAATCTGCGATATGACGACTCTTTGAGTACGCTAGAAGGAGACTCGGACAGGTCGGAGTGGAAGAAGAGCTTACCGATATCTGAATCGAGGCAGTGAACAACGAAACTTCGCTTGAGGAGGTCGATGCAAGGGATGAATTGATCTCGTTGAATACCGTTCTTGTAGAGATCATCGGGCGCTCGACTGCACAGGGGTTTTATGAGTCAGTCAAGGGAGAAGTTTCGATAGGAAAAGAGTAGTCCAAAACTCACTTCGAGGTCATTACGCAAACTACTCCATGAGCATGCAGAGCTTCCATCAACCGTCTCAAAATCATCGCATCTGCAATATCCGTCACCTGAGGAGGAACAGAGAAGCGAGATCAGCCGAAAAGTTCAGCTTTCGGGAGTGCGAAGTGAAAGTAGACTCACCTGAAACTCGTCGAAACACAATACTCTCGTTTCTTGAGCAATCTCCCTCGCTACCATGACTACCCAATCCTGTGCATTCCCCTCCTTCATCTTTATCTTGTGCCCCTTCTTATGAACGTCCATCATGAACTGATGAAAATGTACCCTCCTCGACCCGAACCCTCCCTCTTGTTTCCCAGATTTTCTATACTTCTCCGGTAAGTTCGCAAAGAACAAATCCATCAAGAAAGATTTCCCACATCCGACTGAACCGAACAAGTATAATCCTTTCGGTAATTGAGCTGGAGGATCTGGTAAGGGGATAGTGGCAGTGTTGGCTTGATGTAGTTCGTCGGACATGTCGGCGAAGAATCTTGAACGCATTAAACGTTCCCATGCAGAAGGTTTCGCGGGAGGAGGAAGAGGTCCGACGGGAGGAGGAGTGTAAGCTTCTAATTCGTCGTACATCTCTTGTAGGATAGTGACAATGGAGCGTTGATGTTCGTCGTTGGTGATCAAACCAGATTTAACTTGAGCGTCGTAGGCTAGAGTAGGTCCGGAGGGAGAGTGAGAGGTTGCTGCGATGGAAGGTGATATTGTGGCATAACGACGAGGGGACGGTGATGAGGGAGGGTTTGAGATCGTTTTGGTAGCTAGGGGAGGTCTAGAGAGTGGTCGGCGGAGGGTGGAGAAGGCAGAAGTGGAGGAAAGCGGGAACTGAAGGGGAATAGGCGAGCAAAGGCGAGGAAGAGCTGAATGCGGTCGGGCTACTCTTGAGGAGTACCGTAAAATCATCTGAAGAGGTCTGAAGCTAGTTAGAGTGAAGCAAGGTGAGTGGGAGAAGCAGACAAGAGTTCGCCCGAAAGAATTTTGGAACTTTTGCAACAACAATAACCTTCAACTAGATCCGACCCACCCTAGACACCTCTAGTAGCCAATTGGGAGCTATCAAAGACCTATCAGCTACAACAGAAGTCGTCCGGTCGAGGGACAAGATCACGTCTCCTATTTCCACACGCTCCCTCAACTTGACGACTCACGCCTGCACACTCCAAACGAGATCGCTGAACACGAACCTGAACTAAATCTTGAGACTGTCCGCTATCCTTCTCCAGCTCAAACGCGTCCCTTTCCCCTTCTCCTCTACCCCACCCTCTCCGATCTCGACTCTTCATCTCTAGACAGCGATGGAGTCTTCAATGCTGAAAGGTTTGCGGCATAGTGATTATGAGAGGAGAAAGATTGCTTCACTCCAGATGGAAGCTCTCGGTAAGCACTCTCCCTCCATCTTTCCGAAACCCCTCTCATTTTCGATTCACTTTTCATGCAGTTCGAGATCTCGCCCAAGAAACTCCACCAGACGACAAGAGGATCAAACAGATTATTAGTCAGCTATGGGATTACGCCGCACCGAGAAGTCAAGAGGGTCCGAATAATATGCATACTCGAAGTGGTGGAATGATCGGTTTAGCGGGAGTCACTTGCGGGTAAGAGCAGGCTCGTCATTCAGTACACATGAAGTGGTACTCAATACCATGTCTCCTTTCGCAGACTCTCGGTCGGACCAGATGTTCTTCCAGCGTATCTCGCAGCGATTCTCAAACCTGTCTTTACCGCCCTCGACGAAGCTCACCCGAATATTCGCTTCTACGCTACTGAATCTATCTACAACATCGTATGTCGATTCACTCATCCTCTTTCACCGAACCTGACAGATTTCACTCTGGCTCAAACAGACGAAAGTCGCTCAAGGAGAAATCTTGCCTTATTTCAACGAGGTGTTCGATCTCATGTGCAAGGTGAGTCGCTCACCGAGTCTCGTTTATGTATTATTGTACTCACTAACCCTTTTGTGTGCAGCTCGTTGCGGATACAGAAGCCTCAATCAAGAATGGAGCAGAACTCCTCGATCGAACACTCAAAGACATCGTCGCAGAGTATGCTACCACCTTTGTGACAGTACACGGACCCTCGGGAAGCAGTCAAAAGCTCTACGATATCAATGCAGAGCAGATCGGATTAGGATTCGAGAAACCTTTTGACCCTCAAACTCCCGCCAACCTTCGAAAAGCTTTCTCCCTCTCCCGACTCATCCCTCTCCTTTCCGAACGAATCCACGTTCTCAACCCTTTCACGAGAACCTTCATCATTTCTTGGCTACAACTCCTCGACTCGGTTCCGGATCTACAACTCATCTCTTTCCTCCCTGCTTTCCTCGAGGGTCTCCTCCGATACCTCAGCGATCCAACGGCAGAAGTGAAAGTAGCGACGGAGGGACTGCTGGAAGGGATGTTGAGGGAAGTGAGGGATTGTCGAGAAGCGGAAATGCAGAAGAGGCGACGGAAATGGGAGGCGGAGAACATGAGGGAAGAGAGGAGGAGAGTGAGAAGGTTGATGAATCAGAGTAAAGAGAGACAGAAGATGGAGAGGAGGGCGAGTGAAGCGAAGACGGTGAGACAAGGGAACGAGGGAGAGAAGGATCAGGAGAAGAAAGAGGACGGGTCAATCGTAGCGGAGGCGGACGAACAAGCTATCGCGGATGATACAGAGGACGATGATGCGGCTTCAGTGGGAGATAGTGAGGATGATTATGATGCGGAAGATCCGACAGAATGGTTGCCTGGTGAAGGAGTCGAAGTCGATTATGCTGCGATAGTTGCGATTCTCGTTCGACATCTCGACGTACCAGGTGCGTTCCTTCTCTGTTCCCGTTCAGTATCGATCGTGACTGATTTTACATCTCGTATGCCCGCAGACGAAGAGATTCAATCAATCTGCCTTCACTGGATTTCCTCTTTCCTCGAATTCGTTCCTGGCACTTTGATCCCTTTCGCGCCGAAGATCATTCCCGTCATCCTCAAATCTCTCGCACATCACGTCCCCGCCATTCAAGCTACCGCACGCAACACGAACGAGCTATTTTACGACATCGTCTACAACCTACCGAATCCCGAACCACGCAAACCGCCTACTCAGCCTCCTCACCCTCAGCATCATTCATCTCCAGCAGCTTTACCCAATCTCCGCAAAGATACCTCGCCGACTCTCGCACAACTCCCTCGAGACCGTGACCGAAACCTCACTTCTTCACCTCCGCCTTCTTCGATACCCTTCCCTTCTGCGACTCCCGGCTTTACTCCTCGACACGACCGCAACAAACCTGGGAGTGACGCTTCAATCGGATTCCAACCGATCTCTCACCAACCTTCTACCGTCTCTCTCGCTCGATTCGCCGAACCTCCTTCGTACGACGGTGCTGCCGATTCTGTCGACGATTCCTTCCGCAATACGATTGACGAAGCGACCTCACTCGACGAATTCGACTCGAAGTTCGAGTATGCTACTACCGTCAACGAAGTCACTTTCGCATTGGTGAGCGAGAACGAGGAAACTCAAGTCGCCGCTCTTCAGTGGCTCATGATGCTGCATCAGAAAGCTCCGAGAAAGGTGGGTTGTTGATCGAGTCACCTCTGGTTCTTTGCATCGAGCTGACAATCTGAATCTCCACAGATCATGACTCCTAGCGATGCAGGACTACCTCGACCTATCTTCCCCGATCTCTCTCAAACCGCTTCTTCCAACCGACAACGTCAAACGTCAGGTTCGACCGCTTCTTCGGCCGTCAACGGCATCTCGATCGCTCTCCTCCTCAAGATCCTCTCTGAAGCAACCGAACAAGTTTTACGATACAACATTCAACTCGTCGCTCAGATCAGTACTTGTTCGGTACTCGAAGAGATGGGAATCGATTACTTCCCAGCATTCATGAAGGGAGTTCTCGATTTGTTTAGTACGGATCGAAAGTTGCTCGAGAACAAGGGAAGTTTCATCATTCGTCAACTTTGCGCCAACCTCAACCCGGAACGAATCTATCGAACTTGTGCTGAACTGCTCGAGAAGGATGAGGTGAGATGTCCCTCAGCCTGATCTGACCTCGACGGAGCTGACCATATCGCTCTTTACCAATAGTCGGATCTCGAGTTCTCGTCAATCATGGTTCAGAACCTCAGTCTCATCATGATCACATCACCTGAACTCGCCGATTTCAGACGACGACTTCGCACCCTCGATACGAAGGACGGTCAGAACCTCTTCTCGGTTCTCTATCGTTCATGGTCTCACAACGCCGTCGCCACCTTCACCCTCTGCCTCCTCGCTCAAGCGTACGAACAAGCTTGCGCGTTGCTTCAAATCTTGTGAGTCCCGATCAACTTCGCTCTCTTATCGTCGGTAGTTCTGATGTTCCATACCCCGTTAGCGCCGAGCTCGAGATCACCGTTCCCCTTCTCATCCAGATTGACAAACTCGTTCAATTGCTTGAATCACCTGTCTTCACCGGTTTGTCTTCGCTTCTCTCCATGACTCTCTCGTCCCAGCTGACGCTCTGTGTTGATTCTAGCCCTTCGCCTGCAATTGCTCGAGCCGGAGAAGCATCCTTACTTACTCAAGGCTCTCTACGGACTCCTCATGTTACTCCCTCAATCGAGTGCTTTCGCAACTCTACGAAATCGTCTCAGTGCAGTCAGCTCGCTTGGTTTCCTTCAAACTGTCCCGAGGTAAGTCTTCTCTCTCGTTAGCATTCAGCATTCTTTGCTGATTCGGGAAAGAGTGTTACAGAGCTGCTTTCGGTGGTGGACCTGGACCTCGAGGATCGACTATCGTTTCTCCTTCTTCCTCAACTCCTCTCAATCGACGTGACACTCCATCGGACTCGCCCAACATTCGATGGAATGAGCTTCTCGGTCACTTCCGCCACGTGCAGAAGAAACGAGCCGCCCTTCTCTCGAATTCTCCAGGCTCTCTCAACGGTGTCAATGGAGGTGGAAACATGTCGATGACCGCCACGGACTCTTTCGATACTCTTCCACCTCTCGGTACAAGCTCGTACGCTGGCTCTGCACCGAGCTCGAGGATCATGCCTGCGAAACGAAGAGGACCAAATCCACCGAATCAACCAGTCCCGAGTCGAAGCGAAGGAAGTCTAGCTGGCTTTCTGGCAAATCAAGGCGGGGCCGGATCTGGGTTCACGACGACGAGTGGTCCAGGCTCGAGAATAGCACCGAGGCCGTCTGCAGGAGGCGGAGGAGGAGGTAGTGGATCTCAAGCTGGTTCTGGGTCGAGCGCGGGAATTCCTCGAGACGGCAATGCTACTCCGATCGCAGTGCAACGAGCTGTCAGTCCTACTGCGCAGGCCACGAAACGAAGGATCGGGCTAGGAGTAGGAGGTGCAGGAGGAGCTCTCGCAAAGAAGGGCTAGGTTTTTCGTTGTTCTCTATCTGTTGTCTCTCGCAGTATTTTCTTTTTCTCTCGCATCAGCAACAGTTTTGATACCCCTCAGCTTTACTTTTCGGTTCTATGAGCTTGTTGTCAATTCAATCATCGATCGTAATCGTGCTACAAGAAGAAATCGAAGTATTCCCATCACTCGATTCGCTAGTGAAGAGAGGAGGGGACGCGAGGGGGGTGTTGGGGTAGGATCCATCGAACTATATGTCTTGAGTCAGCTCTAGCAATGAAGAAGGACAGACTTGAGACGAACTGGCCAGGCATCGAATTTCGAAAACATTGCTGGATCAATCTCTCGATTCGCTCGTTTCTGTGCCTGTAAGCTCGTGTTAGTGGTAAGCTTGTGAGTTTGAGAAGAAGAATCTGCTGTGATACTCACCTCTAGCCAGAGTATTGCGTCTTCCTGCGAGAGATTGAGCTTGGAGAATCAGCACCGTCGACTGCTTCGGATTCTGCTCAGACAAGACTCACGATACGCATCGTCACCTCTTTCGTCGCAAGATCGTCTGCTCGTCGTTCGGCGAGCGAACGGATTGAAGCTGTCAAATTGTCCAATATCTCGAGCGCGTGCAAATGAGCTTCCTCGTCGGGTAGATCTTCTCGCGGTAGCTCACTCCACCACCTGATTCCTTCCGTTGATCAGTGCCTCTGGATTGGTGCTCGAGTCCAAGGGAACGACAGCTCACTCATGAGGGATTGTAATCGAATCGCAAAGAATAGTGAATCGAATGAAAGCTCGCCGTAGCGCTTCCTCGTCTTGCGTCGCTTGTAGTCCGTGTTGATCAGAAGGATGAAGAGAATGCCAGGCGTCGAGTACAGCGTTACGAGACCTAACGAATGCGACCCAAGGCGAATCGCTTCTCCTCTTTGGCTGATTTTGCGCTCGAGACTATGTCAGCTTCCGAATAGATGACAGCCCATCTGACCCAGCCTGACTCACCTGTATCGACAAACTACCAAAGTAGTTGTCGCCGAGATATGGCGATTGTGGCGAAGCAGAGGCTCCCGGAAACGATTCGTGCTGAATGCGAAGCCACGGTGGAGAAGCAACCAACGGCGCTGACATCCAGCGAGTTGAGTGAGAGCAAGGAGAGAGAGATGCAAAGGACCGGAAGTAGGAAAGAGACGAGACAGCTTCGGACTTTCCGCGGTGTCGTGACTGCGGGAAAACGAAGAGGAGAGAAGGACGACAGAAACGGGTTGCAACATGCGAGATGGAGACACAATACGCAGCTATCCACGACGGGCCTTGTCTCTTCGCTTTCCTCGAGACTGTAGGAGATCGAATGGGATCAGTTGAATGCTCGAGGCAGAAGAAGCGAACGGAAAAGACGTACCTTTTCTCGATCGAAAGCTTTCTCCTCTGCTCGTTCGTCTTGTAGACTTCCCATGATCTTCGTAATCTGTGCGCGAGCGAAGAAAGCGGATCAGCAAAAGCGAATCTGGATCCCGTTGATCTTGCTCGACATACCTTTTTCTCGTATGCGACATCGTCCGTCTTCTTTCGCTTCGCCTCTTCGACAGCCAAGAACCTGTTGTCCTTCCTGAGCTCTCGTACTGCTCCCTTCTTCTCCTTCTTGTAGAGAGCCTTGAGCTTGCTGGCAGCAGCACGCTCGGTGTCGGGGTCGAAACGGCTGTTCGGGTTGAAGCTCTCGTCGAATTTGGGGAGATAGGTTGCGATGGGGATGGCACGGTGATGCTGAAGAGTGAGAGGTTTGCGAGATTGCAAGGCGAAAGTGAGAGATTTCGAAAGAGTCGAGACTGTTGAGGAGACCTCGTCCTGTTGCCAGAGAGACAGATCAGCGATGAGGAACGGTAGTAGATAGCTACGATTGATGAACTTACCTTGATCGAAGAGGGCACCTTCTGTAGCTTGACAGCCTTGAGAACGGTTTCCGCAGGTTGGAAGAGCTCGACGAAAGCTTGTGAAGCAGAATACTTCTCCCTCGAATCGCTCAACAAAGCGAGAGCAGTCTTGACGAGGTTTGCCTTGAGCTGTTCCGCCTTGTCACCATCGACACTCTTTCCTTCCTTGACTGCCTCTATCAGGTTCATTCGCTCCGACAGCCCAACCTTTGCCTTGTCCCCTTTCGCTGCTGATCGAAGCTTGAGTGATTTGGCGTGATCTTGCTGGAAGTCGGGAGTAGGGAAGTTGCCGGGGAAGGATTTCGAAGTGACAGTCGTGGGGAGAAGGAGAAGGAGGGAGCAGAGGATGAAGTTGATCGATTCGGGGAAGAGTCGCTTGCTGTCTCGTTCATATTGCGAAGCGAGGGTGCAGAGGAAGAGACCGCTTGCGAGATCTGCGAGGTTTCGTACTCGAGCTTGCGCCAGGTATTCGCCGATGAGGAGTTGGGCTGCTGCTGTAACAGGGTGAGAGAGATCGGAAGTTGACCAAACCATGCCGACCATTCGGAGGAGCGTCAACTCGGCGAGTCCTGGCCAAGTCTTCGCTGATGGATCGAGAGGTCCTCGTGACAAACCTCGGAGGAAGTTCTTGTGCATCAAGCGGAGTTTCGAAACGTAGTGAGGGGCGCAAGTCAAGGGGTAGGCGTGGGAGAGAGTGAGGAGAGGAGGAAGGAGCGAGTTGATGGTTCGGAAAGCGGTAGGAGATGAAGAAGCGGCGAGGTAGATAACGTGATCGAGGAGAACATTCGTAAAGACCTACTCAGGCGGTATTGGTCAGCGACGAACAATAGAGGGAAACTACGAAAGAGACATACCTGTAGCTTCTCCTTGTTACCGACTGACAGACCAGGATGATACAGCGTTCGAATTCGCTTGACGACCAAAGGCGTATCCTCCTCTTTTATATTCGAAGAACTGAGGAGACGAACAAATTCTCCGTGTGTCGAAGGGCAAGGGAAAGTGAAGGGAAGTTCAGCTCCGGGTTTCGCCCATGTAGACTTTGTCGGCGCCACGAGTGATTCTGTTTCTCCAGTCACGGCCTCCTCGTCCGAATCTTCGGCTGAAAGATCTCCAACGTCCATCTCATCTTCGGACTCTTCCTCCTCACCCTCCTCACCGTCCTGCTCCTGGTCGTCCTCTTCCTCATCATCTCCAGATCCTTCCTCGTCACTCTCTGCTTCCGCTCTCAACGTTTCTAATCCCTTGCCGAGTCCTTCTTCAGTCTCTCCTTCACTTCCGACATCCTCCTCTAGGAAGTCGTCATCGAGATCATCTGCTTGAGGTACCCTCTTTCCCTTTCCCTTCTTGTCCTTCTTACCGTCTCCCTCCTCGTCACTCGAATCATCCCGTTCACCTCTTTGCCTCTTCAATCGCTTTTCTTCTCGCTCCTTCAATTCTTCAGCAGCCTGTTGAGCGAGTTCGAGAGGCGTCTTCATTCGGTTCGTAGCTTGTGCTCGAGGTTCGAGTGCGAGTAGTCGAACGTAATTATCGTAAGGGTCCTTGTCTGCCTCGTCCTCCTCTACTGGTTTCCGTGGTGCAGGACGTTCATGTTCTTCTTCTTCCATAGCCGGGTTTGCTGAAGTTGAAGCGACAGGTTGAGGAGAAGGAGAACGGTCGGCAGCGGAACCGATAAGTTTTCGAAGGAGGTCGCGGTCTATTCCTGATTTGGCGGAAGATGCGGCGAGAGCAGCTTCGAGTTCCTCGTCGTTGAGTTCGTATGTCGATCCATCTGAACCTTCTGATCCTGAATCACCCTCTCCTTCATCCGAATCCTCTCCCTCCGAATCCTCTTCGCCTTCCAATCCTTCCATCTCTTCGTCATCCTCCTCTTCATCCAAATTCGCTGCGTCCACAGCGGCAGCCGAAGTCTCTGCGGGACGAGAAGGAGCTGGCATACGAGCAGAACCTCCGAGAATTGTTCGAAGATCTTTCAGGTCTGCATCTAATCCAATTCGAGTTTCGTCATCGGCAGACTTCATTCGTTTGCGTTCGGCCTATCCGGAGCGAGGTTAGCTTTTCGATCTAAATTTGCAGGGGAGAGAGTAAACTTACTTTGTGGTATTTCGATTTCGCAACGACTTCTTCCATGATTTCAGCGTGAGTCTTCTTGCGCTCAGGTTCGTCCTGTGTATGGGCCTCTAGTATCAGTATATACGGAGAGATAGTAGCTCGGAACAATCGGCGTACCTCTTCTTCAACAGGTTCAGCTCCCATCTTCCTTCGTTTGAGCAGAGGTTCCCGATTTGCGCCCTCGCTCACACCCAATCCTCCCCATCCTCCGCTTTCTAGCTCTTCTTCATCTCCGAATCCGAGTGTTCTTCCTCCATGAGTAAGTTCGAATCCTCCCTCGTCCTCATCTTCCAAGTTGAACTTGGTCTTCTTTCCCAATCTCGATTGCCTCTCTGCTGTGAATCGTTCTAAAGCTTTCTCTTCTGGTGTCAAGTTGGTAGAGGATTCTCCAAAACGGTGATCGAGGAAAGTGGAGGAATGAGTTCGAGCATCAAGCATCGGTAACAAAGTCTTCTTGCGCTGTTGTCGAGGGGTTAGAAAGTGTTTGTAAGCTATACAGACTTGTATTAAGGTTAGCTGCTTACAGTCTCGATACCAGCAGCTCTTGCTCTCCCAGGCATTCCTTTCTTGCCTCCCTCTACCTCTCCTCTCCTAGTGACTACCTCGAACTTCTTCTTCTCATCCCTGACATCGAATAAGTTGAACTTGTCGTGTATAGCGTCTAACTTCGAGTTGCGGTGGGCGAGTGAAGTTGATGAAAGATCTTTCCGTTGCTTTGCTCGTTTCCGTTCATCTTTGGGGTTCGAGGTTCGAGATAGCCCGCTTGAGCGGAGCTGGCCTTTCAGGGCCTTCAGCTGACTACCTCCCATCGATCTCGATGTTGTTGGTAGAGATCAAGGATGAGCTTTTTGAAATTCTCTCTCCTCTCTCCCTCAACTTTCTTCGAATTCTGCTGCTCTGCTTATTGCTGAGGATACTCAGATGTACTTGCGCTCTTTGCTGCTTTGACCCGCGTACGTGGCTTCCGCTTCTCGCCCTCAAAGAGTTCGCTTTTCTTTTCACCTCGTCAGTATTCCTCTCAGCTTCAACTGTCGTTCCGAGAGACTGACTGTACTTGCTGACAAAGTCATCTAGCACGGTCGGAGCTCGCACTCTTCTCGCAGCTTACAAGGCGAATCCTACTTTTCGCAAAAACCGTTCTCCCACCTATCTCAAATCGGGTTACTAGACCTCGGCTTTCAATCCGTCGATCTTCATCTCGTGAGTATTCAGTCTTCTAAGTGTGTTCCTCGTGCCTGCATGCGAACCAGTGCTAACATGTTCTGGCGTGCAGTCCGCTCTGAAATTTACGTCGACTCGACTTTCGCAAGAAGCGTATTCGAATCACATCGAACGACACTCTCCTTCTTTCGACAAACGCTCTCTCGTTCGAATCATACCAGCTCGTCGATACAAGCGTGTACCGCGGTCAGCCCGCGGTCGACAGAAGCAGCTTCGATCACTCTCGACAGCGCAGCACGATTGGAAATGCCGCTTCGACATTACTTCCGCTTCACGATACGAGCCCTGAAAGGCTAATTCTGGACCTTTCGTTTCTGTGGCGCCCAAATATAGCGTGGGGGATAAAGCGAGATTCGTAAGGAATATCTCTCACCCGTTGACTTGAACTGATTTCTCTTTCTTCTTTCCCCGCTCGATCGACCTCGACTTCCGACCAAAACAGCAGCGCTCTTCTTCTTCGACTCTTTCTCTGCTGACTACGCTTCACCTTTGGAACTACTTACAACTCAACTACGTCCCTCGACCTCCTCGCCGTCCCTCGACCTCCTCGAATCTCGCTTTCACCTCTCCCTTCGCGCTTTCAACTCCAGCTCTCTTCTCAACATGACTGATCGCGATACCACATCGCTTCATTCGGAGTCTGAGAAAGTATCTCACGAGCAAAACAACAAACCTTTGGCAACGACGGAACACCTCGAACACTACGTCGCAAAATCAGGCTACTCCTCTGATCTCGCCGCTGTTCAACAAGCACATGGTTTCAAACCCACCGATGGACGTCTCGTTGTTGATCCAGCAGAAGCTCGAGTTGAGTATGGAGACGAAATAGCTTCGAGACTCAAGACGAATCGGAAAGGAACGAAGATCTTGTGGCCTCAGCGTGAGTCTACTACTACTTTCCTATCCGTTGAGAGTCCTCACTGATCGTGTCTGTCGTCGGACAGCTTCCGACGATCCGAATGATCCTCAAAACTGGTCTGCGACGAAGAAGAACCTGCAGCTCTTGATCCTTACGATGGCCGCTTTCGTCCCCGACTTCTCCTCGGGCTTAGGGATCGCATCGTTATTCGAGCTCGCTGCGGCTTTCGAAACTACCACGACTGAGATCAACAACCTTACGAGTAATTGGTGAGTGCGACTTGGGTTCTTCCGCAGAATTCTCGAGAAAATACGATTCATCCCTGCTCCAACGCTGATTGATCTTCATTCGGTCTCTCGCAGGTCGATCTTCATGCTAGGACCCGGTGGAATCGCTGCAGTGATCCTCATCAAGCGATACGGTCGACTGCCGATTCTGTTCTGGTCGCAACTCATCGGCTTAGGCTTCTTGATCGGATGTGCGGTCGCTCCTGATCTCAAGACGTTCGCCGCTATGAGGATCCTCAATGGGTTCTTCTCAACTGCACCTCAGTGTGTCGGACTTTGGACTGGTAGGTCTTTTTTCGATTTTCGATTCGCAAAACTCATCGCCGAGTCGTACTAACTCATCAGAAACTTACCTATACAGTCTGTGACATGTATCCCTTCCATCTGCAGGCGAGGAAACTGACTCTTTGGACGTTTG
>Ga0308169_10003557_pt1 | contig 15135 bp, 24 predicted proteins | sample PhyBR1_2_FD_202139 | JGI IMG/M metagenome (GOLD analysis project Ga0308169, IMG submission 202139) | Phyllosphere microbial communities from UC Gill Tract Community Farm, Albany, California, United States - DLSLSB.R1 | ecosystem: Host-associated > Plants > Phyllosphere > Unclassified | place... | reverse complement strand
TGCTGAACGAAAACGCAAAGCGCAGGAAGAGATGAAGCGGCTCGAGGAGGAAGAGGCGCGTCTGGAACGGGAGGAACAGGAGAAACAGAAGACGTCGGCAGTGGTGGAGACCAAGGGCGATACCGTGGAGAAGGTGAAAGAGACTCAAAGCGCGGTCAACGACGAGGCCGAGAAGCGAGAGAAGGCTCGCAGTACCGAGGAACGAGCGAAAGAGCAGGAAGAGAAAGCGAGGCAGGCAGCTTGGGGCACACGTCTGGGCAAGACCTCTGCGCCAAGTCCCGCTGTCGCTCCTGCCTCCGCGCCTGCGCCCGCTAGCAGGCCCAAGAGCCCCGTGAGCGCTAGCAGAATGCGATCGGACGATATGCCGCGTGATACTGCCCGCCTCAGGGCAGGCAGTCCGGGCGGCAAATGGAAGCATGACGGGAGGGCCACCGAGCCGCCTAGGAGGCCTCCGGCGGTGAGTCTAGCTTCTTCAGTCCTCGTCACGCATATCCACATCCACTTCTGGACCCTTTCCCGCAAGCGCTGATGACAGGGACCCGTTGCCATGCACGGAGACAGCTACCGCCCGTCCGGCTCCCCGCCACCACCACCACCCCGAGCCCTCGCCGACAGACTGGGCGGTAGACCGCTCGGCCCCGGCCCCGGCCCGGGACCTGGGCCGAACCGTTTCGACCGCGATCGCTTCGACCCCCGTCGATCTCCACCACGTGTGGGACCGCCGCCCCGCGCCGGAGACCGATTCGAACCCATGCGCGACACGGACCTGTACGCACCCAACCCCGCCGCGCCTCTGCCGCCACGACGACGTTCGCCCCCTCCGCCCTCGAGAGACTTTGACCCGTACCGGGAGCGCGATTTCGGTCCGCCTCCGCCTATGGGCAGACGATTCCCCTCGCCTCCACCCATGGGCTTCCGCGATGGGCCACGAGGTCGTGATCCCCGTGAATTCAGGGACGAACGCGGCTTCCGAGATGCCAGGGACTTCCGGGATCGCAACCCGCGGGAGCGAGAACGATACCCGCGCGATTTCAGAGGTCCGCCCGGCCCTCCACCGCTCCATGAGCGCCTCTCTCGCCCCGCCGATGGCGCCAGGACGTGGGCGGAGCCGATGTCTCAGCAGGCCATCTCGGTGAGTCGGCTCAGAGGTGGGAAGTGGAGACGGAACTGACTCGCAGCGAGCGCGGGACAGGTCGCCGCCTGGCGCCTCGCCGCCTAGACCGCTTGCGGAGAGGATGTCGAGACCGAACGACGAGCCGAGGCGGTTCTAGTTGAGGAGGTCGTATATACGTAGTTGTCAGTCGAGTATGTTCATCGAGCGGAGAAGATCAACGCTCGTGAGCCTATCGGACACGGCACTTGCCCCGAGGCTGGGCAATATCATCCAAACATGCAGATCTCATCGTGCCGAACGCGAATGCATCTCTGGACCGAGACCGGACCGCCCGCACGACGCTAACTGCCTGGACGGTTCATCGAAACAAAGATGCATGCCATCGCGCCAGGGCTATAAAAAACAATGTCCGTACGTCCTCGTCCTCTGTCCGAGTCGCCTCTTCTTCGAGTCATGTGTATCGAGTCCGTTCTTCAAGAGCTACAGTCGCGCAACACACTGTCCCCCGCGCCAGCGTGGTCTGCCGGAGCATCGTCCATGTCCCGCCACGCATGGCCCTCGACCGCCTACCGCGCCCACCCATGCGCATGCTGGTCGTACTGACTGGCCTGGTGCCCATACGCCCCCGGCTGGCCATATCCATGCGCATGATCGTCCTCGCTATCCCCGAACCGGGCCGAGGACCCCGCATCCGTCTCGGTGTCGAGGTACCTTGACTCGCCCGCACTGCCGGCGGTGGTGCGCGTGCCGGTGACCCTGCTCCCGTCCAGGCCGTCCGTGCTCGGGTCGTACATGGACACGCGGCCCGATTGGGAGTTGAACCCCGTCGACGAGGTCGATGCGGCGCCGAAGCCATAATTGGGGTTGAAGCGCGAGGTGGGGCGCGTGAGGCCGCCCGAGGTGCTGGTCGCCGTGCCCATCGCGGCGAGGTTGGAGGACGAGCCGGATCGCGAGGCGGGGACGGACAGCGAGTTGCGAACGTTGGGATCGAGGTTTGTCGAGGAGCGGTTGAAGGCCTCGTTGGCTAGTTGGGGCCCGTATTGCGCGGCGATTTGCCTGGGGTCAGCGGGGTTCTCGCTTCGAAAGGGTGGATCTCCTTCGAGGCATGAAGGAGCGACGAGGACGACCGCACTCACGAGGCATATTCGTCCATGATCACGGCCATACTGCCCAGATCCAGCCGATACCTCTTCGGCGTCAACCCTTTACCAAACCTGTATGTGATATGGTTCGAGCACAACAGCGCAGCGATGATGATCCCCACTTGCGCGGGCACGAGCGAGAACGCAATAGTGTACCAGGTCGTGAGGACATGACGCTCGAGCTTGAGGTAGCGGTTCTTGCACCCCGGGAGGTTAGACCGGGCATAGCACAGGGGCGACTGCGTCGCCTCGACAAACGGCGAGAAGTAGCCGCAGCACCGCAGGGCGTCTTGGACGCGCAATCGACCGTCGGTATGGAGATTGCGCGACCACTGGTAGTTGATCTTGCCCTCGAGGTTGAACGCCTTCTTCTTGTATGTGATGTACCCCGGCGCGACCATCAGGGCGAGGCATACCCACAGGAGAAAGGTGTACACGGCGAGGAAGGCGCGGTTGTTGAGCACGATGCCGGAGTAGCCGATCAGGGCGGTGAGGGTGATTACGGCTGCGGCGGTGGTGGAGACTGGGGTGAGCGACCGAAGCGAGCGCGCAGTGAGTGAGCAGTCAAAGAGTGGCCCAGTTGCTGGGTGAAAGGAAGAATGGTCGGTTGGAAGACGAGACCCGGAGACAGGCGAGCTGCGCATGTGGTAGAAGAGGGATCAGTGTTCACTTACGGATCAGTTCGGTGCGGTTCCCCACGCGGATGACGTCGGACTGGTAGAACACGTTGAGCCAGACGAGGATCGAGGCGATGAGGAAGGCGATCCCGTAGGCGATGAGCTGTATGTCAGCGCGAATCGATTCCCAGCGGCTGCACTGCACTCCCTCGCCTCATCTCCATGCCCAGGCCGCCCGACACCTTCCTCATCACGCCGAGAATCACCGATGCGCACTCACCACCGTGTTGGCCACGAACAAGACCCATTTGAACCGGTTCCACCTCAACTTGGGCTTCTTCTTCTTGAGCCCGCCCTTGCCCAACTGGAACACCACGCCCTCGTCATCATCCACCGTCCCCATCATTCCCATCCTCTGCGCATCGCGTCCAAACGCATCCCGCCCGCCGCCGGTCTTGGCCCTGCGGTGGGCGTAGTCGCCCTGCGAGTGGAGCTTGGTGAACTTGGAGGGGACGTAGTTGATCGACAGACTCGCGGGCCGCTCCTTGCCGTCCCGGCCGCTATCGACCGACGACCTGCGGCTGCTCAGCCCCGAGTTCGGGCGGTCGGTGTACGGTCGCGCGGGGAGAGGGAGCTCGTCCGCGTCCATGTCGGGCCCGTGTCCGTGGGTGCTGGTGAACGGGTCGGAGTAGTTGGGCGAGGGAGATCGCTCGTCGAATGACGGTCGACCGCCCGCGAACGTCTGCGAGGTCCGCTGCGACGTGGGCGAGACGTGTCCTGCCAGGGGCTGGAGGGACGATGATGGCCGGCGCAGACCGCCGAGGGAGAGCAGCTTGGACCGCCGGCGGGAAGACGGCGCTGACATGTCGTGTCGCTATCGGCGAGGGCGGGACGGTACACGGGGGATTACGCGCGAGGCGGTGGGAACGAACGGGCGGGAGACTGTCCGCGATTCGGTGAGCCGTGCAAGGCGAGGCGAGGCGACGCACGACGAGGCGGCCGGGAAAGGACAGGCAGGATGGGGAGTCGAGGTAAAGATGCGATGCGATATGGAGCTGGAGGTTGTTTGATTTGATCGGATGGGCAGTCAATTGCTCGCGGGTAAAACAAGCAGCACAAACTAGCCACCGCGCAACGGCACAGCACAGCACGGCACGGCACGCGACGACGGTCCAAGTCACAAACTTATTTATACCGCGACTAATTTCCCTCGGCGCACCGGTTACAACTATGCATATGGCATGTCCGCCCCCGTATCAAAGGCAGCACTAAACAGCACTGCGTCAGATGCAAGTAGCCGGATCATCTGCCTTTTGGATCGTCCATCGCCCATCGCGCCGCACTGCCTGGCAAAAGAAGAGCGTAAAGATATAAACAGATCATAGAAGGGTCGATTGACCGGGTATGCGTGTCGAGACATGCAGGGTAAGCATCGAAAAGCAGGACGTATTGCGAGGCCGAGTCGATAGATGGTATGGCATAGGACAGGGAATGGCAGAGGTACGCTGCCGAGGCGGGAGAGACCGCAGTCACCAAGAATCGGTGACAGATGGGTAAGGGATGTGGAGGACAGGGTAATGTAGCAGCGGTGGGTGAGCTCGTCGTCGTCGGCCGACATACAGCCTGTCGTCGTCGTCGGCCGGCATGGTGGATCGTATCAAAGAGGCGCAAGTCGAAGAATGATCATATGTCGTATCAGGTCAAGGGTGGGCATACCGCAGACGTTGTCACACCACGCAGGATCTACTGGCCGCGGTCGGTGTCCTTCCAGAGCAACTTGACGCCCTCCTCCGCCTTGCCGAGATCGGGGGTGGAGCGAGCATGGTGCAGGTTCGCGTCGAATCGGACCCTCCTGACTGAGTCAGTGTCGTTGTGCGAGGCGGACGCTGAGGTGATGTGACCCGTCGGGGTCCAGATGTTACCACCGTAGGTGGAGCTAGACCAGGTGAGGTCGGAGCGCATGGTAGACGTTGAGGGCCGGTGGTGAGACGTGGCAGAGCGGGGCGGAGTGATGTATGGGTCGCAGTCGTTGAACGCCGTGGCGTGGAGCTGGTAGAGCTGCCCGGGGGAGTGAGAGCGAGGCGCCGAGCGAGCCGCCAAGTGCTCTTCTTCCGCCTCGAGTCGGGCGATAGCCAATTGCAGTTGTTCCCTCTCTTCCCGGATCCGCTCGCGTTTAGCAGCGATAGCCAGGCTTGCCATCAGCATTCTCTCGCATGCCTTTTGGATCGGGCACCCACAAGTCAGACGTGCTCAGTCGGTGAGAGCCGTCACGTCCGAGGGACGAGGTGGAGCTCGAGGCAAGGCCGTTGAGCATCCTCTGCGTGCGCTGCTTGTATTCCTTCTGTTCCTGCCAGTCAGACGAGACAGTCACCAGGTGCGAAGCACTGACGTTCGAGTCGGCGATGCGAACGACAAGGACGTGCTGCTCATCGCCTTTGTACGGCATGCCGTTGAGCTGTGATGTGAGCTGGCCGAACTTCGGCATCGACGATGTGAGCACTCACGCCCTTGATGGCAGCGTCCGCTTGAGCTCGGCTCTCGAGTCTGCCGTCAGCTAATTCTCACGATCACCAAGCCGGGTAAAAGGGTACCTTGCTAAGGCGGGGCCTCTTCGAGATCGCCCGTCGGACGATTCAAGGAACTTGCAGGACAAGACTTTGCCGTAGACCCGAAAAAGATCTTGGAGATCCTGAGGTAAGGCCATGCCTAGGATAAACGTCACACACACACACTACTTACCTCAGGGGTGGTGATGAGAGGCAGACCCTGGATGTATAAGTTGCTCGAGTCTCGGTCTTCCCTGACCTTCCACTCGGTCTGGAAGTCGTCCTGGGTCGTCAGCATATCGTGGCCGGGTGCAGCTCGCCAAGCTCGCCTTGGCATAGTCGCAGAGGACGCCCAGACCCCTCAGGTATTCGATGAACGCTGCGGCTTCTTCGGGTTTCTTGTAGCTACTCGTCAGCGTGAGGACCCCACCCGGCATGATAGCGTACAGAACGAACGCGCATCTGGAATCAGACATGATGGGCACTCATGCACATGCTGTGTGGACGTACCGACGCTGAAGACCTTGTTGGTACGCCGTGCCATTGGCAACGAGCGAGAGGGGCTCATTGCCGACACCTTGAATTCGGCACGAGTAGACCTCGCCGAACAGCGATGCGTGCTGCTCAAGCATCTCCTTGGTGGCGTACGGCCTGACGCTGTGGATATAGACTGAAGTCAGCTTGACCGCCTTGACCACCGGGCGCACTCACCATTCTTCCCGCTAACGCTCTGGCCCAGCGTAGACAGACTCCTCCTCGCCAGTCGTCTTCCGCTATCTCCTCCGTCCGAACCCGAACCCGAACCCGAACCCGACCCCTCGTCCGACTCGTTGACGTAGCTGAGCGGGCGGCCATTCGACGGCGGAACATGGAGGTTGAGGTTAGGCTGCGAGTGATGATGCGGCAGAGTCGGTCGCGAGAGAGCAGAAGAACGTGGGGACGAGGTGGAATAGATGGAAAGGTGGTACTCGGATGGATGGCGCTCGGAAGGATGGCAGGCCGTCTGGGAGAATGGTGTCTGGTCAAAGTGCTCTGGGTAAGGGCGGGCTTCGTAGTGTTGCGGCTCGATCGGCCAAGAAAGGCCGTGCATGGCATTGGCGCTCGACGTGCCGAAGCCAGATTTGCCTTTGGCGTGGTCATGTCCCGCATGCGCCAAGTCGTCGAGCGGGAAGACGAGTGCGTCGGCGGTATATCGGCTTCGTGGGTCAATGGCATGAATGAAAGGGGTAGGGGCGCTAGGCGAGCGAGCGCGATGGATGTTAGGTCTGGAGGTGGTGGAATTGGTGGCGGAAGCGGACCAAGTGTCCGCGCAGACCGGAGTGAGGGGCGGCGTGTTGAGCTTGGTGGGGATCCCCCATCGTTTATGATGAGGCCCGGTGCTCACGGACAAGTCGACTTGGGTGGTGCCGCTCGGTCGCGCAGAGGCCGCCGGGTTGGTCAAGGGGGTGGTGGCATTCGCGGTGGCGATACCGTGCTCGTTGGGGGAGCGGGAGCCGTGCGAGGTGGTAGCGCTGAAACTCGTCCAAGTACTTGCGGTTGACTGAGAAGATGTGGACGAAAGAGGTGATGATGCCAGCGCCGTGGTCGAGGCAGGGAAGGGCACCGCGGTAGGTGACGCGCGGACCGGGAGCGGTCTCGACGCGTTGTTCGCCATTTTGGCCAGGCTGCGGGTCAGTAGTGAGTCTCTCGTAGTATAAATGCCCGAGCGCTGCGAATGGCATGGAGGAAAGAGGAGGGAGAGCTGACGTGAGAAGCGAGCCGAGGCGCTTGACATGTGGTGGTGCACAGTCGGTCCTGGTGGGGAGGACGAGGTACTCACCTGTACCGTTGGCTGGGCACCAAGCTCGACGCGTTGACAGTGGGTGGGACAGGTTATGTAGAAGATGAAACAAAGAAATAGGGGGTTGGACTTGTATTCGCGGGGAGTGAACGAGCAGCTCGGGTGCTAGAGGGGAAAGAATCTAGTTGAACTTGCCGGAGGGGGATGAGGAAAGTGTGGCGTATATATCATGTCCGGGCGAGCCCAATCGAGTGGATGAGTGAGTGGGTGGGTGGGACGACGCGCATCAAGGGTGCAGTGTGTGTGCAGTGTGTGTGCTGATGGTAACCATGTGCTATTCCGGACCTTAGCATCAGGTACCATCACTACCCCCTCGCCCTCGCACCCGTCCTCGCCATCATCACGAGATCGCGTCCAGCTCCATCCGCACACCTTCTCTCGATTCTCCGTGCGACCGCGAAAGCGAAAACTCTCCCGGCAAGGCAAGGAACGCCCCACCCCGCTCTAGCGTGTGTCGGAGACTCGGGCATGGCTACCGCACAGGCGATCGTCGAAGCCAAAGGCCAAAGGACGGCGGGACCTGATGGAACCGAATACGATGAAAGTGGTAAGTGGCACGCAGACTCACGTTTCATCCCTTCTTTCCTTCCATTTCCGTCGACCTATCTCGCGCCCGTTGTGGCCTTTATGTCCTCGTCATGACGACCAGAGCGAGCCTAGTCCGCAGCATGGCGCATGGTTCGGTGCCTAGATAGGGGAACTGAGGTCGGGATGTCGATCCTCCCCTGGTTATGGTGCGGCGATTGCGAATTGGGTGGTGTCGCGAAGGGTCCGAGGGCGACTCTCGGAGCTATTGACGATGGGCCGTGGTGGCCTGGCCAAGCCATAGCTCAGGGAGGCTCGCCATCGATGCGTCCGACCACCGCTCGTATATTTCCTCCGGTCCCACTGAAAGGAGGGAGCGCCGAGAATCCCTCTTTACGGTGTGGTTCTTCTGCGGGGCGCAACGCCCGGTTCGCGCGGTTCGTTCGGCGCAACTGCCCATGGCATCCTCCCCAACAAACTAGAGCGTAGCTGTGCGGCCGCCGGCTGTCCCTCCCCGTTGGCAATACTTGGAAGGAGGGTCGCGCCAAACCAGATATGCGGTCTTGGTTCGTGTCTTCGGTCCGGCGAGCGTTCCGCGTGAGTATACGGAGTTTAGCGTCATGAGGCGGGTGGATCTGTCCACCGTGAAGACGGGTTCAAAATCGAGCCACGCCCTCCAATCGCGCTGAGCCGTTGGTTGGAGCATGGGGGAAAGGAAGGGATAGCGCAGAAAATCCCGCACCGCCCGGAATACGGGCAGGTCTAGTCAGCTCGACGTAGGGTGACCTGTGAACAGACTAGACGGGGTGCCGTACTACGATGTTAGGAGTGAAGCGTTCTGCAAGGTCAACTGGGCGATATCATTTGCCTGGATATCCCCGTCGCATTGCGTCAGAGAATGCACGCCCGGCACGCTGCCAGGCCGGTCACACCGCCGATTCCGCGAACACCGCAAAGCTCCTATTGTCATCCGCATGCATGATCATCCCTGTCGCTCCTCGTGTAGCTGGTTATGCGACCTGGCCTTGCTCGGCGAGTTGGGTGAACTTGGGGTCTCGCTTGAACCACGATTTCCTCCTGTCGTCTCGGATCTCCTGGGTGATTGTCGTTCCGCTCGAGCTGCCGAGGGACTAAAGGGTCAGCATGCGGTCCCCGCTGGACTCTACGCGAGGTCGCATGGAACAGGATGGGGAGGGGAAGGACAGGGAGAGGAAGGAGAGAGCTTGGACAGGGGAAAGCTGGGACAAGCTTGGGTTGCGGCAGGATCGGTCAAGATGAGACGACACGCACGTTTCCAGCGGCATGGAATGCACCCATCAACGCGCCCATGAAAGCGCATCCTCCGACCGCGAATGGGAAAGATCCAGCTGGACGTGAGCTGGCCTGGCTGGTCGGAACGACGCGAACAGCTCACCCTTGATGCCCGAGGCGAATCCGGCGGCACATCCTCCAATAGCGTTGTTGATAGCGTCATCGGTCTAGGCGTAAGCCTCACCCATATAAGGACCAGTGATGGGTTTGGAGAGGTCGTCACACGAAGGGATGGGATGAAGTGAGCTGAAGGCAGTTGCTCGAACTCACCTCTCGGACGTTTGCGCTAATGGCACTAGCACTGGAGAAGGCGAAACCGAGAGCAGCTATTCGTCAGCTCTGTGACCGAAACACGGTAGACCCAGCTCACTGAAGTATCCAATGGTTCCTCCTGTTCGGTTGAACATGCCGGAGAAACCCCTGTTGTGACTAGCATTAACTCTCTCCCGTTGCTTCGCAGCGGTCCGCCGCGCAGAGCTGAGTTAAGGGAGAGTCCCGCCGGCACTCACGAGTCGAGGGCATTTTGTATCGCGCTAACAGCGAGGCCGACTCCTCCAAAGATCAACGTCGTTCGGACAACAACGGCTCCAGTGTCGACGGGGTGGAAGGGGCCGTGGGCGTCGACGATTTCGCTAGTCTCAGAGGGCGACGGGATGCCGTATCGCTTGTAGAGGTTCTGCGACGAGCCGGACGCGGGGAGAGGGGGGAGGAGGGGGTGCATGGTGGATGAGGAGGGGTATAGATGGGATTGAAGTGATATGAGGCAAGCACCAATAGACGGTGCTCGAGAGCAAATCGCTTCGCCTATCAACCAGCTACAAAATAGGTGCGCGTCGTACTAGGCCGCCGATGGTGGGCGACCGTGACGGAGTCACTTCTGATGTCCGCACTGTTACCCTGAATGTTCGCCCTTGTTTCGGGTGGATGACGGGTTGAGCCGGAACGGTCGTGTGTCTTGTCGGTGGCCTCGTCGTCACCTACTCTAAAGCACATCATCGCTCTCTCTCTCTCACACACACACCAGTCCAACTTGCAATACATACACAATCTCTGCCAAACACATCAGACCACATCCAAATCAACAACCACCACCTCCACCTCGATATCGCCTCTTTGCCTGCATCGCGCGACACGCGACCTGGTCTACCATGATAAGTCCTCCTTACCACCCTCCCTCTTGCCACCGCCCTCCTCTTCACTCCTTGTCGCTGCCACACAACATGGGCCTCTTGCTGACCAGGCACAGCTCCCCAAAGAGACGGGTCGACACGGACGTCATGAAGATGTGAGTTACCGGCAGCCATGCCCACATGCCCCCCGCCTTGACCCCGCCTCGCCCGGCCTTGTCCGCCCGCCGAGAGATAGCTGTAAGCTGACGAGCAGGTTGATGTCCGACTACCAGGTCACACTGGTCAACAACAAGATGTCGGAATTCTATGTCAAGTTCCACGGACCAGCAGAAAGTGGGTCAAAGGCGACCCAGCGCTGAGAGGGCGAGCTGACCTGCAGCACCGTTCGCCAAAGGAGTGTGGAAGATACACGTAGAACTGCCCGAGCAGTTCCCGTATAAATCCCCCTCCATCGGCTTCATGAACAAGATCTTCCACCCCAACATCGACGAGTTGTGAGCTGCAAGTCCCAAACGGTGTTCAAGTAGCTCACGGCAGAAGCGGTAGTGTCTGCTTGGACGTAATCAACCAGACATGGTCACCCATGTTCGGTATGTGATGGCTTGTTCCCCCCCGGCCCGCGACGTAGCTTACGCCCAGAGCTCATCAACATCTTCGAAGTCTTCCTCCCTCAGCTCCTTCGGTACCCAAACCCCGCGGACCCGCTCAACGGCGAAGCAGCCGCCCTGCTCATGCGCGATCCCGCCGGCTACGCCAAGAAAGTTGAGAGCTACGTGCAGCGCTTTGCGACCCCGGAAGACGCGGACCAGGCGGGAGATGACGAGTCGGATGAGGAAGAGGAGCCGGCACCGCGGTCGAAGGCGCCTGTGAAGGCCACAGCGGCCGCTGGAGCAGCTGCCGCCGCGGCCGTTACGGGCGGGTCAATAGCGTCGGGCTCGAACGGGACAAACGGATCGACGAATGGCTCAGCGGAGAAGAATGGCGCGGACGGAGAGGAAGAGGAGGAAGATGATGAGGACAAGATGAGCGACATGGGCGAGCTGAGTGATGGGGATGAGTTTATGGGCGAGATGGATGATTAGGCCGGGCGCGGAGGTGTGTCCTGTGGTGTAGTGGATCTTGCATGGCGATACAGCATCTCACATGGCTCCCGACCCCCCTCACCCTTGCGGTCTTCCCCTTCTCGCCCACCAACTCGGTTGTTCCCCTGTTCATCATCATCTCTTCCTTCTGGTTCCCTAGTGATATATCCCCATCCCTGTTGTATGCAACTATCTGTCATCCACTCTTCCACATCCGGGACTGACGCGTGGCATTCACAGCCGGAACGCAAAGGGACAGTTGGACAAGATATGGGACATGCCAAAGGGTCAATTGTCCCGCTGAGACATCAAATGTGGGTTTCACCATGCTCTGCATCCATCGGAGCCAAGCTCACAGGTACAGATCAGAGCTCAACTACTGTTTCACCACCGGACAGGCGTACCCGCCAGTGCCGCGACTCGCTCATCACGGCCGACAGAACTATGGCTGCCTTTGTGACTTGACCTCGTGTGAAGGACGGTCAACGAGTCGAGACGGTCGAGACTCGCAGTCAGAGCGAAAGGAACCGTCCACGAGCCATGGCCGTACTCTGGCAGATGGTCGCGCTGATGTCACTCGGGCGTCGCTTGGGACAGAACAAAGGACGAGCAGGGAAGATGGCCGATAGGCGGGATGCTTTCGCGGGTGGGAAAGGAGGCGAAGAGGGGCGGAAGGAGGGTCTGGCAGTGGGATGCCCTTTGTGGTCTCTGGCACCATCGGGTCTGGGTGTCGACTGGGGAGTTGCCGAGCTGCGTGGTATATGGTCTAGGCTTCATAGACGTTGATGTTGTAGGACTCGCACTTCACTCGGATCATTCTTTCATCCCACGCACGACCGACGCTCTTTACTCGCCAGAGACGGCTACGCGAGCCACGACACGCGCTTCTTGTGACCCACTACCTCGAATCAGCGACATCGACTGGTCTTCGGTGAAGCGCTTGATTGACGCTTCGTATGGACCCGAAGAGGGAGCAGTGCGGTCAGACACTTCCAAGCCCAGCTCGAAGACTCGGCCGACGAGGATCACTTTGACGAATCCGCTAGGGAGCCATGTCGGCCTACTACATCCCGGACACATCGCCCTTGTTCGCCTATTCACCGTGTACGAACTGCGCCGAGCGTGATGGGTGGCAGGCGGCCTACTCGCCTCGCGGCGACGGGTACGACCAGACTTTCCACCAAGCCGCCTCTGCCAACTCTACCGTGTCGCTCAATCTGACTGGTGCGGTCGGCAGATCAACTCGGGAGGGAGGTGTTGACGACCAGCCATCTCCGTCGAGTTCCGGACAGGCATGGAGAATGGGCAATGTGATGCGCAATATAGCATTGACGGGGGCGACTTCACGAACGGCTGTGCCATCGCCGCGCTCCCTAGTGGCAGACACACGGTGACGATACGCCCCGGGGACGGTGTTCAGACACTTCAGTTCTTCGGAATAGACGGGATGGTGCCCGCTGGCAGTGGTGATGGCTCGTGAGTTCCTTTGCTCCAGTAGCTACCGCACAGGTCCCGTCCGTGCGGATCTGCTGCTCGATCACTGGGCCAGCGGCGTGATTCCGCTTAACACGTAGACAACGCAACACCACGGTGGATAGCACCGCATCTAGCTTCGTAAGCAATGGGCCGTGGACGGGCATGCGCTTGGACGGGCCTATCGGCCAACCGGCCAACCAGACCGTCGCGAGGACTTATACCGGCGGGATCATGTCCGGGTTCTACAACCACACTGCAGGGATCACGACTGCAGAAGGGGCGGGTACCACGCTGACCTTTGAAGGTGGATACGACGCGGTCGTCATTTGGGGAGGTGAGGGAATCGCTGATTGCAGGCTCCGGGGTATATGTGTACGGCATGTCCGGGCCTGACGGAGGCGAGGCAGAAGTGACGCTAGACGGGGTATCCGTCCATCGGCTGAACCTGGCTGCGAGTGGTAGTCCCGTCGTGCGAAGCGGACGCTAATAGCAGAACCCGTGGACGGTGTACTCGTCCTTGCTGTTCTTCGCTGCCGGCCTCGAGACGGCCCAGCACCAAGTCAGCATTACGAACATGTCCCCCGGTAAACAACTCGTCATCGACTACGCACTGGTCACATCGACCGCGGCGGGCGGACCATCCTCCGAGTAAGCTCTTTCTGGCTACACAGGCCCCGCGCATGTCGCTCATTCTAGACCGAATCTGCCACTCATCGTGGGGACGATTGCCGGCTCATCCGCCTTTCTCCTCATCACCGGCGTACTCATATACCTCTACTGCCTCCGCCGCGAATCACGCCTCTCCCGCCGGCCCGCCGGGGTCCAGACATACGCCTTCGCAAAAGGAATCTCATACAAAGACCTCTCGCCTGCTAAAGCCTCGTCCATCGATTCGTGGCGCAAAAACGCCGTGCCTGACACGCCCTCCTCCGGCTCCGGATCGAGCAGTGCCTCGGGGTACAAGGTCTACGCAGCCCATGGCCAACCAGGCTCAGGCCATGTCGTACACAGTCCAGGCAAATCGCCTGGTAGAACCCCTCCGCCCGAGTACCCCGATTACTTGCCTTATCGCGGTCCCATCGAGACGCGGCCGCCTACTCCCCCGTCTGCGGGGTACGAGCCGCCTGCGATCGCCGGCCTAAACGCTCGCACGCAGGGATGGCTGGCCGCTGCGTCTGCCGCCAATTCCCCGATGACGGCGGGGAAGAACTCGACCGCAAGTACACCCCGTAGCAATCGCCAGGTACACCGCCCGGAACCGATACCCCTCCGAGAGCGGGGCAGCGTCCTCATGGCCGACCTGGTCGATTTTCCCCTCGATGGTGGCTACTACGCTCGGCAAGATGGCATCTCCCCGGCGTCGGCATTGTCGTCCTTTGGGCAGATGACCTCGCTCGCTGCGGGCGCGACTCGCAGCGTCGCGGGATTGTTTGCCCCGGGTACCACGGGCACCGCGACGACTCTGCCGACTGCACGTTCATCGACGAGCCCCTTGTCTGGTACAATGGCGTCCACGTCACCGGGCCGTACCGGCAGTATCGACACCACGCCCACACGGCCACTGCGACCCAAGCGGCCCGAACGTGTCCTGTCGTCCGACTCGATGGCGTACGCGCCGACATACGCCCTCGCGGGCTACCTCGCCCAATCCCCCGAGCAGCTCATCGGGGCGGGTCTGCTCGCGGGAGCTGGCGCTCAAGGGTGGCGCGAGCACGACCGAAACCCAGACCAAGACCACCGGTCCCCATCACGATCTTCCGAGGCCAATCCCAGCTCTTCGCCTCTCCGCCGAGGAGTCAGCATAAAGTCCGCCACGACGATGCGCTCGTTCTTCTCCGGTCTGCTCTGGAACGCCTCTACGCCCGACACGCCCGCCGTGCCCGGCTGGCATGACACAGTCCCGGCATGGGGCAGTGGCGCGTCGCAACTCGAGGCGCAGGCCGCCCGGCCCGATAGCGATACCTTCCCCGCCAGTGTCTCGCGTAGTGGCTCGATCTCACGTTGGGGCAGCCGGGATGCGCCTTTGCCGCCGTTGCCGAATTCGGCTCTGGGCTCGATCACCTCCAGCGCGGGGGCCGGAGGACGGACAGAGTCGGGTACGGCGGCCCAAGGCTCAGTCGGGACAGCGCCGACGCCCACGACGACCGCGGTGAGCTCAGCGTCCGGGGGTAAGCGGGACAGAAGCACTAGCGGTCGGACAAGCTTCGTTTCGGTGGGCATACCGCCGCTGCTGAGGCTCGATACGGGCGGAGAGAACATCTTCATTGAGCTGAACCCGAATAGCCCGTCGACGATGGTCGGGATGGAATCTGCGCGGAGCAGTGAGGTGCATGGCGTGCCGAGCAGCTGGAG
>Ga0308169_10003556_pt1 | contig 15135 bp, 23 predicted proteins | sample PhyBR1_2_FD_202139 | JGI IMG/M metagenome (GOLD analysis project Ga0308169, IMG submission 202139) | Phyllosphere microbial communities from UC Gill Tract Community Farm, Albany, California, United States - DLSLSB.R1 | ecosystem: Host-associated > Plants > Phyllosphere > Unclassified | place... | reverse complement strand
CACGAGACCCCGTTGCTCTCGATCGACCTGAACAAGGCGGACGAGTGGGGAGGCGTGGGACTTGAAGGAGAACGGGGAAGCGTGTACGCCCTGGGTGTGGACCCAACGGGCCGGATCCTCGCCGCAGGAACGCCGGAACGGGTGGTCCGGCTGTGGGACCCGCGAGTCGGCGACAAGACGATCGCGAAACTAGTGGGACACTCGGACTGCGTCCGCAGCGTGATCGTGAGCGAGGACGGCAAGCACATGTTGACGGGCTCGTCCGACTCTACTATCAAGCTCTGGTCGCTTGCTGCCCACCGGTGTCTGCATACATTCAACCACCACACCTCGTCCGTGTGGTCGCTGTTCTCCAACCACCCGAACCTCGAGCGGTTCTACTCGGGCTCGCGGGACGGCATCCTATGCGCGGTGGACGTCGAGCAGGTGGGCGATATATCCGACGGCGAGTGCGTCGTGCTCGCTCGAGAGGGGTACGACGAGTCGCGAAAGGGAGACTACGAGTCCAAGTCGGGCGACGAGGGTGTGCGTTGCATCGTTGGGATGGACGACGAATTCGTCTGGACCGCGACGGGCAGCTCCGAGATCAAACGATGGCGAGACGTGGGCCGCAGGGTCACTCGCAAGTTCACGGATGACGTTGGCGCTTCTTACCATGTCTCGGTACCTGGGCTCGATCAGCCGTTCAGCCCGGTGCCCACGGACGGTGCACTGCGGAACAAGCGGTTGTCGCTCGAAGTGGATACACCGCTGATCCGTACAGAGTCGAGGGACTCTCAGACTCGTACCGTCGCCTTTGCGCCACCGCCGAACCCGCGCGAGGCCTCTAGTCCAGGCAACAACAACAACCTTTCTCCCGGGAGCTTCTCCCGCGAGCGAAGCAATGACGGACGCAGGACGACATTGTCCGGCGCGAGCATCGCTGGTTCGGTCATGTCCGATGCGTCCGGGCTGGACGAGCAGCAGTCGGGCCTCAACGGCATCCCTTATGACAGCTTGGTATGCCTCGGCATACAGGACTCGCCGTACTCTTTCGGCTTCGGACACCACGCGCATAGATCAGGCGATATTCCGGATGGCGCATCTGGACAGGCCAGAGCCGACGGGGACGGCCGACCGAGAGCGCGAGACGAGTACGAGGATCGTGAAGTCGCAAGCGAGGCTAAGCCGCTCCGCCTCGTACCGGACGAAGTCATCGCTGGACGACCGGGTCTCGTTCGGTCCATCATACTCAACGACCGTCAGCACGTCCTGACGGTGGATACGGAGGGTGAAGTAGGCGTGTGGAACATCGTCAAAGGGCAGCCGGTCGGAAGGTTCTCGCCGGCCGATGTCGCGGCCGCCCTGGACCTGGAAAGAGGTGTCGACCCGGAGACGGCGGTGCGTAAGCACTCCGTCGAGGTCCTCGAGCTGGTGCGAGATCGAATCGAGGGGGAGACGATGGTCATCACTTGGTGCGCGGTCGATACCAGGATTGGTAGTCTTGTGGTGCACCTGGAAGAAGGGCGAGTGTTCGATGCTGAGGTATATGCGGACGAGAGCGGAGTGCAAGAGATGCAGGGCGCGCGAGAGGATTTGCGGCGTGAGTCCTGCCCTTACGGTCGGAACCTGTCCTTTGTGCGGCGCTCACTGCAGTCAACCTCGGCAAATGGACGCTCGCGAACCTGTTCACAGGTGCGTCGATTTAGTTATTGGTGTCGCACTCAATTCCTGACTTTAGGCCTGATTCGAGCGGAAGAGCGAGAGGTCATCTCCAACCGAGACGGCGCATCCCTTTCTCCCGCCACGACGCTCTCTTCCCTACCATCCTCTATTCCGCGCAGCCCCGAGATCCGAGGCGCGCCTATCGACCGTGGTCAATCGGGTCACCCGCACCGCAAGCGCGCCCTCACCGGCTCATTCTCGTCGCAGGGCCCGCCGGTGCTGAACATCCCGGGCCTGGCAGTCCCTGCCGCCCGAGCCGCCGTCGTGCCCGACGAAGAGATCCTCTCAAAGTCCGCGCCCGTCTCGTCCACGTGGCAGTCATTCCATGCCCTTCGAAGCGGACCGCTGCCTGCAATCGCGCAGAGCCCGGCTGTCAGCCTGGGGGGATCTGCCACGGCGACCTCGCCGTTGGAGAGCAGCGGCGGCCGAGGCGACTACTTCAGCTTGAACCGACGAAAGGACCCATCACCATCACGCGGCGAGAGGGACAAAGAACCGCCTACGCCTGGTTCAGTGACCGGCTTGAACCTGTCGACGGGGACGCCAGCCACCACGCCCGGCGGGTCCAAGCTCGGGAAACTCAAGTTCGGGAAGAAGAAGAAGCCCGAGGCGCAGATGTCCCCGGTGGTCGAGACGAAAGAGCTTATTCCCGAGGAGGACAAGGTGAAATGACATGGTGATCTTCAAATATGAGCGGTGACTGACGCCAGGGACCGAAGATTCCCGAACGCGAGGCACAACAGTTGGCGATCCTCGACCAGGTCCGATCACACCCCTTCCACCCGCCGAGCGTATACGATGCGCCGCCGATCGACTTCCCGCTCGATACGGCCGTGCTCATTTCGGAGGAGTCAAAAGACGCCGGCGCGTGGGTGGTGACCTATCGCTCAAGAGTCAGCTCGACCGAGGAAGATATGTTGCCGCTCGAGATGAACTCGCCGCTCTGGTTACTCGACTACCTGTTCACCGGACGGACAAAAGTCAAGGACCCCGTCAAGTTGACGTTCATTCTGGAGCCTGCGCCGGGATGTGGCCTAAAAGAGATGCCCGAAGGGTGAGTCGCGTCTTCAATAGGGCGAGTAGCTGACGGCAGGGCGACGCGCCTTTCGGCCTCGCGAATCCTTCGCGCCCGCAAAATCATGTCTTTCATATTCGACAAGCTGGAACTCGGCCCCGCCCGCGCCCGCGCCGGATCAATCGCGTCGGCCCACAGCCGGATCACGGCCCTCACGTCGAAATTGTCCAGCACGAATGCTGCTCCTGCCACGCCTGCCCAGGCGAGCTTGACGGAACACTCGCCAGGCGTGTTTGGGCAGGCCAGCGAGGGCACGGCGGAAGATACGATCGAGCTGTTGTGCGGGGACCACGTTGTCGATCCGAAGATGACGCTCGCGACACTCAAGCAGTATTATGGCACTGGAGGGGATATGTTGTTGATGTATCGCCCGAAGCAGGGCGTGCAGCTCGCGTAGGGTTGGCGGGACATGTAGGAAAGGACAAGACATTGATGGGCGAAGCAGTGACCGATGAAGGCGGCAGGATGGCCAGGGGGGCGGGTGTATGGGGATTTCCGAATGTCGTGGTTGTCAGTCATACAAATAGCGCCTTCAGATCTCGTGGTGGGCTTGATGATGCAAAAAGGGGGTTGTATACCCGTAAGCGACGAACTGGATTGCTGTCAGCATGCAGCGCCGTAGCGTGATCGCCTGATAGGAGGCAACGGGTCCGAATGCTCCGCGGGTGCTCATGAGCCAGGAACCGAGCTGTCGCTGACCGCACGCACGCACGCTGGTTGTATTGCAGCGTCGAATAAGGGAGCTCGGATATGAAACCAAAACGTCGTGGGGAAGCGTCGCGGGAACTGAGGGAGTTGGGGACCTTGCAATGCGCTGATATACGCGGATGTCACCGTCGGGATGGTCACGAGGGTCCGGAACAAGGGAGTGAAAGGAGGGAGCCAAGGCGAAACATGGCCTGAAGGATGAGAAACGGGCAGGGTCTTTTGTCCGAGTGCAGACGGTCGACCTCGTCTCGTCCGCGACACTCATCTTCACTCGCTGGGCTGCCTCTGTTGTTGTTGATCCCTCCCTACTGGCAGCATGGCGTGATATATCCACAGAACACTGCGCGGCGATACCAGCAAGCACATCTAGGTGTAGCAGAGGCGGCATGGGCGCGGAGCTTTCTACAGGCAAGACTATCGCCCTTGGTGAGTGAGGCGGACAGCAGCTGGTTCTGTAGGCATGCTGAGCTGCTGCCTGAGACCAGAGTTGACGGTAGTCCTCGGTGCCGTCTTCGTCCTGGTCATTCTCGCCTGCCTCGTGTTCGCATGCTACGCGTCCCACCGCGCACACAAAGAAGACGCCGAGGCGAATCGGTTGGTCCCCGGCCAATGGACAGAACAGGGCGACTTCGTGTCAGTCAAACATATCCCGAGTCCCGAACCGAGAGCGAAGCAGATGCCGCCCCGCCACGTCGTTCAGCCAAGCAGCGGTGGGGGGTTTGCGGATCGACACGAAAGCTGGGAGGAGGGATCGCTGAAGCAGCCGGAGAGGGTGTATCAGTCTGGCAAGTACTCGCGGCGGTCGAGAATGAATGCCACACCCGCAACTTCCGCCGTGCGCGAGGCGATGAAGGCGGGGAGGATGCAGTCATACCTACCTCCTGGGGCGGGACGGGAAGGAAGGGATCCCGCGAGTCTCGTGTCAGACAGAGCGGTAGACCGCGAGAAGACACAGAGGGCCGAGCGGATTCCACCTGAGCCGTCGAAAGGCCAACAGAGGGGATCGACTCGGCGCGCAGACCCCCCGGCCGTATCCAAAGCAAACGGCAGGAGTCGATCGAAAGTGGAGAATTTCAACATGCTTTCGAAGCGCGAGGGAAGGAAAGACAGCAAGACAGAGCAGGGCGGAAGGAAGTTGATAGATCGAGACGAGGCGCTGATTCGAAGCGAAATCTCAAGACGCACGGATCAGAGACGAGTGAGAAGCAGGGAGCGAGCCAGCGGACGCGTCGGGAATGAGCCGAGTCAATGGGCGACCGCAATGTAGCTTGGAACGTGACGAATGCAAGCTGAGCTAGCTGTGTACTTGCTCCTTGCACCTGCTTCTACCGCCGCTGGTCGACCGAGGCAGGAGGCCTGGGCGGTGGGCGACAATGTAAACAGGGCAGACGATGAGCGCCGCCTCGCCACGAGTCCTGAAACGGACGATCTTGACGCGTCACGTTTCACCGCTTTGCCCGAGGTGAAAGTACGACGCCTGGTGGTTCATCTGCGATCCCCTCGCGGGCGGGCACCTTCATGCACATCGCTATCCCGCCCGCTTGTCTAGCTGCACAGGTTGCAGACCGGGCCCAGATTGTACATAGCATTACATCAACGGCGCTTGTCTCTTTCTTGTCCGTATCACGCTTGCTCCTCGCGTCGCCCATCAATAAGGCTTGGCATCGCATCTGAAACACCGCTCTGCCCTCGTTTCGCGTTACCGGCCCGCCTTTCCCTTGACGACCCCGTCGCTTGTCCTTTTCACTTCCCCCATCACTGCCCCCCCTGTGCGCTGCCCTCTCGTCCTTTGATCCATCTCCTCGATCTCTTCCGACGCCATGGCACATCCACAACAACACCAACAACAACAACAACTCTACTCGGATCCGCTTAGGGCACCTGCGACTTCATCGGGACCATACCACGACCGGCCACCACCCTCGCCCGAGCCGGGATATACTTACGACCAGTCCGGCGCTGTATCGCAGGGATACGGATATACCTCTGCTCCGCTGGGGCGACATCGATCGACGAGCGAATCGTCCTTGGCCCCGATCGTCCCGACGATAGTCATGGGTCACAACGCAGAACAGGGCGGACAGGTACCTGTAGGGGAGCGGCTAGAACGGCGGAAAAGCCTCGCAGCGAGCGTGAGGAGCTGGCGAGGGAAGAGAAATGAGGCGGACGATCTGCCGCCGGGATGGACGAAAGAGGACGAGGAGGCCGAGAAGCAGTTCCTCGCGCAGGGGATGTTCGACTGGCAGTCGATGAAGAGTTGGCGGTTTTGGATCCGGAAGGAGTGGTGGTGTGAGTGTGATCCCGTCGGCTGGCCTCATGATCGCCTGGCCGTCAATGCGGAATATTGGCTGATGGAAGATTGGTATGTCGCAGCGATCATCCTGGCCGTGCTAGTGGCTCTGATGGCCCTGTTTCACGACGATGTAAGTGGATTTGCGCTTGCGCCGGTGAGCAAAATCGACTGACCGCAGATCGTCAAATGGCTAGAGCCCGTCGCGAACTGGATGAAAGAGTGCGTTGCGGCTCGGACGGGCCGCCCCGTGCGGGAGCTGACTACCAGTCTGCCAGCTGGCTACACCATCCCAGCAGCAATCATCTTCATCCTATCTTTCCCACCTCTATTCGGCCAAGAGGTCAGTCCTTCCTACCGCTATTGCGGAGCTCGAGGTGGGAAACAGGCTCATGTCAGATCGTCGCGGTGATATGCGGTCTAGTCTGGGGCCTCTGGGTCGGATTCGCAATCGTAGCTGCGGGGACGTTCCTCGGGGAAGTCGGCAACTTCTATGCGTTCAAGTACCTGTGCCGGGCTCGCGCAGAGAAGTACGAGCGGAACAACCTCAACTACGCTATCATGGCGCATGTCGTCAGGGACGGGGGTTTCTTCTTCATCTTCGCTGTGCGAATGTCTGCTATTCCTGGGTGAGTCTGAGAGCAGAGATGCCATCGCCCCAGCTAACGCCTCAGGCACTTTTCCACTGCTGTATTCGCTACCTGCGGGATGGGCATCCTCATCTTCTCGCTGGCGTGTATCTTGACGATGCCCAAGCAGGTGCGTCGTGTCCTCACTGCGCAGAGAGTCTTCCTTGACAGCAGCTCATCGTTGTATACCTTGGTGTCCTGTTCAAGCAGCAAGAGAAGAGCTCAACTAGCACGATCATTTCCTGGGTGGTGCTCGTCGTCGGCGGTCGTGAGTAAGCGACAACACTACCGATCCCGCTAGTGACACCGCAGTGATCACCGTCTGGGCCATGTGGTACTCGTACAAGAAGATGAACTCGGTGAAACTGATCGTATGGCGAAGGCAAAGGTGGGTGTACAGGGTTGGTAGCACAGAAAGGGAGCTGATATGCCAGGGTCGCACTCGCAGCCAAGGGCATCTCCGTCGATCCGGTGACTGGAGCTCGACGCCGCTCGACGCTTGACCAGCTTGACGTCAAGCCGGCGAAGGATGAGGACGAAGTCTTGATGAAGGAGACGGAGCACCCGGCGTCGTACCAGACGCCGTATGATATCAGGTCAGTCTAGCGACTCGACTTTGAACATCCCCTACATCAAGACTTCAAACCAAACCTATCCAACCATTCTAGTTTCACTGCCCAGCAACCCCCCACACACAAGCTGTAGAGCCACACCCTTCCAATACTCAACTGAAGCGTCACGTCCAAGAATAGCGAAGAAGGCCTAATCGTTAGGTATCAATCCACCGACAACATGTCAATCTACCAAGTTGACCCGTCCAAGCAGCCAGCCGGAGGGCAGGATATTGCCGACCGGTCCCATCAGCACGACACCGTTCCGCAAGTATTCCCCGAAGCGCGACCATCGTACCCTCCGCCGCAATCGAACAATCCCAATTCCAATCTGCGGAGAAACCAGACGTCCGCATCGAGGTACTCGACACATCTGGACGGACCGCTACATCATACGGACTTCCCGGTGCCGATGCCGTCGGGGCATAGTGCAGCCGGCTTCGCCATTGATCCGACGAGTCCGAACCCGATCTTGAACGGGCAGGCGTACTATATGATGGACGGAGGACCGTATGGCCCGGACGGACCGTATCATGCCGGGTATGGTGGGGGATATGTTGGTGGGTACAACGGAGATGAGGAGAGTAGATTCGCGGCGCAGTCGGCACATGGACCCGGTGGGCATGGTGGTTACGAAGGACATGGCGGACACGGCGGACACGGCGGACCAGGAGACTACGCAGGAGGGGGATACCCAGAGTCGTTGTTACCCGCTCAAGCTAGATGACCCCACATCCGACTCAATCGCTGAAAAGTACGAGGAGGGTTGTACTGTGTGATCGTAGCAATAGACGTGTTGAGCTTGTGTCAGCGGCTGCCAATGCACAAACAGCTGGACTGTGAATGAGAACGGGCCAGCACGTGATCGTGGAAAAGACAACATAACGATCACATCGTTTCCGGTCGCTCCGACAAACACGGCCTCGCACTCGTCTGCTACTAGACCGCTAGTGATGCGCCTGCGCGTTCGAGTCAAATACAGTCTTGTTGCCTGCTTGCCCTGGGGCAGCACCTCCCGTGCCCACGGTGTATCCCTGGTTCGGCGCAGGGACCGGAGCCTGCGAGCCCGAGGCGGTCGGGACGTAGCCCTCAGCGGGAAGGCCAGTCTCGTCGAGACCCTCGGCGGCTGAAAGTCAGCCACGGCTCGGAGTACTGCCTCTTCCAAGGGGTTAGGGTAAGGTAGACCACGAGCCTCACCTTCGATAATGTCGTACATGGGGGACGCGATCTCGGGTGCGGGTACTCGACCCCTGCGCATCAGCTACGTCCCGCGAATGGGACTTGGTGGACCCACGTGAGGATATCGGTCGACGATACGGCTGAGCCATAGAATTCGCGGTTGGCGTCTTTGCGCTCGACGAGGATGGTCCCGTCCAGCGTGAGCCCTGCGAACAGACCTTTCGATCAGCTGAGTTCCAAGGCGTTGAGGACTGGGACCGTGCCCTTCGAGCGGGAGTACGAGAACATAGGGGCCGGGTTGGCAAGCGACGCGGCGATGTTTCCCCCGGTGCCGATAGGACCTGCCGCGGCGGAGATGCCGCCTGGTCGTCAGATCACGACTTGAAGGTGCTGGAATGCTTCGGCCTACCTCCTACGGTCACATTTCCACCTCGTGAGAACGCCTTGACGGCCTCATCGGAGTTGAGCACGATGACCACCTCAGTCAGGTCTGCCGTCAGCACTGCCTGGTCGGGACGGAGCATGGGAGGCAAGTACTTACCGGCTCCAATTTGCAGGCCCCATCCAACACCCGCCGTGGCGATACAGGACGGAGCAGACCACGATCCATCCGGCAGACGTGCGACCACGATTCCAGATCCCGCTTTACCGGAGAACACGAAGCCCGCCTTGAGGATGGTGAAGATGGCAAGACCTGAGGTCAGACCACGCAGAAAGTCTACGCAGGCGCATAAAGGTAGCCCAGCCACTCACCTTTAGCTCGTTGCAGAACAGCTTTCGGTATCGAATTAAGCGCAGTCCGCGGTCGCGACGGATCAGCTGGGTGTGAGCTAGGATTTCCGGCCACAGGCAAGGCGGTTCACCGAGGAAGCTGGCGAGGATCTTCGCTGCCTTCTGCGACTCGCCGGGGAGGGAGAAACTTTGCATCAGATTGGATGATCCAGCCGCCGCCCTCGTGGAGCCGTCCTATCATCAGTGCCCGCTCGAGAGTTGAGATACAATCTTGGCGCGGCGTAGCAGCCAGTCTCCCCTCGAGGAAGATGGGTGGAGCTCTCGTTGCTCACCTTGAGCATGGCTTGCGCCTGCGTGGACGCTTGCGTCGCGCTGTCCCGCACCTTGCCCCACAGGCCGCCCGCTCTTCCACCCACGTTCTGCATGCCGGTTGTGCCTTTGAGCGTAGTTGAGTGGTCAGAGATCGATCAGGGTTCCTCTCAGTAATCTAGCGAAGCAAATGCGAAGGCTAGGGTGAAGGGGAACAGATGAGGCGTAATGTACAGCGTTGCAATATGATAAAACGGGACGGGAGAGGATCCGGGTATCTTGGGATGGTGAGACAGCGCAGGCCGTCGCGTTGCGTCACTCCCCTTGCGGGGCTCCCCGCACAGCGGATCCATACAGCCCACTTTGCTACCGCACAATCGCTGCACAGCAGACATGGATGCGACTGCTATCACTTGGCTGATGTGGTGTTAACACTTCACCAGCGCGCAGCTCCCCGTGCATGCTGAGCTTGCAGATATCGTGCGCCAATGATGGGCTCAATGCGTCACAGTAGGAGGTCCATGTTGACTCGGCCGTCACGAGCGGAAGCAAACTGGTGGAGATGGCCGACTCGCTTTGACGCGGCGCCGGTGTGTCCGTCGACTCGAGCGAGTTATCGCTATATTCCAGAGCACCTTCTTTACACCTCTTCATCTCATCTCACGCACCTTTCTCGAGGACAACTTCCACAAGATGGCCTCACTCCGATCCCTCCGTTCGGCTGCGCACAGCATGTCGAGGTACGCGGCGGCCTCGCGTGCCATGCCGGCTCTTTCTGTCCCAGCGTTGAGGAACTACCGACAGCCTGCACGGGACCCGATGACCGGCGAGGTTACTCAGCTGCCCGATCTGGACGTGAGTGATCCATCTGCACAATTCGGTCTTGGCAGGGCGCACGGCTGACGGCAGGCCTCACTTGTGACGATCAAGAAGAACCCGAACCCAAAGCCAAGGCCAGCAAGCTCGAAATTGGTGTTTGGACATACGTTCACGGACCACATGCTTACCGTGCCTTGGTCCTCGCATTCGGGATGGGGCACGCCGGAGATCAAGCCATGTGAGTCAATGGAGCTACCTGAACCAATGGGGTGCTGACACGATAGATGCCAAACTCGAGCTCGACCCATCAAGCACCGTCTTCCACTACGCGTTCACCCTGTTCGAGGGCATGAAGGCGTACCGCCAAGAGGATGGCACCGTGCGGCTGTTCAGACCCGACAAAAACATGGCCAGGATGAACAGGGTCAGTCTGTCTGGGCCTCATGTGATGACAGCGCTGATAAGCAGAGTGCCGCTCGTATAGCTCTCCCGGTTGGTTCGAGCCGCTGTGTATCTGCTGGGGCTGACCATGTAGCAATTCGACGGCGAGGCCCTTACCGAGCTGATCAAGAAGCTGGTTGTGCTGGATAGCGAGTGGATTCCGAAGGAGCAGGGATACTCGCTCTATATCCGTACGTATCGCCGTGCCGGGAAATGGTAACCTCTAAAACCAGGTCCGACCATGATCGGCACGCAGAATGCTCTCGGCGTTGGACCATCAAGCGATGCTCTGCTCTTCGTCATCTGTTCGCCGGTATGTTGTCATCGCCCTCGGAGGGATTAGGCTCACGGACAGGTTGGCCCTTACTACGCTAGTGCGCTTGAACAATGCCCCAGTCATGGTCAAAGCTAATCTCAGGCGGCTTCAAGCCCGTTCAACTGCTCGCCACTTCGAAGTTTGTCCGAGCTGCACCGGGCGGTACAGGTGGCTACAAGCTGGGATCAAAGTGAGTCGCAGAATGCAAACCATCAATATAACGGGCTGACCGTAGCTACGCGCCGGGCGTTGTACCGCAAGCTGAAGCTGCCAAGCAGGGATACAGCCAGAACCTCTGGTTGCTGGGCGACGAGCACATGCTGACCGAGGTGAGTCCACTGACTTCCACAAAAGTAGGTGCAAATACTGACTCAAGGTCGGCACGATGAACCTGTTCGTCGCCTTTAACCAGCCCGACGGGTCCGTCGAGCTCGTCACTCCCCCTCTGGACGACATCGTCCTGCCCGGTGTGACGCGTGACTCGTGAGTCATGATCCACCCAAGCTTTGGCAGTACTGATTCGTAGCGTGCTCGAGCTGGCGCAGAACCACGCTAGCGGCAAGTCCCGCATCCCGGGCCTGCCAGAAAAGCTCAGGGTTTCCGAACGAAAACTCGTCATGAAGGACCTCGTCGACGCTGAGAAGAATGGAACGCTCCGAGAGGTGTTCGGTACCGGGACCGCCGCGATCGTGTCGCCTGTCGACAAGTGAGTCCGCCAAAGGCCGCCGACAGGAGCGGGAACTTCAGCTGACGGGCAGGATCGGTTACGAGGGAAGAGATATCGTCATCCCCACGGGACCGGAGGGCCTGGGAGATATCGCCAAGGGCGTGTTGGACACCATGGTGGCCATCCAGACGGGAGAGATTGAGCATGAGTGGAGCGTCATCGCCAACGAGACCAAGTCCGCTTGATCGGGTCGTCGCAATTTTGGCAGTTCACGTCGCGGATGGACCAGGGATTGCTGATCGCATGCATATTAGATGATTGTCCCGGGTCCGACGTATACCAATTGTTCGTGGTTGCAAGCGAATCGTTGAGTGCGCGGCAAGCCGGCGGAGCGACCATGGTGGATTGGCAAGACTACGAGCGTTCCTCGCATTTGTCGTACGAGGCCGGTCTTTGGGGTAAGGGAAGGCAGCCTGGGATGGGCGATCCTTCCCGGACGGACGATGTTTCCGTTTCTATTGATCGCCGAACCTCCCCGACGGAGACGCAAGATCGCGGACTCTGCTCGTCCGCAAATATCAAGTTGAAGCAGATTGCAAAGCTAAGCCCCAGCACATGATTGCCCATCGCGCTGTCTAGTGCAGAGCGGGCCAGAGCCAAGGCCTGAAAATGCAAATCAGTCTGGATCGACGCCAAGCCCGCGTGCCCAGACTGTGCCTCGAACTTTTCGGCGTGGGAAGATCGATCCCTTCCTCGTGCCTCGAGTGACGAGATGCTCGAAATTCCAGCCGTCAAACTGAGGAGAACGCACTCCTCCCCACAAAATGGTTGATGGCGCGAAGCGAAGCGGCGAAGATCTTGGGGTACTTGGGGGCCGCCCAGGGGAGCCACAAAACGGCCACCGCCTTGGCTTTGGTCTCGTGCGCATCTAAGCAGGTTTGCTCATTGGCTAATGGCCGGTGGAAGGCATAAGCCTGTAGGGGTGAAGCGTCCCGATCAGAGATAAATCGCGCATCACGGTGCAGGTCACTGAGCAGAGCAGACACGGTGGTGATGAGAGCCGAAACCGCGATTGCGACTGATAGGTAACATGTATGCAGCGTATCATCGGTGTCGGGCCGTCTGACAAAGCCAGGTCACAAGTGCATCGGGCAGACAGCCGCGAAGCAGACATTTGCAGTCATGCCCGATGCGCCGCCGGGAGCCGGACCGAGCCATTTGATCACATCAACGGTCACCAAACCGGCGTAAGCGGCGCGGCCTCCGACGAAAAGGGGAACTCTGTAGCGAAATCCTTGTTTTCCGCCCTAGGTGTGAGAGCCGGGCCTGTCGCCCCCGTCGCCGTGCGTGCGTATCATCTCCGAACGCACAGCAAGGCCGGCCAGGGCGATGCGTCGCAGTCGGGACGGAGCCTCGTCCTCCGCGCACGAGAAATGGGGGTCTCGGCGTCACCCAGCGAGCACGCGAGGGATCATGTTTCCGGCGTTTAGCTGACATTCGAAAACGGTCGCTCGGTGCAATTTCGATTCTCGTTTAGGACTGTGAGCAAGCTGGTTGGTTGATACATCGCGCTTGGCCGACCGGGGTTCCCGGGCTCCTCTCTGGGCGAAAGGGAGTGCCGGTCTGCCCCTTGTGGTGCACAGGGCAGGGGTTAGTTGCCTGCTGTTGCAGATGACAAACCCTCCCGCACGCATTCGCTTGGACAAGCTTTTTTCGTATCTGGCAGGCAGGACAAACTGATCCGCGGAAATGTGATGATGTGTGCAGCGCAACCAAAAATTCAGACGCATGCCTCAGGGTTGGGCTTGCCATGATTTCCTGTAGAATTTTTCAAGAAAGCCGCAACAGTTCCAGCTGCTCACATCAGTCGCTTGAGGGGGCGTGGTCGGCTCATAACAGCATCATGACGACATCGGCGTGAGCCCTTGCCGCAACAACCGCGGGGGAGGTAGACGTGGATCTCGCCGGAAATGAAGCGCGGCCGCGGTCAATGAGCTACGCCTATCCGTCCAGTCGGCTACGCAAGGGGCCTTGGTCTGAGCAGTTGGAACACGGCTGCCCGGGGCTCTGGCTTCGGCAGTAGAGGCAAAGAAACGAATATGTCGCATCCAGCCGAAACAACACGACGAGCGACGTCGACGGTTTGGAGAGCGAGAAACAGGTGGAGCGAACCGGTCAAAAGTCAAACAGAGTTATTTTTGTGCGCCGTCCAATGTCCGCCGCGGGCCCGACGTGCATGTGAAGTGGCTTGTCATCATGAGCGCAAGCTGAAGAAAGCCTCGGTGAGCTATTTACGGCGCGACTCTAGTTGTTTCGGGCGCGGTGTGTAGCGGAGTTTCGTTCTGAGCTCGAGGTGGACGCAAACGAGTGTGACAGTGGCATCGAACTGCTGCCACAGGGAGTGACAGTCGATGGCGAACATGCCGATGGTGGAGACCAGTCGATGTGGAGCTCGGGCCTGCACGACGCCCGCCACGTACGAAACCAGAGTCTAAAGAACCGGGAAGTGATCTGCACAGAGCCGGTACCTCGCTCCGCGAACTAGACTCGGTGCGGGCCGATGGGTGGAGTAGCAAGATGCCATGCATGAATGGGGGGAACGGGAGTACGAACCATATCTTGCCGCAGCGGCAAGAGCGATCTGATTGCGCACACAGCCACAGATCCGCCGGGCATGGATACGACAGCCACATCTCAAAAAGTCCGGGGAGAGGTCTGAGTCACCACCGAGCGACCAAACTTGCCCACCTGATAAGGAGCCGATTCGGGTGCCACCTGCAAGCGTTTCGCCGAATTATGTGGGGGAGATGACGTGGTGCCTGCCTGCCGGGCTGTGCCGAGAGTGGTATGTTGCAAAACGGGCAATTTGCGATAGAGGTGCCACACTCAGCACAGCGGAGCAACCAAAGCACCACACACGACCAGCAACCGCAGCTGACTAAACGCCCTACTGGCCCGTCACGGCGTCACAGAGCTCCACGAGGCACGAACAGCAGTAGCGAACAAAGATCGCGCGGAGACGTGCGATGTCATGCCCAAATGGACCAGTCGCGCGCTGGAACTGGATGCATTGATCAGCCAGCCATGCAGTGTTTGCTCGCACGTCTTGGCGGCCGGCCCCGTAAAGGTGTAAGCGGTGATAGGACGGCCGCATGCGGCAAGGGACGCTGATGCAGCGAGACGCAGGTGTTGCATGTGGGTGGGTGATTACCCGCTCACGGCCGTGGCTTTTAGCAGTGGGATGAAACCAAACCAAGAAAAAAAGGAGGCGGGAAGCGAGAGCACGCAAGACCTGTTGGAGGGTCTGATCCAATGGGAAAGGGGAAAGAGAGAAAAAAAAAACTGGCCGTGTTGGGGTACCCTGAAGGGGGTGCCCTGGATATTTTAGCGTCGTCCCGTGTGAGGGATTATTTGCGATTTCGCATCGACGACGTAAATCCCATCAAATCGCCTCTCGCCTATCCCCGAGCCCAAGGGGTAAACCCAGAGAGCGAGGACAGTCCCCAGCACCACAGCAGAGCAGAGAAGCATCGCAGAGCCAGGGCACACTGCAAGAAAAGCCACTTTTCATCTCATCCGCCCGTTCTCCCTCGTTGGGCCTACTACCCCCGTCGACCCTGTCCGAGGCCGACCTCCCAAACCGCAATATCACCCA
>Ga0308169_10003555_pt1 | contig 15142 bp, 16 predicted proteins | sample PhyBR1_2_FD_202139 | JGI IMG/M metagenome (GOLD analysis project Ga0308169, IMG submission 202139) | Phyllosphere microbial communities from UC Gill Tract Community Farm, Albany, California, United States - DLSLSB.R1 | ecosystem: Host-associated > Plants > Phyllosphere > Unclassified | place... | reverse complement strand
AAATGCCCGGAAGCCGTTCTAGTCCGAAGGAGGTGGGTAAGTGACGCACCAGTACGAACTCATGGTCATTCTGACCCCCGAGATCGACGAGCGCCAGGTCGCCCCTACGCTCGACAAGTTCCTGAAGGTCATCACCAACGATGGTGGCTCGATTGACAAGGTCGACATCTGGGGCAAGCGCCGTCTGGCTTACGAGATCCAGAAGAAGAACGAGGGCATCTACGCCGTCGTCAACTTCACCGCCACCAGCGAGGCCACGCAGGAGCTCGACCGTCAGCTGAAGCTGAACGAGCAGATCATGCGCACGAAGGTCCTTCGCTCTGAGGAAGCTCAGGCGATGGTCGCTTCGGAGGCCAAGCGCTCTGAAGAGAAGGCTGCCCGCAAGGCCGCCAAGGCTGCGAAGGCCTGAGTCCGATGGCCGGCGAAACAGTCATCACCGTGGTGGGCAACCTCACGGCCGACCCCGAGCTGCGCTACACGCAGAACGGACTGCCGGTGGCGAACTTCACCATCGCTTCGACGCCTCGGAACTTCGACCGCGCCGCCAACGAGTGGAAGGACGGCGAAGCGCTGTTCCTCCGCGCGTCGGTCTGGCGCGAGTTCGCCGAGCACGTGGCGGGTTCGCTGACCAAGGGCATGCGCGTCATGGCGCAGGGCCGTCTGCGTCAGCGCTCCTACCAGGACCGCGAGGGCAACCAGCGCACCGCGATCGAGCTGGAGGTCGACGAGATCGGCCCCTCGCTTCGGTACGCGACCGCGCAGGTCACCCGTGCGGCGTCGACCGGTGGCGGCGGCGGTGGCGGACAGTCCCGTCCCGCACAGCAGCAGCAGGTGTCGGAAGAGCCGTGGTCTACGCCCGGCTCGTCGACCAGCGCAGATGCCTGGAGCACTCCGGGCAGCTTCGGTGACGACACCCCCTTCTGAAACAGGATCTCCGGATGCTTCGGCATCCGACTCATAATTAAGGAAAAACAATGGCTGGAAAGTCGAGCGGCGACCGCCGCAAGCCGCGGAAGGGTGGCAAGCCCACCGCTCCCGCGAAGTCGATCCGGGTCGGAGTCATCGATTACAAGGATGTCTCCACCCTCCGTAAGTTCGTCTCGGAGCGCGGCAAGATCCGTGCCCGTCGTATCACCGGTGTTTCGGTGCAGGAGCAGCGTCTGATCGCCACCGCGATCAAGAACGCGCGCGAAATGGCACTCCTGCCCTACGCTGGCGCCGGCCGGTAAGGGGTAACGAGATGGCAAAGCTGATTCTCACGAACGAGGTCGCCGGGCTTGGTAGCGCCGGTGACGTGGTCGAGGTCAAGAACGGGTTCGCCCGCAACTACCTCATCCCCCAGGGCTTCGCTACGGCGTGGACCCGCGGTGGCGAAAAGCAGGTCGCTTCGATCCAGGCTGCTCGTCAGGCTCGCGCGATCCACGACCGCGACGAGGCCGTGGCACTGAAGAACTCCCTCGAGAACACCAAGGTGCGCCTGGCCGTCAAGGCCGGCAACGAGGGTCGTCTCTTCGGTTCGGTCAAGACCGATCACATCGCGGATGCTGTCGCAGCCGCGGGTCTCGGCTCGATCGACAAGCGCAAGGTGCACATCCCGTCGGCGATCAAGACGACCGGTGAGCACGAGGCCACGGTTCGTCTGCACGACGACGTGACCGCAGTCATCACGCTGCAGGTCGTCGCCGCCAAGTAAGGCGCGACGCTCTCGAACGCCCCCTGTCCTTCGGGACAGGGGGCGTTCTGCGTGTGCGGGGTTGTCGGGGGGTGCACTCGCCCGGGGGAGTGGCGGGGCACGACGGATGCCCCGCGCTGGGGACGCGGGGCATCCGTGAACTGTGCGGCATCGCCGACGCGGGCAGGTCTGGGGAACCTGCGCGGGGCGTCGCGGGACCCGCACACCGACGGTGTCGCATCTCCTCCCCCGAGGACGTCGACACCGCCGGGGTCTGCGGCTACGCCGTCACACGGCGGCGGCGCAGCATCCCCGCTCCGAGGAGGAGCAGGAGAGCGGCGAGCGACACGAAGCCGATCGAGGACGAACCACCTGTGGCGGCCAGTCCCTCGATGGGCTCGGATGCCGTCGCAGCTGTGCCGCTCGCGGCAGCGGCTGCTGTGGCGCCCGTGCCGACGGCTGTCACCGTTCCGGGATTCATGCCGATTCCGGGGGTGGCTCCGGGGTCGGTGCCGGGGTTCGTTCCGGGGTCGGTGCCCGGGTCCGTTCCCGGGTCGGTGCCGGGGTTCGTGCCGGGGTCGGTGCCGGGGTTCGTTCCGGGGTCGGTTCCCGGGTCCGTTCCGGGGTCGGTTCCCGGGTCGGTGCCCGGGTCCGTTCCGGGATCAGTGCCCGGGTCCGTCGTCGGCGGCGTCACCGTGCTCTCGCCGACCACGGAGATGGCGTTGCCGCCGATCGTGATCGGTGCGGTGATGGGTGCGGTGACCTGGGTGCCGCCGAGGATTCCGTCGTCTCCGGTGGTGGTGCTGCCGGTGGTCGGGGTTCCTGCGGTGCCGGTGCTGCTGGTGCCGCCGGTGGATTCGCTGTCTCCGAGGATGGAGATGGCGTTGCCGGTGGCGTCGATCGGTGCGGTGACGGGTGCGACGACCTGGCTGCCGCTCGCGATTCCGTCGTCTCCGGACGTCTCCGCTCCGGTGCTGCTACCTCCGGACGGGGCGCCGGTGCTGGTGCCGCCGGTGGATTCGCTGTCTCCGAGGATGGAGATGGCGTTGCCGGTGACGTCGATCGGTGCGGTGACGGGCGCGACGACCTGGGTGCCGCCTGCGACCCCGTCGTCGCCCGAAGTGGTCGGCTCAGTCGATCCCGCGCCGCCGCCGTCCGAGGATGCCGGTGCTGCAGCATCCTGGCCCGTTGCCTCGCTGTCGCCGAGCACGGTGATCGCGTTGCCTGAGACGGTGACCGGAACGTCGACGTCCAGCAGGGCCTGGGTACCCGAGAGGACGCCGTCGGCGCCGTTCGTCGTGATCGCGGGAGCGGGAGCGGGAGCGGGAGCGGGAGCGGGAGCCGGAGCTGGGGCCTGGGGAGCCTCAGCCGGAGCGGCCGCCGTGTCGCTCGACGAGTCTCCGAGCACGGTGATCGCGTTGTCGGTCACCGTGACAGGCACGACGACGTCCACGACGGCCTGAGTGCCCGATGCGGTGCCGGAATCGCCACTCGTGGTGGCGGCCGGTGCGGGAGCGGGAGCCGGAGACGAAGCGGGCGCCGAGGTCTGCTGGGCGGAGGTGTCTCCGAACAGTGAGACCGCGTTGCCGACGACCGTCACGGGCACCGAGATCGCCGCATCCGCTTGGGTGCCCGAGAGCAGCCCGTCTTCTCCTGAGGTGTCTGCCGCGTTGGCGGCTGTTGCGCCGAGCAGGGTGATCCCGCCGGCGAGAAGCGTGCCCCACAGGGCCCGCTTGATGTATGTACGCATGATGACCTTCTCCTGACTGGAAGTGGGTGTGTCTGGATGGGTGCACGCGAAGAGCATGTGCGCGCGCAGCACGGCATCTGTCGTTCACGAGGAACGACCGGACAACCCGTCAGTCAGGAGAGACGTCGGTGTCGGCGACCAGAGACGTCGGAAGGACGTCGTCGGATGCACCGGAAGTGCGCTCCACAGTGCGGAACGCAGAAACTCCCGCATCGCTGAGGCGCGCGGGGGTGAATGAGGATGCTCCGCTCGAACCGGCGGAGGAAGTAGGCGCGGAGGGGGCTCCGGCGGGCGGTGCAGAGGGGGACTCCTCGACGTCGGCTGCCGGCTCGTTCACCTCGGATGCCGCGACGGACACCGTAGGCGGGAGGTCGGACCCGGCCGACAGAATCACCGGCTGGCGCGACGCGGACGTGGAGAAGTGACCGCGTGTCGGCTCATCGGCCAGGGGGGAAACCGTTCCGAGCGGCGCTGTCTCGAGCGGACCGGGGTCGGGGTCCGATCCGGAGGATCCGGGGCGTGCGGGGGTGATGGCCTCGAGTACCGGCGGGAGCGTGTTCTCGACGACCGTGCCGACAGACGGGGTGGTCGCGTCGATGACGCCGACGACATCGTCGATCACAACTCGGCGATCAGATCCTGCACCGGGGCCACGATCTCGGCGACCGGGGATCCGTCGAGCAGATCGGTCACGGGAGTGATGACGGCCCCGGCGGTGTCGGTGGCGGCGTCGACGATCGGCGACGTCGCAGGGCCCACGACGGGCACCTGAGCGATCGTCTCGGCGACGTGTTCGACGACCGGAGGTGCCACCTGCTGCACGGGCTCGACGACGTGAGTGACGACGGGCTCGACCACCTCGGTCACGACCGGCTGGACGACCTGGGTGACCACAGGCTGGACGACCTCGGTCACGACGGGCTCGACCGGCGCGACGACCGGCGAGGTCACCGACGTCACGGTGTCTTCGACCGATGAGACGGTCTCGCTCATGATCGAGGAGACGCGGTCGAGCAGCGAGTCGTTCGATCCGTCGTCCGCGCTCGCGGACGAACCGCCCGTGAGGATCGTGATCGCGGCCCACGCGATTGCGCCCACGCCACCCCAGAGAGCGACGGCAGGTAGGCCGCGGCGGGTTGCCTGAGCGTTCACGTCGACTTCCCTCCCCCGAGAGCGATCGTTCGTCCTCGACGCACAGTACGTCGATAGCGGGTGACGATACTCCCGGTATATCGCCGTGTCTAGAGGGTTCCGCTCGGAAACGATGACATATCGCGCACATTTCGGAGGGTTGCGCACTGTGACGCGCCCGGTGGAATCTCGGCTTGACTTTCCCCAGGTTCTACACATCCCATCCCGGATTCGATGAACCTTCAATGCCCGGTTGAACCACGATCTCATCCACAGGGTGGGGAAACTACAAACACCCGATCAGATGAAAAAAGAAACTTCTGTTTCGAGGTACTCCACCGACTTATCCACATGCGTTCTGCACAGACTCTCCGGACTTGTTCGCACGCTTTCCACATAGTTATCCACAGGCCGTGTTGCGACCGAAAACCCCCGCTCGTAGCGTGGTCCAGCGACCCGATGTCGGAAGTGCCTGGTTTGCTGTGCGGACGGCCCTTCTCGAGCTGATTCGCATCGCGTGACCGACGCAGTCGGCACCGAGCACACCGGAAGAACCGTCGCATCGAAGGGAGCAGCGTGTCGATCGCCGACATCTCAGAGGAGCGCCTCGGAGGCAAGCGTCCACAGGAGCGAACGCCTCCCCACGACACTCTCGCCGAACAGAGCGCCCTGGGGGGAATGCTCCTCTCGAAGGATGCTGTCGCCGACGTCATCGAGACGCTCAAGGGCGCCGACTTCTACATCCCCAAGCACGAGCTGATCTTCGAGGCGATCCTGTCGCTCTACTCGCACGGCGAGCCGACCGACGTCGTCGCCGTCACGGACGAGCTCATCAAGACGGGAGAGCTGAGCCGGGCCGGCGGTGCCGACTATCTGCACACGCTCACCTCGATCGTCCCCACCGCCGCCAACGCCGGCTACTACGCGGGCATCGTGTCGGAGCGGGCGATCCTGCGTCGTCTGGTCGATGCGGGAACGCGTATCGTGCAGCTCGGCTACGACGGACAGGGCGACGCGACCGACCTCGTCAACAACGCCCAGGCTGAGATCTACTCGATCACCGGCTCCGAGACCGCAGAGGACTACGTGCCGCTGCAGATCGCGGTCGACGCCGCGCTCGAGGAGATCGAGGCCGCCAGCGGTCGCGACGGGTCGATGACGGGTGTCCCGACCGGCTTCAAGGAGCTCGACGAGCTCACCAACGGCCTGCACGGCGGGCAGATGATCGTCGTCGCCGCTCGTCCCGCCATGGGTAAGTCGACGCTCGCGCTCGACTTCGCCCGCGCTGCCTCCATCGGCCACAACCTCCCCTCGGTCTTCTTCTCGCTCGAGATGGGCAAGAGCGAGATCGCGATGCGTCTGCTCAGTGCCGAGGGGCAGATCCCTCTGCAGAACATGCGAAAGGGAAACCTCGACCCGCGGGACTGGACCACGGTCGCCGCGACCCGCGGACGCATCAACGACGCTCCGCTCTACATCGACGACAGCCCGAACATGACGCTGGTCGAGATCCGGGCGAAGTGCCGTCGACTCAAGCAGCGTGAGGGTCTGCGGATGGTCATCATCGACTACCTGCAGCTGATGACGTCAGGCAAGCGCGTCGAGTCGCGTCAGCAGGAGGTCTCGGAGTTCTCGCGAAGCCTCAAGCTCATCGCCAAGGAGCTGCAGGTTCCGGTCATCGCTCTGTCGCAACTGAACCGTGGTCCCGAGCAGCGCACCGACAAGAAGCCCGCGATCAGCGACCTGCGTGAGTCCGGCTCGATCGAGCAGGACGCCGACATGGTGATCCTGCTGCATCGCGACTCGGTCTACGACAAGGACGTGCGTCCGGGCGAGGCCGACCTGATCGTCGCCAAGCACCGTAACGGCCCGACCGCGACGATCACCGTGGCCTTCCAGGGCCACTACTCGCGCTTCCACGACATGGCACCCGGCGGCGACTTCAACTGAGTCGCGCTCGCTCGCCAGGTCGGGGGAGGACGGGACGCCCCCACCACGGGGGAGGTAGCAGAAAGGGCGCCCCATCCGATGCCGCCGATGAGCGGCACCCCAGCTGTCGCGTTACAGCGCGACAGAGCTGTGACGCAAGCGTGACACCGGCCGACGCGCCGCGCAAGACCTATTGTCGACCGGTATGCCGCCGCTACTCGCGAGGCGGGTTCAGCGGCAGCCACTCTTCGAGAGTCGTCTCGAAGATGTGCGCCCCGTCGACCGGGATGAGGGTGCGCTCCTCGATCTGCGCACCGTAGTACGGCGCAGCGTCATCACGCACGACCGTGCGAGGATCGCCACGGAAGGCCAGGGCGCGGCGCGCGAACTCGTCCATGCCGAAGGCCTCCGGGCCTGCGATCTCGATGTCGCCGGTCGGCTCGCCGGCCGCAGCACGGGCGACTGCCGTGGCGACATCCTCGGCGGCGATCGGCTGGATCAGCGCCCCGGGCAGCGTCACTGTGTCGCCGTCGGTCGAGATGTCGGCGATGCTTCCCACGAACTCGAAGAACTGCGTGGCGTGCACGAGGGAGTATCGGATCCCGGAGTCACGGATCAGCGTCTCCTGCGCGACCTTCGCCGCGAAGTAGGGGATGTTCTGCGGGCGGTTCGTGCCGACGATCGTGAGAGCGACGTGGTGGGTGACACCAGCCGCGGCCTCAGCGGCGAGCAGGTTGCGAGTCGACGTGGTGAAGAACTCCAGCACATCGTCGGGGGCGAACGAGGGGGAGTTCGACACGTCGACCACGGTGTGGGCTCCGACGAGAACCTCCGCGAGGCCCTCGCCGGTGAGCGAGTTCACGCCGGTGTTCGGCGAGGCGGCGACGGCGTCGTGGCCGTGCTCCGTCAGCTTCGCGACGACCTTCGAGCCGATGAGGCCGGTGCCTCCGATGACGACGATCTCTGCCATGTCCAAACCTTTCTTCGGTGACGACGCCCGGGTGGCGTCTGCCAGGTATGACCGCTGAGTGCCCGAAGATGTGACGCCTCGGGTTCTCAGATGCTGGCGGGCGTCTTCACCCTCCAATCGTGATACCTCGTTGGAGTGATCGTCGCGGTCATCTCCGGCAGCAGGTCGCGGGCGCCGAGATGCGCGCCGAAGTACGTTCCGAGCGGATCCGGGACGACCTCCCGATCGTCCTGTCTCGCCCGCAGGTCGAGTGCCGCGAGTTCCGTCAGGCTGAACACCTCGGGGCCGCCGAACTCGATCATCCCGACACGGGGTTCTCCGAGCGCTGCCGTTGCGACCGCGTGCGCGACGTCGTCGGCCGCCATCGGCTGCACGAGCACATCGGCGATGTGCGCGGCTCCCTCGCGCAGGGCGTGGTCGGTGATGCTGCGGATGAACTCGAAGAACTGCGTCGCATGCACGAGGGTGTACGGGCGACCGGATGCCGCGATGAGGCGTTCCTGCTGATGCTTGGCGATGAAGTATCCGCCCTGCGCGCGTGCGAGGCGGTCGGTGCCCACGACCGACAGGGCGACGTGATGGGAGACGCCCGCGGCTTCGCCGTAGGCGAGCAGGTTCATCGTCGAGGTGGAGAAGAACTCCTGCGCACCGGCCTCGTCGGTGTACGACGAGTTCGACACATCGACCACCGCGGATGCGCCGGCGAGAGCGTCGTCGAGCCCCTCGCCGGTGAATGAGTTCACCCCCGTGGCGCGGGACGCGACGACGACGTCGTGTCCCGCGCCCTTCAGGATGCGCGTGACGCGGGTGCCGATCAACCCCGTGCCGCCGATGACTGTGATCCTCATGCCGCTCCTCCGATCGAGTGATGCGGACGAGCCCGCATGTACCTGGTTGACCGGCCGGCGGACCCGGCTGTGACGGAATCGCCAGGATTCGTCACAGATCGCGTCGCCCTCCGGTCAGAGCTGTGAGTGGGAGCGCCGACGGCGCGGAAAGGGGAGTGCGCATGCGGCGACCTCTGGTGCAGAGTGAAGACGTGGCCGCGACACGTGACGAGCACAGCGGGTCGATCCGAGACCTCGGCACCGCGGTCTCGGTGTTCGCCGCCCAGCGTCGCCGACTGTTCGGCATCGCCTACCGGATGCTGGGCACCGTGGCCGACGCCGAGGACATCGTGCAGGAGACCTGGATCCGCTGGCAGAACACCGACCGGACCCAGGTGCAGGAACCCGCCGCTTTCCTCACGACCATCACGACGCGTCTGTCGATCAACGTTCTCCAGTCGGCTCGCGTGAAGCGGGAGACCTACATCGGGCCGTGGCTGCCTGAACCGGTCAACACCGACGACGATCCCTCGCTCGGCGCCGAGCGCGCCGAGGCGCTGCAGTTCGCGATCCTGCTGACGCTCGAGAAGCTCACCCCGACCGAGCGTGCGGCGTACATCCTCCGCGAGGCGTTCGACTATCCGTATCCCCGCATCGCCGAGATCATCTCGTCGAGTGCGGTGAGCGCTCGACAGCTGGTGAGCAGGGCTCGCGCGCACCTGGCCTCGGCGAAGCAGATCACCGTCGAGCCCTCGCATCAACGTCACCTGCTCGAGGCCTTCCTCGCCGCCGCGCGGAAGGGCGATGCCCGGGAGCTCGAGAAGCTCTTCGCCGCCGACGTGGTCAGCTACACCGACGGCAACGGGGTGAAGCTGGCGGCGCGGATCCCGGTGATCGGTCGTGGCCGCGTGGCGCAGTTCGTGGCTGCCTTCGCGCACCACTTCTGGACGGGCAAGTCGATCGGGTGGGTGGAGGTCAACGGTCAGCCCGCCGCGACGCTCGTCGAGAACGGTGAAGTCACCACGATGGTCACCGTCACGGCGTCCGACGAAGGGATCGAGCAGTTGCTCTGGGTGATGAGTCCCCAGAAGCTCGGACACATCACCGCGGTCGCGACATGACTCGCGGGCGGCATCCGGCTCGTCTGGGCCGGCGACCTCGGGATGCCTCCGAACCGATCGCTGTGGAAGAACTCCGGCTGGCGCTCGCCGCGGGCGACCGCGCCGGTATCCGCTCGATGCTGCACCCTGACGTGGTGATGATCATCGACAGCGGAGGTCGCATGCCGCAGTCGTCGACCGCCGTCGACGGGACCCACACGGCATCCGCGGAGCTGGCGGCACTGGTGGCGACCGGCCCCACGGTCGCGATCGCGTCGATCAACGGCTCCGCTGGACTCGTGCTGGAACGAGACGGCGCAGTCGTAGCGGCGGTGTCGGTCGAGAGCAGATCAGGGCTGCTCTCGCGCATCTGGGTCGTCTGCAACCCCGACAAGCTCACCCACTGGAACCGACGCCGCGACGGCTAGAGCGTGATGTCGGATGCCGAGGCGAGCGCCCGCCACTCGGTCGATCGGGCGCTGCGCCGGTCGAGCACATCGGCATCGAGCAGCGGGCCGACATCCAGCCCCGTCACCCGGATGATCTCGGTGATCGGAACCTGGAAGGTGCGGAATGCGCCGAGCGGCGGAACCGCGAAGAGACCGTCCGGTGACTCGACGAGCTCTGACTGATCGAGCACGAACCCGGCCGCTGACAGACCGTCGGGGCCCTGCCACGCCGCGATCTTCCAGAACAGAAGAGGGATGCGGATGCCGCGGTACGGCGGATCGTCGTCTCCCAGCACAGGGGCCGTGAACACCGAGATCCGCTGATCCGTCGTCTCGGCATACTCGAGCACGTGGTCTTCCAGACCGAGCCAGAGCTCTGCGGACTGGTTGAAACCGGCGGCCTGCGGGGCGGCGTTCGGATAGAAGAACGTCGCCTCGGTCGCCGCCCGAGCGTCGTCGACATCACCCCAGCCGGGGTCGCGTCGGCGCACGAGGTGGCCGCGATCGAGGTCGTTGCGCGCATACACCTCGGGTCCGGTCTGCAGTGCTGCATCGACTCGGGGGTCGAGCTGCCAGTCCCCGGTGCGGGGCAGCTCGCGCAGCAGCGCCCCGTCGATGTTCACGCCCGTCACGGCGGCCAGGCGGCGCTCGCGGTCGAGCAGCACGCTGAAGTGGGGGTAGGTCAGCTCCGTCGCATCGCGGGCCGGCCCGGGCAGGGGCACTCGCGTCGGAAGGAAGTCGAGGTCGTATCCGTCTGCCATACCGACATACTGCCTGGTTCCACCGACATCGCCCCGGCCCCGCCGCACACGCGAACGCCCCCTCCGAAGCGAGCTCGGGAGGGGGCGTCCGCGGTCAGCGACTCACGGCGTGGGCATGCCGCCGTTGACGTTGAGCGTCTCGCCGGCGACGTAGCTCGACTCCGCGGAGGCGAGGAAGACGTAGGCGGGGGCGAGTTCTGCGGGCTGGCCCATGCGGCCGAGCGGGGTGTCCTCCCCGAACTCCGGGAGCTTCTCCTGCGGCTGTCCGTCGCTCGGCTGCAGCGGCGTCCAGATCGGTCCCGGTGCCACGGCGTTCACACGGATGCCCTTCGGCGCGAGCTGCTCGGCGAGGCCCTTCGTGAACGCGTTGATCGTGGCCTTGGTCGATGCGTAGTCGACGAGGATTCCCGACGGCGAGTAGGCCTGGATCGACGTGGTGTTGATGATGGTCGAGCCTGCCGGGAGGTGCGGCAGCGCGGCCTTCGTGATCCAGAACATCGCGTAGACGTTGGTCTTGAAGGTGTCGTCGAACTGCTCGTCGGTGATGTCGGTCAGCGACTCCTTGTAGATCTGCTTGCCGCCGTTGTTGACGAGGATGTCGAGGCCGCCGAGCGCACCGACCGCCTCCGAGACGAGCGTGCGGCAGTACTCGGGGTCACGGAGATCACCGGGGATCTGCGCCACGGTCGCGCCGGCGTCGCGGAGGATGCCGGCGATGCGCGCCGCATCCTCTTCCTCTTCGGGCAGGTACGAGAGCGCGACGTCCGCGCCCTCGCGTGCGAAGGCGATCGCAGTCGCCGCGCCGATGCCGGAGTCGCCGCCGGTGATGAGCGCCTTGCGTCCGGTCAGTCGGCCGGTGCCGCGGTAGCTCTCCTCACCGAGGTCGGCCTTCGGACCGAGGTCGGCATCGAGGCCGGGCTCCGGCATGTGCTGCTTCTCGGGTTCGATGTCGGAGTAGAGCTCGGCCGGGTTGGTGAAGGTGTACTGGTCGCGAGACATGGGGGTTCCTCTCGGTCGCTGGTCTGGGGGTATGGCTCCAGCGTGCGCCGACGTCGGAATGTCGGCCAGCACCTTGCGTCTCACGCCGAGGGTCGCTAGAGAGGCCGCCGAGAAGGGGTCGACCCGTGCGGACGCCGGGAGTAGCCTCGCCGCATGGCCCGACTCATCTACTCCATGATCACGTCGCTCGACGGATACGTCAGCGGCCCGGACGGCGGGTTCGACTGGGCGCTCGACGACGACCTGCACGACTTCATCAACAAGCAGTTCGCAGACGTCGGCACCTACCTCTACGGGCGGCGCATGTACGAGACCATGGTCTATTGGGAGACCGCTCATCTCGAACCCGATCAGCCGCAGGTCGGCATCGACTACGCGCGGGTGTGGCAGGCCGCGCAGAAGGTCGTCTTCTCGAAGACCCTCGCCGAGGTGTCGAGCGAGCGCACCCGGCTCGAGCGCACGTTCGATCCGGAGGTGATCGCGCGGTGGAAGGCTGAGTCCGACAGCGACTTCTCCGTCGACGGCCCCACTCTCGCCGCCGAGGCGATCCGCGCGGGACTGGTCGACGAGTTCGGCCTCTTCATCGGACCGGCGATCGTCGGTGGTGGCAAGCCGTTCTTCCCCGACGGGGTGCACGTCGACCTGGAGCTCGCCGAGGATCGGCGCTTCGACAGCGGCGTGATGTTCCTCCGCTACACGACGCGGGGGTGACCGGAAGCGGCCCGCGTGATCAGGGGCGCACGCGAACGGTGCGGCCCTCGAAGGTGACCAGGTCGCCGTCATGCAGCTGGCGTCCGCGCCGTCGATCGACCTCGCCGTTGACCTTCACGAATCCGTCGATCACGACCTCCTTGGCGTCACCACCCGAGTCGAGCAGTCCCGAGTACTTCAGGAACTGGCCGAGGCGGATCATCTCGCCGCCGATGGAGACATCGTCGATCGGACCGGAATTCGTCATGACTCCGATGGTATCCGGCGGTGCTCAGCTGCGAGCGAGCGCCGCGTTCACCGCGGATGCCGAGTACTCGCGCTCCACCACCATCGCCGCGAGCCCCACGGCTGTCGCCTTCTCGCCCAGTGTCGACTGGCTGATACTCAGGTGCCGGGTCGCGCGGGGCAGGGATCGGGGATAGAGGGTCTCGCGGACTCCGGCCAGCAGCGGCGGCGATGCCAGCATCCCGCCGAGCACCACCTCCGAGGGGTTGAGGAGCGAGACGACCGTCGCGACGACCTCGCCGATCACCCGACCCGCCTCTTGAGTGAGTCGCGCGGCATCGGGGTCGCCGTCAGCGAGGTAGGTGCCGACATCCGAGGCTGACGAGGCGGGCTTACCGAGCTGGGTGAGCGCCCTGGCCACTGCTCGGCCTGATGCCGCGGCCGCCAGACATCCGTGCGCTCCGCACTGGCACAGCAGGTCGTCGTGCCCGGCGATCTTCACATGGCCGATGTCACCCGCCCCTCCGTCGGTGCCGCGGTATGCCCGGCCACCCAGCACGATGCCGGTGCCGATGCCCGACGAGACCTTGATGAAGCACAGGGAGCGTGAATCGGGATGCGCTGCGCGCTGCTCACCCAGTGCGGCGGCGTCGGCGTCGTTCGAGACCAGCACGGGGACGCCGAGGGCGTCGTGCAGGTGATCGGGGATCGGGTAGGCGTCCCAGCCGGGCATGATCGGCGGCTGCGAGGGGCGCTCGGTGTCGGGGTCGACAGGACCGGGGATGCTGAGCGCGATCGCAGCCACATCCTCGCGGCGGATGCCGGCCTGCGACAGCAGGCGCTCGGCGTGCTCGGCGATCGCGTTGAGGGTCGCGTCGGGTCCGTCGGCGACGGCGACCTCGATGCGCTCCTCGGCGGTCACGCGTCCGGCGAGATCGGTCAGGGCGACGGTGGTGTGCGTGGTGTCGACGTTGGCGGCGATGACGTGCGCGTGAGCGGTGTTGAACTCGAGGCGCCGTGACGGTCGACCCGAGGTGACCTTCTCGGTTCCCGATTCGATGATGAGTCCCGCCTCGAGAAGCGCGTCGATGCGCGTGGCGACGGTCATCCGCGACATCCCGGTGACGTCGAGCACATCGCCGCGCGTGAAGGCGCGGCGCTCTCTGATGAGATCGAGGACTTCCCCGGGACCGGACATCGAACCTCCTGACGACGAGATCAGCTTAATGCTTGACAGCTAGGCGACTTATGTCTAGCTTTTAGTCTTAATGGGAGTCGACCCGACGGCTCAGTCCTGCATTTCCAGCGCAAGGAGGCGCATAGTGAATACCCGTGCGACAGCAGCAGCAATGGCCGCGGTGTGCGTGACGGCGCTCGCCCTCACCGGATGCACGAGCTCCGGCGACGACGACGGCGGCGATGCCGGCATCACCTTCTGGCTGCAGGAGGACCTTCCCGATCGGGTGGCCGCCACACAGGAGATCGTCGACGCGTTCACCGACGAGACCGGCATCGAGGTCGAGGTCGTCTCGGTCGCGGAAGACCAGTTCGCCCAGCTCATCACCTCGTCTGCCGCGGCCGGCGACCTGCCCGACGTGATCGGCGGGATCTCGCTGCCTCAGGTGCGCACGCTGTCGGCCAACGAGTTCGTCGACACGGATGCCGTCGCGGCGACGATCGACGCGCTCGACGCGTCGACGTTCTCCGAGAACGCGCTCGCCCTGACCTCCGACGGCGACACCAGTCTGGCGATCCCGAGTGAGTCGTGGACCCAGATGCTCTTCTACCGCACCGACCTCTTCGAGGCCGCGGGCCTGGACGTCCCCGACTCGTACGAATCGATCCTCGAGGCCGCGAAGACCCTCGACTCGCCCGAGGTCGCCGGTTTCGTCGGCGCCACCGCCCCGGGCGACGCCTTCACCGAGCAGACCTTCGAGCAGATCGCGCTAGGTAACGGATGCGAGCTCGTCAACGAAGACGGTGACGTCGAGCTCGACTCGGATGCCTGTGTCAGCGCGTTCGAGTTCTATGGCGAGCTGACCGGCGACTACTCGGTGCCGGGTGCGCAGGACGTCGACACGACCCGCGCCACGTACTTCGCGGGCGACGCGGCCATGTTCATCTGGTCGAGCTTCGTGCTCGACGAGCTGGCAGGCCTGCGTGAGGATGCGAAGCCCTCGTGCCCCGAGTGCCTCGCCGACCCGGCCTTCCTCGCGGCGAACACCGGCGTGGTCACGTCGATCGCCGGACCCGACTCCGATGCCGCGGCGCAGTTCGGCGAGATCACCTCGTGGACCATCACCGAGGGAGCGAACACCGACGCGTCGCAGTCGTTCGTCGAGTACATGATGAGCGATGGCTACGAGCCCTGGATCGCGATCGCGCCCGAGGGCAAGGTTCCCGTCCGCACCGGCACCCCCGAGGATCCGACGATGTTCTCCGACATGTGGGCGACGCTTCCCGCCGGAGTCGACACCAAGGCTCCTCTGTCCGACTTCTACGCACCCGAGGTCCTCGATGCTGTGGCCGCAGGGCCGGAGGATCTCGCCCGCTGGGGCATCACCCAGGGTCAGGGCTCGCTGCTCGGCGCGCTGCAGGGCGAGCTTCCGGTCGCGACG
>Ga0308169_10003551_pt1 | contig 15161 bp, 10 predicted proteins | sample PhyBR1_2_FD_202139 | JGI IMG/M metagenome (GOLD analysis project Ga0308169, IMG submission 202139) | Phyllosphere microbial communities from UC Gill Tract Community Farm, Albany, California, United States - DLSLSB.R1 | ecosystem: Host-associated > Plants > Phyllosphere > Unclassified | place... | reverse complement strand
GACGGCAGCGGCACCATCGGCTCCTTCCGCAGCCTCCCAGTCCTCACAAGTTGCCAACGTGACGGGAACCATCAACCAGACAATTGATGGCGTTGGTACCTTCGTTGGTTCGTTCACGCCGTCCGGCTTCAGCGCCCAGAACGGCCAGCTGACCGTTACGGGCCTCGTGCAGGGCACCTTCACGGACCTCGCCGGGGTGGCCACTCCGGTAAGCCAGCAAGTGACCACAACCGCTGCAGCCGCGCCGTCAACTGCCGCCGCCTTGGCCTCTGGCGGCAGCTGCGACATCCTGAACCTCGTCCTCGGACCGCTGCACCTGGATCTCCTGGGGCTCAACGTGGACCTGAACCAGGTGGTCCTGGATATCACTTCCCAGACCGGCGCGGGCAACCTGGTGGGCAACCTCCTCTGCGCCGTCACCGGGCTCCTTGACGGCGGGACCGGCCTGAACGGCCTGGCCAACCTGCTCAACCGCCTCCTGGGACTCTAGTCCCGGGCAGTCCTACAACCTGGAACTCCAAGAGAGCGGGCGGCCTTTTCGGGGCCGCCCGCTTTTCGTTTCCGGCTATAGCTTCTCCACCACCAGGTTGCGGTAGGCAGCGCGGAGCGGTGCCATCTGCCGAAAGCCGATCCGGCCGCCGCCCAGCACCTTTGCCGACGGATCGCGCCATTCAAAGAGGAGCAGCCCGTTGATGGAGAACGTCACCACCGGACCGTCCTTGACCACCTCCAGCCGGTAGAAGCCAGTGGCGTCCTCCGCGGGCGGCAGCGGGTCAGCGCCCTGGGCCACCAGCTCGAACCCGGCGCTCTTGCGCAGGTTGCAGGTCCGGAATGCCCGCTCCGACTGGTACTTGTGCCGGAAATACGAGACGTGCAGGGCATCGATGTCCCCGGAGTGGTACTGCGGGTAGTAGCCCGTCCTGGGTGCGAGGGCCGGGTTGAAGAGGTCCAGGCCGCCGTGCCCGGCAGCGGCAAAGAACAGCATGGCCAGGCCGGGCTCCGCGAGCGGCAGGAAGTCCCAGCTGATGCGGATGCTGTCCGGGAACTCCTCCGGGCACCAGAATGTCCAGTGCGCGTGGTCACCGAACTCCTGGTCATCCAGCGAGCCGGAAAGCTCCAGCGCCCCGTCGCGGCTGGTCATGTTGAGCGGCCCTTCGGCCACCCACCCGGCAACGTCGTCCGGCCCCGCCAGCGGATTGCGGTATAGGATGCCTGCCTCCACGCCTGCGAAGCCCACCTAGCCGCGTCCCGCCGTCGTGCTTAGTTCCTTGGTGCCGAGCGGTTCCTTGCCGCCGCCGGCGCCGTGCCCCATGCCCCCAAGCTGGCGCGCCACCTCCCCGGCCACCAGGGCTGCCCCCTGCTGCGAGAAGTGCGTGTTGTCGGCCAGGCCGTCCGGCCAGTTGGCGTGCTCCCCCGGGGCAAAATGGCAAAAGAGGTCCCGGGACGCGTCCCGCCCCAACCGGAGGTAAAGCGCCCGCGTCCAGGCGTTCAGGTCCACCACCGGGACACCAAGCTCCACGCCAAGTTCGCGCACCACCTCCGGGTAGTCCTCCAGGCTTTCCTCCAAAACAGCGTCCGACGACGGCGCACCCAGGAAGTGCCGGCGCTCCACCGGGGTGCAGAGCACAGGAGCGGCATTCAGGGCATGCACCCCGGCAGCCATGGCCCGGAGATTCGCCGCGTATCCCGTGCGTGCCGCGAGATGCGGTTGCTTCTGATCGTTATGGCCGAACTGGATGAGCACCAGGTCGCCCGCGGCAGCCTCCGCGAGCAGGTCCGCCCACAGCCCCTCGTCCCGGAAGGATTCAGTGCTCGCCCCGCCTTTGGCGAAGTTGTGCACCGCGCCCCATGAATAGGTGAGCGGGGCCAAGCGTGCGCCCCACCCGCTCATGGGGAACTCGTGCGTGGGACAGTTGGCCACGGTGGAGTCGCCGGCCAGCAGGATCTTCATTGTGTGCTTCCTCCAGGTGGATCAGCCCTTGACCGAGCCGATGAGCATGCCTTTGGCGAAGTGCTTTTGCAGGAACGGATAGAAAATGAGGATGGGCAGGGTGGCCACCACGATCACAGCGAACTTGATGCCCTGTTCCGGCGGAATGTAGTTGGGGTCCACGTTGCCGGTGCCCAGCAGGTCTGATGCCGCCGTGACCTGGCGCAGGTACATCTGGAGGGTCCACTTGGAGTTGTCGCTCAGGTACAGCAGGGGTGACATGAAGTCATTCCAGATGCCCACGGCGTAGAACAACGCGAACGTTGCCAGGACCGGCTTGGACAGCGGCAGCAGGATCCGCCAGAGGATCCCGATCTCCGTGGCGCCGTCCATCTTGGCCGATTCCTCAAGCTCCGCCGGGAGTTCCTGGAAGAAATTCTTGATGATGATCAGGCTGAACGGATTGATCGCGGCCGGCAGGATCAGGGCCCAGTAGGAATTGAGCAGGCCCAGGTCCTTCACCAGCAGGAAGGTGGGAATCATGCCGCCGGAGAAGACCATGGCGAAAACCACCAGGGACAGGATCACGTTCCTGCCCCGCAGTGTCTTCTTGGCCAGCGGATAGGCCATGGTCACGGTGAAGGCCAGCTGGACCAGGGTGCCCACAGCCGTAACGAGGATGGTGGTCACCAGGGCGCGGACGAACGCCGGGGTGGCGAAGATGTACTCGTAGGAGCCCAGGGTGAACTGCTCGGGCCAGACGAAGAAGGCCCTGCGGGTGATCTCGGCCTCGGTTGCGAAGGAGCCGGCGAAGACGTAGACGAACGGCAGCAGGGTGATGATGCCGATCGCGGACAGGAATACGTAGTTGGCGGCGTCAAAGATCCGGCCGCCCCGGGTGTTGTGGATCTTCATTAGAACAGTCCGCTCTGGTTGAACCGCTTTGCCAGCCAGTTGGTGCCAAAGATCAGCACGATGCCCACCAGGGATTTGAACAGGCCCACCGCGGTGGAGTAGCTGTAGGCGCCCTGGGTGATGCCCACGAAGTAGACGTAGGTGTCGAAGACGTCGGCCACTTCCCTGTTGAGGGCGTTGGTCATCAGGTAGATCTGCTCGAAGCCGGTGTTGAGCATCTGCCCGATGGCCAGGATCAGCATCACGATAATGGTGGAACGGATTGCGGGCAGGGTGACATGCCAGACGCGCCGAAAGCGGCCGGCGCCGTCGATGATGGCCGCCTCGTACTGGTCCTGGTCCACGGTGGCAAGGGCGGCCAGGAAGATGATGGTGCCCCAGCCGGTGTTCTTCCAAATTTCCTGCAGCACGATCAGGGGCCGGAACCAGGCCGGGTCGGACAGGAAGTCGATGTTGGTGCCCATGATGTTGTTCAGGAACTGGAACAGCGGACCGATATCCAGGGCGAACAGGAGGAAGCTCAGCGACGCCACGATGGTCCACGACAAAAAGTGCGGGATGTACACCAGGGTCTGGACCGTGCGCTTGAGGATGGACAGGCGTACCTCGTTCAACAGCAGGGCCAGGATGATGGTCAGCGGGAAGGCCACCCCGAGGTTCAGGAAGGCCAGGATCAGGGTGTTGCCCAGCAACCGGGGAAAGTCCGGATTGGCGAAAAAGTCCTCGAAGTTCCGGAAGCCCACCCACGGGCTGCCGTTCACGCCCAGGAACGGGACGTAATCCTTGAACGCGATGGACACCCCATACATGGGGGCGTAGCGGAACACCGCGAAGTACACCACGCCGGGAAGCAGCAGCAAGTACAGCCATTTGTAGTGCGCGAAATGGACGGAGAACCTGCGCCCGTTCCGGGGAGCGGGGGCAGCTTTGCGCGCCCGCTCCCCGGCGAGGGTGTCAATGACAGGGGCTGCCATTTACTTGTTGTCCTGCCAGAGCTTGTTGATTTCTTCCTTGACCTTGTTACCGCCGCTGGTGTCCCAGAGCTTGATGGCGTCCTTGAGGCCCTGTTCATCGATCTGGCCTGCCAGGTACTTGATTCGTGCATCAGCCACGATGTTGTCCAGCTGCGCCCCCTTGGCCACGTAGGTCTCGGAGACGTAGGGGGCTGCCGGGTTGTAGACGGCGCTCTTGAGATCTTCCGCCATTACTTCGGTGCGCTTGTCGAAGACCTGCTGTTCGTAGTCCGAGGGCTGCTTCACGGGGTAGAACTCGTTGCCGGCGACGTTCATGCCCAGCTGCGCGTAGCTCTTGATATCGGTGGTGACGGCCTTGCCTTCCGGGGTTTCCGGCTTGATGGCGGCCGCTTTGCCGTTCTCCACCGTGAAGTTAACGCCCTCGATGCCGTTGTTCAGGAGGATGGCAACGTCCTTGCTGTTCATCGTGTTCAGGAATTCCAGCACCTTGTCCAGCTCGGCTTCGGTCCGGACACTGGCCTTGGGCACGGCCAGGAACCCGGAGTAGCCGTCGGTGGGGTGGGCGTGCAGCTTGCCGTCCGGTCCTTCGAGGTTGCCCACGAAGCCCACCTTGTTCTGGAAGTTGTTGGGGTCTGCCTGCTTGAAGAGGTTGATGAGCACGCTGACGCGGGAATCCACGTCGACGATGATGCCGCCCTTGCCGTTGAAGAACGGCTCGTTCCATTTGGTGCTGTCAAAGGTGGCGAAGTCCGGGTTGATGAGTTTTTCGTCCACCATCTTCTTGATGAACCGGTCAGCTTCGAGGAATTCATCCGTCTCGAAGCTGGGGATGAGTTTTCCATCCCGCTCCGTCCAGCGGTTGCCGGCGCCGTACCATTCTTCGATCAGGTCGTAGGGGCTGTTGGTGCCCAGCGCACCCCACTTGGGGATGGTGATGCCCCAGGTATCGTTCTGGCCGTTGCCGTCCGGATCCTGCTCGGTGAAGGCTTTGGCCACCTTGTACAGGTCCTCCACCGTCTTGGGGGGCTGCAGGCCCAGCTTGTCCAGCCAGTCCTGCCGGAACATGACAGCGGCGCGCATGGGTGACCGTCCCCGGAAGACGCCGTAGACCTTGCCGTTGACGCTGGCGTTTTTCTGGATGTCCGGGAAGGTGGTCTTGAGGTTGGGGTACTTGTCCAGTTTGTCAGTGAGGTCCCAGAACGCACCGGCCTGGGCGTTCTTGACGAAGCCGGGTGTTTTGCCCTGGATCACCATGACCTGGGGAAGGTCCGATCCGGCAAGCGTGATGTTGGTCTTGTCCTCGTAGGAGGCGTTGGGCGCCCAGTTGATCTTGACCTGCTTGCCGGTGAGCTCCTCCAGCTTCTTCTGCACCGCCCCGTCCGCGGCAGGCGGCTGCGCCTCAAGGAACGGGGCCATGATGGAAACCGAGGTGAGGTCCGCGGCCGGTGCGTCACCGCCGCTGCAGGCAGTGAGGGACAGGGCAGTCGCGGTGACGACGGCGGCGGCCAGGGAAAGTTTCCTACGGATCATTTTTTTCCTTTTCCACTTCGTTGGGGCTTTCTGGAGGGCGGTCGCCCATTCTTGATACGTTTCACTAATGCCGCCGCCAAGCGCCCGTTGTCGGAGCGGGTGCCGGCCGTGCGGTTTGTTGTCAGGCGGTGGAAGCTTCCTGCAGGGCTGACGGTGCCGCCGGCCCCGCACCGATGGCCTGGTCGTTGGCTGTGAAGAAGCGGTCGCACAGCCATCCGGTCAGGTAGAGCCAGGTTCCGATGCTGAAGAACGGAATCAGCCCCGGGAGGGAACGGCTGGCGTAAACCACTGCCGCGGAGACGAACAGCAGGATGACGGTCCCCGCCAAATGGCGCACGGCGAACCGGGACGACATCAGCAGGTACTGCGGCAGCGGCAGTTCATACCGGGCGTACATGGGGAACACATAGCAGGCGGCCCCGCCCAGGAAAACCGCCACAACGAAGAGGCCCGCCGCCATGACCTGCGGAAAGACCCCCCGGCCGCCGGAGAAGTAGTTCCAGTTCAGGACAAGCGCCGCCACGGCGGCCATGACCGGAAGGGAGAGCGCATTGGCCTTGCCGAAGTTCCGGAAGTAGCCCGCGGCGAATCCAGGCAGCAGCGGCATGGCGTCGCCGCCGACCCGCCTGCGGACTGCGATGTGCGCTGCCGCGCTGGCGGGGCCGGCGCCGAGGACGCCGAAGCCCAGCAGCGTGAAAGCGATCCACAGCAGGTTCAGGCAGGCAATCCACACGAGGGTGTCGAAAAACGAGTAGGCACGCGCACTGAAGGTTCCGGACGGCATGGCACGGCTCCCTTCTGGTTCTCCATGGTTTGCAGGGGCGGAGCGGGAAGTGCCCCGCATCACACTGGTAATCGGTTTCTCGAAAATGTAGACCCGACTGACGCTGATGGTCAAGCCAAATTTTGAATCGTTACATAGCTGGACTCGCGGGGCCTGGATGCCGCACACTGAACGGTGGAAAGCGCTTGCTGGTGTTCTGCGGGCGGGTCGTATGCTGGTGCCGCCCCGGGGGCGCGCCGGCAGGAACGGAGAACCATGGAAACGCTAACGGACGCGGCCGGCTGCGACGCCTCCTCCACCCAGGCGGCGAGGGTCGCGCTGGTGGGAGTTCACGGCTTTGGCGCCCACCACCTGCGCAACCTCGAACGCCTCCGGGCAGCAGGCCGCATCGAGCTCGCTGCCGTGGCGGATCCCCGGCCGCCGGCACCCGGCGCCGTCCCGCCGTCGGCCGCTGTCTTCCCCGGCCTCGACGATCTCCTCAAGGCAACTCCGGACCTGGATCTGGTCATCGTCGCCACGCCCATCCAGAGCCACGCCCCGCTGGCCCTGGCAGCCCTCGCCACGGATGCCGAGCTGTACCTCGAGAAGCCGCCGGTCGCTTCCCTTGCCGACTTCAACCGGCTCTGCCGGGCCGCCGCCGAATCGGGCCGGGGAGTCCAGATCGGCTTCCAGAGCCTTGGCTCGCACGCCCTGAAAGCCATCGAAGAGCTGCTGGCCGCCGGAACCATCGGAACCTTGGAAGGCGTTTCCGCCACCGGCCGCTGGGTCCGGGACAAGGCCTACTTCAAGCGCTCCCGCTGGGCCGGGAAACGGAGCATCAACGGTGTCGACGTTGTGGACGGCGTGGCTACCAACCCGTTGGCGCACGCGGTGGCCACCGCCCTTCGGATTGCCGGTGCACGCACCACGGCGGACGTAGAGCGGGTGGAAACCGAGCTGTACCGAGCCAACGACATCGAGTCCGATGACACCTCCGTGATCCGGATCCGCACCGCGGCAGGCCTGCCGATCACGTGCGCCCTGACCATCTGCGCGTCGGAGTCCGTGGAGCCCTGGGTGACCCTCCAGGGCTCTGCCGGCACCGCGGTATTCCACTACACAGAGGACCGGCTCACGGTCGAGACGGCTTCAGGACGCACGGAGGAAACGTATGCCCGCGACGACCTGACGGAGAACCTCCTGGCGCACCGGGCCCGGGGCGTTGCGCTCACCAGCAGCCTGCTGGACAGCGGGGCCTTCATGCTGGTCCTCGAAGCCATCCGGACTGCGCCGCTCCCCACCCCCATTGATCCGGCCCACGTCCGTTGGGAGGGTGAGGGGGATGCGGCGCACGCAGTCGTTGAGGGGATCGAGCAGGCCCTGGAGCAGGCAGGCCGGCAGCATGCCACCTTCGGCGAGTTGGGGCTCCCCTGGGCCACATCCGTGCCGACCGTATTTGAGCTCCAGGCCTGCTGATGGTGGACGAGACAGGACTGCAGGAGGATGGCACCGGGGCCGCGCAACTGCTTCGCAGCCCGGGTCAGCTTTACGCCGTCAATCTCTTGACGGACGGGATTGCCCCCTGCCTGACCGGCGCCCCGGCCCCCACGTTCAGCTGGCAGTTGGGCCAGGACGACGACGCCGATCCGGCCCTTGCGCGGCAGACAGGTTACGAGCTGGAGGTCCGGGACGTCCCGGGCGGCCTGTTGTGGAGTTCGGGACAGGTGGCCTCCGCCTCCCAGGCCGGCGTCCGCTACGGCGGCCCACTGCTCGCTGACGACGCGGACTATGCCTGGCGCGTGCGTATCCGTGACGCTGCCGGTATTTTTGGTGGCTGGTCGGCCGCGCAACCTTTCAGCACCGGGCTTGGTGATGGCTCTTGGGAAGCTGACTGGATGGGCCGTGCAGCGGGTGGACGCGCTCCGCTGGAACTCGTCAACCAGGCCCTCCGTGTGGCGGCGTCTCCGTTCCTGCCGCTTCCCTCCCCCGCACTTCGCAGCTTCCGACTTGAAGCGAGGCTCCGGCCCGTGATGGGCCGCGCCGGGCTGCTCCTGCGCAGCAGCGGCCCAGGAACGGGCCTGCTGCTCGAACTGGGTGCCACCGGAGAACTGGTGCTCCGCCGCGCCCCGGGCTGGGAGATCCCCTCCCCCGCGACCCCGGAGACCGAGGTCTTGGCGAGCGCAGCACCGGCCGGCGCCCAGGCCACGGGGGCCGAACCACATTGGTGGCGGGAGCTCACCGTCAGCGACGACGGCCGGACCATCCGCGCGTCCCTGGACGGGAGGGAACTGCTGGCCTTTGACGAAGCCGCCGCGGCGGGCGCGGCCGGCATGCTGGCTTTGCATCAAGGTCCGCGGAGCCAGGCGGAGTACGCTGCGCTGCGGGTCACGCATACCTCCTCCGGCCAGCCCGGAACGCTCCTGGTGGACCACCACTTCGACAGCGGCGATCTCCATGCCCTGGCCTGCGTAGCGCAATGGTCCCGGACCACCAAACACCGGCAGCCTGATGAGTGGACCCTGTTCCGCGCCTCCCTCCAGCTGTCCGGAAAGGTGCGGCGGGCCCGGCTTTACGTGGCCGCACACCACCATGCCCAGTTCTCCGTGGCGCAGACCCCCTGCCTCAGCACCACCTCGTTCGGCTATCCGGGCGAAGGATATTACGACGCCGCCGACATCACTGAGGTCCTGGCAGCACAGCCTGCCGGCACCCTCGTCCCGGTAACCGCACTGCTCCACTGGTACGGGCCGGGCCAGGGCCGCGCAGCCGGTGTCCCCGGCCTGCTGGTCCGGCTCACGGTTGACTATGACGACGGTCGCCGTGACATCCTCACCTCCGGCCGCGGGTGGTCTGCCGGGGAGGCGCCGTACCGCCAGTCCGGCTACCGCAACGATGAAGGCGATCCGGTCGAACACCTGGACGGGCAGGCCGCGGCGTCCCTCGACACGGCCGAAGAACTTCCTGCCGCCGTGTGCTCCGGCCGCCACCCGTCTTCGGACTTTCCCCGCCTCCACCCCCGCCGGACGTTCCTCACGGGCGGGTTCGTGGCACCACGGCAGTTCCTGTCCGCCGCTGACGGCACGATGGTGGCGGACTTCGGCCAGGTTCTTCCCGCACGCCCCGAGGTGGACTTCCTGGCCGGCGTTCCCGGCCGCACCGTGATGCTCCGTGCCGGTTACGCCCTCCGCCCCGACGGCAGGGTGGACGCCGGAAAGACGGCCAGCCAGAACACGGACATGTCCTTCCCGTACTCCCAGGCGGAGGGGCCGCAGCAGTTCCGTGCCTCGGTGCATCTGGGCTTCCGCTACCTTGAGCTGCCTGGAATCGACGCCGCCGATGTGGCCCGCGTGGGCGCTGTGACGGTCCACGCCAGCCATCCCGGCGAGGGCGGCTTCAGCAGTTCGGACCCAGTTCTGGACGCCGTCTTCCGGCTGCTCCGCGACTCCGCCCTGTACGGCGTGCAGGAGCAGTTCGTGGACACGCCCACCCGGGAAAAGGGCCAGTTCCTGGCGGACGCCGCCAACATCTCCTACGCCACGATGGCGCTCTTCGGCGAGCACCGCTATACGGCGCAGGCGCTGCGGGAGTTCGCTTGGTCCGCGCGCCGCTACTGGAACGCGGACGCAGAGAAGGGGCGCTACAACGCCGTCTATCCCAACGGCGACGGCAAGCGCGACATCCCGGATTTTTCGCTGATGTTGCCGGAGTGGGCGGAGGAGTACCACCTGCGCACCGGGGACCTCACGCTGGTGCGGGAGCTGCTGCCGCACCTGTGCGACACGGCGGACTACGCCCTGCGCCACGTTCCCGCAGAGGGTCCGACGGCGGGGCTGGTCACCAGGCTGGGCGGCGGCTCCGGGCCCTACCTGCACGGCATCGTGGACTGGCCGGCGCCCGGGCGCTTCGGCTACGACATGGACTGCGCGGCCAAAACCACCGTGAATGCCCAGGCCTATTCGGCCCTGATATCAACGGCGCGGCTGTGCAGCGCGGCCGGGGACGAGGCCGCAGCGGTGCGCTACGCCGCTGCCGCCCGGCCCCTCGCCGACGCCATCCGGACCCGCCTGCGGGTGGACGGGGTGATGGTGGACGGGCTCCACGCCGACGGAACCCCCAGCACGAGCGCCTCCCAGCACGCAACGTCCTTCCCCCTGTCGCTGGGAATCACCGAACCGGCCCACGCCGCCGTGGATGCCGCACGCATCGCGGGCATGGGCATGCGGCAGGGACCCATGACGGTGCACCGGCTGGTCCGGGCGCTGTTGAGCCAGGGCATGACGGAAGCGGTGTTGGACCTGCTTACCAACAAGGACCAGCCTGGCTGGGCGCGGCTCCTGGACCGCGGCGCCACCTTCACCCGGGAAGCTTGGGACCTTGAGGACGGCACTGACTACAGCCAGTCGCACGCCTGGTCCGCGTCCGTCGCCAAGGAGATCCTCGAGCACCTGCTGGGCGTCCGCTACACGGTTCCGGGCGGCAACGAGGTGCTGATCGAACCACCGCTGTGCCGGTTGGAGCAGGCCCGCGGAAGTGTTCCGGTGCGCAACGGATACGTGCGGGCCGGCTGGCGAAGGGCTGGCCAAGGGGTGGAGCTTGAGTGCACGATTCCGCCCGGAGCCGCCGCCGTCGTCCGGCTCCCCGCCGGCGCCTACGGGGTCACAGGGCCGGGGCTTGTTCAAGACCAGGGCGCGGACGCCGCCGTCGGGATTTCTGCTGCGGACGGCGAGGGCGGAACCTGCCCCGCCACCCGCGACTTCCGCATCCACACGGGAACCTGGACGTTCAGTCCGGCGTAGCAGCCTGCGGCCGACGCCGGCCGTGCCGCCACAGCAGCAGCCCCACCACGGCCGCGGAGAGCATGACCAGGCCGCCGGTGACCACTAGCCCGGCCCGGACGCCGAACTGCTCGGTGAGCCAACCTGCCAGGAGGCCGCCGCAGGCGTGGCCGCCCAGAAGGAGCGGAAGATACAACGCCATGACCCGGCCCCGGATGGCTGGCCCGGCTTCGAGCTGAACGGCGGTAGCGGCGCTGGTCAGGAACAGCAGGGTCATGACGCCCACCGCCGCCAGCATGGCCGTGAACAGCACCAGGTCGGGCATGAGCGCGGCCACCAGCTGCGACAGCCCAAAGAGTCCCGCCGCCACCACGATGCCCCGGCGGCCCATGTTCCCCAGCCGCGATGCCAGGAGCGCGCCGGCCAGGGCACCAAAGGCACTGACGGTGTTGAACAGGCCAAAGCCCTCCACGCCGTTGTGCCACACCCGCTCGGCAAACGCGGCAAGGACCACCGGTCCGTTCATGCCGAAGGCGCCCAGGAGACCCGCCAGCACGATGAGGAGCAGCAGGCGCGGCCGTTCTTGGACGTACCGGAACCCGGCCAGTATCTGCCCGCGCCCCCGCTCGGCAAACGTGCTGGGGTGCAGGTCCTGGCGGCGGATGGCGCGGATCAGTCCAAGCACGAGCACGCCAATAAGCGCGTTTGAGGCGAAGGCGGCGGCTGGTCCTGCCTGTGCGATCAGCACTCCGCCCAGCGCCGGGCCGGCCATCGCGCCCAGCTGGGACAAGGCGTTGTTGAGCCCGATGGCAGGGCGCAGCGCGGCCTCGCCCACCACTTCGTTCACGAAAACCTGACGGGTGGGCTGGTCCACCGCCGCTGTAACGCCCAAGGCAATACAGCTGGCGTAGACGACCCAGACCGTGAGGGTGCCGGTGGCAGTCCAGGCCGCGAGCCCCAGGCCAAGCAGCACAATGACGGACTGGCACACCATCATGATCCGGGGCTTGGGGAAGATGTCCACCACCAGTCCGGCCAGCGGCCCCACCACGAGCATGGGCAGGAATTGGAGGGCGACGGCGGCCCCCACCGCGGCGGGGCTTCCGGTCAGCTGCAGCACCAGCCAGTCCTGCGCCAGGCGCTGCATCCAGACACCGAGGCTGCCGGCCAGCTGCATGGCAAGGAAGAGCCGGTAATTGTGCTGTCCCAGGGGCTGGTACCAGCGGAGCGGGCCTGCCTGCGATCCGGAAGGGGGTGCGGGACGGGTGCGGCGGGGTGGCACCGTCAGTGATTGGGGCGGCTGGACCGCGGTTTGACGGCGGCCGCGGCCAGGATCCGGGTTCCCGGGACCAAGAGCGCCGCGAGCATCCGGACGAACACGACGCCAGCGCTCTCCATGACGCTCATTTGCTGACCCGCTTTCTCGATAGCCTTTGAGGCCCTTGGCGCTCCTGAAACGATACAATAACGTCATCGCCTCATTCGGGCAAGCGTTTTCCAAACCTCACGCCGTTCGCCGCATCCCACCTGCCCAGCAGACAGAGGAGTCCCATGACACAGCAGGAAACCCCAGCCCGGCCGAGCGTCTGGGACAAATTTGAGGGGCTGGGCTTTGGCGGTGACTACAACCCTGAGCAGTGGCCGGTCAGCGTCCGGCTGGAGGACCTGGAGCTCATGCAGGAAGCGGGAGTGAACTTGCTGAGCGTGGGAATCTTTTCCTGGGCACTGCTGGAACCGGCCGAGGGCCAGTACGACTTCGCCTGGCTGGATGAGGTCATGGACAACCTTGCGGGGATTGGCGTGAAGGTTGCCCTGGCCACCGCCACCGCCGCTCCCCCTGCCTGGCTGGTCCGCAAGCATCCGGAGATCCTCCCCGTCACGGCTGACGGGACCGTGCTGGGACCGGGCTCACGGCGGCACTACACGCCGTCGTCGGCTGCTTACCGGCGCTATGCCACCGGCATCACGCGCGTCCTCGCCGAACGTTATAAGGACCACCCGGCCCTGGTGCTCTGGCACGTCGACAACGAACTGGGCTGCCACGTCTCGGAGTTCTACGGGGACGAGGACGCCGCCGCTTTCCGCGCCTGGCTGGAACGCAGGTACGGGAGCATCGAGGCGCTCAACGCATCGTGGGGCACCGCATTCTGGAGCCAGAACTACGCGTCGTTTGAGGAGATCCTGCCGCCCGGCGTAGCTCCCTCCACCCTGAATCCCGGCCAGCAGCTCGACTTCCAGCGATTCAATTCCTGGGCGCTGATGGACTACTACCGTGAGCTGGTGGCCGTCCTGCGCAATGTAACCCCCGGCATTCCGTGCACCACCAACCTGATGGTCTCCAGCGCCACCAAGTCCATGGACTACTTCAGCTGGGCCCGGGACCTGGACGTCATCGCCAATGACCACTACCTGGTGGCGGCCGATCCTGAACGGCACGTCGAACTCGCGTTCAGCGCGGATCTTACCCGGGGCATTGCGGGCGGCGACCCGTGGATCCTGATGGAACATTCGACGTCGGCCGTGAACTGGCAGCCGCGCAACCAGCCCAAGATGCCGGGCGAGATGCTCCGCAATTCCCTGGCCCATGTGGCGCGTGGGGCAGATGCCGTGATGTTCTTCCAATGGCGGCAAAGCTTTGCGGGCTCAGAGAAATTCCATTCCGCCATGGTGCCCCACGGCGGGCGGGACACGCGCGTGTGGCGGGAGGTGGTGGAGCTGGGCGCCGCCCTGAAACGGCTCGAGCCCGTGCGCGGCTCACGGGTCCGGTCGCGTGCGGCCATTGTCTTTGACTATGAGGCGTGGTGGGCCAGCGAAATAGACTCCAAGCCGAGCATCGACGTGAAGTACCTGGACCTGCTGCGGGCCTTCCACCGCGCGTTGTTCCTCCGCGGAGTCTCGGTGGACATGGTGCACCCGTCCGCGTCGCTGGAAGGCTACGACCTGGTCCTGGTGTGCACGCTGTACGCCGTGTCCGATGAGAACGCCGCCAGCATCGCCGCCGCTGCCTCCGCCGGAGCCACCGTCCTGGTCAGCTACTTCAGCGGGATCGTAGACCCCCGGGACCATGTGCGGCTGGGCGGCTACCCGGGGGCGTTCCGTGAGCTGCTGGGGGTCCGGGTGGAGGAGTTCCATCCGCTGCTTGCGGGTTCGCAGCTGAAATTGAGCGACGGCACGGTGTCCTCGGTATGGAGCGAGCACGTCCATCTGGCCGGCGCGGAGGCGGTGCAGGCCTTTACCGAATATCCGCTGGAGGGCGTGCCGGCCCTTACCCGCCGGGCAGTGGGGTCCGGGGCTGCCTGGTACCTGGCCACGTTCCCTGACCAGGAAGGCATCGAGGGCGTACTGGACCGACTGCTGGCGGAGTCCGGGGTTTCCGCCGTTGCCGTAGCCGATCCCGGCGTTGAACTTGTACGCCGGCGTTCCGCTGACGGGCAGGCCTTCCTGTTCGCCATCAACCATACGCGTGCGGGCGCCTCCGTTGCCGCCACCGGCACGGACCTGCTGACCGGTGAGGCGTTTGCGGGCACTGTCCCGGCAGGCGGCGTAGTGGTGGTTGCCGAGGACTAAGGGCAGCGGCTCCAGGGAAGTACGCGGGCAGCAACGGGAAGACGACAGCTCCAGCACGTAGCAGGAAAAGAGCGCGGCCCGACCACCTCTGCTGGAGTTCCGGTTTCCGCTTACCTGCCTTTGTGCTCAGTTTCGGCAGCTTTCCACATACGACATACCAGCGGTCGGAATTGTCAGTGGGTGCTGGAAGACTTTGGTTATGGAAGCAGTTTTGGGGACAGCGGCAGGACCGGAGGTGAAGCCTCCGGGGCTGCCTGCTGCCGAGGTCTTTCAGTCCCCGCGTGCTGTTCCGGGGGTTGTTGAAGAGCCGCCGGCCTCTCCTGTGTTGCCTGCAGTCCCTTCAGCCGGTGATGCGCTTCCCGTCCTGCCTGCTGTGCCTTCCATTGCTGATGTCCTGAGGCTGTTGGCTGCTATTCCTGTGCCTGCTGATGGTGCGGGGATGATTGACCAGATGCGCGGTCTTGAGGATCTGAAGTGCTTGGCGGGTGCGCGGCAGGCCGGGCTTGCTGTGGCCTTTGATCTGCAGCAGCGCCGGGAGCAGGCCGCCGCCGGAGTCCCGGCCGGGGAGCAGGGGGCCGGGGTGGCGGCGCAGATCGCGTTGGCGCGGCGGGAGTCCCCGGCGAAGGGGTCCCGGCTGCTGGGGCTGGCCAAGGCGTTGACCGGTATGCCCCGCACGTTCGCCGCGTTCCGGGCCGGTGTGTTAAATG
>Ga0308169_10003550_pt1 | contig 15164 bp, 15 predicted proteins | sample PhyBR1_2_FD_202139 | JGI IMG/M metagenome (GOLD analysis project Ga0308169, IMG submission 202139) | Phyllosphere microbial communities from UC Gill Tract Community Farm, Albany, California, United States - DLSLSB.R1 | ecosystem: Host-associated > Plants > Phyllosphere > Unclassified | place... | reverse complement strand
CTGACGCTGCAAGCATCGCCGCAATCGCCAAGCTGTATGCCACCGACGCGTACTGTACGGCAACCCGTGAGGCGGTACAGATTTTCGGCGGCTACGGCTTCACGGACGAGTATCCGGTGTCGCGCCACTACCGCGACTGCAAATATCTGGAGATCGGCGGCGGTACGAGCGAGATACAGAAGATCGTGGTCGCGCGCTCAATGGGCATTCGGCTGTGAGTACACTCGACGCCTTCCGCTTGGACGGCCGGGTCGTAATCGTCACCGGCGCGTCAGGTGGGCTGGGCGCGGAGGGGGCCGTAGCGCTCGCCGATGCTGGGGCAACTGTGGTCATCACTGGACGCCGCGAGCAGAAGCTGGCGGCAGTGGCTGCCCGCATCCGCTCCGGCGGTGGCACGGTGCAAACCCTCGTTCTCGATATGACCAAGGCCGACGCCGTCCGCTCGGCGTTCGACATGCTCGCCGACACCGTCGGCCCGTTCGATGCCCTCATTAACAACGCCGCCCAGGCACACCAGGCCAGCGTGCTGGATGTGACCGATGCCGACTGGGCACGCATCATCGACGTCAACCTCACAGCCAGCTTCACCGCGGCGCAGGCGTTCCTGCGGCTACGCAACACGACACGATCCACATCGATTGTGAACATCTCCTCGCTTGCCGGAGTGATCGGCGTTCGTGGCCAGGCCGCCTATGTGGCGAGTAAGACGGGCGTCGTCGGACTTACCAGGGCGCTCGCCGTAGAGGTTGCACGCGACGATGTTCGGGTTAACGCGTTGGCACCTGGCTACTTCGCAACTGATATGCCCGGCGAGGTGCTCGCTGATGAGGCCGCCACCGCGGCTCTTCTTCGCAAGATCCCGTTACGCAGGGTAGGCGAGCCGGCCGAGATCGGTCCGGCTCTCGTCTTCCTTGCGTCCGATGCTTCCCGGTATATGACCGGGGCCGTTCTCAATTTCGATGGAGGATATACCGCACAATGAGTGAACACACACGTCCCGTCGCGCTGATCACCGGCGCTGCGGGGGACATCGGGCAGGCGACCGCAGTCGCCTTTGCCCGGCGAGGATATGACATCGCGGTTTTCGACAGGCTTAAAGAACTCCTCGCCGAGACGGTTCTGCTGTGCGAGGCAGAGGGTGCGACAGTGCATGCCGCGGCTGTCAACCAGACTGACTTCGAGACGGTGCGCCAGGGAATTGCCGATGTCGTAACAGCGCTTGGGCGCATCGATGTGCTCTTCGCCAACGCCGGCTACGGCAAAATGGCTGAGCTCGTGAACGAGCCCATCAAGGAGTGGCAGCGCCACGTCGACGTAAACCTCAACGGCACGTATTACGTCGCCCGCGAGGCCGCGAACGCAATGATCTCGCAGGGGGATGGTGGGGCGATCGTGCTTAACGCCTCCTCCGGTGCGTCACAGTACTCCGACCTGCTCGGCGCATATTGCATCACCAAAGCCGGCGTGAAGATGCTCTCTGTCGGACTCGCGTCGGAGCTTGGCACGCATCGTATCCGTGTCAACTCCATCGAGCCCGGCGTCGTCGAGACCGGTATGACCGCCCCGATGCTCCATGGTGAGAACGGCGAGAACCACCGAGAGGTACTCGGCGTGAACACGCCCGTGGGACGTCTCGGGTCGCCTGATGACGTCGCCGAGCTGGTTACCTTCCTCGCCTCGAACGAGAGCGCCGGATTCATTACCGGCGTCAGTGTGCCGATCGACGGCGGCCAGGTCATCCACGGCCACCCGCAGTGGTTCGCCACCGACTACCGCAATACTGGCAAACCGAAATGGGAGGCGAAACTGTGAGCGCCGTGCGTGAATCCCGCATCGTCGAGGTCAAAGAGGCTGCGGCCGCCGTCGAAGACGGTATGACCATTGCGATCGGCGGGTTTATCAACTCAGGTCATCCGATGGCGATCGTGCGTCAGCTGATCAAGGACGGACGAAAGAATCTCACGGTGGTCGGCGCCGCCTCCTCGGGGCTGGAAACCGATCTGCTGATCGCGGCGGGCGTCGCCTCGCACGTGGTCTCGCCCTATGTCGGTGCCGAGGGCTTCGCGGGCATTGGCCCGGCCTTCCGGAAGGCTGGCCAAGACGGGCTGATCGACATCTTCGAGCTGGACGAGGCGCATTTCTACGCAGGGTTGCGCGCCTCCGCGCAGCGGGTGCCATACAATCCCTGGAAGGCCGGCGTCGGCACTGACCTGCCTAAGGTCAACCCTAGGCTCAAGGAGTACCGCGACCCGATCAGCAACGAGCTGTTGATCGCGGTTCCCGCAATCAACATCGACGTCGCTTTCCTGCACGCCGCCGTTAGTGACATTTACGGCAACGTGCAGCACAACGGTACCCGATACGGCGACATCTCGATGTACAACGCTGCTACTAAGACCTATGTCTCAGTCGAGAAAGTAGTGTCTCCGGAGCGCATCAAGGCCGATCCGTTGCGCACCAGCATCCCCGGTGCGACGGGCATCATCCGTGCCCCCTACGGCTCGCACCCGTACTCGGCCGACGGGTATTACGTGCCGGACGCCGACCACATTAACACTTACCTCGCCGCCGCCACCACGTGGCTGAAAACCGGCGACCGGGCTGAACTCGACGCCTACATCGCTGAGTTCATCACGGACCCGGCGGACCACGCCGACTACCTGGAGCGCATCGGCATCCGCAGGCTGCTCTCCCTGAACGAATTCTGAGGCTGAGATGACTGAGACTGCATTTCCGAAAGAGGTTATGGCGGCCGCCATCGCCCACGACCTGAAGGACGGCCAGTGGGTCGAGGTCGGGGCCAATCTGCCCGTCCCGCGTGCCGGCGCACTGCTTGGCCACCTGAAGCACGGCCCTAACATGACCGTCATGATCGCCATGACCAAGGCGTATCTGCGTGACACCCCGGTGATCGAGGAGTTTCAGTTCATCACAGATGTCGGCGCTATGCAGTGGTCGGAAGCCTATTACCAGCATGACCAGCTGCTGAACAACCAGCGGCACCGCGCTAACGGAGTGTTCTTCTGCGGTGGCATCCAGATCGACCGATTCGGCAACTCGAACATGATCGGCATCGGCTCAGACTACCGGAAGCTGAAGTTCCGGGGTCCGGGTCCGATCGGCACAACCAACGCCACTGCCCAGAACGGTACTTGGCATCTGGTGACCAACTCGCATGACCCGCGCGTCCTCGTCGACCGCGTGGACTACATCTCGGCCCTTGGGTACGGTCGCGGTGAGAAGAATCTGCGCGAAGACCTGGGACTCCCCAACGGCGGCCCCACCTCAATCATTACTCCGTTGTGCGTTTTCGACTTCGAGGAGGGGACGCGCAGTGCCCGCCTGAAGTCTGTTCACCCCGGTGTTTCCGTAGACCAGGTCGTTGAGAGTACCGGATTCGAAATCATTGTCCCTGAGAAGGTGCCCACCACTGTCGGCCCCACTCCCGAGGAGCTCGTGATGCTGCGCACCCGCATTGACGCAAAGGGGGCGCTGCGGGTATGAACATGGACGATCCTTCATTGCGGACCCTGCCGGCGTTGCTCGCCCGCAACGCCGCGGAGGATCCGGATCGCGTCTTCCTTGCCCACGCGGGCGGGGAAATGACCCGCGGCGAGGTCTGGGACCGCGCCCAGCGCACCGCATCTGGTTTCCTGGGCCTCGGCCTTGAGAAAGGAGACCGCGTCGCGATCATGCTCGACAACGGGCCGGAGTTCATCTCAGCCTGGTTCGGACTCGCCACCGCGGGGCTTGTGGAGGTGCCGCTGAATCCCGAGTTGGGCAGCGAGCGGCTTCTGCATGCGATGCGCAACTCGCGCGCCGTCGCCGCGGTCGTGGATGTGCGCTACATCGCTCAATTCGCCCAGCTGCGTGACCAATTGGCCGATCTTAAGACGCTCGTGCTTGTCGGCGGGGACGCCGGATCGCCGTTCAGGACAGAGTCGTTGGCGGCGCTGGAAGCGAGCGGCATCGGTGAGCTTCCCGAAATAAACCGCGCCGACCCCGTAGCCATCATGTACACATCGGGCTCGACCGGGCCTGCCAAGGGTGTCGTCCTTCCACATGGCCAGCACTACATGAACGGTTGGCAGGCGCGCCGTCAGGCTCAAATCAGGCCGGATGACCGAATTTTCGTTGTACTCCCACTCCACCACAACCAGGCGCAGGGCTATGGCGTGATGCCGGCGGTCGTCGCTGGTGCGGAAGTTTTCATAGCTCAGGCATTTCGACGGGCCACGTTCTGGCAAGAGGTGAACGATGCGCGGGCGACGGTCTTCGTGTTCGTCGGGGCATTGCTGGCGCTGCTCGGCGCCCAGGAAGGGAACCCGGAGAACACGATCCGTGTGGCGTACGGCGCGATGGTACCCAAGGAGCTTTATCTCGAGCTTGAGCAGCGCTTCGACATGCGGATCATCGACGGATACGGATCCACTGAGGGCACGATTCCGGTGTGGGGGAGCCTCCGCGGCGACCGGGCCATCGGCTCGTCCGGGAAAGTGATTCCGGAGTTCGAGGTAACGATTCGTGACGAGATGGACGACGAACTGCCCACGGGCAGAATCGGCGAGATCTGCATTCGATCGCGCGAGCCCTTCTCCATGTTCCAGGGCTACTTCGGCAACCCGGAGAAGACGGTCTCCGCGTGCCGGAATTTCTGGTACCACTCCGGAGACCGTGGGCGGGTCGACGAGGACGGCAACCTCTGGTTTGAAGGCCGCGTCGATGATGCCATGCGGCGTTTCGGGGAATTCGTCTCGGCCAAGGAAGTCGAGGACGCCATCCTCACTCTCGACGCGGTGGAACTGGTCGCCTGCTACGGCATTGCCGACGCCGTCGCAGGCCAGGAGGTGATGGTCGCCATCATCCGCCGTAAGGGCCGTACCCTCGACGCCGACCAGGTAAGAGAGCGGACGGCGGCGTTATTGCCGAAGTTCGCAGTGCCGCGCTATATCGAGTTCGTAGACGAGCTGCCCATGACACCGACCGGCAAGATCCAAAAGCACGCGCTGCGAGCCCGCGGCGTGACAACTGTCACGTTCGACGCACGCCGCGAACAGGAAGGAAAATAGCATGACCTACTTCAGCACCAGTGTGAGCGAAGTGACCGAGGGTGTCGTAAACCTCCGCGGATACTCCCTCGCCGAGATCATGATGAAAGCGACCTATACGCAAGGCGCCTTCCTTTCGATCACCGGGCGACTGCCCAAAGAGGCCGAGACCCGCCTGATTGACGGCGTGCTTACCAGCCTTCTCGACCACGGTTACGTCGCTTCTACGATCAGCGCTGCGCGGTACATCGCGTCCGGCAACCCGCAGTTCATTCCCGCGGTCGCCGGAGGGATCCTCGCCGCCGGAAGCAACACGCTCTCACCCGAGCACTCTTTCCACCTCCTCGATCACACCGACGAACTGCGGGGCGACGGAACATTCGCGGAGGGCGCCGAACGGGTCGTCGAGGAGTACGTTTCGCAGAAGAAACGACTGCCCGGATTCGGTCACCCCACACACAAGACGAGTGACTTCCGCGCCGACATTCTGTTCGACCTCGCGGTAGAACTTGGTCTCGACGGCAGTTCAATCAAACAGCTCCAAGCGATCAACCAGGCCTTCATCGCCCGGACGGGCAAGACGAACATCCCCATCAACATCGACGGTGCGCTCGCGGCGATCGGCCGTGACTTGGGATGGTCCGCGAACCAGACTGTGGCGTTCGCGGTTCTCTCTGTCCTGCCAGGCCTGATGGCCCACGTGATTGAGGAAATCGAGACCGGGCGGCCGCTGCGCTACATCCAGGACGGCGACTACGTCGGCGAGCCCTTGGCGAAGCAAATTTGAGCCAACCGCGTCATCGGTAAGCCGGAACATCCACCTCCCTGTTATTTAGACAAAAAACACTCACAAGCCCTGCCGGGCAGAATTAAGGAGCAATTGATATGGGACTCAACGACAACACCGTGCACTGGGATCGTGTCCAGAAGGGCGTCGAACGCGCCGACGGCCGGTTGATCTGGCGACCTTACGGCTTCCCGGAGATCATCGACCCGTCACACTCATACTTCCACGAGGGGGAGATCCAGCCGAAGTGGGACGTTTCCGACAAGATCGTCGTGCAGTCCGCGATCACCGGCGCCTTCTACACGCGTACCGCTAACCCGAACCAGCCCATCACCACCGAGGAAATCCTCAAGGATGCCCAGGAGTGCGCCCGCGCCGGCGCCAGTGCGATCCACCTGCACATGCGCGGCGACAACGGGTACAACGCCCTCGATCGTGAACGTTTCAAGGCCGTCGTGAACCCCTTGCGGGAAGAATTCCCCGGCATCTCGGTCGACGGTTGCTACGTCACGGCCCTAGAGGGTGAGTGGGACGAGATGAAAATCGCGATCAAGGAGAACATCCTTGACGGCGTGCCCGTTAACACCGCCGTACTTTACAACGGCGACGCGCTGTTCGCGAAGCCCGCCCCGCTCATGATCGAGAAAACCCGCCTCATCCTCGAGGCCGGCGCGGCACCGATCGTCGCGGTATACACCGACGCTGACGTGAACAACGCTGAGCGCTTCCTGTTCCGCTCGGGCCTGCTCGGCCCCGGCCAGGTATGGTGCGTGCTGCCCTCCATCCCGGGTGCGAGCCCGATGGAGAACCCGCATCAGATGTTCACCGGCCTCCTCCGCATGGTCGAGTTGGTCCGCGACGTGGACCCTGAGGCGAAGATCTTCGTCTGCGCTGCCGGCCGCGCGTCCGTCTTCCTTGCGACGGCTGCCGCCCTTCTTGGCCTGCACATTCGCGTTGGCATGGAGGACACGGTCTGGAAGTACCCGCACAAGGACGAGAAGCTGACCAGCAACCTCGAGGCCTTCCTGCAGATCAAACAGATCGTCGAGGCACTTGGGCGCGAGGTGGCCACCCCGACCGAGTACCGCGAGATTATGGGCGTGAAGCCGCTCGAACAAGCGACTAACTGAAAGCGGAGAGAACCTCGATGCGAGGCGGACGTCCGGTCGACGACGAGGTGCTTCGGCTCCCCGTCGTCGACCGGGGGGTAGTCGGGACTTCGGATATTGACTTCAACGATCATATGAACGTCAATGTGTATCTGCGCATCCTCACGACGACGACGATTCGTGGACTCGACTACTGCGGACTGGGTTATGACTACGCGCCGAAGTACCGTTGCGGGCTGTTCTCAGTCGATCACCATGCACGCTATCTCTCCGAACTGCGGTTCGGCACTGAGTACACGACGCACGTACGTCTTGTGGAAGCATCCGACCGCGGCGTCCGGACGGTTGCTTTGCTTCGAAACGTGAAAGAGCAACGGATCGCTTGCTCTTTGGAGAGTCTGCTTCTGAATGTGGACCACGTCACCAGAAAGGTGACGCCGTTCGCACCAGCGATCGTCGAAAGGCTGGCTGGGGCAGCGAGAGAGGCGAGCGGCTGGCAGTGGTCGGCAACAAGCTGCGATTCGATAGCTATGCCGGGGAAACTTCTGCCGGTCTGACAGCGCCCTAAGATGCAATCCGTTCCCGAGAAGCACAAATCGTGAGTTTGAGAGGTAAACCATGAAGATCTTCGTCCTGGTGAAAGAGGTGCCCGATACCTATGGGGACCGTAAGCTCGACGCTGAGACGGGACTCGCCGGTCGCGGTGCGGGGGATGTCGTGCTCGACGAGATTACAGAACGGGCGCTCGAGGTCGGGCTCAGCTACGCCGACTCGAACCCCGACACCGAGGTCGTGGTGCTGTCAATGGCCCCAGAGTCGGCGACAGCGTCGATCCGCCGGGCGCTTGCGATCGGAGCGGGTTCCGGTGTGCATATCGTGGACGAGGCGCTGCGAGGCGCTGACCTTGGCCTCACCGCCGCAGTTCTAGCGGCGGCGATCCGGCGCGGCGCGCCGGACTTGGTCATTACGGGCAACCTCTCAACGGACGGGTCCGGTGGCGTCATCCCAGCGATGCTCGCCGAGCACCTCGGCTACGCGCAGGCGACATCCTTGAGCGCCGTGCAGATTGCAGCTGATGCCGTCACCGCGACTCGTGAGACCGATTTCGGACCGCAGCAGGTAGCCGCCGCACTGCCAGCTGTGATCTCAATCACTGAGTCGCTTCCGAGCGCACGCTTCCCCAATTTTAAGGGCCTCATGGCGGCCAAGAAGAAGCCGCTTGAGGTGCTTTCCCTCGCCGATCTCGGCCTGACCGCCGATCCGGCCGCTACACCGCAAACAATCCTCACTGCGGTCTCCGAAAAGCCGCCACGCGCGGCTGGCGTAAAGATCAAAGACGAAGGCGATGCGGCGGCGCAGCTCATCGAGTACCTTGTGAAGAACAGGCTGGTTTGACCATGGCGTACGCCGAAAACCCGATCCTCGTCCTCGTCGACGTAACTCCGTTTGGTGCTGCGGCACCCTCTACGCCAGGTCTGCTTGGCGCCGCCGCCCAACTCGGGACTCCCGTAGCACTGGTCGCCGCACCCGCGGACAGCGCCCAGGCCGCGGTGGATGCCGCCATCGCGGCAGGGGCAAAGCTCGTGTTCACCGTGGACATCGACGGCGGGCCCGTTACGGTACCGGTCGTGGACGCCCTGGAGGTCGCTTACCGCACGGTCCAGCCGGATGCAGTGCTGATCTCGAACTCGATCGCCGGGCGTGACGCCGCCGGGCGCCTGGCCGTGCGAGAGCACTTGGCGCTGTCGGTCGACGCGATTGGCGTCTCACGCGACGACGAGGGCGTCTTGGCGCATCACTCGGTATACGGCGGCGCATTCCTCACGGTCTCAGCGCCGACCTTCGGTGCCCCTATCATTACGGTCCGCCAGGGTGCGATCGAAGCTCGCGCAGAGGCCGCCGCTGGTGCCCGTGTCGAAACGCTCACAGTCGAAGCGTCCGGAGTCCCCGTCGCGGCAGGGGCCGCCATCGATGCCCTTGAGGCCTCCTCATCCCGCCCCGAGCTGCGCGGCGCCAAGATCGTCGTGTCCGGCGGCCGTGGGCTCGGCTCCAAGGAGAACTTCTCGCTCGTCGAAGAACTCGCGGACGAGCTCGGTGCCGCAGTGGGAGCTTCCCGCGCCGCTGTTGATGCGGGGTACATCCCTTTCGCGCATCAGGTGGGGCAGACCGGCGTCTCGGTCTCGCCGCAGTTGTACATAGCGCTCGGCATTTCGGGCGCGATACAGCACCGTGCCGGCATGCAGACGGCCAAGACGGTCGTCGCGATCGACAAGGATCCCGGCTCGCCCATCTTCGATGTGGCTGACTTTGGGATCGTCGGCGACCTGTTCACGGTCGTGCCGCAGGTGATTGAGGCGCTGCGCGAGCGGAAGAAGTAGCGGTGGCCACCGTGCGTAGAGGCTTGCCCCGCACTCGCGGCGGTGAAGCGTGGCCACCCGTCGGGACGGTTACCGTTGCTGAGAACATTCTCTCCCGGGAAGCCGGACAAGAATCTCCGCTATCAGACAACCGGGGTGAAACAGTCCCAACTCTTGAAGCCGATTCGGCTCCGATGCCTGCTGTTACTTCGGTCGGCCGCACCGGGATGGAGATATCCGCCCTGCGGCGGGGTCTGCCCCGGGCCGTGGGCGGGGAGCCATGGCCCGCGGCCGGATCCGTCGCGGCAGCAACTTCCGGGGCCAACTCTTATCGCAAAGCGAGTCACCCGCTCGAGCATGATTTTGCCGACGATGCCGATCGGGTTGTCGAAAACCCGTATCGAGCAGAGGCCTTGCCCGTGGACGCAGTTCCAGCTCCCTCGCCGGCAGGGTCGGTGCATCATACGCCGGACCCGCCCGGTTCCCCTCTGCGCCGCGGCCTTCCCCGCGACACCGGGGGAGAGGCGTGGCCTCCTGCGGGCACCGCAGCGGTCAAGACGGTCAACTCCGTTTCCGGGACATCGGTGGCCTCACCTGCCGGAGCCGAGGCCGAAACGGGCCCGGCGACTGTTTCCGCTTCCGCCGAGGATCCCGATGTCGCTACACCACAGCCCGTCGTGCGAGCCGTCCCGGCGGAAACCCAAGGGAGTGCCACGGCTCAGCCCGATGCGAAGCGCCGTCTGAGTCGGGCAAAAGTTCTCGGCGCAGTCGGATTCGGAGTGGTTGCCGTTTCACTGGTGTTTCTCGCCAGAGCAGTGCTGAGCCTGCCGAGCATGCAGGAATTTCTGACGCGGTTCCCAGGAGAGTACGACACTCCTGCAGCACCCGGGATCGCGCCCTGGGTCGGGTGGCAGCACTTCTTTAACATGTTCCTGATGGTCCTTATCATCCGATCCGGCCTTGGCGTGCGCCATGAGAAACGTCCCGAGGCGTACTGGACATCCCGAAGCGGGAAGTCCAAGATCAGCCTGACGCTGTGGCTGCACCAGAGCCTAGACATACTCTGGCTCGCGAACGGGGTGCTCTTCGTAGTGCTTCTGTTCCTCACCGGGCACTGGGCACGGCTCATCCCGACCAGCTGGGAGGTCTTGCCGAACGCGCTCTCGGCTGCACTGCAGTACTTATCGTTCGAGTGGCCGGTGGAGAACGGATGGAACAACTACAACAGCCTGCAACAGCTCGCCTACTTCACAACCGTTTTCCTCGCGGCACCGCTCGCTGCAATTTCGGGCTTCCGAATGTCGGGCCTGTGGCCCAAGCGCGCGGAGCGGTTATCGAAGGCATATCGCATTGAGTGGGCGCGGGCCGTTCACTACCCGGTAATGCTGTACTTCATCGCCTTCATCGTCGTACACGTTGCTCTGGTGCTGCTCACCGGGGTCCTGCGCAACCTAAATCACATGTACGCCTCGCAGGATACGGACACCTGGCTCGGGTTCGGGGTCTTCCTTGGATCAATGGTGACAATCGGCGCCGGATGGATTCTTGCCCGCACCTCGCTGCTCAGCCCGATCGCAGGCTTCTTCGGAAAGGTGTCTTCGCGATGACTGCCTGGGCTGATCCGGTTGCGAGGTGGATCACGATGGCCCCCCAAGGATGAGGCCGAATCGCAAGGGGATTCGCGCTACAAACCATGTCCCTGCTGGTGATTCCCGGGCGCCGCTGTTCGGCTCAGTTACTCGCCGTGAGCCGGATGATGTTGTCCATGACAGCCCTGCATCTCCAGGGGCGTGAAATCATCGCTACTGTCACTATGGCTGACGAGCGGGACCACACTTCACACCGCTGAGGTACGAGGAGAGCGGGGATGATGTCAGGTCAAGAAGCCTCTGTGAGGGCGTCCGCCAAACGCCCAGTCGAATAGGGCCTGTCGCTTGCGAGCGGTCCTTGCTTGTCTTTCTCGATGGCGTGGGCGCGTAGATAATTCAAGTGTGCTTGCATCGCCTCGGCAGCCGCAGCAGGGTCCTGATCCTGGATAGCGCGATAAAGCTTGATGTGATGTGCAACCGATTCCCTTCCCAGGGCCTCATCGGTGCTAACGAAAGCGAGTGGGCGTGCCGTACGGTGCAAGGCAGCTACAAAGGCGGCAAGCACACGGTTGCCCGAGGCATCCGCGATCACACAATGAAATTGAGCATTCAGATTGGGAATCTCGGGATCATCATGTGTGGTCGCTCGCTCCCGGTCGATGATGTCGTGAAGTTTTGCAATATGGTCATCTTTCCTATGCTGCGCGGCAAGCCGTGCGCTAGGCACCTCCAGCATGTCCCGGAAATTTGAAACTTCGGCTGGGGTGACCGACCCAATATCCAGAACACTGAGCAGTCGATCCGAAACCACACGCGAGAATGAATTGTGGTCGACGCTTTGTACGAAGAGTCCGCTAGTCGTTCCCGGTCCCTTGGCCAGCAAGCCTGCCTCAACCAACGATCTCAGGGCCTCCCGAATCGTTGCCCGACTGACGTTGAAAGACTGTGCCAGGGCATGTTCGGCCGGCAACCTGTCTCCGTCTTTGAGCGAGCCATCGAGAATGGCTTGTTTGATTTGGCTCTCCACTTGCTGTCGAGGCCGTTGTACAGGCATCGCCGGGAATGGCATCGACGTCGCTGACAGATTCGGCATCATTTCCTCCTATACATACAAGAACTCTACGAGCCATTGTATGACTAGTTGGAGCTGAGTCATGGACGACTCGACACCTTGAAGTCTGACAGGGGGTGGCTAGCTGTACGCGTCTGGGAGCAGCTCGAGGGATCCTGCCTGCGCGTGTGCCGCCCCACTCTTCTGCGCTTCCTCACTGACGTCCCAGACTTCTCGTCTTCCGGTCTCTTGCTTCAGATCTCATCAGATCAAAAGCAACGCGCAAAGGCCGACCAGGGGCTCCCCTGAATGTCCGACGAGTGGTCCAGTTCACTCAGTTCACTCGGACTCGTCCTTCCGGCCAAGCCCGTGCCGCTGGCATCGGGTCTCCGGAGAGCAACGCTGGTGGCCGCAGCCGTGCATAAGTCAGCCACGGACGCCGCGTTTGTTGATTTGCGAATTCAGCAAAAGGGCAAAGCTCAGCAGCAGACACACGAGAGCCCCGACTTCGAACGTCATATCGATACCCTCCGCTGTTGGTTGATGTTCGGTTGTGGAGTGCACTGCAATGATCGCCGCAGATATTGCCGTCCCAAATGAACTGCCGACAGTACGGAGTACTTGATTGAAGCTGACGGAGCTGCCGAGTTCTTCAACGGCAACGCTCCGAGCAACCAGGGCTGGCATGGCCGCATAACTTGCTCCTACCCCTAAGCCAAATACCAGCATGCCGAGCAGAATCTCCCACAGCTGGTCGTGTGTCAGCCACAGCAAGGTACCGGCCACAGCCATGAGTACCGCCCCCATGGGTAGCAGTGACGCAAGGCCTGTTCTGCGAGCAATACGATGAACAATGCGGTTGGCGACGAAACTTCCCACTGAAAGGGGAAGCATGACAAAGCCTGCCCAGAGGACCGGCAATGCCAGTCCGTAACCCGTCGCTTCAGGGGCTTGGGCGACCAAGCTCCCCACTGACAGCCCAATGTAGAGAGCGGCACCCAAGCCGATGGCCGCGCCATTTGCCAGAAGAACCTCACCACTGCGCAGGGCGCGGATATTGATAAGCGGGTGCTTTACTTTGAGTTCGAGTCGAACCCACACGACAAGCAGGACGATCGATAGAAACAAAGAGGCAAGCGTTGCGGGCGATAGCCAGCCCCACTTGGGTCCTTCGCTGATACCTAACAACAGGAGTCCAAGGCCAGCACCGAGGCTGCACGCCCCTGCAAAGTCGAAGGAGAAGACGGGAGCCTTATCATCGGGACCTCCGGGGATCATCAGCCGCACGACGACGACCGCACTGAGAACAAACAGGGCGGCAAACCAGAATGCGAACTGATAGGCCCACAGACCGGCAATGATCCCCGTCAGGGGATACCCGACCCCGATGCCCGAGGCAACGGTGACCGAAAGTGTCGAAATGGCTGACTGAACACGGCTCACTTCTACGTAGCGGCGCGCTAGAGCGATCGTCACGGGAACGATCCCATAAGTCAGTCCCTGCAGGGCACGACCAATGAGAAACACCGGGAAATTCGTTGCTGTAGCAGCAATCACGGAGCCGGCAAAGATGACAGCCAGGGAAATCAGAAGCAGATTCTTCTTATGCGGGCCATCGCTGAGCCGACCCATTACCGGCGTCGCAATGGCGCCTACCAGCAGGTTTACCGTCAGCATCCATTGTGCAGTGCTGACATCAACGCCCATATGATCAGAGATTGACGGCACGAGGAGCATGCCTAGGGAACTGACGATTGCCGTGGAGAGCGCCGCATAAATTAGCGCTGGAACCAGGCGGGATCGACTTCCCGACACGGCTCTCCTCGCTCCTGACTGTGATGTGAGTCGCCGCCCCTTTGTCGACCGGCCTAACTCAGCCACATTTCCTCCATCACTAGTCCTCTTCCTAGAATTGTGATTCTGGTTTCTACAACCGGCCGCTGGCCGGTTCACTGAGCGTCAGTGCGGCAACACTCAAGTAGATGCCAGCGGCGCCGGCAGACTGCCGGGCAGGTTTCTGCCCAGCTCCGCCCTGCAGGACGTGCCCGACGAATACCCTCTGAACTTTCGCTGGGTCCACGCCGACACGGCTTAGGGCAATGACGGTGGCATGGGCACGGAGGGTTGTTGCGAGAATGGAAGCAAAGCGCCCGTTTAACCCGGGGGAAAGGGTTGGGGCGTAGCCCGTGATTAGCTCCCTCATGCTCTCACCCCTACGCCACGCCCTGGGTTCGCCGGACAGGAGAACTTAGCAGGCCCCTCTTCAATGTTGGGGTCGACTGTGGACGGCGGAAGAGTGGGACATCCAAGAGTCCGCGAGGTGGTATTTCCACGCGACTCTACTTCCGCGGGTACGGACCCAGCCCCTCCGGAACGCGGATAGAGAGTAGTCCAGACTTCATACCCATAGGCCGCATCTATGAATTGCCGCTGAAACGCGCCCTCTGGAGCAATCCATAATCCAGAGGCGTTTGGCATTGTGGCATCAACCAACCCCCGGCGATACAACTTTCCATCAAGCCGCACTTCAACCATCTCGCCAAGAAGAGACTGCCATTGGTCTGTGCGGTGCAGGTTGGCACGAATGACGTCTTTAAATTGCACAGGTTTCCCTTTTTTCTTTTCAACTTCATTAACTTGATGGATATCCGATCGCATTCACGCGCTGTTTCGCCAAAGACCGCTAATACATGTGCTCGGGGCCGGGAAACCGGCTGGCACGGACGTCGTCGCCATAAGCCTTCGCCGCGCTAGCCAACGACTTGCGGAGGTCGGCATACTGCTTGACGAACTTGGCCATTTTTCCGCCGCGAAGCCCGGCCATGTCCTGCCATACCAGCACCTGGCCCGTGGTGCTGTTGCCGGCACCGATGCCGACGGTCGGAACGGAAATTGCAGCGTCGACCGCAGCGGCGGTAGCGGCCGGTACCATCTCCATCAGCACGCTGAAAGCGCCGGCATCGGCGAGGGCTACGGCGTCGTCGAGAATTCGTTGTGCATCAGCGCCGGTCCCCTGAACCCGGTAGCCGCCCAGGGAATGCTCGCTCTGTGGCGTGAAGCCAATGTGGGCCATGACCGGTACCCCGGCTTGGACCACGGCCCTGACGGTGTTCGCATAGAACTTCCCACCTTCAATCTTCACGGCATGCGCGAGGCCTTCCTTCAGGAAGCGGACACCAGTGGCGACTGCCTGCTCGGCCGATACCTCGTAACTCCCAAAGGG
>Ga0308169_10003547_pt1 | contig 15168 bp, 11 predicted proteins | sample PhyBR1_2_FD_202139 | JGI IMG/M metagenome (GOLD analysis project Ga0308169, IMG submission 202139) | Phyllosphere microbial communities from UC Gill Tract Community Farm, Albany, California, United States - DLSLSB.R1 | ecosystem: Host-associated > Plants > Phyllosphere > Unclassified | place... | reverse complement strand
CGTTGACGAATTTCGAGCGCGTGTAGCCCACCTGCGACTCGACCGACAGCGGGCCCTCGAGGTACTTCAGGCCCAGGTTCAGGTAGTGCGTGGCGGTGCGTTCGTTCTGGCCCCAGGTGCTGGTGGCGGTGTACGGCTCCCAGTCGTTGGCGCCGCCGAATTGCGCGGCCGGCGCAGTCGCCGACAGGATCGGGCAGATGACGCCCAGCGACGTGGTGCAGCCGTTGGCCTGCTGGCCCAGCGTCACGCCGCTCAGGCGCGGGGCTGAACCGACATTCGAGAACGCATAGTTGACGGCGTTGCGTCCCTGGTAACCCATGCCCAGGTATTGCGCGGTGGCCGTCGTGCGCGGGTTGATCTTCCACTGGAAGGCCCCGTGCACGCTCTGGCGTTCGCGCGCGCCCTGGTTGTAGGTGCCGCCGATATGCGGCAACTGGCCCAGCACCTCGCCAGGGGCAAGTGGTGCGAACGGCGCCGATTCGCCCAGGCGCGTGGCGCTGCCGCCGGGGCGCACCGAGAATACGTTCGACGGGCGGTCGTTGTACTGCACCGGATAAGCCCAGTTGTCGCGGTTGACGGCGACGTCGAACAGCGCGCCCATCTCGCCAAAATCGGTGTCCCAGCGGTTGCTGACCAAAAAGCCGCCGCCCGGGCTGTGCTTGTCGGCCGTATTGCCGCTGCCGTTGATCTGGTTGACGCGGTCTTCGACGTAGCCGGTGGCCACGAAGCCCTTGGCGTCGAACGGCGCGCGCAGGCGGATATTCACGGCGCCAGCGATGCCGCCCTCGAACTGATTCGCTGTGGCCGATTTGTAGACTTCCATGCCGCCGATCGACTGCACCGGCAAATCCTGGTATGCCAGACGACGCCCGGCGGCGGTAAAGATCTCGTTGCCGTCCAGGGTCGTGGCGACGTCGGGCAAGCCGCGGATGGTGACGTTGCTGGTCTCGCCGCGGTCACGCCCGACCTGCACGCCCGCCACGCGCTGCAGCGCATCGCCCGCATGGCGATCGGGGAATTTGCCGATGTCGTCGGCATTGATCGCGTCGACCACCTGCGCTGCATCGCGTTTGATGTCTTCGGCCGTGCGCAGGCTCTGGCGCAGGCCCGTCACCTTGATGACGGTGGGCGCAGCCGGGGTTGCGTCAGCAGGCGCGGCCGGCACGTCGGTGGTGGCCTGTGCGAACGCTGGTGCGCTGTACGAGGACAACAGCATGATGGCGGCACATACCGGCGTGAGGTTAAAACGGCTCATTCGTTCTCCTGGAGTCTGCATGGATCGGGCGTGCCGCGACCGGCGGCGCCTGAAATGTGTCTTCATAACGCAGCATGATGCAAACCAGTTGACATAAATACACCAGAAAAACTTCCCCGTGGAATAGCCTCGCTGGCGAGATGTGAGAATGTGCGAATAATCAGCGCAGGGCGCTGACTATACTTGGCGGATATGCGCTCACGTCCGCCATCGTTGTCATCCCGCTCGAACCGCGTCCTGGGTATCGGCGGCGCCATGCTGCTGCACGCCGCCTTGCTGACCGCATGGCAGGCAAGCCGCCAGCAAGCGCCCGACGCCGAGCCACAAGCGGTTTTTACACAGTGGGTGCGGGTGCCTGACAGCAGGCCGCGGCCTGCCACACGCGATGTGGACGTGCCCGCAGAGCGCACGCGTGCAGCGGTACCTGCGCCAGCCCCCCGGATTGGGCATGCAGTAGCGTCGGGCATCGAACCGCCCGCCGCCGCGGCGGACGTTGCGCTAGCAGGCGATGGTCCTGCGGTGCCTTCGGTCGAAGGCGGCGCCCGACTGAGCGTCGAGCAAGCCTTGCGCGAAGCCGGCGCCATCGACCGCACGCTGCGCAAGAGCAGCAAGGCGTATATCGTCGCGCCACCGGACAGCCCGCAGATCCGCATGGCCAGGGGCTTTGCAGAAGCGGCGGCCATCGCGCCGGGCCGCTGGTGGGAAGCGCCCAAGATCGTCGAACTCGTCAATGACGGCGGCGACGGCGCGCGACGCACGCGCGTCGTGACGGCTGGCGGCATCTATTGCATCACCGAGCGCTCTCCGGCAACGAGCATCGACATGATCGAAAAATTCGGCAAGCAGAGAATCACGAACTGCGGACATGAACACGAGCAGCCTGTCAATCCCCAGGAATGGCGTACCGCGCGCGATTGACGATGACCGTAGCGCGGATCAAGCCGACGTCTTGGCATCCTCGAGCGACTTGCCGGCGGCAAGCCATGCCTTGACCCAGGCCGGTTGACGGCCACGACCGCTCCACTGCTGGGCAGGATCGTCGGGGTTCGTGTAGCCGGTGGTGGCGGCGCCTGGTTTTGCTGCTGCTGGCGCTTTGATTGCCAGCACCTGTTTCTCGGTCAGGCCAGCATTGCGGGCGATGTGGAGGATCTGTTCGCGCGCCTTGCTGATGCTGAGGTAATGATGGGTTTTGAGTGCATCGTTGACCTCGGCTTCAAGTGCGCGAAGTTTGGCCAGCGAGTATTTGGAGAGGTCTTGCATGGTTGCCTGGTGCTTTGAGGTGAGTGAAAACAGCACCCTAACACGCCGGGCAGCCTGTTGGCGACCCGATCGGATGGTGTTTCTTTGTTACTACTGGAGACGAACCGCCACATCGAACAGCCACGTCCGGCGAATCTCGACCACATCGTACTGACGCGCCAGCGCCGGCGGGAACGGTCCATACGGCGCGTGACTGGCAATGATCTGGCGGATCGCCTCGTCGATCGCAGGCACGCCACTCGAGGTCACGAACGTCACCCGCTCCACTGAACCGTCGCTGCGCACGGCCACGGTCACGAGCGGCTGCCGGTGCGGCTGCCTGACGACATCGCGCACCGCCTCCAGGCTCATGTTCAGCTCGATCTTGCGGCCCATGGCTTCGGCGTACGCCACGAGGTCGGCGTTGGCATCGGCGCGGCCCATCAGCCAGCCGCGCCGCTGTCCGCCGACGGTATCACGCTGCGCGGCTTCCTGGTTCAATTGTCGGCCGATCGCGCGCAGGCGTTCTTCACGCTGCGCTTCCTGCGCCGTTTGCACGGGCGCCGCTGGCGTTTGCGGCAACTGGGCCAGGCGAGCGGCTTCCTGCCTGAGCGCGTCCTGGCGGGCTGCTTCCTGGCGGGATGCTTCCTGGCGTGCTGCTTCCTGCCTGAGCGCGTCCTGGCGGGCTGATTCCTGTTGCGCCAGTCTCGCTTGCTCCTGCCGTGCCGCTTCGGCGCGCGCGGCCTCAAGCCGTGCCTGCTCCTGGCGCGCTGCGTCACGTTTGGCCTGTTCCTGCCGGGCGGTTTCCGCGCGGGCAAGCTCACGCTGGGCCGCCGCATTGCGGTTCGCTTCTTCCAGGCGCTGTGCATCGGCACGTTCGGCGTCGCGTTGCGCTGCTTCGGCACTGGCCAGCGCTTCGCGGGCGGCTTGCTCGTTTACTTTCGCCTGTGCCTGTGCCTGTGCCTGTGCCTGTGCCGTCAGCTCGGCTAGCCGCTGCTGTTCCGCCGCGGCTGCCGCAGCGGCACGCGCAGTCTCGCGCTGGACAACCTGCTGGCGCACACGCTCTTGTGCGATTGCCGTATCCCGTTTGTCGTCATCGAGCGCGATGATGCGTGCACCGGCTGCGTCGTCGTTCTGCGGCGTCGGCGCTGGCTGGGCCTTGGCAACCGGTGCTGGCTGCACTGCGGGCGCAGACGCGCTTGGTGGAGTCGCAACGGGTGGCGTTGGCTGGCGCATGACGACCGGCGCTGGTGCTGGTGCTGGTACTGCCATGTCGGGTACGGGTGGCGCTGTTGTTGGTACCGGCGCTGGTGCTGGCGCCGGCGCCAGCCTGACATTCAGTTCCGTCGCTGCCAACCGCCGCTCTTCCCACGGCATGCGCAATCCTGGAAGCCCGAACACGTCGCCCTCGAGCGGAATGCTCAGCAGCAGAGCGTGGATCGCCAGGGATAGCAGCAGTGCCAGGCGCATTCGCCAGGAAAAGGTACGCGTGTCGGAAGGGGTTCTCACATTGTCAGGTCGGTCGGGGTCGGCATGATGGTGGCAAGTTGCCAATGGTGCAAGATCAGCGGCGATGCTATCACACCGCTGGCGCCGTCGCCATGCGTGCTGAACGCGGGCGACCTGTGGCACTATCGTCGGTAACGCCACCGTCGTGCAGGGCAGTCGCCCGGCATCGACCACCAACAGCAAAGGGCCACCGTCCATGCCACAGATTTCCCACCTCGTCGGCACCAGGACTTACCTGTTCGCCGATCTGCGCGACCTGCTGGCCAAGGCCACGCCCGCGCGCTCGGGCGACCATCTGGCCGGTTTCGCCGCCGGCAGCGCCGAGGAGCGCGTTGCCGCGCAAATGGCGCTGGCCGACCTGCCCTTGAGCACCTTTCTGAATGATGCCGTCGTTCCGTACGAAACCGATGAAGTCACGCGCCTGATCATTGACAGCCATGACGCCGCAGCATTCGCGCCGATCCGCCACCTGACCGTGGGCAGTTTCCGGGAGTGGCTGCTGGGCGACGCGGTCGACGGCGCCATGCTGGCGCGCGTCGCCACTGGCATCACGCCCGAGATGGCGGCGGCGGTATCGAAGATCATGCGCATCCAGGACCTGGTGCTGGTAGCGCGCAAGTGCCGCGTCGTCACGCGCTTTCGCAACACGATCGGCCTGGCCGGCACGCTGTCGACGCGCCTGCAGCCGAACCATCCGCTCGACGACCTGTCCGGCATCGCGGCCAGCCTGTTCGATGGTCTGATGTACGGCAGCGGCGACGCGGTCATCGGCATCAATCCGGCCACCGACAATGTCGCGCAGGTCGTCAAGCTTGTCACGATGCTGGACGAGATCATCGGCCGCTACGAGATTCCTACCCAATCATGCGTGCTGACGCACGTGACCAATACCATCAAGGCAATCGGGCGCGGCGCGCCGGTCGATCTGGTGTTCCAGTCGATCGCCGGCACGCAAGCGGCCAACGCCAGCTTCGGCATCGATCTGGCGCTGCTGGGCGAAGCCCGCGCCGCTGCCCTGTCGCTGGGCCGCGGGACGGTGGGCAACAACGTCATGTATTTCGAGACCGGCCAGGGCAGCGCGCTGTCGGCCAATGCCAACCAAGGCGTCGACCAGCAAACCTGCGAGGCGCGCGCCTATGCCGTGGCGCGCGCATTTGATCCGCTGCTGGTCAATACTGTAGTGGGATTCATGGGGCCCGAATACCTGTACGACGGCAAGCAGATCATCCGCGCCGGCCTGGAAGACCACTTCTGCGCCAAGCTGCTCGGCCTGCCGATGGGGTGCGACGTCTGCTATACCAACCATGCCGAAGCCGACCAGGACGACATGGACGTGCTGCTGACGATGCTGGGCGCGGCTGGCTGCACGTTCGTGATGGGCATTCCGGGCGGGGACGACATCATGCTCAATTATCAGACGACGTCGTTCCATGACGCCCTGTATGCGCGCCGCGTGCTCGGCCTGCAGCCGGCGCCCGAGTTCGACGCGTGGTTGCGCGCGCTGGGTATTTTCAAGAGCGCCGGTCAGGCCGAATTGGGGCGGACCGTCCCGCAGGCATTCCAGCACGCGCTGCTGCAGTCATCCTGAGGTTGCCTTTATGTCCAATTCGACCGACGACTCCATTGCCGGCGCCGCACCGTGGCAGGCCTTGCGCAAATTCACGGATGCCCGCATCGCGCTGGGCGCCGCCGGCATCAGCCAGCCGACAGGCGCACAACTCGATTTCCAGCTCGCGCATGCGCGGGCGCGCGACGCCGTGCATCTCCCTCTCGACACCGACGTCCTTAGTCCAGCTCTGCAGGCAGCGTGGCCGGACGCCGGCCCGCCCCTCCTGCTGCACAGCGCGGCTTCAAACCGCAACATCTATCTGCAGCGCCCGGATCTGGGTCGGCGGCTCGATGCGGCATCATGCGCGACCCTGGGCAGTGTCGACGTAGTGAACCGTCCCTGCGATCTGGCCATCGTCGTTGCCGATGGCCTGTCGTCGCACGCGATCGCGCAGAATGCCGCGCCCTTCCTGACAGCGCTGCATCTGCAGCTGGCCGCCGAAGGGTGGACGCTAGGTCCCCTGGTGATCGTCCAGCAAGGTCGCGTGGCCGTGGGCGACGAGGTCGGGGAAGGACTGTGGGCGAAGATGGTCGTTGTGCTGATCGGGGAACGGCCGGGCCTGAGCGCACCGGACAGCATGGGAATCTACCTGACGTGGGCGCCGCGCATCGGATTGACGGACGAGCGTCGTAACTGCATCTCGAACGTCAGACCGGCGGGGTTGGGTTATGCCCAGGCCGCCGCCAGGCTGCATTATCTGCTCGAACAGGCGCGACTACGGCAGTTGAGCGGCGTGGCACTCAAGGACGAGACGACGCAGGATGGCGCGCTGCCGGGCGGCGGCGGGCCGGCATTCCTGCTGTGACTTTCCGACATGGATGCGACGTTCCGGACACGACTGGGACTGCTGATCCTGAATAGCGGAGACGACCGGTTCCTGCTGAGTTAAACTAGCCGGGATGAATTTCCGCTTGCGGCCAACAGGGCACGTTGTGTTACTCAATGAAATTCAATATTCGCTTACTTAGGAGAGTTTAATTGTCCGTCGAACAAAACCCAAATCCGGCCGGTACTGCGCCTGTGCAGCGGGAGCGGGTCTCGGGAGAGATAGCTTCTGCCACCCGCCGTTTTTGGACCTTCGTGGCCGATCAAATCGCGATATGGATAGGGTTGCTTGCTGTGCAGATCGCCTACGGCATGGCCTACGGAATATCTGCTCTTGAAGCGCTGGATGGCATCAAGTGGTGGGGCATTTGTATCGCTTTTTACGTTATTTACTACGTGTCTTTTGAGGTCATTTCTGGCAGGACACTTGGGAAATTTCTAACCGGCACGCGCGTTGTCACCGACAAAGGACTAGCACTTTCCATACCCACGGCATTCGCACGCACGTTGTGTCGCTTCATTCCTTTTGAGCCGATGTCCTTTTCACTAGGTGAAAGCTGGTGGCACGACTCGTTCAGCCGGACGCAGGTAGTGCGTTCGCGCAGCGCAACCTGATATTTCGCTCAAGCCGATGCCGCCTGGCAGCGCAGCTTTGCTGCAATTTGAATGGCCGCTTTTCAGAATCCTTGACTTTCGCTGCGGGTCGACAGTTGCCTGTCGAAACAGTCTGTGACTTTTTCAGCACGACAACCTGCTAAGGTGACCCAAACGGCCGAGTTCGGCAAAAAAGCCACAATCCCTTCATTGCCCAGAACTCTACGATGAACGTAAATTTTATTGCCGACATGAACTGGGAATCGAAGCTCGACCATGTGATGCGGGTTGTAGACTTCAACGAGCTAATCGATGCCAATTACGGGCCCGGCTTATCCCGACTCGTGCTTGTGGCCATTTGCCGCGACCCAGTCCATGAATATAAACAACGCGTGAGATTTTTGACCGCAACAAGAACACTTTACATCGACGTAATGCTGGAACTCTCTTTGTTCATAAAAGCGAAGCACAATGAACGCCGAAATACACTCTATGAACAAACTATGAATCAGGTTCGAACAGTGCTGGAAAAGCGGCGGATAAAGGACTTTGAGTCCCGACACTTCCTCCGGGACCTCGATAATCTTTTAACAGAGCAGCTTACTGGGGAACGTTCCTCCCGATTCGATTCGCTTTGCCTGGAACGCGCCACTGGCTTCTAGGCGAGGACGTTAGAAAGGATTCACATGGCAAAATTCTTGAATACGAGCGGGACCAATTATTTTCTTGAGGAGCTTATCAAGGACGCAAAAGATCGCGTGATTTTGATTAGCCCATTCCTGAAGCTCAACGACCGAATCAAGGAGCTATTAGTCGACAAGGACCGCCTCAAGATCGATGTGCGGATTGTGTACGGCAAAAGCGAGTTGCAGCCCGCGGAGATCGAGTGGCTGCGCAGCCTGGCTTATGTGCGAACGAGCTTCTGCAAAAACCTCCATGCCAAATGTTACTTGAGTGAAGAGCTGTGCATCATCACCAGCCTGAACCTGTATGAGTTCAGCCAGGTCAACAATAATGAAATGGGGATTCTCGTACGACGTTCGGAGGACACCCAGCTTTATAAGGATGCCTACGAAGAAGCGCAGCGCATCATCCGTATCAGCGATGAGGTGCGCATCTCGTTGGAAAGGGTACCGAACGCGCCGGAAGTTGCAGCCTCGGACGAAGATGGGGTGGAGGCTGGTAAGCTCACAACGTCCAAGCTTGGACAGAAACTTGGCCTGAAGACAGCGCAGGTGCTCGAGCGCGCGGCCATTGCCGGATACATCGAAGCAATGGACGACAACAAGTACAATCTTACGACGAAGGGTGAACAGGCCGGCATCGAGTACGTCGCAAAGTCCCGGTTTGGTCCTTACTTCCTCTGGCCGATCGACGTTCAACTAAGCTAGAAAAATCAGTGTGCACGAACATCCGAGATCGGCTAAAAGCGGATCTCTAACAAATTTAGTCGTGATGAACAGCGTGAAATTAACGCACTGCCAGATCTGTGAACGCGAACTCGACAACCCAGAAAATCCGCTGTCAACTGATTGCGGCGGAGGTTACTGGGGCTGTGTAGGCATGTTCGAAGCAGAAATGGGACATCCAGAGTCACTAGCCCAAGTGCGTAAAGAATTGGCACTTGGGCTACGGCCCGGATAATTAGGGTCGGATGCAGCCGGTCGCGATCCCAATCCCTCGCTCTGCCGCAAGTCACAATTGTCGCAGACTGCGACTAGAGCCACCCTGTCACCAGATCAGCGTGCTGCCGCCCTCGCCCGCGCTGCATGCAGCTTCTTGTAGCTATCGATCAGGCGATGATGGCGATCGAGCCCTTCCAGCGCCATGCTGGTCGGCGTCAACCCATGGAAGCGCAAGCTGCCATCGACCGAGCCGAGCACCGCGTCCATGCGCTCGTCGCCATACATGCGGCGGAAATTGACGACATAATCGTCCAGTTCCAGATCGTCATCGAGCGAGACTTCCAGCACCACATTCATCGCTTGATAGAACAAGCGCCGTTCGACGGTGTTGTCGTTGTACTGCAAGAACGCACCGACCAGCTCATGCGCATCCTCGAGCTGGCCAAGCGCCAGGTGAATCAGCAGCTTGAGTTCAAGCACGGTCAGCTGGCCCCACTCGGTATTCTCGTCGAACTCGATGCCGATCAGCGTGGCGATATCCGAGTACTCGTCGAGCTCACTGTTTTCCAGCCGATCGATCAGCGCTTCGAGGCTGTCGTCGTCCAGGCGATGCAGGTTCAGGATATCGCTGCGGAACAGCAGCGACTTGTTCGTGTTATCCCAGATCAGGTCTTCGATCGGATAGATTTCGGAGTAACCCGGCACCAGAATGCGGCACGCGGTCGCGCCAAGCTGGTCGTACACGGCCGTATAGACTTCCTTGCCCATATCGGCCAGGATCGCCAGCAGCGTCGCCGCTTCTTCGGCATTGGCGTGTTCGCCCTGGCTCGAAAAATCCCATTCCACGAAATCGAAATCGGCTTTGGCGCTGAAGAAGCGCCACGACACGATGCCGCTCGAATCGATGAAGTGTTCGACGAAGTTATTCGGCTCGGTGACGGCATTGCTGGCAAAGGTCGGCTGCGGCAGATCGTTCAGGCCTTCGAAGCTGCGGCCTTGCAGGAGTTCGGTCAGGCTGCGCTCCAGCGCCACCTCGAAACTCGGGTGCGCGCCAAACGAGGCGAACACGCCGCCCGTCTTGCGGTTCATCAGCGTCACGCACATGACGGGATAGGTGCCGCCCATCGATGCGTCTTTCACCAGCACCGGGAAGCCCTGCTCTTCCAGCGCCGCGATGCCGGCCACGATGCCCGGGTATTTGGCGAGCACTTCTTGCGGCACGTCCGGCAGCGACAATTCGCCTTCCAGGATTTCGCGCTTGACGGCGCGTTCGAAAATCTCGGACAGGCACTGCACCTGCGCTTCGGCCAGCGTATTACCGGCGCTCATGCCATTGCTGACGTACAGGTTCTCGATCAGATTGGTCGGGAAGTAGACGACCTCATTGTCCGACTGGCGCACGTACGGCAGCGCGCAGATGCCGCGCGCGGCATTGCCGGAATTGGTGTCGATCAGGTGCGAGCCACGCAGTTCGTCGTCCGGGTTATAGATCTCGAGGCTGTAGGCATCGAGAATCTCCGCTGGCAACGTGTCGTTCGGGCCCGGCTTGAACCAGCGCTCGTTCGGATAATGGACGAACGGTGCATTGGCAATGTCTTCGCCCCAGAACGCGCCGGCGTAGAAGTGATTGCAATTGAGGCGCTCGATGTATTCGCCCAGGGCCGACGCCAGTGCGCTTTCCTTGGTCGCGCCCTTGCCGTTGGTGAAGCACATCGGCGAATGTGCATCGCGGATATGCAGCGACCACACGTTCGGCACGATATTGCGCCACGACGCGATCTCGATCTTGATGCCCCAGTCAGCCAGCATGCCGGACATATTGGCGATGGTCTGCTCGAGCGGCAGGTCCTTGCCGGTGATGTAAGTGCGCGAGTCGGTCGATGGCTGGAGCGTCAACAGCGCCTGTGCATCGGCGTCGAGATTCTCGACTTCTTCGATGACGAATTCGGGGCCGGCCTGCACCACCTTCTTGACCGTGCAACGGTCGATCGAGCGCAGGATGCCCTGGCGGTCCTTGTCCGAAATATCGGCAGGCAGCTCGACCTGGATCTTGAAAATCTGCTGGTAGCGGTTTTCCGGGTCGACGATATTATTCTGCGACAGGCGGATGTTTTCGGTCGGGATGTTGCGCGTATCGCAGTACAGCTTGACGAAGTACGCCGCGCACAGGGCCGACGAAGCCAGGAAGTAATCGAAAGGGCCCGGCGCCGAACCGTCGCCCTTGTAGCGAATGGGTTGGTCGGCAATGACCGTGAAGTCATCGAACTTCGCCTCGAGGCGAAGTTTGTCCAGAAAGTTGACCTTAATTTCCATCGCAGATTTCCTCAGTAACGCTCAAAATCGTTCAAAAACATAAAGCCCTGTAAAAACAGGGCTTTATTATTATTCAGACACTCGCACGTGAACTGCCAATCGCCGGCGCCACGCACGCAGCGCGCCATTTTAGCATTATTGCGGCGCCAGATAGTCGATGGTCGGCGCCATTACCCTCTCTGATCACGTTGTAGGAAATGACGTGATCTGGCGGTAGTTTCGTCTGCAGGCAAAATGACCGTCATCGCTAACGCCGGGGTTGGAATTTCGCAGAATTATACGTTGGTTAGTTACATTTAGCAGCGGCAGGTTGCCCCTTTCTTCTTCATATGCAGACCATCTTTACTGGCCGTTGCCATGGTCAGGTATCAGATCTCAGCGCGATCAACAGCACCGCCCCGAAAGCGCTTGCGGTAATCGGACGGCGATGTGCGCAGGACCGCCTTGAAGTGCTGCCGGAGCGATAGCGCGGTGCCGAACCCTGACGCGTGCGCGACCTGCTCGATCGACGCCTCCCCCATCTCGAGAAGACGCTGGGCATGGATCAGCCTCTGGCTCTGCAACCACTGCTTGAAGGAGGTGCCGGTCGCAAGACGGAAATGGCGTGTGAAATTGCGCCGGCTCATCGCAGCACGTTCGGCCAGCATGTCGATGCTGTGCTCTTCGTGCAGGTGTGCCCCCACCCAGTCGAGCAACTGGGCGAAGCGACCGGCCGCTGCGTCGTCGGGCACCGGCCGCTCGATGAACTGTGCCTGCCCGCCGTCACGGTGCGGCGCGACCAGGATATGCTTGGCGACCCGATTGGCGACCTCGGCGCCACAGAGCCGCCGCAGCAGATGCAGGCAGCAATCGAGGCCGGCGGCAACACCGGCCGAGCTCAGTATGTTGCCGTCGTCCACGTACAGCACGTGCTGGTCCACGTTCACTCGTGGATAGCGCTTTGCCAGCAGCAGGGCCGATGCCCAGTGCGTTGCCACGGTCCGCCCATCGAGCAGGCCGGCCTGGGCCAGTGGGAAAGCGCCCAGGCACAAGCCGACAAGGATGGCCCCACGCGCATGTCCGCGGCGCAGGCTGTCGAGCAGATTGTCCGGCGCACTGCGGCCGTCTGCGTGCCAGGAAGGCATGACGATGATGTCGGCCTCGTCGACTGCCGTCAGATCGGCAGTGGTCGAGATCGAGAATCCGGCCGACGTCGCCAACGGGCCAGCCCGCGGCGCGCAGACCGTGATGTCGAACGCCATCGTATCGAAGCCGGCCACGTGGCTGCCGAACACGAGGCAAGGCACGGACAGATGAAATGGCGTGATCCCCTCGAAGGCAATCACGGCGATGTTTCGACGGCGGGCAACGGAGGTGACTGGAGACATGGCCCGATTGTATCGAAAGTTAGCCTTCGGGCCAATGTTCGATCGTGGCTATCCCGAGCATAATCGGTGCACCGGCTTGCCCGACAGGTCAAATGACGTCGTCGTCGGGCGCCTGACCTCCACGAAAGGAACACCACCATGAACAAACGCGCTGTTGTCGTTGTCGACCTCCAGAACGAGTATCTGCCTACCGGGAAGCTGGCCCTGACCGGCATCCATGCTGCATTGGCCAATGCGGCCCGCGTGATCGCAGATGCCCGGACCAGGGGCGACCTGATCATCCATATCCGGCACGAGTCCACCGACCCGGACGCGCCGGTCTTCACACCGGGAACGGCCGCCGTCCAGATTCACGACACCGTGGCGCCAGAGCATGGCGAACAAGTCATCGTCAAGAATTTCCCGAATGCCTTCCTGAAGACGAATCTCAAAGAATTGCTCGACGACGAAGGTATCGAGGCAGTGACGGTCATCGGCGCCATGAGCCATATGTGCATCGATGCGACGACCCGTGCGGCGACTGATTTCGGGTACAAGACGACCGTCGTGCACGATGCATGCGCCACGCGCGACCTGGAGTTCGGTGGCACGACCGTGCCAGCCGCGCAGGTGCACGCCGCGTTCATGTCGGCACTCGCCTTTGCGTATGCGTCGCTGCTGTCTACCGACGACTACCTGGCGGGCTGACGCGCCGCTGCTCTCTGACCGGCACGGGCAAGGGATGGGCTGTTGGTGCGCCCATCCCCTGCCTGGCGCCCTGTTCTGTCACGGTTCACTCCCATCCGCTTCACCCCTGACCACGATCTCGTCCCCGCAGCAGCGTCGGCGATGATCGACACGCCCCGGTCACCAGCTCACGCCCCTCCCCCTCAATGGCCGCGACCATCACACGTCAAGACCATTGACGCCCGCAGCGCCGCAGCACCTTCACCAAACAAAAATCCTCGATACGGCCTACTTTCGAATGAAAGAATTTCCGAGAAATACGTGAACACAACGGAAATTCGAAAAAACGAAAGATGCTTTGTATTCAACCGAATTTCGCTATAGACTTGGCGTCACAGTGATAGTTCGAGCAGTGTCGAACGCTTTCGATATCGACCAACCGAAACCTGTAAGTTGAGAAATTTAGCAATACGAAATAAAACGAAAGAAAGAAGCAGGTCATCCAGCTGGTCCGTATCCCGGCTAGTGGAGGCAGTGATCGCAACTAGACAGCCTTTCCGTTTGCCAGCATTCGCCACGCTGCTCCAACAACTTATACAAGGAAGCGTTTAATGAATTCTCCTTCACAGTGCCGCTCGGGCGCCAATCGTCATGGACGCTTTGTGCTCAATCCGCTGACGTCTGCCACCCTGCTCGCGCTTGCCACGCTCGCGACATCGGCCCGCGCCCAGGATGCCATTGCGGCAGATACCGGCAAGCTGGAGCAAGTTGTTGTGACGGGCACCCGTGCCAGTCTGCAGCAGTCGCTGGAACTCAAACGCAACGCCGCGGTCGTACAGGACAGTATCAGCGCGACGGAACTTGGGCGCTTCCCCGACAACAACGTGGCCGATTCGCTCAGCCATATCACCGGCGTCTCGATTTCCCGCACGGCCGGCGGTGAGGGCCAGCGGGTCAGCATTCGCGGCCTGGGCCCGGACTACACGCTCACCACCTTCAACGGCCGCCTGCTGGGCACCGACAGCGCGGGCCGCTATTTCGCGTTCGACGTGCTGCCGGCCGACGTGATCAGCGGCGCCGACGTCGTCAAGTCCACCCAGGCACAGTTGGTCGAAGGCGCCATTGGCGGCCTGGTGAATCTGCGCTCGGCCAGCCCGTTCGACCAGAAAGGCCAGCGTGGCCTGGTGCGCGCCGAGGCTGACCGCAACGATATGAGCAGCCTGAACGGCAAAAAACTGTCAGCCACCTACAGCAACACCTTCGACAACAAACTCGGCGTGCTGCTTGGCCTCGTCTATGCCAAACGCGACGTGCGCACCGACACCGCCGGCAATGACGGCGGCTGGTCACGCAACCCGATCCCGAGCGATCCGAGCCAGTTCTGGGAATTCGGCAATACCTGGGGCGGCGCCATCGACCCGAACGGCAACGGCGTACTTGACCCCAACGAAGAAGGCCTGATTGGGCCGGGCCAGTTCCGCTTCGGCTCCATCATGGAGAAAAAAGAGCGCATTGCACTCTCGGGCAAGGTGGAGTGGCGGCCGAGCAGCGACGTCAAGGTCATCTTCGACGGCTTCAAGACGCGGCTCGATTCGCCGCAGGTAGGCTACCAGCTGTCGTACTACCCGCTGTACGCGCCGGGCCGCTGGTCCGACGTCAAGGTCAGCAACAATGTCGTGACCGACCTGACCTTGAACAGCAGCGACCCCGAGCTGCGGCTCAATCCCGAAGTGCTGAACAAGACCGAATACCGGGTCGTCGATACCGCGATGTACGGCACCCGGGCCGAATGGCGGATTTCCCCGAACCTGAACGTGGCCGGCGACGTCTATCTGTCCACCTCGAAGCGCGATTCCGGCGGCAAGGACAGCTACGTCGTGCTGCGCATGAACCAGCCGAATACGACACGCATCCGGCTCACCGGCGCTGCGGTGCCCGATGTGACAACCACGCTGGCCGATGGCCGCGACCTGCAGAGCGGCCTGGCCCAGGGCCTGTTCAGCGGCAACGACTTCAACACGCACTTTTATAGCCGGGCTGGCGACAATATCGACGACCGCATCGGCGGCGCGACCGTCAATGCCGACTGGAAGGTGGACCGCTACAGCATCGACAGCCTGAAGTTCGGCCTGAGCCAGACCAACCGCAAGAAGTCACGCGACATGA
>Ga0308169_10003546_pt1 | contig 15169 bp, 12 predicted proteins | sample PhyBR1_2_FD_202139 | JGI IMG/M metagenome (GOLD analysis project Ga0308169, IMG submission 202139) | Phyllosphere microbial communities from UC Gill Tract Community Farm, Albany, California, United States - DLSLSB.R1 | ecosystem: Host-associated > Plants > Phyllosphere > Unclassified | place... | reverse complement strand
GATTTAGGTACAGCAAATACACTTATTTATGCACCAGGACGAGGCATTATATTAAATGAACCGACGGTTGTGGCAATTCGTCACAGTGGTTCACAAAAAATCGTTGCCGCTGTTGGTCTTGATGCTAAACAAATGCTTGGTCGTACACCTGCAAATATTTCTGCAATCCGCCCGATGAAAGATGGGGTAATTGCCGATTTCGAAGTGACCGAAACCATGCTGAACCAGTTTATTGGTAAAGTCCATGAAAAGCGTCTTTTCCCGCCTGCACCGCGTGTTGTGGTCTGTGTACCGTGTAAATCAACCCTGGTTGAGCGCCGTGCCATTCGTGAAGCAGTCTTCAATGCCGGTGCACGTGATGTCCGCCTGATTGAAGAGCCGATGGCAGCTGCAATCGGTGCGGGTATGCCGGTTGAACAGGCATGTGGTTCGATGGTGGTCGATGTAGGTGGTGGTACCACTGAAATCGCAATCATTTCATTACAGGGCTGTGTTTACGCAGACTCGCTACGTATTGGTGGTGATGTATTTGATGAACAGATCATTAACTACGTACGTAAAGCGCATGGCTGTGTGATTGGTGAAACCACTGCTGAAGTGATTAAAAAAGAAGTGGGTATGGCATTGCCGGATGAAGGTGCTCCAATACTCGAAATCGAAGTGCGTGGTCGTAACCTGGCAGAAGGTGTGCCTCGTGCAATTACCGTGACTTCGGTTGAAATTGCCCAAGCCATTTCTGATCCATTACAAAATATTGTCTCTGCGGTGAAATCAGCACTTGAACAAACCCCGCCTGAATTGTCTTCTGACATTGCAGAACGTGGCATTGTATTGACAGGTGGTGGTGCATTACTGCGTAACCTGGACAAACTTCTTGCCCAAGAAACCGGTTTACCTGTAGTTGTGGCTGAAGATCCGCTGACTTGCGTGACTCGTGGGGGTGGTAAAGTCCTGGAATTCTTCGATAATCCAAATCACGATATGCTATTTGTAGGTTAAGTAAAGGACAAGGCGGGTGCAAACACAACTGTTTTCTCGACAACCGCCATCTTTTCGCTCATTTATCATTGCGGTCATCACATGTCTGGTTGTGCTGTTTTTTAACTGGCGCATGCCCCATGTGATTCAGCCCGCGCGTGATGTCTTGTACGCGGCATATAATCCGATTTATGCCCTGGCAAGTTATCCGGTGTTATCGCGAGAATGGCTCAATCAACAAACCAAGTCTGAAGCCCAGTTACGTCGTGAAAATACCGCGATGCAAGCCGAGCTGTTACAGGCTCAGGTTCGTCTGCAAAAATTATCTGAACTTTCTGCGGAAAACACCCGTTTAAGAGGTCTGCTCGATACCCCTTTGATTATTGATGGGCGCATGGAAATTGCAGAAGTGATCGGTACCGATGCAGATCCTTTAAGACATATTATTGTGATTAACCGTGGTTCCAGCAGTCAGCTCAAAGTCGGGCAAACCGTACTGGATGACAAGGGCATCATGGGGCAGATCATTAATGTCAATTCGCATAGTAGCCGTATTATGTTGTTGTCTGACAAAGAACACTCTCTTTCCGTACGTTTAGAACATACCGGGATGCGTGCCATTGTATCGGGTACAGGTGATTTAGGTCATTTGAAGATGGAATATGTTCCGACCAGCGCCAATGTCAAGGTCGGCGAAAAAGTCTACAGCTCAGGTCTGGGGGCACATTTCCCGGCGGGTTATCTGGTGGGTACAGTCTCTAAAGTGAATCGGCATAATTCGGGTGAGTTTGCCCAGATTGAAGTGATTCCAGCCGCGCAACTGGCAGGTGGACATCATGTGGTCGTCCTGTTTTCTGATTCACTAGCGATGGAGCAGCCGCATGCGACTCGCTAAATTACGTGCTGAAACCAATCGTGATCCTTTAATTGCCATTATTGTTTCAGTCATTTTCTGTTCCGTGCTGATGGTTTATCCATTGTCTTATGCAGTGTCAGGTGCACGGCCTTTATTTATGTTGCTACTCATGCTGTTTTGGGTGATGTGCCAGCCTACATGGTGCGGAATCTGGTTTGCCTTTGCCACCGGAATATTTACCGACCTGCTGCTAGATGCACCTTTGGGTATGAATGCCTTAAGTTTTGTGTTGATCACTTTTATTGTCCGGTTTTTAACCCGTGAACGACGTATTTTGACCTTCGGAAATCTGTGGGTTATCAGTTTCCTGGTGGTGCTAGCACATCTATTTTTGACCTGGGTTTTGCAAATTATGGGTGGTTTGCAATTTTCCATCACCCGACACTGGCAGCCTTTATTGACCAGTCTGCTGGTTTTCCCGGTCATGTATTTTATGTTAAAAAAATGGCGCATTTAATTCTGGCTTCGAGTTCACCGCGCCGTCGGGAACTGCTGCAACAGTTGGGTCTGGATTTCGAAATCTTCAGTCCGGACATTGATGAATCTATCATGGAAGGTGAAGATGTTGCCGCCTATGTAGAACGTCTGGCCTGTAGCAAAGCCCGGGTGGTGCTGGAGCAATTTCCGGATGCCATTGTGATTGCCGCTGACACCAGTTTAGGGGTGGACAATCAAATCTTAGGGAAACCTGAATCAAAACAACATGCTTTTGAAATGTGGCAGCGTATTTCCGGTCGCAAGCATGATGTATTTTCCGGTGTTTGTGTGCGTACAAGTACAGAAAAATCAAGTATAGTGGTACGAACGCAGGTTGAGTTTCAAAAATTAAGTCTCAATGATATGGAAGATTATTGGGCCACTGGGGAGCCGATTGGCAAAGCGGGTGGTTATGCTATTCAAGGCATCGCATCGCGTTATATTCCCCGTATAGAAGGCAGTTATAGCAATGTCGTGGGCTTGCCTTTACATGAAACCGTACAGTTATTACAGGCAGTTAAGGCACTAAATTAACTGACCTCAAAAAGAATTTTTATAATGTTTTGAGTTTTATTATGTCTGACGAGTTGTTGATTAACGTCACACCTATGGAATGTCGTGTGGCCTTAATCCAGAACGGCACGGTCAATGAGTTGTTTGTTGAGCGTACGGTTAAGCGTGGATTGGTTGGCAACATTTATAAAGGTAAAGTGGTACGTGTACTTCCGGGTATGCAGGCTGCTTTTGTCGATATTGGTCTTTCACGAACTGCTTTTCTACATATCAATGATATGGTCTGGCCGCGCAATCAACCGACTCCCAATGTTTTTGAACTGCTGCAACCTGGTCAAATTCTGACTGTCCAGGTGATGAAAGACATGCTGGGGACCAAAGGCGCGCGCCTCAGTACCGATCTTTCCATTCCTTCACGTTATCTTGTGCTGATGCCTTATGGTCATCATATTGGGGTATCACAACGCATTGAATCTGAAGAGGAGCGAGATCGACTGCGTTCAATGATCGAACGGATTCAAAGCGAGCATCAATTACCTGGTAGTGTCATTGTGCGTACCGCGGCAGAGGGGATTCCTGAAGCGGAAATTGCCCAGGATATGGCGTATTTGGCCAAGCTTTGGGAATTTATTCAGCGCAAGCAAAAAAGCATTGCCGTGCCTTCACTGATTTTTGAGGAACTGCCTCTACCACAGCGAATTATTCGTGATTTGGCCAATGCCGATACCTCTAAAATTTCTGTCGATTCACGTGAAATACATGCCAAGTTGCAAGAATTTGTACTTGAGTTTGTGCCGAGTATGCAAGACCGACTGGTTCACTATCCCGGTGAGCGTCCTATTTTTGACTTGTATAATGTCGAAGAAGATATTCAGAAGGCCCTGCAAACACGTGTAGCACTGAAGTCGGGTGGCTATCTGATGATAGACCAGACCGAAGCCATGACCACCATTGATGTGAATACGGGTTCCTATGTCGGTGGCCGGACTTTAGAAGACACCGTATTTAAAACCAATATGGAAGCGACTCAGGTGATTGCCCGTCAGCTGCGCTTACGTAATTTGGGCGGTATTATCATTATTGACTTTATTGACATGCAGGAAGCCCAGCATCGTGAAGAAGTTATGAGCCAGTTTGAACGTATGCTGGAACGTGATCATGCCAAAACCAAAATCACGCAAGTGTCCGAACTGGGTCTGGTGGAAATGACACGCAAACGCACGCGCGAATCTTTAGAGCACTTATTATGTGAATCGTGCCCGACGTGTCAGGGGCGCGGCTATGTGAAAACAGCAGAGACAGTGTGTTACGAAATTTTTCGCGAAATTTTGAGATATGCGCGTGCTTTTGAAAGTAAAAGTGGTTTTACCGTGGTGGCACATCCTTCGGTGATTGACCGATTGTTAACAGCAGAAGCACCGGCAGTGGCGGATTTAGAGCACTTTATCGGGCGTATCATCAAATTTCAGGTAGAAAATCTGTATACGCAAGAGCAATACGATATCATTCTCAGCTGAAATTGTAACAGAATATCGTTAAACACTTGTTACATCTGAAATTTTACTTTTTAAGCTTAATTTTGAATACTAGTCATACACAGTAGCCAAAGCCAAAATCTCCCAGTTTTGGCTTAGCAAAAAAGAGGTATGACATGAGTATGAGCAAAGCAATTATTAAAAAAAGTTTGAATGTTTTAGAAAATAAACCAGCTCACAGTGGTTATATTGTGGATGAGCAGGGCAAAGAAGTTCAAATTACAGCTGCCATGATTCGTTCAGCTTGCCATCAGCTATTAAATCAGTGTCGTGCAATTAAAAATTAATCTCCTGCAAATATAAAATAAAGGGGCTTTTGAAAAGCCCCTTTATTCATTTACTATTCACTTTTTAGGAATGCGGTTAACTCACCGCTCTCAACTTCTTTGGCGGGATATCTTGCCCGACAATATCTTCAAATCGCTGAATTTCATCTTCCAGATGGGTAAGCAGGTTTTGCATCTTCGGTAAGGCGTTGCGACAACCGGTCAACCCGACTTCCAATTTATCTAAATAGCTGGTCATTGTAATATTAAGTGCCTGTCCATCCAGAACAATCGAAGCCGGATAAAGCGCATCCAGTTTCGCACCATTCCAGTAGAGCGGTTCACGTGGCCCGGGTACGTTAGAAATCACGATATTGAACGCTTGGTGTTTAGGCATCATGCCTGACACAATATTTAAGCCGGCTGCACCATATACCAAGGCACTATAGTTCAAAATTTGATTTGAGTTCATGCGTTTAAAACGCTGTTTTGCATTTAACACGCTACGACGAATAATTTTTAGACGTTCTAATGGTGTTTCTTTATCCGTGCCTAAATTGGCCAAAATCATGGTAATCCGGTTAGAAACATCAGAATTATCATCACGCACGGAAGCCGGTACCATCGCAATCAGCGGTTTCTTCGGCAATGCATGTTGACTGAGCAAATATTCACGCAACGCGCCTGAACATATGGCCAAAACCACATCATTAATAGTCACCCCGAGTGCTTTGGCAATCCTGCTTAAGCGACCCAATTCAAAAGATTGTGCAGCAAAACGACGGGAAGAACTCACGCGTTGATTTAAAATACTGCTTGGTGCCTGGAAACTGGAAACATAGTCAGGATTACGTCCCATATCTTTAAAGATTGTCTGGGATAATTCATACATGACTTTTGGTGTTGCTTCGAGTTGCTCTTTTAAAGTCCCCATAATTTTTTTTATGCGACTCGTAGGTGGGGCTTTAATGCGTTTAGCGCGAGGACCTTCAACACACCAGAGTGGCACAATACTTTTTGCATCTGGATCATGCGACAGGGATTTTTCAACCAGACGCATACCGGCAATACCATCCACCATGGCATGGTGGATTTTAAAGTACATGGCAAAGCGGTTGCCCTCAATACCTTCAATAATGTTACAGGTCCACAAAGGTTTGGCACGATCAAGCAGAGCGCTATGTTCTTGGGAAATATAAGTCAGTAATTCACGGATTCGGCCTGGATGAGGCAGCGCAATATGACGAAAATGATGGTCTAAATCGAATTCTTGGTCTTCATCCCAAAATAGACCATTGAGTTTATTATTAAAAGGCGCAACAGGAAGACATTTGGATTTACGAATATCCGCTACAAGATCTTGAATAAATGTATCAGGTGCATTGTCAGGAATTTGAAATAGGAACAGTCCGCCGACGTGCATCGGTTGCTGACGTTTTTCAAGCGACAGAAAAATAAAATCAATTGGGTGTAATGGACGCATAGCGTTGAATGCCTCACTGCAATTTTGTAGCTGTTCTTATATGAACAGGCTTGTTAGAATTATATGAAAACGTCTTTTTAGTATATCTTTTTTCAAAAAGAAATGAACTGCTTTATGTGTAATCATAAGTTAAAAAAAACCACTGAATCACAGTGGTTTTTTTGAAAAAAATATTATTTTAAATTTCCTGCATGCAAACCACATTCTTTATGGGTAGCTTCTTCCCACCACCAGCGACCTTCGCGTTCATGCTGATTCGGCAATACAGGACGGGTGCAGGGTTCACAGCCAATAGAAATAAAACCACGTTCATGCAGCGGATTATAAGGGATTTCCATCATGCGGATATAGTTCCATACATCGGAACTCGACCAGTTTGCCAAGGGATTATACTTAATCAACTGCTTACCTGGACCTGAAAAACCGGCATCTGCCTGGACGACCGGAATTTCATTACGGGTACCCGGGCTTTGATCTTTACGTTGACCAGTTATCCAGCCATCCAATGTCGCCAGCTTTTTACGTAAGGGCTGAACTTTACGGATACCACAACATTCCTGATGACCATCGCGATAGAAGCTAAAGAAACCTTTTTCAGTGACCAGTTTTTGCATCACCTCTGTTTCAGGGAAACAAATTTCGATATCAATATTATAGTGTTTACGGACCTGGTCGATAAATTGATAGGTTTCTGCATGTAAACGACCGGTATCTAGACTGAAGACTCGAAACGGTTTACCTAAATGTGAAGCCATATCAATCAAAACGACATCTTCAGCACCTGAAAATGAAATAGCAATTTCACCTTCCTGACTTAAAGCAAGTTCCAGAATTTCGCTGGGAGATTTATCTGCATATTCAGAGGCAAGGGCATCGACAATGTCAATGGTAGGGATTGTAGTCATGACAGTTCCTGGCTATAGGCTTGGACACTTAAAAAACCTATATTAATTTAATTCGCAACGATTTTAATAGAATTGAAATAATCTGCTTATCACTAAAAAATAAATACTTATGAATAAAATAGATTTAAAAAACAACACCTGAAATGTCGATTTTTAAGCTATGATAACGCAAAATTTTTCACTGACATTGGGAGAACCCATGGAAATCGTATGTCTTGATCTTGAGGGGGTGTTAGTTCCAGAAATTTGGATTAACTTTGCCAAAAAAACTGGAATTAAAGCATTGGAAGCCACTACACGTGATATTCCAGACTACGATGTGTTAATGACGCAGCGCCTGAATATTCTTAAAGAACACGGTTTAGGCTTGAATGATATTCAGGAAGTAATTGCAGATATGGGACCCTTCCCGGGTGCAAAAGAATTTGTAAAATGGGTGAGTACTCATTTTCAATTGATTATTCTTTCCGATACTTTCTATGAGTTTGCTCATCCTTTAATGAAGCAGCTCGATTGGCCAACCATTTTCTGCCACAAGTTAGAAACTGATGAAAATGGCATGATCACCGATTATAAACTTCGCCAGCCTGATCAAAAGCGCCAGGCAGTGAAAGCACTGCATGGTTTGAACTTCCGTGTAATTGCAGCGGGCGATTCTTATAATGATACTACGATGCTGGGTGAGGCAGACCACGGTTTCTTGTTTGATGCACCAGAAAATGTGATTGCTGAATTCCCTCAATTCCCATCAATTCATGGTTATGAAGCACTAAAAGAAGCTATTCGTAATGCTTCAGTGCGTAATATTCCAGCATAATATTTTTAATTTTATGCAAAAAAAAGGGCGCTATAGGCGCCCTTTTTTATGTCGTGCTCATTTTTATTGCTATTAGAAGCGGTAACCAATTTTCAAGCCATAACCAATTGCATGGTTATCTTCAAAGTCAGCTTTTACAGCGCCGCCAGTTTGAGCCTGAGCATCGCCCAACCAGAAGTATTTAACCCCAGCTTGAATAAAGTAGTTTTCAGCAGGGCTGTATTGACCACCCAGACCTACACTCCAATAGCCTTCAGTTGGACCTAATGTCGTTACAGGGTTACCAGCGCCAGAGTCATATCCAACGGCAGCAGTACCAGCCCATTTGCTATTGAACTTATGAGATAGACCTGTCGTTACAGAATATTGGTCATCTGAATAATTGATGAGGTCTTGTCCCATAATCTTTAGCAAAGCTGGGCTGACAGCAAATTGATCCCAATGTACCCAGCGTAAGTTAGCGAACGCAAGCGTATTAGGAGCTACACCCGTTTGAAGGTCAACATTCACTGACTGTGGCGTTGTTGCATTGAGCGTACTGTTTATTTCACCTAATTGGGAGAAAACATATTTTTGCTGAGCTGTCAGGATGGTTGCATAATTCGGAGATTGAGCAATCACAGGTAACATAGATGTTTCATGTGATTTAGCTTCGTGCTTAATTTCAGAACGGTAGGTTACAGAAGCTTTTAATGCAATTTCAGGAATTTGATAAGCAAAACCGGCTAACCAGCCATACGCTTGTTCTTGCTCAACTTTAATATTGTAACCACTTAATAGAGAGTAAGCTGCACCACGTAATTTAATGTCGGCTTCAACAGTCTGCCAAACTGGACCTGCATAGAAATTCCAGTTTTCATTTGGCTGATAACCGATTAAAGCAGTGAGATTATTGGTTTTTACCTCAACCGAAGTGCCTTCAACACCATTGGAAAAGTTGGAACCATCAACTTGATAAGTCGCATCTGCACCATAAGGTTGGTCATATAAAAGACCGAGAGAAATTTTATCCGTTGCTTGAACTTTAATCGCTGCAGCAGGGAAGTAGTAGTCATCTCCCATGTCGCCAACATTATTGCCACTTTTATCTTTACCTTTAACTTCAGGGTCAAGAACAGAAATTCCTGCTTCCGCATAATTACCAGGTTGTAAAAAAGCAGAAATGGATTGGCCTGAGCGATCTAAGCCAGCGGCAAAAACTGAAGTGCTTGGAAGTAGGCTGATTAAAATTGCAGAATGTATTTTATTGAGCTTCATGGTTCTTTCCCTGATGCCATTTTGTAACTAAAAGTGGTGGAAAAGTAACATAAATAAAAAAAGAGTAAATACTCTGCTTGGTTGCGAACATTGACTGATAAGCTCATTAATCGAACTTGCTAGAGTAATAATTCTATTTTTAAGAAATTATGTTTATGATTTTTAAATAAAAAGAAAGTGATAACGAGGCAATCAAAAGATAAAATTCATAATAACTGTTTGATTGAAAATAGAGCTGTTAATTTATAAGTGTAAATTAAATATGAATTTGAGATTGAAAAAAGACCATCGCGAGCGATGGTCTTTTTTTATTTATTAAATATTAGAAGCGGTAACCAATTTTAAGACCGTATGCAAGTGCATCGTTGTCTTCAAAGGTCGCAACAGATGTATCCGTACCGAATTGAGCACCTGATTGAGCTTTAGCATCGCCTAACCAGAAGTATTTCACGCCGCCAGCGATGAAATAGTTTGGTGCTGGGCTGAATTGTAAACCTAGACCCACATTCCAGTAACCTTCAGTAGGACCAAGGGTAGATACAGGGTTGCCTGCACCAGAGTCCCAACCTACTGATACATTACCAGCCCATTGTTCACTTAGTTTACGTCCCACACCTACGGTTGCAGAAATTTGATCGTCAGAATATGCAACTAAGTCAAAACCATTTGGTTTGCCAGTTGAAGCTACAACAGGTCCTTGTAAAGTTGCTGTACCAAATTTAGGTGGACGAATTGAAAAGTTTGACCATTCCACCCAACGCACATTAGCAAATGCTACCGTGTCTGCCATGATTCCAGTTTGAAAATCTAAGTTAACAGATTGTGGTGTTGTAATAGAAGTATCTGAATTTGGTAGTGCGTTAAATGCAGCAAATAAACCTGTGTTGAAAGTTTCAGCGGTCGCTATATCATGATCAATTTCAGAACGATAAGTTACAGATGCTTTTAGGGCAATATCAGGAATCTGATATGCAAAGCCAGCTAACCAACCTGCAGCACCATCTTCTTTCATATTGGCATTATAAGAACCAAATGTAGAATTGCCACCGTATGCTAAACCACGTAATTGAACATTACCTTTAACAGTTTGATAGACAGGGCCGGCATAAATATTCCAGTTTTTAGTTGGTTGAAAACCAAAAATCATCGCAATATTTTGAGAATCAACTTCTACACTTGTTGAGTCTGTAGCATTGCGAAATAAGCCTTCACCTGTAGGGCTTAAAGCAGCATCTGAAGTTGAATATTTAGCATCTGCTCCAAAAGGTTGATCGTAAATTAAACCAAAAGAAAAATTATCAGTAATCTGGAGTTTTAATGCCGCAGATGGGAAATAATAATCTTCACCCATATCTGAAATATTTGAATTATTAGCGTTAGCTTTACCTGAAACATCTGGGTCCAGCGCAGAAATACCCGCTTCAAAATAGTTGCCTGGTTGTAAGAAGGCTGCTATTGATTGACCTGAACGATCAAGAGCTGCTGCAAATGCACCTGTCATTGGTACTGTTGCAAGAATCATCGCGGTAGTAAGAGTTTTTAATTTCATTCTGTGTCTTTCCTTGAGGTACAAATTTTTTAACTGCAGATGAGTGTTATTAATGCGTTGAATTCTTTTGGTAACATCTGTCTTTCAACTAGATATCATTTGTTACTCCATGTGACAAAAATAACACAATAAAAAAAAGAGTAAATGCTCTAGAAAAACTAATTGAAATAAAAAAACAATTTATTAGAGTTTTTAATCTAAAATTAACTTAATCTATGAAAATAAGTTATTGAAATATAATAATAAATTAAAATTTAAGTTAAATTTTCATTTGATTAAAAAATAATCATTTATTATAAAAATCGTGGTATTAATTTGTTATATAGATCACATTATTTAAGTGCATTCATCTTGATGCTCTAGAGCATTGATTGCGATTTAGAAATTTATAGAAGAAGATTTTTGTATTTTAATAAAATAATTGTGCGCCCTGCGGGACTCGAACCCACGTCGGTCGCTTAGGAGGCAACTGCTCTATCCAGTTAAGCTAAGGGCGCAATGCGCAGCTAATTTAGCGTAAATACGGGTAAAAAAAAAGTTATTGTCGAAACAATAACTTTTTAAATAACTTATTTTTAGAGGTTCTGCTTAAGATTTATTCATCTTGAGTGTTTTGAATAAACCAAACATCACTGCAATCCAGACCGGAATCATCAGTACAGATTCCTTAAATCCTTGGGTCCACATAATATAAAGTACCGTCACAATGAAGATCAGGACCAGATAATTACTGATAGGCGACCACAGTGCAGGGAATTTGGTTTGAATCGCAGCTTTTTTAACAGCCTGTTTGAATTTCAAATGCGTCAAGCTGATCATGGCCCAGTTAAGTACCAGTGCGCCCACGACTACATACATCAAGTGGCCTAAAGCATCTTCTGGAACAAAGTAGTTTAAAAGCACACAACCAAAGATGAGCAGCGCTGAAAATAGAACAGCAGGAATTGGTACACCTTGTTTATTCACATTGTTAAATACTTTCGGTGCATTGCCTTGCTGCGCCAGACCATAAAGCATCCGGCTATTGGCATACATACCACTGTTATAAACAGATAACGCTGCAGTTAGGATAATGAAATTGAGTAAGTGCGCTGCCCAGCCAATACCGAGTTGACTGAAAATCATCACAAATGGACTTTTATCCAGACCACCTAGATCAAGCTGATTCCACGGCACCAGCGATAAAAGAATCGTGAGTGAGCCAATATAGAAAATCAGAATACGGAACACGACCTGGTTAATGGCTTTGGGAATCGTCTTTTCAGGGTCTTTGGCTTCTGCAGCTGCCATACCAATCAGCTCAATACCACCGAAGGCGAACATGAGGAAAGCCAGCATATAGAATAAGCCTTCAAAGCCATTCGGGAAGAAACCACCATGTGTCCAAAGATTGCTAAATGAAGAGGTTGATCCTGCATCTGCGGTCAGTAATAAATACAAACCGAAAACAATCATGGAAATCACGGCAGTCACTTTAACTATGGAAAGCCAGAATTCAGATTCACCATAAAATTTCACATTGCCGAGATTGACCAAAGTAATGACAATGAAAAAGAACAGGACTGAAGCCCAGGCAGGAATATGAGGCCACCAGTAATTAATATATTTAGCAACCGCGGTAAGCTCTGTCATGGCCACTAGAATGTATAAGATCCAGTAATTCCAGCCCGCTAGGAAACCCGGGAATTTGCCCCAATATTTAAAGGCAAAATGGCTAAATGATCCTGCTACAGGCTCATGTACAATCATTTCACCGAGTTGGCGCATGATTAAAAAGGCGATTAAACCACCAATGGCGTATCCCAGAATGATGGAAGGACCAGCAGATTGGATGACCTGTGCGGAACCTAAGAATAAGCCTGTCCCAATTGCACCGCCCATGGCGATCAGTTGGATATGACGGTTCTTTAAGCCACGCTGAAGTTTAGAGGACTCGTTGTTCAAAGTATTCAGCCCGACAATGTGTAAGGAAAGGATTGAAATGGATTGTAATGGATTGAAATGTATTAGCCTAGTACAGGCTAAACAGAGGGATTGTCAAAAAATAATCATATAAAAAATATTTTATATATTTCTATTTTGAATCAATAGATTAATTTTATTTTTTATTACATAAAATAAAATGATAGGAATGATAAAAAAAAGTTCGTGATTGGTTTTTTATACTTAAGTCAAGAGAAGCATATATTTGATAAAAAAATCGCTATGATGCTTTTTAGCATTTTGCTGATGATGTACAACAATGATAAATGAAAGGACTAAATAGAATGAGTTTTGCTCCACAAATCAAGATTCCAGCAACCTATATGCGTGGCGGTACCAGTAAAGGTGTGTTCTTTAAACTGGATGACTTGCCGCAAGCTGCACAGCAGGCTGGAAAAGTGCGTGATCAATTATTATTGCGTGTGATTGGTAGTCCTGATCCATACGGCAAACAAATTGATGGCATGGGTGGAGCAAGTTCAAGTACCAGTAAAACCGTGATTTTGGCCAAAAGTACGCAGCCAGATCATGATGTGGATTATTTATTTGGGCAGGTTTCGATTGATCAGCCTTTTGTCGACTGGAGCGGTAACTGCGGCAACTTAACGGCTGCTGTCGGTTCATTTGCCATTAGCAATGGTTTGGTAGATGCAGAACGTATTCCTGAAAATGGCATCTGTACAGTCCGCATCTGGCAAGTGAATATTGAAAAAACCATTATTGCCCATGTACCGATGACCAATGGACAGGTACAGGAAACCGGTGATTTTGAGCTGGATGGTGTGACTTTTCCGGCTGCGGAAGTTGCCATTGAATTTCTGGACCCGGCTGATGATGGTGACGAGGGCGGGGCCATGTTCCCGACAGGCAATGTAGTCGATACCCTGGACGTTCCAGAAATCGGAATTTTTCAGGCGACCTTTATTAATGCCGGTATTCCAACCATTTTTTTAAATGCTGAAGATATTGGTTATGAGGGCACGGAATTACAGGATGCCATCAATGGCGATGCTCAAGCCTTGGCGCGTTTTGAAACCATTCGTGCTTATGGCGCTAAGCAGATGGGTCTGATTCAGGACATTGCCGAAGCGGAAAAGCGCCAACATACGCCGAAAATTGCCTTTGTTTCCAAGCCGAAAAGCTATACATCATCCAGTGGTAAAGACATTCAAAGTCAGGATGTCGATTTACTGGTGCGTGCCTTGTCGATGGGTAAACTGCATCATGCCATGATGGGAACAGCTGCGGTTGCCATTGGTACGGCTGCCGCGATTCCTGGAACGCTGGTGAATTTGGCGGCAGGTGGCGGAGCACGTGAAGCAGTACGTTTTGGTCATCCTTCAGGAACCTTGCGTGTAGGCGCGCAAGCGATTCAGGAAAATGGACAGTGGGTAGTCAAAAAAGCTGTCATGAGCCGCAGTGCCCGAGTTCTGATGGAAGGTTGGGTCAGAATTCCAGAAGATAGCTTGAAATAGCAAACTAGATAGAGAAACTTGCGAGAAAGCAGTATCATGCTGCTTGTCATTGATCCGTAAGTTAGCTTAGCTAAAACTTAAACGATGATGACGATTCAATTCTCATGCAGATGAGGAATCGCAAGTTCTCTGTCGATGGTGACAAGAGCGTTGTATATTAGATCTAGGTATCAATTTTAATTTCCCGGACCTATTAACCAAAGCAAAGTATTCGAGGCGAATGTGTCATCTTTAACTGACGTACAAGCAAATGTATTAACCCAAGCACAGCAAAGTATTCAACAAGATTTATTAACTGCATTAGACGCATTTGCTCTTCCAGAACCACTTAAAGGGGCAGTGCATCATGCAGTGATGTTGGGCGGGAAACGGGTACGTCCTGCGCTGTGTTATGCAACCGCTGCGTTAAAACCGAATGCAAATTTTGCTGCCGTGCGCCGGGCTGCCGTCGCCATTGAAATGATTCACTGTTATTCACTGGCTCATGATGATTTACCCTGTATGGATAATGATTCCTTACGTCGTGGTCAGCCGACCTGTCATGTGGCTTTTGGTGAAGATACGGCATTACTGGCCGGTGATATTTTGCAGTCAATGGCCTTTGAAATATTAGGCAGTCGTCTGTTTGATCAAGGCCCGGCAGTTGCTCCGACCATTGTTTTAAAACAGATGCAAATCTTGGCGACTGCCAGCTCGAAAATGGTCTGTGGTCAGGTGCTGGATTTGCAGGCTGAAGGCAAGCATGTGAATCAGGACGCTTTGGAAAATATTCACCGTAATAAAACCGGTGCTCTGATTTCTGCAGCCGTGATGATGGCAGCTGTGACTGTATTTGAAGGCACCGATCCTGCCATTCCAAAACTGCGTGAATATGCGCAAGCGATTGGACTGGCTTTTCAGGTCCAAGATGACATTCTGGATATTATTTCCGATACTGAAGTCCTAGGAAAAACTGCGGGTAAAGATGAGCAGGTGGAGAAATCGACCTATCCTGCACTCATGGGTCTGGAAAAAG
>Ga0308169_10003545_pt1 | contig 15170 bp, 12 predicted proteins | sample PhyBR1_2_FD_202139 | JGI IMG/M metagenome (GOLD analysis project Ga0308169, IMG submission 202139) | Phyllosphere microbial communities from UC Gill Tract Community Farm, Albany, California, United States - DLSLSB.R1 | ecosystem: Host-associated > Plants > Phyllosphere > Unclassified | place... | reverse complement strand
TCTGGTAGAACGCATGGCCCATGTGCAGCGTGCCAGTGACGTTCGGCGGCGGCAGCTGGATGCTGAACGATGGTTTGTCGGCGTCGAGGGTGGCGGCGAAATACCCGCGTTGTTCCCACTCGGCGCGCCAGTATTGTTCAATGTCGGCTGGCTCGAAAGACTTGGCTAATTCCATGATGTGATGGCGATTGAATGTGCGAAAACGACCATTATAGAGGAGGAGGGTGGGGATGCGGTCGCGGGTGGGCCGGGATGAACCTCGTTGCAATGGCGAGACAAATCGGGATATCGGAAGCCGTCGCTATATATTGCCGTGCAGCAAAACTATATAATCGCGGTATTCTTTTCTCTCACCTCCCAATACCATGGACAACACATTGATGAACGATGGCGTGCTGGAAGCGCTCGCCTTCAAACTCGGCAACGAGGAATACGGCATCAAGATCCTGAAAGTGCAGGAAATCCGCGGCTACGAAACGGTCACGCGCATTGCCAGCGCACCGGAGCACGTCAAGGGCGTGGTCAACCTGCGCGGCACCATCGTGCCGATCGTCGACATGCGCATCAAGTTCAACCTCGGCGAGCCGACCTACGACCAGTTCACCGTCGTGATCATCCTGAACATCCAGGACCGCGTGGTGGGCATGGTGGTCGACTCGGTCTCGGACGTGATCTCGCTGACCGCGGACCAGATCAAGCCGGCGCCCGACATGGGCGGCGCCCTGAACACCGACTACCTGGTGGGCCTGGGCACGGTCGACGAGCGCATGATCATCCTGGTCGACATCGACCGCATGATGTCGTCCGAGGAAATGGGCGTCATCGAGAGCGTCGCCGCCTGAGCGAGCCGCGCCTTCGTCCCGAACCCGCCCGCGAGGCGGGTTTTTTTCATGCCGCCGCCAACGCGTGCCGCCGGGCCCGTGCTTATGCCTACAATAGCGCCATCGACCATCCCTTCATGAGAAACCGATGCGCCTGCTCCGCTTCCTCGTCCGCACCCGGCGTCACCCGTCCGCCATCCTGCTGCTGGCCCAGCTGCTGGGCATGCTCCTGTATCCCTTCCTCGAGCGGACCTCCTTCGGCCATGTTGCCTTCAATGCGTTCGGCATCGTCATCCTGACCTTCACGATCCGCATGGTGCGCCGCACCCCCGGCGAGACCTGGATCAGCGTGGCGATGGCGATACCGATCATTGCGCTGCTCTCGGCCCAGATGTTCCTCAACCTGCCTTACCTGCAGGCCTGGTCGTCGGGCCTGGAAGCACTGTTCTATTTCTACGCCGCCGGCAGCCTGATCGCCTACATGATGGCCGATCGCCACGTGACCACCGACGAACTGTACGCCGCGGGCGCCACGTTTACCCTGCTGGCCTGGGGTTTCACCCATTTGTACCTGGTGGTGCAGGCGCTGGCGCCGGGCTCCTACGGCGCTTTCGTGCATGCCGAGCTGCCGCGCACCTGGACCGAACTCAATTACCTGAGCTTCGCGCTGCGTTCGCCGGCTGAAACCACGCTGCTTCGTTTGAATGGCGGCGAATGCGTAACGTAGGGTGGGCATGCCCACGCGGTCCGCCATTTGAAGCCATGCGGCGCGTTGTGAACGGAATGGATGCGTCGCGTGTAGCTTTGTGGCCCCATCGGCACCGCAAATTTTCCAATGGTGAACGCGTGGGCATGCCCACCCTACGTTACGCGGCGGCCAACATAAAAAAAGGACGCCGAAGCGTCCTTTTTTCATTACAGCCTGAAGCAGTAATTACTTACCGCAGCCCAGCGACTTGATACGGTCGTAAGCAGCCTTGGCCTGCACCAGGCCATAGCCGTACTTGGTGTCGCGTCCAGCCGTGCCCAGGTCGAGCGCGCTGTTGTCGAGCGAGGTGCGGATCTGCTTGCCGGTACAGGTCGGGAAGTAGCTCCACACCAGCGCCGCCACGGCCGACACGTGCGGGGTTGCCATCGAGGTGCCGTCGAAGTAGGCGTAGTTCGATGCCTTGATGCCGACGGTGGCGCTCTGGCCCAACTGGCCCTTCATTGCGGCGCCTTCGACGTCGGTCGCGGTGACCGACGGAATGTTGGTCACGGTAGTGCCCAGCGTGCCGCCGAAGGCGCCTGCCACGTTGTTGTACACCACGGCGCCGACGCCGCCGCTGGTCTGGCAGTTCGAGACTTTAGTCGCGAAGTCGACCGTGCCGCGTGCGATCAGGCAGACCTTGCCCGCCATTGCGCTGTTGACGGCGTCGCCGATGCCGAAATCGGCCAGCGGTGCGGTCGCGGTCTTGACCGGCGAACCTTCCATCGCGCCTGGTGCATAGGTCGAGGTGCCGACCGTCAGCACGGCGTCCTGGCCCACGCCCATCGGCACGCTCGACAGCACGCCGACGCCCGGACCTGCCAGTTCGACCTTGGTGTTGTACTGCGAGAAGGTCGCCCACTGCTTGTTCTCGTCGATCGCGGCCACCGAGACCACGCTGGTGTAGCCGGCCGGGTAGGACAGCTTCGTGTTGGCGTCGTTACCGGCCGCCGCGATGGAGAGGATGCCGGCCGTTTCCAGCGATGCAAACGTATTCTGCTCGGTGATGTTCTTGGTCGGGCCGCCCAGCGACATCGAGATCACGTTGGCGCCGGCCGCCTTGCACTTGTTGGCCGCCGAGGACAGGGTCGACGAATAGGCCCAGGCGTCCGGACCGAAGACCTTGACGATGTGGATTTTCAGCTGCTTGTTCGGGTTGACGCCGACCACGCCGACGCCGCTGTTGTTGATACCGGCGATGGTGCCGGCAACGTGGGTGCCGTGGTGGTTTTCGTCGGTGTACCACCAGCCGGTGCCGCTGTCGTACTCGCCGGTGAAGTTATTGCCGGACAGGTCTTCGTGGTCGCGGTTGACGCCCGAGTCGATGATGCAGACCTTGCGGTTGCCGGCGAGCGAGTCGCTCAGCTGGTCGGCCTGCACCATCTTGATGCCGTACGGGACCAGCTGGCCGCTGGTGTACGGGGTACCGGTCGACGGGGTGGTCAGCGACAGCGGGTAGCGCTTGGCATCTTCCTCGATGTATTCGACGTTCGGGTTGTTTTCGAGGCCTTTCAGGGCGACGAGGGGCACTTCGATGGCCATGGCATTCATGCCGAAGATCTCGTGTTTCACGGAACCCTTGGCAGCGCTGACGACGCCTTTCAGCAGGGCTTTCGCACCCGGTTTGAATGCGACGATAACGCGGGTGGTTTCTGGCGCTGCCGCCATGGCGGAATTGCACAGGATGCTGGCCGCAGCAGCGGTCAGGCAGAGGCTAAGGATCTTGTTTGAAGCACGATTGGATCGTTGAATCATTTTTACTTCTCCGTATAAAAGCCTATCGAAATGCCGCGATTCTCTTGTCGCGTGCACGTTTTTATAAAACGCTTGTTTGCCGTGGTAACGGCCGAGCCAGTGTAGGCAGGAAACGTATGTATGAGCAATGTCAATCCAAACGTGTGCGCCATTGTTGCAACATTGCATCTGCGCACGATTGGAAACAATATGGATGATTTAAAACGGTGCTATATTTTTGTCCCCCTGCAATGTGCAAATGCAGCATTTATGCCGCCCTAGGCGCGCTGCATGGAACTTCCCGGCTTGGTATGATGGCAAACCTGCGCAGCCCGGTGCTGGCGCGTTCATTCATCTCAAGTAACAGGAAATACTCCATGAAAACCAAGGCAGCGATTGCGTGGAAGGCGGGTCAGCCGCTGACGATCGAGGAAGTCGAGCTCGAAGGCCCGAAGGCGGGCGAAGTACTGGTCGAAGTCAAGGCCACCGGCATTTGCCACACCGATTACTACACGCTCTCCGGCGCCGATCCGGAAGGCCTGTTCCCGGCCATCCTCGGCCATGAAGGCGCGGGCGTCGTCGTCGACGTCGGCCCGGGCGTGACCAGTTTGCGCAAGGACGACCACGTCATCCCGCTCTACACGCCGGAATGCCGCCAGTGCAAATTCTGCCTGTCGCAAAAGACCAACCTGTGCCAGGCGATCCGCTCCACGCAAGGACGCGGCCTGATGCCCGACGCTACTTCGCGTTTCTCGCTCGACGGCAAGCCGATCTTCCACTACATGGGCACCTCGACCTTCTCGAACTACATCGTGGTCCCGGAAATCGCGCTGGCCAAGGTGCGTAACGACGCGCCCTTCGACAAGATCTGCTACATCGGCTGCGGCGTCACCACCGGCATCGGCGCGGTGATCTTCACGGCCAAGGTGGAAGCGGGCGCGAATGTCGTCGTGTTCGGCCTGGGCGGCATCGGCCTGAACGTGATCCAGGCGGCGAAGATGGTCGGCGCCGACAAGATCATCGGCGTCGACCTCAACCCGGCCCGTGAAGAGATGGCGCGCAAGTTCGGCATGACCCATTTCATCAATCCGGCCCAGGTCGAGAACGTGGTGGACAGTATTGTCCAGATCACCGACGGCGGCGCCGACTACAGTTTTGAATGCATCGGCAACGTCAAGACCATGCGCCAGGCGCTCGAGTGCTGCCACAAGGGCTGGGGCCAGTCGATCATCATCGGCGTGGCCGAAGCCGGCGCCGAGATCTCGACCCGTCCGTTCCAGCTGGTGACGGGCCGCGAGTGGAAGGGTTCCGCTTTCGGCGGCGCGCGCGGACGCACCGACGTGCCGAAGATCGTCGACTGGTACATGGAAAACAAGATCAACATCGACGACCTGATCACCCACCACCTGCCGCTCGAGCGCATCAACGAAGGTTTCGATCTGATGAAGTCGGGCGAATCGATCCGCTCGGTCGTGGTCTACTGATTACGACGCTTTAACGACGCCTGTTCCGCGAAAGCGACCGTCTGTCGCACGGCGCGGGCAGGCGGCGCGCGGTTCTCCTAGAGTGGCTTCATTGCCACTCGGCCCATGGAGACCATCATGCAAGCATCCCGCCTTCCTTCCGCATCCCGCACCCTCCGTCACGCGCTCCTGCTGGGCGCCACCCTTGCCGCCTGTGCCGCGCCGCTCCTGAGCGCGCACGCCGCACCAGCGTCGGATGGCCTGGAGGCGGTACGCAGCATGCACCGCAGCGAAGGCGGCGAACCCTACGCCCTGGTGCAGGAGGGGCGGGGCCTGAACATGACCGTCGATAACGCCGACAAGGCCGACAAGGTCGACCTCGACGGCATCCGGCGCAAGGTGCAGGGCGAATTCCTCTGGTTCCGCAAGGACGGCAAGGAATACATCGTGCAGGACGCGGCGACCCTCGCGCGTGTACGCCAGGCCTGGGCGCCGCTGGAAAAGACCGGCGCCGAGATGGAAAAGCAGGGCAAGGAAATGGGCCGCCACGGCGAGGCCATGGGCGGCTACGGCACCAAAATGGCGCTGGCCGCCGTCACCTTCAACCAGGCGAAGATGGACGCCCTCGGCAAGCAGATGGAAGAAGCCGGCAAGCCGATGGAAGCGGCCGGCCAGAAAATGGAAGTGCTGGGCAAGCAGATGGAAGCCCAGCAGAAGGAGGCCGACCGTACCACGCGCGGCATCATCAACGAGTCGGTCGGCAGCGGTACGGCACGTCGCGCACCGTAGGGTGGGCACTTGTGCCCACGCGGACGTTCGCGCTGTGTTGGCGGGTGAGCGCGGGGACGACGGCATCGAACCATATGCGTCACCGCGGTTCATCTGGATGCGTTTCCACCGGCGAGGGGTGCGGTCGAAACGCCTTCAACACGACGCATGTTTTCGCGTGGGCATGCCCACCCTACCTTACTGCGCCGGCACGAATTCCTCCATCACCGCCTTGCGCAGCAGCTTCGGCGGCACCAGGCCCTGGGCCAGCACGAAGTCGTTGAACTTCTGGCGGTCAAACTTGCCGCGCAGCGCCACCTCGGCCGCCTGGCGCGTCTCCATCAGCCGCTGGTAGCCATAGAAATACGAGGTCGCCTGCCCTGGCGCGCGGAAGGTATAGCGCTGCATCTCTTGCGTCGCCATGCCCTCCGACAGCCCGACGTCGCGCATCAGGAAAGTCTTCACACCGTCCGGCGTGATTTCCCCGAGGTTCACCATCGGGTCGAGGAAAGCGCGCGCCGCGCGCATGGCCCGCGCCTGCAGCGCGAACAGCTGGCCATCGAGCGGCTCGTAAGGCTGCATTTCCGCTTCCGCATACAGCGCCCAGCCCTCGACGTTCACGCTGTTGAACGCAAACACGGCGCGCGCGGTGGAGACGCCGGTCTCGATCATCTTCGCGAACTGCAGCTCGTGGCCGGGACGCGCCTCGTGCGCCGTAATCGACCAGGTGCCCGACTGGTGGGTGAAATCGTCGAACACCAGGCGCTTGCCGCTGGCGTCGGGCGGCATGCCGGTGGTCAGCACGAACTCGCCGTATTCGCCCGTGTTGCCGATCAGGCGGGGAGGGCTCATGTGCGGCGCCGGCTGCGCCGCGTTCTCGGCCATCGAGGCCAGGCGGATCACGGCCTTGCGCGCCGGGAGCGTGACGATGTGCTGCTCGCGCACCGCCGACTCGATCGCCGCCAGCCGCTCGCCGTACAGCGGCATCACCTGTTCGGTCGGGATCTGCTGCTTTTTCAGCTCCGCCATCACGGCGCGGTAGTCGGCGTCCTTGAAGCCGCGGTCGCGCGCGATCAGGTTGGACGTGATCTGCATCTGGTTGCGGATTTCCGCGAACGAGGTCAGCGCCTTGGAGATCATCTCCTGCGGCCCGATGTCGACGCCGAAGTTTTTGAGATTGTCGGCATACACTTCCGGCGGCAGGCGGTGGTCAGTACGTGCACGCGGCAGCATCTCGGTTTTCAGGCGCGCGTTGTAGGCGACCAGCTGCTTTTCCAGCGTGTCGAAGCGGCTTTCCCAGCCTTTTAATTCGCTTTTCGCCAGCAGTTCGCGCATGCCTTTCAACAGGGTCGGCCCGTCGTTCAGCGCCTGGTCGATCTCGCCTTTATACGGGCCGAGCAGGTTCTTGTTCGCCTTCAGGCGCTCCTGCAGGCGCTCGTGCGCCAGTTCCGTCACCGGCCGGTAGCCCTTGGCCAAGCCCGCGTATTTGTCCAGCCGAACCAGCAGCGCCTGCTGGCGCGCCTTCGGGATGCGCGGGTCGAGCGTGGCGCGCACGACGCCGAAAATCATGCCGGTCAGGTCGTCGAAGGGCATGAAGTAGTGGCGCTGCAGGGCGCTGGTCTTGATGTTGTCCTGTGCCTTGTCGATCAGGATCTGCAAGTCCTGCTTCACCTTCGAGTCGGTCTCCGTGCGCATGCGCTTTTGCAGCTCCGCGATGGCGGCGCGCAGGTCGCGGTTGTTCGCATCGAACTGGTCGCGCGACATGTCGGTGATCTGCTCGTCATAGCCGTCCACGCCCAGGCTGCTCGCGCTTTCGGGCGAATATTTCGCCAGCACGTTCAGCAGCACCTTGGCGTTGTCGTTGCTTTTCGTGACCCAGGCCGGTTCGGCAGCGATGGCGGGCAGTGCCAGCGCGGCGGCCAGCAGGGTGGAGAGGACGGTTCGGCTGAAGGCACGGGAAGTCGGCATTGCATTCCTTTGTAATGGATGGCGAAAGTGGGCGATCGTGGCGCAAGACATAGTATGCCTTGCGCACCGGCACCTGCGGCCGGGAACGCGGTTTGAAACAAGCCGTTACCAAATCGTGGACGCCGGAAAGATTATTCGCCCGGGACGCATGCGACAATCCCTTCCAACCAAACTCTGCAATGCCACCGCCCTCTTCATGCCTGCCACCCGCCGCCCCGTCTTCGCTTCCCGTCATCGCCGCCCGGCGCAAACCGCCATCGCCCTCGCCGCACTGGTCCTCTGCGCATCGGCCGCCGCGCAGCAGGCAGCGCCCGTGGCCACCCCGGCGCCTGAGCAGGGCCAGGCCACGGCGGACGCACCGGCCACCGTCTCCGTCACCGCCAAGCGCGCCTCGAACCGGATCGACCGCCAGGTCTACGATGTGAAATCCGACCCGGCCAGCTCGAACGACACGGTGGCAGACACCCTGAACAAGGTGCCCTCGGTGGCGGTTGACGCCGATGGCGCGGTGACCCTGCGCGGCAAGAGCAATGTCCAGATTTATGTCGACGGCAAGCCCTCGGCCATGATGCAGGGCGATAACCGCGCCGCGGCGATCAATGCCTTGCCGGCGGCCGACCTGGAATCGGTCGAGGTCATCAACAATCCGGGTGCGCAGTTCGGCAACGAGGGCGGCGGCGGGCCGATCCTGAACCTGGTGATGCGGCGGGAACGCACGCCCGGCGGCTTCGCGGCCGTCAATGCCAACCTGGGCACCGAGGGCCGCTACAACGCCAACAGTTTCGGCAGCTACACGACGGGCCGCATGAGTGCGCAGGGCGGCGTGTACGTCCGCAGCGACAAGCGCGAATCGACCGGCGACACGGTGCGCGAACGGATCGACCCGGCCACCGGTGCGGTGGCGCGCAGCACGCAATCGTCGAACAGCGACACCGAAAACAAGACCATCGGCATGACCGGTTCGCTGAGCTACAACCTCGGCGACAAGGATGTGGTCGCCGCAACCGTCATGGCATCCGGCACCGGCAGCGATACCGCATCGAGCGAGCTGTACCACAGCACGAACCTGGCCGGCCTGGCCGACAGCGACTACCTGCGCCAGGGCGCGCGCGACGGCCACAGCCGCAACTACAGCCTGTCGACGCGGCTCGACCACAAGGGCGATACGCAGGGTGAACTCTTCAAAATGGACTTGCGCCTCTCCGGCGCCAGGACCGAGGGTGACCTGCGCAATGCCACCGATTACACGGTGCGCCCCATCAATGCCCAGGCCGCGCGTACCCACCAGGACAACCTGAGCGAAAACCGCATCGCCGATTTCACGGGCGACTACGAGCTGCCGGGCGAACGCGGCATTTTGAAACTCGGCTACAAACTGGCGCGCACCAGCAGCGTATTCGACAACGCCTATTTCGACGTCGACGAAGCCTCGCTCGCCGAGCGCGTCAACACCGGCCGCACCAACCGCTTCGAACTCGACGAGACGACCGCGGCCCTGTACGCCTCTTACCAGTGGCGCATCAACAGCCAGTGGGGCGTGCTGGGCGGCCTGCGCGCCGAGTACACCGATGTCGACATGTTCCAGGCGACCACGAATCTCCGTGCCGGCAGTAACTACCTGGACGCGATCCCGAGCGCCTTCGTCACTTATGGCTGGTCCGACGACACCACGCTGCGCTTCAGCTACGCGCACCGCATCCGCCGTCCGGGCGCCGGCGACCTGAACCCTTTCGTGGTCTACCGCGACGAGTACAACGTTTCCTCGGGCAACCCGGACCTGCGGCCGAGCGACTCCGATTCGCTCGAGTTCGGCCTCGAGACCAAGCTCGGCAAGGTGGACACGAATGTCCGCCTGTACGCCCGGCGCGACACCAATTTGATTTCCGAACGCCGCTTCTTCCTGGCCGACAATGTCCTGCTGACGACGAAAGAAAATGCCGGCAGCAACAATTCCGGCGGACTGGAATTCACCTTCGGCGGCAAGGTGACGGACAAGCTGAGCATCAACGCCAGCGGCAACCTGGGCTATGCCGAGCAGAGCGTGCTCGGCAGCGCCAGCGGCGACAAGCGCACCGCGACCTCGCTGAGCGGACGCGCGCGCCTCGGCTACCAGGTCAACCGCGACAACCAGCTGACCCTGGTGCTCAACGCCCAGGGCAAGACCCTGTTCGGCGAAGGCTACCGCCAGCCGAGCCGCACGGCCGACCTCAACTACCGCCACACGCTGGGCCCGGCGCTGTCGCTGGTGGTGAACGTCAACGACCTCTTCGATTCGCAAAAGATCGAGTCGATCACCGAGACCGACCGCCTGCGCGAGTACAGCATCCGCCGCTTCAACGGCCGCACCTTCTTCGTCGGCCTGTCTTACCGCTTCGGCAGTTTCGGCGGCAAGGGGCAACGGCAGGGCCGGCCGGGCGGCGGGCCGGGCATGCACGGGGCGGGCGGGTTTGGCGGCGGCGGGCGGGGTTAGTTGGGCGCCGGCGAAAGCGCTCCTGTGCCAGACTTGGGCATCGAACGACCAGCCAGGAGCACAGCATGAGCAACGAACAAGCCAAACAGGAGCAGAAGGACGACAAGGCTGCGCAGCCCGCCGCGCAGACGCCTGCGGACGTATTCGACGGGCTCAAGAACAAGAAGCCGGAGGAACTGACTCCGGAGGAGTTGCGCCTGATGGCAGACACGATGCCGGGCGAAGGGCCGGGCGACTGAGAGGCTACTTGCGGCCGGTGGTGCTATGAGCGGCGGTGGCCCGCGACTGTCCTACCGCGTGGGCATGCCCACCCTACGTTACGCATCAGCCCGCGGCCGGTGTGTAACGTAGGGTGGACTCCTGAGTCCACGCGTGCAAAGCCAGCACATCGACAACGCCGCGCGAAGGCGACGGGCGCTGGGTGTCAAACGCGCGGCTGTAATGCAATCACGGCCATGCCAGCCAGCGCCAGCGCAGCGCCGCCCATGTCCCAGCGGCTGAGCTGAACGCCGTCAACAAAGCGCAGCCACAGCAGCGCCACTGCGATGTACATCCCACCGTAAGCCGCATACGTGCGCCCGGCGGCAGTCGGGTGCAGGGTCAGCAGCCAGGCGAACAGCGCCAGCGAGGCGGCCGCTGGCACCAGTAGCCAGAGCGGCTTGCCTTGCTTGACGACCAGCCAGGGCAGGTAGCAGCCGACGATTTCGGCCAGGGCGGTGAGGGCGAACAGGCCGCCATATCTGAACAATTCCTGCATCTTTTCCTTCGTAACGGAACAGGGCGGCGAACGCCGCCCTGAAACAGCCCTGGCCAGAGCCAAGGCTGTGCTTTCGCTCACTGTCAGCGAGCGGCGCGCCATCCGAGCACGCCAGCAATTGCCACGCCGAATGCATCGGCAAGCAGTTGACTATACTGCACATAGCCACGTGCTTGCCCGCCGTTCACGGACTCCCACGCCTGGCCGAGTTCGTATCGAACGGACAGCACCAGGTAGACAGCCGGCCACACAAGGAAAGCGTAACGCCACAATCCCACGGCCAGCGCGAGGAGCGCCTTGGCGCCCGGCAGGGTGTGCCACGATGCCGCCGGCGCCCGCGCCGCATTGCCGCCGGCGAGTAACAGGAAGCCGTGCAGGCACAATGGTACGCCAAGCCCGGCAAGGATATGTTCGAGCAACGCGCGGCCTTCGGCGCCAATGCGGAGGGTAATGCCCTCACGCATGGACGAAGGGTAATAGCGCAGCAAGACGGCGCCGAGCGTGCACAGCAGCCCGACAAGCAGCAGCGTCCGGTTGCCTGGGGAAGCGCGTCGGGCGCCGTGTTTGCCGGCTTGGGTTTGAATACTTTGAGTCATAAAAAATTCTCCTTGGATTGTGTTGGTTGCTCCCAGCGGATGGGATGGGCCGGCATGGAGCCGACAGCGAGCGACGTCGCTTGAGTCGTATAGCGATATGCATTCCAAAAAATGCTGTCTGGGGGGAGAAAAATGAAATAAATTTGAAATGGGGGAAAACGGCGACGGCCAGGTTAATGAACCTGTGCGATATTCAGCAATATTGCCTAAGCAATATTTGTATGTCAGCATGGGGAATCACCTTCTGCGGAATTCATCCATGCACCAGCTCACCCGACTCGCCCTTGCCAGCGCGCTTGCCTGCAGCGCTGCCGTCGCCTTTGCCCAAACCAGCCAGCCCACGCAGCCGGAACGCCCGGCTACAACCTTCCCCTACACGCCGGGCCTGGACGTCAGCTCGATGGACAAGACGGCCGACCCCTGCGTCGACTTCTACCAGTACGCCTGCGGCGGCTGGATGAAGAACAACCCGGTCCCGGGCGACCAGGCGCGCTGGTCGGTCTACAGCAAGCTGGCGCAGGACAACCAGCGCTACCTGTGGGGCATCCTCGACGGCCTGGCGAAACAGAAGGAAGGCCGGAGCGCCACCCAGCAAAAGATCGGCGATTATTTCGGCGCCTGCATGGACGAGGGCGCGATCGCGAAACGTGGCGCCGAACCTCTGCAACCCTACCTCACCCAGATCGACGGCATGGCCTCGATCCACGAACTGCCGCGCGTGCTGGCCGGGCTGCAGCTGGCTTTGTCGGACGACGATTTCTTCTTCGGCTTCAGCTCGAACCAGGACTTCGGCGACTCGACCCGCGTGATCGCCTTTGCCACCGGCGGCGGCCTCGGCTTGCCCGACCGCGACTATTACCTGAAAACGGATGCGCGCTCGAAAGAGCTCCGGGCAAAGTACGAAGCCCATGTGGCGACGATGTTCGGCCTGATCGGGCAAGCGCCGGAAGCGGCGCAGCGTTCCGCCGCCACCGTGATGCGCATCGAGACCGCCCTGGCGCAGGCCTCGCTCACGCGCGTCGACAAGCGCGACCCCTATAAACTGTTCCACAAGACGGACCTGAAGGGCCTGCAGGCGATGACGCCCGGCTTCGACTGGAAGACTTACCTGTCCGCCATGGGCCAGCCCGGCTTGAAAGCGTTCAACGTCACCGAACCGAAATTCTTCAAGGCCTTCGGCAAGCAATTGCGCGCGAACGACCTGGCGGCAGTCAAAACCTATCTGCGCTGGCATGTGCTGAAGGAATTGTCACCGGCGCTGGCGCCGCAGTTCGACGAACCGCATTTCGCCTTCTTCAGCCACACGCTGCGCGGTGTCGAGCACCAGCCGCCGCGCTGGAAGCGCTGCGTGCAGCTGGTCGACCATCAGCTCGGCGAAGCGCTGGGCCAGGAATTCGTCAGCCGCGCATTTTCTCCGGAACTGAAAGCGAAGTCGCTGCACATGACGCGCCAGGTGGAAGAGGCGATGGGGAAGGATATCGACTCGCTCGAGTGGATGAGCCCGGACACGAAAAAGCGTGCGCGCGAAAAGCTCGACACCATCGTCAACAAGATCGGCTACCCGGACAAATGGCGCGATTACTCCGCGTTCGAGGTGCGCGCGAACGATTTCACCGGCAACGTGGTGCGCGGCACGCAGTTCGAGAGCCGGCGCCGGCTCGCCAAGATCGGCAAGCCGCTCGACCGCAGCGAGTGGCAGATGACGCCGCCGACAGTGAACGCCTATTTCGATCCGCAGATGAACGACATCAATTTCCCTGCAGGCGTGCTGCAGCCGCCGCTGTTCGACCCCAAGATGGATGACGCGCCGAACTACGGCAACACCGGCGGCACCATCGGCCACGAACTGACCCATGCGTTCGACGACGAGGGCCGCCAGTTCGACGCGAAAGGTAATCTGAAGGACTGGTGGACCAAAAAGGACGGCAAGGAATTCACCGACCGCGCTTCGTGCATCGTCGACCAGTACGCGGGCTACACGGTGGTGGACGACATCAAGATCAACAGCAAGCTGACGCTGGGCGAAGACGTCGCCGACCTGGGCGGCCTGATCCTCGGCTGGATGGCCTGGAAGACGCAGATGGCGAGCATGCCGCAGCAGGCCCAGCCCCAGCCGCCGCGCGATGGCATGACACCCGAGCAGCGCTTCTTTGTCGGCTACGCACAATGGGCCTGCGAAAACGACCGTCCTGAAAACCTGCGCGTGACTGCGATGACCGATCCTCATTCGCCGGGCAAGTACCGGGTGAATGGTGTCGTGATCAATATGCCGGAGTTTGAAAAGGCGTTCGCGTGCAAGGCGGGGCAGCCGATGGCGGCGGTGAAGCGCTGCCGGGTTTGGTAAGGGGCGAAATCGCTTACCCGATGTTCATCATGTAGATGAACGCGTGGGCGGGTTTCCGCGGGGCCGCCGAGGCCCACGCGTTCAACCAGCCCCGGATCAGCCCAGTAAAAAATAAAGCCCGACAAACCATCGCTGGCCTGCCGGGCTGTTTGCCCTTGCACCATCAGTGGCCATCATGGCCACCAGGCGCGATCAGTGCTGGTTGATCTTCCCGCGCCACGCCCCGGTTTCGGAACCGCGCTTCTCCAGCATTTCCTTGTAGTTCGACAGGTTCGCACGCGTTTCCATGCGCACCGCCCCTAAGGCATCGCCGATCGCTTCCAGCACGCCGTCCGGCTGGTAATCCATCTGCAAGGTCACGCGGGTCACGTCCTCGGAGATCTTGTGGAAGGTCACCACGCCGGCATGGTGCACGCCGCCGATGCTGCGCCAGGCGATGCGCTTGTCCGGGATCTGCTCGGTAATTTCCGCATCCCATTCCTTGTCTTCACCGGCGATATTCGCTTTCCAGTGCAGGCGCTTGTCGTCGAGCTGGCGGATTTCCTTGACGCTTTTCATGAACTGCGGGAAGTCTTCGAACTGGGTGAACTGGTTGTAGGCCGTGCGCAGGGGCACATTGACTTCGATTGCCTCGATGATCGACGAATCCCCGTTCTGGGTGCGGCTCGCCTTCATTTTCTTCGACAGCATCATTCCGCCGACTGCAAGTGCGGCGACAGTCACGACTCGGTTCAGCATGTGTTTCTCCTTTGGCAATCACTGGGCCTGCGCGCAACACGCACAGAGCCCTGTTGAACATGGTTGGGTCATCATGGGTAACGCGGTGATCCGCGTATTTGTCGTTAAGTTAAGCGAATTTCTGAGCAGGTGGCGCGCGGGAGAGTTGCGCGCCGTTACTGCTGAGTTGGGTGGAGTTGCCGCAAGATAGAATGGTATTTTTAATTTTTGAGCGGAAATTGCCCATGCTTGGCGCATGGGAAAATGACGAATTTACGGGTAGGCGAGGTCTGCGGTCGATCAGCAGGACAGTGAGCAGCACGGGGAAAGCCAGCCGACGTATTGAAATAATCTTTCAATTTTCATGTGCTTTTGAAATTTCCTGTCATTACTCGACATTATCTGCGCGAGACTGGATGGGCATACAGTAAATCCCGGCGGTATAATGGCCGCATGAATCTCCTTCACAACCTCAATCCCGAACAATTGGCAGCCGTCACGCTGCCCTCACAAAGCGCGCTGATCCTGGCCGGCGCCGGTTCGGGCAAGACCCGCGTGCTGACGACCCGCATCGCCTGGCTGCTCCAGACCGGACAAGTCAGCCCGGCCGGCATCATGGCGGTGACCTTCACCAACAAGGCGGCGAAGGAGATGCTGACCCGTTTGTCCACCATGCTGCCGGTGAACACGCGCGGCATGTGGATCGGCACCTTCCATGGCCTGTGCAACCGCCTGCTGCGCACGCACTACCGCGACGCCGCGCTGCCGCAGTCGTTCCAGATCC
>Ga0308169_10003543_pt1 | contig 15178 bp, 11 predicted proteins | sample PhyBR1_2_FD_202139 | JGI IMG/M metagenome (GOLD analysis project Ga0308169, IMG submission 202139) | Phyllosphere microbial communities from UC Gill Tract Community Farm, Albany, California, United States - DLSLSB.R1 | ecosystem: Host-associated > Plants > Phyllosphere > Unclassified | place... | reverse complement strand
GGCGGGTCCCCTGAAGTGACCGCGCGGCGCGACGAAGAGGATGTCATCGACGCCGCCCTGTTCGCCGAGGGCACGCAGCAATTGACGCAGACGCTCGATTTTAAGCTCGGCCTGCGCGCGTTTTCGACTATCAGCCATCTCGAACAGGTCGACCCCGACCGCGAACGCGCGGCGCGGGTCGGCGTCACCCCTAGCGCGACACTTAACTGGCATCGTGACGATCTTGGTCTCGTCTGGCTGCGCTACGCGAGTGCTGTTCGCCCAGCCGGTGTCAGTCGCACCGCGCCGATCGCCGATCGCCGCATCCCCGGTGATGAGTTGCAGAGCCTTGAACTGGGATGGCGGATCCGTATAGGCGGCGACCGCCTTGCGCTGCACGGCGCAATCTTCGGCTCGACCTGGGAACATTTGCGCAGTGACACGGTCGGCTTGGACGGCCTGCTTGGGACCGTCGATGCAGGTAACGCGAACAATTATGGGCTCGAATTAGGGGGCCGGCTGGACCTAGCGCCGGTCGCGATCGACTTCAGCACCACGCTGCAGCGTGCGCGCCTGACCTCAACCTCGTCGGTTGCAACGGCCGATGACGATGATCGCCGGCTGCCTGTAGTACCTGATATATCGGCGAGGCTCGCGGCCTCGCGAAGCTTCGACGTGCGTGGCCTGCCTGCCCAAGTCTATGGGGCCGCTCGCTATATCGGTGGCACCCGGCTGAGCTTCGATCCGCTGCTCGACCGTCCAGCGGGCCACTATGCAACGATCGATGCCGGTAGCGCGATCAATATAGGCACACGGCGCTGGTCGGTCGACGTCACTAATCTGCTCGACAGCCGCAGCAATAGCTTCGGCTTCGGCAATCCTTTTACTCTCAGCAGCACGAAGCAGACCGTGCCCGTGCGTCCGCGGACAATCACGCTGAGGTTAGCGATTGGGCTTTAAAGCGGCGCAGCTAGCGTATGCGACCGTGCACATGTTCCGTTCCTGCGGGGCGTCCAATCGAACCTCAAAGGACGCCCGGATTACATTATCCCAATCTTGGGATTGACGCATAGCTGCAACGAAAGCGTCATCGTCGCGCCATAGCTGCAAGCTCAGCCGATCGGGGGCTGGGGAACATCACATGACGACGGATTTCGGAATGCGCGTTCGGCGCATGGCGTTCGGATCGGTGGCACTGGTCGTCGCGCCCCTATCAGGAACGGTCTACGCAGCAGTGCCATCGGTCGCGGCAAGCGGTGCCGTCAATCCTGCCCCTGCACTGTCGTCAGACATTGCACCCCAAACCCCGGCGAGCGGGATCGCGGAAGGAGCGGATATCGTCGTCACTGCGACCAAGGCGAACGAGATCGCGCCGGTCACGGCCTCGCTCCAGACCACGCAGCCACAATCGGTGATCTCCCGCAGCTTCATCGAGGACTCGCTGCCGGCGACCGCGGACTTCAACCAGATCGCCGCGATAAGCCCCAGCGTCTCGATCACCGGCAGCGCGAACGGCGCCGGGCTGTCGGAGTCGAAGGCTCAGATACGCGGCTTCCAGGACGGCGAATACAACGTCACCTATGACGGCGTGCCGTTCGGCGACACCAACGATCCAACGCATCATTCGAACACGTTCTTCCCGTCCAACACGATCGAGACGCTGATCGTCGATCGCGGTCCCGGCAACGCCAGCCAGCTCGGCCAGGCGACGTTCGGCGGCAACATGAACCTTTTCAGCCGCGCCACTCGGGAGGAAGCAGGCGTCGAGCTGAAGGGCACGTATGGCACCTGGAATACCTATCTGTTGCGCGGCCTGGTCCAGTCGGGTGCGATAGATAAGCTTGGCGGCACGGAGATCGTGCTGAGCGGACAGCGCGTCAAATCGGACGGCGCGCGCAGCTACAGCCCGTTCAAGTCGAACAACATATTCGGCAAGGTGATGATCCCGCTCGGTGCCGACGCGCGCCTGACTTTGCTCGCGACGTATAACGAGAACAGCTTCAACCAGCCCGACAACGACGGCGTGACGCTCAGCCAGCAGGCGCAGTTCGGTAAATATTTCAGCCTGAACAACGATCCGACCTCCCAGACCTATTACCGCTACAACCGCACGCACAAGACGACCGATTTCGAGCTGATCAAATTCGAGGCGAACATCGCGCCGAATTCGACGATCGAGAATCGCGCCTACACCTACAGCTATGACAACGAGACGCTCAGCGGCAACGACGTCACGCTGTTCGCGACCGCGACGGCGGCGCAGATCGCGGCGGCGAACGTCGTGACGCTGTCGCCGCCAGGGACCGGCAAGGCGGTGACGTCGATCGGCGTGCCGGGCTATACCAAGACCAACAAATACCGCGTGTTCGGTGACATCGCCAAGACACATATCGACTTCGGCTTCGGCGCGATCACGGCCGGCGCGTGGCTCGAATGGTCGAACACCTACCGCCAGCAGCGCGACGTTAACCTCGTCACCGGCGCGTCCAATTACATCGAGAAGATCCCGACCGATCCGGTCACCAAGCTCCCCTATGCAACGCCGCAGAACATCAAGTTCGACCAGAACAGCCATACCAACCACACCGAGGAGTTCGTCGAACTCGAGCTGCGGCCGATTGAGGGTCTGAAGATCACGCCGGGGTTCAAGCATGTCGATTTCAATCGCCGGATCGACGCCGATTACAACCAGACGACGCGCATCCCGCAGCGGTTCAACAACACCTATACCGCCGATCTGCCGTTCGGGACCGTCAACTATGCGGTGACCGACCGGATCGCCGTATACGGCCAATATGCCCGCGGCTTCCTCGCGCCGCCGCTGAGCGTGCTGTACGTCCTGCAGCCGACGCTATCGACGGTCGAGTCCGAGCGGTCGACCAACTATCAGGCGGGCGCCGTCTTCCACGGGCGCAACCTCAGCCTCGACGCAGACATCTACAAGATCGATTTCAAGAACAAGTTCGCCTCGTTCACCTCGACCGTGCCGGGCGAAGGCGTCGTGTTCGTCAACCAGGGCGCGGTGACGTACAAGGGCGTCGAGGGGCAGGCTACCTACGCGTTCGGTCGCGGGCTCGCGGTGTTCGCCAACGGCTCGCGCAACTTCGCGAAAACGGACAATGCCGGCGTGATACAGCAACAGGTCGCCAAGGCGCCGGAATGGACCGCAGCGGGCGGCGTGCTGTTCAAGCAGGGTCCGATCCGCTTCTCGCTGATCGACAAATGGGTCGGCAGGCAGTGGTTCACCAATCCGGCGGGATCGACCGTGGCCGGCAACGCGTATGACAACCCGATCTACCAGAGCAAAGGCTACAACAGCGCGATTTTCTCGGCGCGCTACGATGTCGGACCGGTACGGCTGGGTGTCGAGGTCAACAACGTGCTCGATTCCCGCCGCGTGACCAATATCAGTACGGGCAAGACGTCGCCGTTCGATCAATATTTCTACCAGACCGGCCGGGCGTTCACCGGCGACGTGACGGTAAGCTTCTAATGCGCGAGGCGCTGCTCCTCGCACTCGCGCTGGCGACGCCCGCGGCTGCGGCGGACAGGCCGGCGCCGATGCTGAGCGTCGCCGATCTAGACCCTGCGCAAGTCCTGCCGCCGCCGCCTGCGCTTGGCAGCGTCCAGGCCAGGGCGGAGCTCGGTGAGCTTCACGCGATCGACGCGGTGCGGACACCATCCGACGAGGCCGATGCTCGTCTTGATGGCGACACCAAGAATGCGAGCATCTTCGCGGGCGTGCTCGGGCCGCGGTTCGATCTTGCGACGCTTCCGGCGACCGCGCGACTGATGGCGATCGTCCGCGCGACCGAGAAGGATGTCGTCGATCGCGGTAAGGCGCATTTCCGGCGCGCGCGACCCTATGCGATCGAACCCGCGCTCAAGAGCTGCAAGGCAGGCGGCGATCCCGGTTCCAGCTATCCGAGCGGCCATGCATCGATGGCGTTCGCGATGGGCGAAACGCTCGCGCGACTGGTACCGGCCAAGGCGGAGGGACTGCTCGGTCGCGCCGCGGGCTACGGTCAGAGCAGGATCGTCTGCGAACAGCATTTCCGCAGCGACGTAACGGCAGGGCAGGCGCTTGGCACGCTCATCGCCGAGCGACTGATGTCAAAGCCCGCTTTCCGTTCGGCGTTCGATGAGTCCGAGCGTGAACTCGTCCGCGTCGGTATTGCTGCGCCAATCAGGTGAGGGGCGCGGCGTAGCAAAGCGGGATCGAGCGATCGATCAGGCCGTGCATCTGGTCGGCACGTTGCCCCTTTCCGGTCAGCGGCACGAACATCGTCGGGCCGAGCGAACACCGGGTGATGCTTCCATCTGCCGTCTTGGTGATGACCAGCAGCTGCTCCTTCGCAGTACTCGGCCCGATCGGCATCACCAGACGCCCACCGATCGTCAATTCTCCGATGAGCGCGGACGGGACTCGGGCCGCGCCGGCAGCGACGATGATCGCATCGAACGGTGCGGCGGCGGGCCAGCCGGCAAAGCCGTCGGCGGCGTGCACCTCCACGTTGCGATAGCCGAGATAGGCGAGGCGCCGCGCGGCTTGGCTGGCGAGCTCTGGGACGATCTCGACCGAGGTCACATGGCGGACCAGACGCGAGAGAACGGCTGCCTGGTAACCCGACCCCGTCCCGACATCGAGGACGGTATCGTCAGGCGAGACATGCGCCGCTACCGTCATCAGCGTAACGATATGCGGAGCGGAGATGGTCTGGCCAAAACCGATCACCAACGGAACGTCGAGATAGGCGATGGTCCTGGCGGCAGGTACCACGAACGCCTCGCGCGGGACCGCAGAGACGGAGGCGAGCGCCCGTACCAGGAACGCATCGTCGACCTTCGGGTCGGCCCGGATCATCGCCTCGCGGATCTGCGCAACCATCGCTGCGCGCTTCGGTCCGAGGTCCTGCCGGTCGATCGGTGCGGTGGTCGCGCAGCCCGCCAGCAGGACCAACGCTGCGATCGCGGCACGCTTCATGCCGCTGCGACTTCACTATGCCGCCGACCGCCGGAGAGCGAGACGATCATCGCAGGCAGGAACAGGAGTACCAGTGGCACCGCGGCGACCAAGCCGAAGATGATCGCGGTCGCCAGCGGCTGTTGCAGGCCGGCTCCTCGGCTGAGGCCCAGTGCGAGCGGGCTGAGCGTCAGGATCGCGATGAGCGCCGACATCAGGATCGGGCGCAACCGCTTGCCGCCCGCCTCGCGCAACGCGGCGATGTCGATAGCGCGCGTCGTATCGATCTCGGCGAGGAAGAACACGACCAGTTCGGTGACCATCCCGACCACCATCGTCAGTCCCATCAGCGCCGAGATGTCGAGCTCGATCCCGGTCAGCCACAATCCGCCGAGCACCGCGGTAACCGACAGCAGCACCGTCGCGATCGCCGCCAGCGTCCAGGCGATCCGCTCGAACAGGTACGTCAGCAGCAGCGCGGAGAGCAGCAACGCGGCCGCGAAGACCATCGCCAGATCGGCGAAGCTCTGCTGCTGCTGCGCGTACAGGCCCCCATAAGCGACGCGCACCGACGGCGGCAGCGACAGGCCCGCGACGGTCGCGCGCACGTCGCGCATCGCCGACCCCAAATCGCGCCCTTCCAACCGCGCGGTCAACGCGACGAACGGGGCGAGATCCTCGCGTGTCAGCTGCGTCTGGCCGGCGGTGATCGCGACCGTCGCGACTTGCGATACCCGCACAAGGTGGCCATCGGGCGCGACCAAAGGCAGTCGCGCGAGGTCGTCGGCGCGGCGGCGCAGGTCGATCGGCGCCTGTACGCGGACCGCGACGAGTTGCGCGCCGATCCGCACGTTGGTCGCCTGCGTCCCACCGATCAGCGCGTCGAGCTGGGTCGCGATCGCACTCGGGTCGAGGCCCTGCTGGATCGCCCGCGCCGGATCGATCCGGATCGCGACCGCATCGCCGGCCACACGCAAGCCGTCGACCACCTCGACCACGCCGTCGACTTTTCCGATCGCCGCGCCGACACGCTTGGCCGAGGTTGCGAGCAAAGTCGGGTCGTCGGCGAACAGCTTGACCTCGATCGGCTGCGGCACCGCAGTCAGGTCGCCGATCAGGTCCTCCATCAATTGCGCGGTCTCGACCTCGAGGCCGGGCACGCGCGCGGCGACTTTCTGTCGCACATCGGTCATGACCGCTTCGATGTCGCGGCGCGATCCACCTTTCAGCCGAATGAAATAATCGCCCTCATCGGCTTCGGTCAGGCCGCCGCCGAGCTGGACGCCGGTGCGCCTGGAATAGCTCGCCACCTCGGGCGTGGCTGCGATGATCGTCTCGACCTGGCGGAGCAGCCGATCGGTGTCGGACAGCGCCGCGCCCGGTTGCGCCTTGTAGTCGAGGATAAAGCCGCCCTCGTCCATCTGCGGCATGAAGCCCGAAGGGACGTGGCTCCACGCCGCCCAGCCGATCAGCGCCATGCCGCCCGCCAGCACAATCGCGAACAGCCCCGGCCGGGCGAAAGCGCGCGCGGCAGCACGGCCATAGCCACGGTCGAGCCGGGTCATGAACCCGCCGGCACGCTCGGCCGCGGCGGCATCCGCATCGCGCAGCCAATAGGCGGCGGCGAGCGGGATGACGTAGCGCGCGTAGAGCAGCGACAGCCCGAGCGCGGCGACCATCGTCAGCGCGAGCGCCTTGAAGAACCCGCCGGTCACGCCGCTGATGAACGCGAGCGGCAGGAACACGACAATCGTTGCGGCGGTCGATCCGAACAGCGGGCGGCTCATTTCGCTGGCCGCGGCGAGCACGCCCGCCACGCCTTTGGCCGTACCCTCCTGCATCCGCCGCATGATGTGTTCGAGCATCACCACCGCGTCGTCGACGACCAAGCCGACCGCGGCCGCCATGCCGCCCAGCGTCATCATGTTAAAGCTCATGCCGAGCGCGAACAGGATCAGGCACGTGCCGGCGAGCACTGCGGGCAGCATCAACCCGGTGATCAGCATCAGCCGGCCCGAGCGCAGGAAGACGAACAGGACGATCCCCGCGAGCACGGCGCCGAGCAGGATCGCGTCGCGCACCGCGGTGGCGGCCCCGGCGACGAGTTCGGACTGGTCGTAGAACGGCGTCACCTTCACCGACGGGGGCAGCCCGAGCGCGTGCAGTTTCGCGTCGACATCGGCGACTATCCGGACGCTGTCGCCGTAGGGCGACTGGCGGATGTTGACGAGCACCGCCCGCTGCCCGTCCGAGGTGACGCGCGTGTAGCTCGGTTGCGCCGCGGGGCCGATCGTCGCGATCTGGCCGAGCGTGACGATGCCGCCGCCGGCATTGGCCGCCGCCTTGACCGGCAGCGCGGCGATGTCGGCGATCGAGGCGATGCGGTTCTGCGCGAGGACGAGGTAGAGGCGGTGACGATCCTCGAGCCGGCCGACGCCCTGGATGTCGTTGGCCTTGCCGAGCGCGGCGGCGATGTCGGCGAGACTGAGGCCGAGCGCTTGGGCGCGGGCCGGGTCGACTTCGGCGGCGAACTCGCGGGGGGCACCGCCAAGAACGTCGACACCGGCGACGCCGCCGACCGCGCTCAATGCTGGCCGAACCTGCAACTCGGCAATCTGGCGGAGTGCCTGGCTGACGAGCGAGGCGGAGGTAAGCGCGAGCCCGAGCACCGGAAAGATCGTTGGGTCGGAGCGGCGGACGTCGAACCGCGTGCCGGCCGGCAAATCGGGCAGGGTGGTCGCCAGCGCGCCCTGCGTCGCGAGAGTCGCGGCGACCATGTCCTGGCCCCAGGGGAAATTGAGCGACACCTCGGCCGTGCCGCGGCTGGTGGTCGACCGGATCGTCTCGACGCCGGGTACCGCACGGAGCGCGATCTCGATCGGCCGCGTGATCCCCGCCGCCATCTCGCCCGCGTCGCGCTCGCCGGCATCGACCGAGACGACGACGCGCGGATAATCGATGTGCGGGAACAGCCCGACCGGCAGGTTCAGCGCTGCGACGATCCCACCTAGCGTGAGCAGCAGCGCGGCGAGCCACAGCGCACGGGCATGTGCGGCAAGACCGCGTCGTGGTTCGGGATGCGCCGTAGTCACCGGGTGCGGACCTTCATGCCGTCCTCGATCGCGGTGCCGCCTGCGGTGACGACCTGGTCGCTGGCGCGGAGCCCCTTGAGCACCGCGACGCGGTCGCCCTCCGTCGCGCCGATCGTGACGTCGTGGCGGTGCGCGGTGCCCTGCGCGACGACGAACACATAGGGTTGGCCGCCATCGTCGAGCAGCGCGGCATAGGGGATGGTCAGCGCACTGCCGGTCGCGCCGACCAGAATCGAGGCGGTCAGTGCCTCGCCGACGCCGATCCCGGCTTGCGCGGGCAGCTTGGCGAAGACCGCGGCGAGCTTGGTCGTTGGATCGACGAGTGGTTCGACCGACTGGACCGGGACGACGAAGCCGGCGCGACCGGCGTTCCCGGCAATGCCGAGCGGCGTGCCGGCGCGGACCTTGCGGGCGGTCGTCGGGTCGATGCCGAAGCGCGCGCGCAAGTCGCCGCCGCGCGCGATCGTGGCGACCACCGCGCCCGGCTGGATCGTGTCGCCGGGGTTGGCGACGACCGACTCGACGAAGCCGGCGGCGGGTGCGCGCAACGTCAGGGCGCCGGCGCGTGCGGACAGGCTGGCGCGGGTGGCGTCTGCGGCGGCGGCGGCGGCGCGTGCGGTTTCGACCTCTGCGTCGCTGGTCAGCCCATCGGCCCGGAGGCGCGTGGCGCGCGCATAGGCGGCATCGGCGGCACGCGCGTCGGTCGCGGCCTTGACGATGTCGAGCCGCGTGGTCGGCGTTGGGCTCAGTTCGGCGATCACGTTGCCGGCCGCAACGCGCGTGCCGACCGGCGCGACGATCCGCGTGACGATCGCCTCAGCGGGCGCGCTCAGCACCGCCTTGCTGCCGGGGCCACCCTCGGCGATGCCATAGACGGTGACGTGCTGCGCGAGCGTGCCGTCCTCGGCGCGGGCGAGCGAGACGAGCGCGGTCGGCGTCGGCGTGGCCTCGTCGGTCGTGCCTTTCGAACAGGCAGTGCATGCAAGCAGCGCCAGCAGGATAGGGTTCGGCTTCATCGGGGCCAGTCTTCCTTCGGGGTGCCGGTGAGCAGTTCGAGCGCGATCGTCTGCTCGGCGATGTCCTGTTCGATCTGTGCGACCAGCGCCTGCTTGTCGCGGACCGCCTGCTCGGCGGTGTCGGCGGTCGCAGGCGCGAGATCGCCGCGCGTCGCCGCCCGCCGGCTGGCGGTCGCGAAGGCCTGGAGCGCGGGCAGGTCGCGCAGTACCGCCGCGCGCTGCCTTGCGGCGACCGCGATCCCGCCGACCGCGGCGGCGATCGTCGCGCGTGTCTGGAACAAACGGGCGTCGTATTCCGCCTTGAGCGCAGCGCGGGTCGCCTGCTCGATCGCGATGCCGCCGCGGTTGCGGTTCCACAGTGGCAGCGTGAAGTCGACCGCCGGACCGAGCAGCGTATTCCCGGCGGAATCGCGCGCACCGTTGATCGTCAGCGCGAGCGTCGGAAACTGGTCGAGGATCGCCTTGTGGACGATCGCTTCCTGCGCGTCATACCCCGCCGCGAGCGCCTGGAGATCGGCGCGTTTCTCGGTCGCGAGGGCGAACAGCGCAGCGGCTGGCGGCGGGCGCAGGGGGACGGGCGACGGCGCCAGCCGGAGCGCAAACCCCGGCGGCAGGCCGAGCAGCCGGACGAGTTCGAACCGGGCGGCGGCAAGATCGCGCTCGGCGACCCGCACCCGTTCCTGCGCGTCATAGGCACCGATCCGCGCCGCCTGCAGCTGATCCGGCGCAAGGTCGCCGCGCCCGGCCGCGCGGAGGGTTCGGTCGAGCAGCGATTGCGTCACGCCCCGGCTGGCGGTGGCAAGCGTGAGGCTCCCCTCGAGCCCCTGGATGCGGGCCGCCTGGATCCGCGCTTGGCCCGCGGTCTGCCACTCCGCCCAGGCGAGATCGAGCCGGACCTGCCGCAACGTCGCACGCGTCGCCGCCAGCCGCACGCCGCGACTACGGAGTGTAGCGAGATCGAAACCGAGCGTGCTGGCAAGGTCGAGAAACGGATCGGGCCCGGTTAGCACCCGGCTCGCCCCGAGGCTGAACGTCGGGTCGGGGAGCAATCGCGCCGCGAACGTCTGTGCATCGTTGATCCCCGCGCGCACCCGTTGCGCCTCGAGATCGGGATTGTTGATCACCGCCAGCGTCGCGATCGCGTTGCCGTCGAGCGGCTGCGCGAGGTTGATCGTCGTCGGGGTCAGATACGGCCGTGCGATCCCCGCCGCATCCCGCGACAATGCGGCCGCTACCGGTGCCGTGAGCATACCGGGATCGGTCGCAAGCGGTTGCGGCGCATAGGAGGCACACCCCGCAAGCAGCATCGCCGAGAGGCATGCGTGCCAGCGAGGGGAGGGGCTGGCGATCATGGCCTCACCTTCGGCATCCTGATGGTCGCGCGCAGGCCGGGTGCGTTGTCGGTGATCGCCAGCGTCCCGCCATGCGCTGCCGCGATCGCCGCGACGAGGTTGAGGCCGAGGCCGTTGCCGGGTGTCGTCCGACTATGCTCCAGCCGCACGAACCGGTGTACGATCCGCTCCCGATCGGCGGCGGCAACGCCCGGGCCGTCATCCGCCACGTTTAGCGCAATCTCGCCGTCCATATCGGTGACCGACACGGTGAGTGCCGACCCCGGCGGCGTGTGCGCCTGCGCATTGTCGAGCAGGTTGATCAGCGCCTGCGCGATCAACTCGCGGTCGCCGAGCACCACCGCCGCCGCACCGGTATCCCAGGCTAGCATCCGGCGACCATCGGCGACCGCGGGCGCGTATGTCTCGCAGATATCGGCGGCGAGTGCGGCGATATCGACCGGGGCGAACGACCGGGCCAGCGCGCCGCCCTCGACCTCGGAGATGCGCAGGATCGCGGCAAAGATCGCCAGCAGTTCGTCGCTCTGCCGAAGCGCCTGCTTCAACGCGGCGCGATCGGGCGGGCCGTCGAGCATCGCCTCAAGCGATCCGCGCAACCGGGCAAGCGGCGTGCGCAGATCGTGCGCGACGTCGCTCGACACTTGCCGCAAGCTGTCGAGCAGCCGCGCGATCCGATCGAGCATCGCGTTCAACGACTCTCCCAGCGCGTCGAACTCGTCGCCGCGCGACCCCACCGGCACGCGCTGCGACAGGTCGCCGGCGACGATCGCCCGCGCGGTGTCGCTGATTTGTTCGAGCCGCCGCCGCAGATAGCTTCCGAGCAACAGCGCGCCCAAGCCGCACAGGACGACGACGATCGCGAACGCACCGGCGAAGATCACCAGGATCGTGCGATCGACCCGTTCTAACGCCTCGGGGTCGACCGCGACGACCAACGTCCGTCCGTCCGCCAGCCGGGTGACTAATGCGCGTGCCGGGTCGGGGCCTTCGATCGGATCTACGACGACGATATCGCGCAACCCCGTCGCTGGTCGGCGCGTGTTGAGCGATCCGCTCTCGCGACGACCGGACGGGTCGAACAGCGCATAGCCGAATTGCGCGACGCTGCCGGTCTGGCGCAGACCGACGCGCTGGCGAAGGTCGGCCAGCCCCTGGCTGCGATAGGCGTCGACCAGTTCGCCGGTTTCCTCGACCAGGCTCGCGTCCTGCTGGCGACGGAATTCGGCGTCGGCGGCAAGATACACCGCGGCGCCGAGCAACACGATCGCCAGCAGGAAACCGGCGGAGAAGGTGAACGCGATCCTGTAGGCGGCGCTGGTCCGACGAGCGCGCGCCTCAGACATCGCCGCGCATCCGGTAACCGATCCCGCGCACCGTCTCGATCGGGTCGTGCTCGAACCCCTCGTTAAGCTTGGCGCGCATCCGGCTGAGATGGCTTTCGACGATATTGGTCTGCGGGTCGAAGTGGAAATTCCAGACGCTTTCGAGCACCATCGTGCGAGTCACGACGCGGCCGGCGTTGCGCATCAACTGTTCGAGCAGCGCGAACTCGCGCGGCTGCAACCGGATCTCGCGACCACTGCGGCGGACGTCGCGACGGAGCAGGTCGAGCGTGACGTCGCCGACCGTGAAACTCGTGGCTGGCGCCGCGCTGATCGGCGGGCGACGCAGCAGCGCGGCGATCCGCGCGGCGAGTTCGGCGAGCGCGAACGGCTTGACCAAATAATCGTCCGCGCCCGCCTCGAGTCCAGCGACCCGGTCGGCAATGCCGCCGAGTGCGGTCAGCATCAGCACGGGAGTTGTCACACCGCTGGCGCGCCACTGCGCGAGGACTTCGACGCCGTCGATGCCAGGCAGCATGCGGTCGAGGATCGCCACGTCGAACGGCGTGTCGAGGCCGAGCGCAACCGCATCGTCGCCACATGCGACGCGCGTGACCACATGGTCGAGGTCACCCAGGCCCCGCTCGACGAGCGCGGCGGTAGCGTCGTCGTCTTCGGCAAGCAGTATCCGCACCCGTGTCAGCCCCGCGCAACCGGCCGGACGACCAGGATATGAAAGCTGCCGGGCATTGCGGGCGGACGCTTCGTCCCCGGCAGCAGCGGGCCGAACCGCGCGGTCGGCAGGTAGATCGCGCCCGTCACCGGGTCGAGCGCACCCGTGCGCGCGCCGACTTCCGTCTTGACGGTCGCGATCCGCGTGACTCCGCGAGGCGCGTCTAGCGACAGAACCTCGAGCACGCCGTCCCGACCACAGGGAATGAAGGCGAGACGTCGCGCGGCATCGAGGATGACCGCGTCGGGCCCGCCGCCGATCGCGACTAGCGACACGAGCCGCCGCGCGCTCGCATCGACGATCGCCGCCTTGCCATTCGCGCATGCCGCGATCAGCCCGTCGGTCTTCGCGTCATAGGCGAGCCCGGTCGGCGCCTCGCAGCCCGGCAACGCGATCGGCGCGCGCGTCTTGCCGGCGACGAGGTCGACCGTATCGATCTCGTTCGCATCCTCGTTATTGACGAACAGCATCCGCCTGCGCCCGATCGCCGCGAACTCCAGCGCTGGCTTGACCTGGATCGTGCGGATGACCGCGGCCTTTGCGGTGTCGATTTCAGAGATGGTGCCGGCTTCGGCGTTCATTACCAGCACATGGCCGGTCGACGGATCGAGGATCGCGGCATCCGGATCCTTGCCTACCGCGATGCGCGCGCGCTCGGCGCCGGTGACCGTATCGATGAGCCGCGCAGTGGCATCGCGACCGCTCGTTACCAGCAGTAGATGACCGTGCGGCAACGGTACGACGGCGTGGCCGTGACTGATCGCACCGATCGAGGTCGCCGGTGTCGCCGGATCGAGTGATACCGCCGTCACCGCATCGCCGTGCGCGACATAGAGCCGCCGCGCCGATGCATCGATGCTTGCATAATCCCATCCGGCACCATCCGGGCCGGGCAGCGTGTCTGCGACTTGATAGGCTGACGGCGCGAATGGCGTCGATCCGAGCAGTGCCAGCGCAAATAAGGATCGATCAAGCATCGTATAACTCCACGGTTGCCCGCAGCGTCATGCGTTCCAAAAAGGCGGTGAGCCAGTGCGAACATGGGAGGTTGGGATATTACAATGTTGCGCGTCGAGCTTGAGTTTTTGTTCAAGGAAAAAGGACTCATGAACTTTTTCACCGGGCCGATTATTCCCTTCTCGCCACCCCAGGCAAGACACGCCCCCCGGATGCGCGCGTTGACGTAGCCATTTAGTCCCGCGTCTGGAGCCCCGCCTTACGATCAAGATCCCCAACGCAAGTGATCAATTTCAGTCTGACGGCGGCCGAGGTAAAGTTCACGCCGCGCCGCATACGGGTTTCCCGCTTGGCGCACGGCCTGCAGCTCTTCGTCGAATTCAGCCCGATGGTCTAACGCCGTCAATACCCGAACGGGTATCTTGTACGCGGGGCCATGGAACGGCTTGAAAAGCGAAAACGGCAAGATCGCATTGTCCGCGACCGTCCCTATAAAGTCCCGCATGGTCGTGGGGCCGATCAGCGGCAGGAAGAAATACGGCCCAGGCTTGATACCATAGAAGCCCATCGTATCTCCAAAGCCGTTACGACGACGCGGTAGCCGGAACGTGTGCCGTTTCGCCATATCGAACAAACCGCCAACGCCAATCGTCGAATTGATCGCAAAGCGCGCAAAGGTTTCCCCTGCTTTCCCTACCTTGTGCTGAAATAGGAAGTTCACGAGTACGATTGGTTCGTGAAGATTGAAGCGAAAATTTCGCACGCCACTGCGGATCGGACTAGGAACCGCCTTAGCATAGGCCATTGCGACCGGCCCGATGACCGCACTGTCAATCGCCTGTGTAGCAGCGAACGACTTTTCATTTATTCGTTCGAGCGGATCGCCCGGAGTCGCGCCCCGGTGGCCGGTGATTACGATGTCCTCCGGATTTGCGGCTATTCCCGCGGCAGTCTGCGCAATTAGTTCGACAGTCTCGTCTGCAGCAGCCTGCGCAGGGCCACCCATGTCCGTCGCCGTGTCGGCGGTAACACTTGTAAAGAAGGGGATCACGGCCGGTGCGATGGACATGCCCTGCGTCACGAACGCTACGGCAAAGACTATTGCACTCATGAGAGAGCCAGCTTGTCACTGTAGTCCGTGCACAACAGCGCGTCGACACTGCTTGCCCCCCAATGGGCAACGAGGCGCGATGCAAGGCGCTTACTACCACTGGATCCGAAGCTGTTGAACAACGTCCAGACCGCGTATGGTGGAGGTTCGGCGAGTGGAGCCGTTCGGCAGTCGCCGGCGGATGATAAGAGCGGTTCGATCACTTAAGCAGACGGCACCCGAGCAGAGGAACCGCAGCCGTCAGGTCAAATTTTAATCTGTATGAGTGGCTGCCATCGGGCTGCGGATGCGGGCTGTTGAACGTCCGCACCTGAAACCGCTCGCTATCGGTCCGCAATTGTCTTGCCAAATCATAGGGTGCGTTCGACGCCAGGGTCATCGGAATGCATTCGTCAGGGGAGACGAACACTGTACCGTAATAGCATGGCTTCCCATGTGGACTTCATCATCAAGCCGGACCGCAGAGCAACGATATCGCTCTCTACTCAAGTGTGCGACAACATCCGGACGGCTATCGACGACGGGCAGCTGGAGGTTGGCGCGCGCCTGCCATCAGTCCGCGATCTAGCGTGCCAGCTGGGTGTTGCTCGCGGAACCGTGCAGGCAGCTTATGATGCTTTGGTGTCTGAATTGCTGCTGAGCACCGCCGGTTC
>Ga0308169_10003542_pt1 | contig 15179 bp, 29 predicted proteins | sample PhyBR1_2_FD_202139 | JGI IMG/M metagenome (GOLD analysis project Ga0308169, IMG submission 202139) | Phyllosphere microbial communities from UC Gill Tract Community Farm, Albany, California, United States - DLSLSB.R1 | ecosystem: Host-associated > Plants > Phyllosphere > Unclassified | place... | reverse complement strand
CGGCGAAGCTGAGTCATAGGCCATCTCAGCGATCTATATCGTCGTCTTTTCTGCCATCCACTTTGCCCTCTTATGCCACCACGACGGCATCACTTTCGCCAACGCCCTGGCGGACAGTCCCGGTGCGGCCGTGAGCTTCTTGCTGGGCGTGCTGGTCCTTCCCGCCATTTTCTTCCTGTTATGGTATCACGCTGGAGTGAGTCACCATCTCAGCCAAGGACGATATGCCGGCGCCAAACTGACATGCAGCTTGTGCTGTACAACCTGACCACGGTCGAACAGGTACGAGCACATGGCATACACTGGGCTGGACTGATGCGCAGATCCGAGCATCCGCATCGACCAACCTGCTTTTCGCGCGCAAAAGGCCCGATAACCCGTTCGGCGAGGACTCGAGGCTGTCGAACATCCTTTTGGCCACCCTGGCGAGACCTCAATTCCCCAGCTGGGTCAACGCGAGGGGATGGGACGTGCCACATGCGAGGGCTGTCAACCCGGCGCTGGTCGACCCGAAGTGGGCAAGGGAGATGGTCTGAGTGGGGCGATCAATGTGATTTCAATCGTGGGTGCGTCAGACTTTCAGGAGGGGTCGGTGCAATGCACGCGTTGTACTCGTTCCGATGATCTTTTTCTCGAGCGAGATCTGATGACGCCGTGGGTTCAGGACGGTCGGGGGCGGAGCAACACACAAACTGATTGGTCTGCCCAACGCGACATCGCCTGCCAATTTTGAAGGAGATCCCGTCGCTGGTGAATGCTACCCATATCGAGATTGAAAGCGCTTCGCCGGTGGGCAGCCCATGTATTCGAATCTACTGCATGACCGAAAATATCTATCCAGCAACTCCTATCACGAAGCCTTAAGCCTTTTCGACCAATGTCAGCACGAATCTCTCCTCCGCTTCAAGCTCCTCGGCGCCCTTCGCACGCTTCTCAACAGCAAGGACCTTGCGTCCCTCTGACAATTGGCTCTTCTCGACCGGCAGCACCCCGAACGGCTTCAACAGCACCTCCTCATTACCCTTCAGCGCCTCCACGATCGCGTCCGGCTCGCCCGCGTCGTACTCGTAGAAGATGTCGACCTTGTCGACCGGCTTCAGCCCCGCTTCCTTTCGCAGCTTGTTGACACGCGACGTGAGGGATCGGAGCAGAGTGGCGGCCTCGAGGTCGGCATGGCGCTGGATGTCGAGGATGACGATCACTTCCTGGTCGGTCGCATTGTCGTGGGTGTTACCCTCCGCGGCGTCCACATACCGCGTGACGACCAGGTCGCCCGTGACGAGCTCGACGCCCGCGCAGGTAACCTTGCCGTTGAGCACGAAGCCCTTGCAGTCATCGGACGTGAGGTTCGGCAGACCGGCCTTGACCTTGCCCATGTCTTTGCGGATCTTCTTGCCGAGTGTGGGCCAGTCAGCCGTGGCCTTGTACTTGATACCCATGGACGCCTCGTCGGACGTGTACACGACGTTGACGACGTTGAGCTCGGCCGCGATGTACTCCTCGAGGGACTTGACGTCGTCGAGGTACTCCTGATCGTGGTGGAAGACGATGAGCTCCTTGAGCGGCATCTGCGCGTCAGTGCCGTCACCGACAAGCGCGACTCGAACTCACCTTGACTTTGAGCTGGTGCTTGTCTCGGATGACTCGTCCGAGATCAATGACCGCCTTGAGACGCTGCACCTGTCGCTCAATGACAGGGTCAAAGTACTCCTGCTTGACCTTGGGGAAGGGCAAGAAGTGGACCGAGCGGGTGTCCTGGCTCGCGTCGGTTGGGGCCGGTGTCGTTGGGAGGAGGGACTGGTACACTGCTTCGGACGTGAATGGCGTGAAGGAGGAAAGCGTGAGGGTGAGGGTGAAGAGCGCCTCGTACAGCGAGTGGAGCGCCGCTTTGGTGTCCTCCACACCGCCCGATCCCTTCAGACGACTTCGGTTGAATCGGATGTACCAGTTGGTCAGGTCCGAGATGAGGTCGAGCAAACGCGGGATGACCGTGTAGAGTCGGTAAGCTGAGGTCAGCTCCACCCGTCCCACCGTCTGCGTCAGCACTCACCTGACATCTCCTGGTCAACGTGCTGGATGAGCGTTTGGCACGAAGCCAATATCCATCGGTCCATCACGTTGGCGCTCTTCGGCGCGTCGTGGCTGATCACAAACTTCTCGCCCGTCGTCTGCTCGAAGAGCTCGACCTGGCCGAGGTAGAAGTTGAGTGAGTTGATCCACTTCAAGATAACGTTCGACAAGATCTCCCGCACACCTTCCTCTCGGAATCGGAGGTTCTCACCTCGGACGACCGGCGAGTTGACGAGGAAGAGTCGAACACAGTCGGCACCGTACTTGTTGACAATGTCGAGAGGGTCGGGGTAGTTCTTGAGCTTCTTGCTCATCTTCTTGCCGTCGCTGATGATGAGCGCTGCACTCGGCCGGAAGCTGTTCACTCACGCGGCAAGGACAAGACCGGTGACGACCAAGTTCTTCCAAGGCGCGACGTCGAAAAGGTGCGTGGCGAGCACGAGCAACGTGTAGAACCAACCTCGGGTTTGGTCAATACCTTCCGCGATGAAATCGGCCGGGAATCCCTTCTGGAATCGCTCCTTGTTCTCGAAGGGGTAATGGTTCTGGGCGTACGGCATGCTGTTGTCAGTGGAAACTCCACACATGAAAGTTTCAACGCACCTGCCCGACTCGAACCAACAGTCAAAGACCTCTTCGATTCGCTTCAAGTCGCCCTTGCCCTGCTGGGACGGGATGGTGATGTGGTCGATGCTCTCTCGGTGCAAGTCCTTGATGCCGGTCACTCCGGAAAGTTTCTCCAGTTGCTCAACGGACGTGATACAAACGACCTGTCGTCAGCCGAGGGCCTCCTGCGTCACGCTCCACTCACCTCCTTCATGTCCTCGCTAGCCCACAACGGGATCGGCGTTCCCCAGTATCGATTTCTCGAAATATTCCAATCCCGTGCGTTCTTCAACCAGCCGCCGAATCGACCGTCACCGACGTTCTGCGGGACCCATCGAGTCTTCTCGTTGTTTGCAACGAGTCGGTCCGAGACGTGCGCGACACGGACGAACCAGGCCGGGATAGCTCGGTAGATGAGCGGGGTTCCGGATCTGCTATCAGTACACTTTCAGTCGCCGGAGGGGGCGCTCGACTCACCGCCAGCAGAAGGGGTAGCTATGCCGGATGTCACCTCGCACGATGAGACGGCCCTTCTTCTGAAGGTCCTTGATGATCTGCGAGTCCGCGTCCTTGACGTGCTTGCCCTCGTACTCCTTGACCTCGCTGGTGAATTTGCCAGACTCGTCAAGCGGGCACGGCGGGATCTCGTCCTCTCGCACGACGCCGTGCGCGACCGAGATCCTGTGGTCATCCTCTCCGAAGGCCGGGGCCTGGTGGACGATACCGGTACCGGACGTTTCGGTGACGTACGTGTCCGCAACGACGCGGAACGCTCGGTCCTCGAACTGCTCGGTGAAGTAATCGAATATAGGCACATATCGCCATCCCACCATGTCCTTTCCTTGGAAAGTGCCGACCTTCTTGAATTGGGGCTCCTTCTTTGGGTCCGGCTTCTTCTTCGGGTCGTAGCCTTTGTACACCGTCGAAAGGAGGTTCTCGAGCAGGATGAAGTTTTGATTACGCTCGAAATCGTGGATCTTGATGTAGGTGAAGTCGGGGTGGACGCACAGGCCCAAGTTGGAGGGGAGGGTCCAGGGCGTGGTCGTCCAGGCCAGGAGGGAGGTGGTTGGGTCATCAACAAGCGGGAACGAAACCGTCACTGGGGTGAGCGAGCTTTCGCGGAAGGACGTTATGACTCACCGGCGGGGTCGTTTACATCCCGGTAGTCCTCTCCCGCCTCAAAGTTACTCAAGGGCGTGGTACATCCCGTAGAGTACGGCATGACCCGCATACCCCTGTACACCTGTCCCTTCTCCCACAGCTGGCCGAACACCCACCAGATACTCTCCATGAATGTCGGGTCGAGTGTCTTGTAGTCGTTGTCGAAGTCGATCCAGCGCCCCATACGCTCGACCGTGCTCCTCCACTCGCCCGAGTATCGCATGACGATCTCCCTACACGCCGCATTGTACTTGTCAATACCCATGTTGAGCACGTCCTGCTTGCCGGTGATGTTGAGTTTTTTGTCAATCTCGTGCTCGACCGGCAGACCGTGCGTGTCCCATCCGAAGCGGCGCTCGACGTGGTGTCCGGTCGACCAGGCATGACGGGTCACAATGTCCTGTTGTCAGCGTGGTTCGCACGGGTCAAGCTCGCCAGCGTTGAGCTGACACGCACCTTGATGGTGCCCATGAGCAAATGACCGTAATGCGGCTGTCCCGTGGCGAAAGGTGGGCCATCGTAGAACGTGTACTCGGGTCGACCCTTCGAGAGCTTTTGCTGAGTCTGGAACGCATCAATCTCCTTCCAGTACTTGAGCACGTTCTGCTCGCTCGTCGGGAGGTGGATGGACTTGGAGGCTAGGCGTCAGCTTTGACCTCCAAGGGTGGAAAGATGCTCACGATCGTGCGGTTGGAACGGCATGATGTGCGGTGAGAGCTGTGCTCGTGCTGAGTGTAGGAAGAAGAGTGATCGGGGCGGCGAGTTACCCAACGATGACCAAGCTCGAGTCGGAACGAAGGGTTGGCTCGAGCTCAAAGAAGTCGTCGGCGATTCAAATCGATCAAGCGGGACCCTAGAGTCGGCGGTGATGCTTCACCGTTTGCTGATCGACGTAGGGTGACCTGAGCGGCGATGTCACACGAGATGTAGAGCTCGAAGTGACTTTTTGAACAAGGTCCGAGGATAACACCCAGCTCAACTCGACGTGCACTTTCCGTTTTATCCAATTTCGCCTCGTGCCGGCATCCCCATTACAAGAAGGGCCTTATGGTGCCATTACAAATCGGGTGGCCAAATTCCCGACCACCATTACGAACAATTACGATTCACCTCCTTGTTGATGATTCTCAAGATGCATGCGAGACCTGTCCAAGGGGCCGCCAGCTATGGGTCACCCTGACCCTTCTATCGTTCTGTGTTATGCTGAGGAATACTTCAGCCCTGCACAAGCAGCCTAGCGGTCAAACCAAGACATTACGGGGTTGTACAGGTACCCATCGGGGCCATACGACCAGAATCTGGTGGTCAGCGCTACCGCAAACTCTTGCAAATACCTCAGAATGCAGCGTAGGTCGAAGACTAACCCCGCTCCGATCATACCGCCCGCACCCCGATATGCCATTTTCGGACCCACGACCGCCCAGTCCGGTATGGGCACTCCTGTGCGTAGGGGGAATAGCCTCGCCGCAGCTTGCGTCCCTTCATCGCTGTTTCCAGCGATCACCAGGGCAAGGCCGGCGGATGTCGGATGAGCCAGTAGGGAAATGAGCCCGGCTTGACTCTCATATACCTCTTTGGCAGGCTTAGTGGTATCGTTGCCGCTGTTCGGATCGATTCGGATCACACCAGGCCGCGGGAAAGTGACTGCTCGTCAGCTGATAGGGGTGATCGGCATGTTTGGGCACTCACCGGGTGTGACTGCCGCTCGCTCTGATATGGTCTGTAGGTAGGCATTCTCTTCTGGCCGTCCGATGATGACGATGTTTCCTCCTATGTGTTCGTGGATCGCATCGTCTGCGGAGGTGATCTCACTGTCGAGGCGATGATATACGAACAAATCGTGAGCTAGACGCTTGGACAGACTGTGATGTGACCGACGCGGCCCAACGATGAAGGTAATTGGCTCGTTGCTGCTGAGCATTCGGATGATCGGACCAGGAGCTGGCGATATCCATGATTTTCTTTCGCAGACTTGCGACCACTTGGGGGCCTCCTGCCACTGGCCATCCGCGCATGTGAATGATCGAAGCCGTCCGGTGCCTTCAGCGATCACATCTATGCGTTTGATGTTGGTTCCTCGGAATTGCAATGATTCGGAGCCGGGCTGCTCGCCAGACGTCGTGAACACATCAAGCCTCCCCAGTCTGACTGTCAATGCTATTTCGCACCCAATGCCCCTGACACTCACTTGCCCGGCGTCTCGAGCTCGACGACCCGGGTGCCGGCCTTGTAGCCTGTCTCTTCAACACAAGCCGTAGTCAAAGTGAAGCCCTTGCGTCTTTCGTCCCCAAACGATCTTCGCTTCGTCCCGATGACCCCCCGTATGAAGTCGGAAACGCGTGGATGATTGAGAATGCCGTCCCACCAGTGATCTTTGCCCTCAACCTCGACAACCTCGACTGCATCCTTGTCCTTCGACCATGAGTTGATGGTGCTCGCGTAGATCCGCGAGTGGCGAGGAGGGACATTCCCGTCCGCCCCGCCGTGTAACGCGATGCACGGCACGTGCGCTAGGTTGGAGAGGTAGAGGTCGTTATTGTATGGAGTGAGGGAGGCGCTCAAGATGCCCAAGAGCGCGGGATCGGCGAAATGAGAAGACACGCTGTCGTCAGCTCGTGATCGGGTAATCTCACTTACGTCTCGGTGTACGGGACGTAATCTTGGACTTTGACGTAGCCCGCAGCGCCAATAACTATGATCAATCTGTATTCCGAACCGTTTCGCCAATCCCGCTTACCTCCAACGACCCTATCAGGGTACCTCGAAGCAAGGTGCCATGCCCCTTGCCCGCCGTTGGAGTGCCCGATGATCCTGCATGTCAGGTTCAAGTCGCCAGCCCCGACCCTTAGACCCACAGTGTCTGATCTGACACTTCGCCGCATAGACCTCGCACGACAGCTTGCAAAGCGTCCCTCGCCGCCCAGGCATCTTGCATACTGGCCCCATGCCAGTCTTCTCCCCATTCGTTCTTTCCCGTCGGGAGGACCGTCCAACCGCCGGTTTTCGGGAGGGCATTGATCCACGTCTCCCATTCTACGTCAACCCCTGCCCCATGTACGCCAAGCGTGACCGGAATATCGCAAGCGGCTATCCCGCTGGCAAAGTCAGGAGCTTTCGAGGGCGGCGGTATTGCGATCGCGTAGCCGATCTGCGGCGGCAGGTGAGGCTGGGGGCATGTTAATGAAGTCGCCTTAGCGGTATTTGCCTCAGCCATCCCGATAGACGGATCAAAGGTGAACTTGAAGTACTCATTTCGATTTCTCCACCGGAGCGTCGATTTCCAGACAAGATCTACTGTCTGGCGCCGATCAGGTCCGAGGGCGAAGCGCAAGCGGACCTGCAGTTTACTATCTGTGTCCAGATTTGCGTTCTGGCGTATGCGGAGCGGTATGCGACGAGTTTGTCCAGCTACAATGCGTGTTATAGGCGTGTTGGCGATCGTAAGAATTTCGGAGTCAGGGTCACACCCCTCGTGTACCGCGGTGCAGCTTACCAAAATCGCACCGCTGCCGGTTCCAGGCACTCTGATTCCGATGCCTATCCATTTGCCCATAAGTCGCCCGTCGACTGTGTCGGGTACGATGTCAAGGCCCGGTACGAGCGCGAGCTCTCGCACAGGATCAGGCTGGATGTCAAGCTTGAACCTGATCATAGGAGCTCCGGCGCCTGGGTCGCCAAACATGCGTATTTCGTATACCACCCTAACGAGGACGGTGTACTTTCCCGGGTCAAGCGCGATTGACCTGGCAAAGTTGGATGAGAAACCCTCGGCATAGTTGCGACCGATGGGGCTATTGGCGAAGTCGTACATATCGCCGTTGTACCATTCAGTTGGGTCTTGTGCGCCTTCGGGGACGAAGGCGTATTCGACCAACTGGCTACTATCTATCAGCAGACCCGCGGGTCCGCCATCTGCGGTCGAGGCGATGTCGAGGCACGAGCGTAGAATGACTTCGTACTGGAGTGCGGCCCAGCCATGGTCCGAGCGGAGCTGCTGCCAGCTGCAAATTAGCTTTCGATGTACAGGGCAGAGCAGCATCCCTTGTCGATGAGTTAGTAGTATTGCACCGAGGATCTTTCTGGACAAAGTGACAGAATCACGCCACGCCTGCCAGCTCTATCCTGGCGCACGAAGCACAATGACGCCTTCCCATGCCAACTCACTTGACCTCAGGATATGACACCTCGACCCAGCCATCCTTGCCCTGCCCGCACCTGGTCCAGCCGACCCGTCCGCCGGCAGGCAGATCGCTCGGCCAGGTTGCCGTTTCGTCATATTGCAGGCGGGCGAACCATACATCGGGATTCGCCTTCTCGTCTGCATACGCATACAATGGCGAGCGAGTGAGTGCATGTTCTCGCATCCCACTGGAACGTGAGTCGGGACCATTCATCCAGCTCTTGCACGCCGTACCTCGGGAATGGTCCGATGGCCTGGCATGAGCGATTCGGCCGGCGGGACCTCGCACGCCAGGCTCACCTCCCACTCGCTGCCTAGCATGCTGAGCGTGCCCCCTCCGGTCTCAGCCTCGGGACCGGTCTCGAGATCATGTCCGACCATCTCCCACTCCATTGCATCACCTGTGACTACGAATGACGACACAAGGGAGATGGTGGGTCGACGTATTACAAGGGTATTTGTAATTGCCAAGCGTGTATTTGTAGTCCTTGTGCTGTCTTCCGCGGGATCAACATGCAATGTCGCTAAATGGACATTAGGCGTTTGAGGGATGAATTGCCGTAATGGGCGTTTGCGCTCGTTACCGCACTTGCGTTCCATCTCTCTTTGTCTATTCGTCCCTCGCTCCATCACTGACAGCATCACTCTCGTTTACACACTGGTCTGGGATTTCTTTTCATCCGTTCACCGGTAGATCGAGTCCCTCGGTTCTCGAGAAATCGCATATACCCCAGCTCGTCAGGAAATCAGCTGCAGCAACGCGAAGGGCATTCTTCACCTTTGCGCTCGGACGTAAATAGACGGATCGGTCATGTCGAAGGTGGGTCCACGTCCTCCTCAGCGCATGCAGCAAGCTCGGACGAAGACTGCTCCATGTTCAACACTATGTCTTGATGATAAGCTCATCCCAGGGCCAATTCTTGAGAGAGTACAAGCTCGTTGTAGTGGGCGGAGGAGGTGAGTCTGTGCGACCGGGGCTGGTTTCACCTCTGATTATCTTGCCTGGCAGACCAACCCGTCGCCCTTGGACATGTTGCTCACCCACAGGTGTCGGAAAGTCCGCCTTGACGATCCAGTTTATCCAATCACATGTGCGTAGAACCCTATGCCCTGCGGTCGAGCTTCTGCTGATGCCAGTTCGTTGACGAGTACGTTGCTGCGCTTTGATCCTCTGATCGTGATCAACTGATGGCGTGTAGATATGATCCAACCATCGGTCAGTCATAAGTACCGCCGGATGCCAAGAGTTCACTGACGAGCAGAGGACTCGTACCGAAAGCAGTGCATCATCGATGAGGAAGTCGCTTTGTTGGATGTCCTCGATACGGCCGGTCAAGAGGAGTACGGCGCAATGCGCGAACAATATATGCGGACTGGTGCGTGTGGAACGGGTCATTCTCCTTCTCATTCGCCTCATCTCCGCTCCACCTTCAAGGCTGGAACACTTCCCACCTGACTCCGGGAAGTTAGAGCTTTGCTGTCCCGTCAGCAATGTGCCATTCCTCGGCATCACGCCGCGAGAGGCTGACTCACAGGCGAGGGTTTCCTGCTTGTCTATTCAATCACCTCCCGCTCATCCTTCGAAGAGGTCTCAACCTTCCATCAGCAGATTCTGCGCGTCAAGGACAAGGACTACTTCCCGGTCGTTGTCGTCGCTAACAAGTCCGACTTGGAGTACGAGCGACAGGTTCAGCTGCATGGTCTGTGCTCACCGGGGCCATCTGTATCATTCGCTGACAACAAGAGGGCCGCGATCTAGCTAAGCGATTCAACGCGCAGTGTATCGAGGCCTCCGCGAAGCAACGCGTTAATGTGGACGAGGCGTTCATCGCTGTAGTTCGAGCCATCCGACGGTACCAAAAGGCCGGTTGTGACCTCGTGGTCGCTGGATATGGAGCTGACGCACAGGAGTCCGGCCCACCACAGGCTGTCGCCACGCCCGGAAAGACGGCTACCGGCGGAGTGGGCGGCAGGAACGACGCACACGCGGACCACGTCGATAAAGGCTGCTGCGGCGGTTGCGTGATCGTGTAACCAGCGGCGTTGCCCACCTATACCCTTCGACAGTGTTTTGGCTCGCTCCGACTCGACGATCTAACGACGATGGGACAATCTTAAATCGATACCTACTTCTCTAAGCCCCCGCTTCCATTGCTCTCCCCGCGACGAGGAGCTTTCGCTCTCTCGGCGTGTCCCCACCTGTCTACAATTAACGCATGACGACTTTGTCTTCGCCGCTGGCTTGTTACTCTATTTGATGGGCATCTCTCGGCGTGGTCGCGTCGCCACGGCTGTAAGAGGGGTGGGCCCTGTACATACCGTAGATAATTGTGTTCATATGCATCTGTGCAGGTGCAAGGGCTATCGCCGGCGATGGCCGGTGTCGGTCGCTCGTCGCATTTGTCCGATCGCGCTGATCTCGTCCACCTCGGCCCAATCGTCGTCAACCTTATCGATATCAGTTGAATCTTATACACCTGCGACCACAACACCGTTGCTGCCTTCGCCACGATGCGACCGACTTCACTCGTCCGAGCAGCCGTCAATGCCCCCAAGGGTCCACTGCCAGCACCAGCCGCCGGTCCCTCGCGTCCGGCTCGACCTGGCCCCATCCCGGCCACGCGCAAATCTCCCCTGCCCAAAACCCTCGCCACGCCTCTGCGCAACAACGCCCAGGCACAGGCGCAGGCCGGTGCCATCCGGACCACTATCGTTAAAGAACCCGCAGGTGTTCCAAGACCCGGCAAGCCGCCAGTGGGGGCCGCAGCCCCGGCTGCGGTAAAAGATAAGGGCATATGGCAGTCATATCTGGGTGAGCGCGCCGAGCTGTGCAACGCGGGGAGATTGCAGCTGACACGATAGCGCTGAGCCCGAATGGCAAGGTAGCTTTGGGTATCGTGTTCTTTGTCTTCGCCGGCATCACGTACACGATGCAGTACATGATTCCGGAGGAGCAGGAGGAGGCGGTGGAGACGGTCTTTGAGCGGAAGGCGAGGGAAGCGTTGGGAGCGGGTGCTCAGCGGGCCGGAGTGGTTGAGCAGGTCGAGCGACGTGCGTCGTAGGCCTGCGGATCGCTCGCTCCGGCATCTCATGGGTTCAGTACATATAGGTGAGTTGGGGGTGTGCGTTGTAACGGTCGAGTCCGCGCGAGACGATACTAAAGCCAGACTCCACACAGCATATTATAATGGATGCAACGTCGATCACCATAGCTACCATTGGTTATAATCCTGCCCCACAACCGCTATATCCGACTCCTGCCCCACCTGTCCGACCCAGGTCCCGTCCCCGTCCCCGTCCCCAGTCCGCCCACCGCTCGATAACCCAGCTCGCTGCCCTCGTCCAGCTCTCCCCGGGCCAGCCCCTCCGGCGTGTGGTAATACGTAGGCAACCACGTACTGTGATGCGGAGATCTTACAGGGTTCTGAGCGCCGTGAGCGCCCCTTCCCGGCTTGATACGGGAACCGGCTACCGGATACGCCTGTCGAACCTGGAGGCTATCTGCTGATCCGCGATCTGCCTCGCCGTTGCCGTTTCGGCCAGGCTCGTTCCCCTCAGGAGAGAGTATCTGGTGCGGCCGGCCCAAGCCCAACTTCATCAGGCCCTCCTCGTACGTCACCACAACCATCTCCTCGCTCTCTGGCCGAAGGACAATCGGCGACCGGGCATGCGGATCGCGCGCGGACTGTTTGTTGTTGTTGATGATGTTCGCCTTAATTCCTTCGGTGTTCCGGGAGAACCACCCCTTCGTTGTGACTTTGCCGGTACTCCCCGAAGTGGGTGTCACGAGCGTGGTCTGGCCAGTGGACGGACTGGGCGCGATGGGCGGGTAGTCCGCCCCTTGAGCGATGAACGGCGCAGCACCTGGGTGACCAAAGCCCCAGGTCGTGAATGTCCCGCGGCGCTCGGAGCGGCGGGACGTGAGATTCGATGTCGGCACGGGTGATCGATTGTCGGTGGCTTGAAGATGGTGGGAGCGGGTGGCGGACTGCCTGTTCCGCCGTATACGGCGGATGAGGAAGTGCGCGCTGACTATCAGGATGAGGATGACGGCAACGCCAGCTGTGGCTATGGCCGCGATGGAGACTGCCAGTCAAATGTTAGGCCAACCGGGATGGGAACGCGGGGAATCGGGGGGCCTTGGACGGCGCACGTACTCGGCGAGAGGTCATCGAAGATCTTGCTGGGCGCGACATCTGTGGGGGCTCCTGGAGCTGGCCGATGAGACAGAGGGCGGCTCTGCCGCCACAACGACCGGGGCGTAACTAGCAGCTAAGAGTTATGGAAATGTCAACACAGCGCATGTACGGCTACACGAACATCTCCGGATGAGGCGCAAGTCGTCCATCATGGGATGCTCGACAGAGCCTCAAAGGAGCGCAATCGGGAGCAACCCTCCCCTTGATGGGCCAGGGGGAGGACACCGCGAAAATCGCGTGAAAGGGCCGACCGTAGCGGCGAAGGATTGCACAGAATCCTTTGAGCTCTCGGCTGAGTCTGCTCGCTTTCAAAGGACCACGGTTTCCATTGCGCGATCCAGGCGGTCCTTGGCTTTTCTTGCCGACTGCCCAGCCTAAAGGCCTTGATGGTGGAAGTATCGCTGGAATTCCGACACGCTAGGGACAAGAAACGGCGTGATCGGTCGTCGGCGGGACAAAGTGCAATAGATACATTGTGTCTGGTCTTGTTACTGCGATCATCTGGCCAAGCGCCCTACGGGGGCTTCGCTCCGGTAGTGTGGCTCCATCATTGTCCTTCATACAACAGACAAGCATTACAGAACAGCCGCCCCTCCGACGGCAAGACCAGCCATGAGCGCGCCCGCGGTAAAGATGTATGGTGCGAAGCTCGCGCCGACCAGAAGCGAGCTAGCTGCGTTGGATGTGTTGGCAGCCGACGAAGAAGCGCTTTGGGATCCCGAAGACGAAGGCGTAGCGACATCACTGGGCTGAGAGGCTGGGCGTCAGCTTCTCAAACTAGTCCGAGGCTCATCCTGTGCTCACTGCCAAAGTTGGCGCCACATTGGTTGGTGATAGCTTGGCCGATTGACGAAGTAGCGATGCTCTGGTTCGCCTGCAGGGCTTGGTAGTAGAGTCTGAAAGTCAGTCAGTCAACATTCTCGGAGATGTCGTGATTGCTGCGCGCGACTCACTCGCCCACGCAGCCCGTGCACAGCTGTCCGGTTTGAAGCGCACTCTGCAGGCTATCGCTTCCCGATCCACCGAGCAGGTTTGTCAAAAAGTCGATCGAGATTTGCTGGCCGGTGACGTTCTGGACGGTGTTGATCGTGTTCACGACGCAGTACTCGTTTGTCCTGAAGTGTGAGCTTGAGCCTAGCATTCTACACGATGGGTACACTGACGTCGAGTTGGTAGAACACGCCCCGGCGCGGAACTGCGGGTAATCCGTCAAGACAGACTGCAGCGTGATGACCGTAGCGGCATCCGTCCCGCCAGCTTGCAGATCGGAAGCGCAAGACGAGTTGACGGTGGACAGGGCGGACTGCAACGTCGAGTTTGAGCAGGTCGGGGTGCTACTGGCACACAGGGAAGTGAGGTACGAGTCGAGCGAGCCGGTGAGGTTTCCACTGCCTTGGATGACGTTGAGGGCGGAGAGGAGCTGCAGGCAGGATCCGAGGTCGCCAAGCGCCAGACCGGCGACGGAGGTGGTACATCCGGAAGAGATGCTGTGCGTGAGCCCGGCAACCGGGAGGGTGGCCGTGAAAGGCGGAAACGAATTGACTTACGCTGAGACGCCCAGCGTCGAGGCGAGGAGAGCGAAAGATGCGGTCTTGAAGTACATGGCGAAGGATGAGTGATGATACCAATTGATATATGTAGATATACGTTATATACACAGGATAACGGTGACGGTTCAGGTCGAAAACGGGCTGCGATGACAAAAGCAATGTCGGAAAGGGACGACTGCGGTTTCCCGGCTCGTTCCTCGGCGATCGACGAGAGAGAAGCGGTGCACAAGCACGGTACCGCGTCACAGGGTGATTAAGCGTAGCCTTTGCGGTTTTGGAAGCAACCCGATAGCTATGTAGCACCCCTCTTGCCGATTGTGTGCTTTGTATGTAGTCCGACAACGGGGGTCTCGAGCAGTGCGCAGAACAAAAGAACGACGCAGCCTCTCCAACGGCGGCGACGGGTTCAGCATGATGTCAGCCGCGTCTTTGGCGCAGAATATGCGGGGGCCCAGGTGGCACCGGCCCAGGTTTTGCGTGCGTTGCCTCTGTTCAATTACTGTTGGAGCGGAGCGGATCTGGCAGCCGGACGATAGAGGCTGCAGGCCGCTGAAGCCGTGCACAATTGAACACGGAATGCCCAAAACCACGCTCGACTGTCCAGGCCGTGGAGTGAGTGTTAGTGAACCGATCGTAAGGAGCTACGGATGCTCGCACGCGTCTCGCAGCGTACAACGGCGGGTGAGTCACAGCCCGCAGAGCGGTATGTATACCTCCCGTAGCGCGCAGCAGCAAGGCACCAATAATCGCAGTCCGGCCGCAACGATTGTCAGATGCGAGAGTGGGTGATGTGGGTGATCACGGTCTGGCCTTGAAGTCTATGTAGCAAGCCGTACGGCGATGGCCGGCGAATCTCGACGCATCGTTCACGTGGGGTCCATTGCGGACGCCGATCACCCTCAATTCCCACGGTAACCCAAAGGCAGGCCGACAGCAAAGCGATTTGTTGCCGGGCAGGAACTCGCCGGCTGGCCCTGGGCCTCTCGTCACCGTGACTGCGTGAAACGCGACACCGAAAGGAACGCTTACATCGCGTCCAAGGACGAAGGAGGATGACGCAGGATTCTGGGCATGTCTTGAACGTGGGGTTTGAGGTTCGAGCGTGGCCATCGTTTCATATGGGCAGCAATGACGGGCGGCCCATGGTGCGAGCTGTTGAAGTGGGTGGTGATCCCACTAGCAGCAGATGGCAAGACGGCGGACCAGCCGCGTCTAGAGTTTGATGCCGGGGCATCACTTATTTGCCTCTGGTTACGTCGCTGCCCATGCTGACAGGTCACCTCCGTCATCGATGCACGGGGGCGGGGGGGGGCACTCGTTTGGCTGGGGGTTCTGTGATTTATTCTCGTTAGCGCCTCCCTGAAACTGGGTGGACCCTTTGAGCTAGCGGGCAGACGAGGCGCGTGAAGGGGC
>Ga0308169_10003541_pt1 | contig 15180 bp, 10 predicted proteins | sample PhyBR1_2_FD_202139 | JGI IMG/M metagenome (GOLD analysis project Ga0308169, IMG submission 202139) | Phyllosphere microbial communities from UC Gill Tract Community Farm, Albany, California, United States - DLSLSB.R1 | ecosystem: Host-associated > Plants > Phyllosphere > Unclassified | place... | reverse complement strand
GCGGCTTGTTCTTTTCGCTTCGCGTCCGTGCATACTGTTTGGTTCAGCGCCCTATTATTCGATCGATTTGCCCGATGCCCGCGACAATATCACATCTTCTCGATTTGACAAATTCAATCGCGTAAAGTACGTGGATTCTTTGTGTGCGCGCAACCGTGAATCGGAAACAAGTCGCGCTCCACGATCAAGCAAATAAGCAAGCGCGCCTGAATTGACGGGGATTCTGCAAATGACCCTTGATTAACGCGCGCGTTTCAACCCGGCGTTGAATCGACTCAGAAATCGAACGGTCGGAACCAATAGATACTGTCGCTGACGCTGCCGCGTTCGGCAATATAGCCGGCCGGGTTCGGCAATTGACGAATACCGAATGGAACCAATCGTTCAGTTGTCGCGCCAGGCCGTCCAGAGCAGGGCACGCCGCGTGTGCGCTTCCGGTCAGCGCCCCGGTGCCACGCGCCACAGCATGCCGCCGGCATCGTCGACCACCAGCAGCGCGCCATCGCGTGCAACTTCGACTGCCGCCGGCCGGCCCCACACATCGCGGTCGCTGACCACCATGCCGCTCATGAAGTCCTGGTACTGCCCGGTGGGCACCCCGTTCTTCATGAACACGCGCACGACCTTGTAGCCGGTGCGCACGCCACGGTTCCACGAGCCGTGCAGCGCCACGAACACATCGCCCTCGTACTCCTTCGGGAACGCACTCGTCGCACCTTTCGGCGCGTGGTACGCCACCATGCCCAGCGGCGCCGAGTGCGCCTGCAGCAGCACGTCGGGCGTGATCGTCTTGCCCTTCAGGTCGGGCCGGTGACCCGCCAGGCGCGGGTCTTCGTTGTCGCCGATGTAGTACCACGGCCAGCCATAGAAGCCGCCCTGCTTCACGCGCGTGAGGTAGTCGGGCGGCAGGTTGTCGCCCAGCGCATCGCGCTCGTTCACATTGCACATGACGTCGCCCGTGGCCGGCAGCACCAGCAAGCCCACGCAGTTGCGCAGGCCGGTCGCGAAGGTGCGGCGGTTCTTGCCGTCCGGGTCGAACGCCATGACGGTGGCGCGGTCCGTCTCGACGCCCCAGGCGCCGCCCACGCCGTGCTCGCGCTCCCACTGCGCCAGCGGCACGGGCGGCGTACGGCCGATGTCAGCGGCAACGTTGGTGGCCGAACCGATCGACAGCAGCAGTGTCTTGCCGTCCTTCGAGAACGCCAGCGTGCGCGTCGTGTGCCCGCCGCTGGTCTCGGACAGTTCGGCAATCACGACCTCGGGCGCGGCGCGCGCCGTCAGGTCGCCATTGCGGTACGGGATACGCACGACCGAATTGACGCCGGCCACATACAGATACTGCGGATTGGCGCCGCTTGGCCAGAACGCCATGCCATACGGGCGCGCCAGGCCAGTCGCGAACACGCCGGCGCTGTCGGCCTTCTTGCCATCGCGCGAGCGCAGCACCTTGATTGCACCCGCGCCAGTCGCGGCCAGGAACACGTCGCCATTCGGCGCGCGCAGTGCCACGCGCGGCTTGTCGGCATCCTGTGCGAACACGCTGACCGTAAAGCCGGGCATCACGGTCGGCAGCGTGCCGTTCGGCCGCGCCTGCACGCGCGCGCTGTTGCCGGCGCTATCCGTCGCAAACGGCGCGGCCAGGTCGGTCGGCTTGATGTGCCAGATCTTGCCGGGCTGGTTTTCGGTCCAGGCGCCGGCGCGGGATGCAGGTTGTGCATCGGCCTTTACAAGGGCTGGCGCGGCGGCAGCAGCTGCAGTGCCCTGCAGGCTGGCCAGGTAGTCGATCAGCGCGCCGCGCTGTGTCGCGTCCGGCACGCCGACCGGCATCGTGGTGCCAGGCACGCGCTTGGCCGGGTCGAGCAGGAACACGTCGAGTTCATCGCGCGTCCACACGGTGCCGCCCGCGCCGGCCTTGGCCAGCGCCGCCGAATAATTGAACCCGGCGACACCCGCCGCCTTGCGCCCGACGACGCCAAACAGGCCGGGACCTGCCAGCGGCGCCAGTCCGGCGTCGACCGTGTGGCAGCTGGCGCAGTTGTTCTGGAAGATGGTGCGGCCCGTGGCCACCTGGGGCGCTGCGTGGGCAACGGATACCGTCGCCAGGCCGGCGAGCATGAGGGCGTGCAGCAGCGGGATGCGGGCGTTCAAGGGTGTCTCCTGGTCAGGCTTGAAAGATCGCCATCATAGGTCAACATCAACGGGCTGCGCGCAACAGACGAAAAAAAGCCCGGCTGAACCAACGCCGGGCTTTTTTTGTGTGGCTGACGCAGGGCGATGGCCGCCCCCGCATCAATCCCAGCTCAGCGTGCCGCCAGTCTGGTACTCGGTCACGCGCGTCTCGAAGAAGTTACGCTCTTTCTTCAAGTCGATCATTTCGCTCATCCACGGGAACGGATTTTCTTCGTTCGGGAACAGCGGCTCGAGGCCGATCTGCACCGCGCGGCGGTTGGCGATGAAGCGCAGGTAGCCCTTGAACATCGGGGCGTTCAGGCCCAGGACGCCGCGTGGCATCGTGTCTTCGGCGTAGCGGTATTCGAGGTCGACGGCTTCGATGAACAGGGCCTTGATCTCTTCGCGGAATTCCGGCGTCCACAGCTGCGGGTTTTCCATCTTGATCGTGTTGATCACGTCGATGCCGAAGTTCACGTGCATCGATTCGTCGCGCAGGATGTACTGGTACTGCTCGGCAGCGCCGGTCATCTTGTTCTGGCGGCCCAGCGCCAGGATCTGCGTGAAGCCCACGTAGAAGAACAGGCCTTCCATCAGGCAGGCGAAGACGATGATCGACTTGAGCAGCTTCTGATCATTCTCGGTGGTGCCGGTCTTGAACTCAGGGTCGGTCAGCGTGTCGATGAACGGGATCAGGAACTGGTCCTTGTCGTGGATCGACTTGACTTCGTTGTAGGCGTTGAAGATCTCGGCTTCGTCCAGGCCCAGCGACTCGACGATGTACTGGTAGGCGTGGGTGTGGATCGCCTCTTCGAACGCCTGGCGCAGCAGATACTGGCGGCACTCGGGGGCCGTGATGTGGCGGTACGTGCCCAGCACGATATTGTTCGCGGCGAGCGAGTCGGCCGTGACAAAGAAGCCCAGGTTACGCTTGACCAGGCGGCGCTCGTCTTCCGACAGGCCGTTCGGGCTCTTCCACAGCTCGATGTCGCGCTGCATGTTTACTTCTTGCGGCATCCAGTGGTTCGCGCAGCCGGCCAGGTACTTGTCCCATGCCCATTTGTACTTGAATGGCACGAGCTGGTTCACGTCGGTCTGGCCGTTGATGATGCGCTTGTCGTCGGCATTGACGCGCTTTGCCACTTCAGCGGCAGGCACGATGGCGAGGTTGGTGTCGGCTTGCGGAGCGCTTGGTGCGCTGGTTGGTTCGTCGTCCCAGTTAAGCATGGTGGTCCCTTCTGTGGTGCGCTGGCGCAGCGACTGCGGCCGGGGCACGTTGATGCATTGGTTATTCGTGTTGTCGGCGACTGGCGCCGTGGTACTTGCCGGAGGACGAGCCGGCCTTGCAGGCGGCTCGCCTCCCTTACTCAGTGACTGCGAGGATTACTGGCAGGCTTCGCATTCCTCGAAACCGTCGTCGCCCGGACGCAGATAGCATGCGGCGCCGTCCTCTTCGGTCGCTGCTGCTGCCGTGTTGGCCGCAGGTGCCGGTGCTGGTGCAACCGGTGCTTTCTCGCCGGCCGACAGGCCGCCGGACAGGCCGCCCGAGACCGACACGGCGTTCAGCGCGCCGGTGCGGGTGGTCGACTTTTCCAGGTGCGTCGCGGCGATCGTGCGCAGGTAGTACGTGGTCTTCAGACCGCGCAGCCACGCCAGCTTGTAGGTCTCGTCCAGCTTCTTGCCCGATGCGCCGGCCATGTAGATGTTCAGCGACTGGGCCTGATCGATCCACTTCTGGCGGCGCGACGCAGCGTCGACCAGCCACTTCGGCTCGACCTCGAATGCGGTTGCGTACAGGTCGCGCAGGTCCTGCGGTACGCGGTCGATTTTCGACAGCGAGCCGTCGAAGTACTTCAGGTCGGCGATCATGACTTCGTCCCACAGGTCGCGCGCCTTCAGGTCGCGCACCAGGTACGAGTTGATCTCGGTGAATTCGCCCGACAGGTTCGACTTCACGTACAGGTTCTGGAACGTCGGCTCGATACAGGCCGAGACGCCGATGATGTTCGAGATCGTCGCGGTCGGGGCGATTGCCACGCAGTTCGAGTTGCGCATGCCGAACTGCTTGATGCGCTCGCGCACCGGGGTCCAGTCCATCTTCGACGACGTGTCCTGCTCCAGGTACTGGCTGCCACGTTCGTCGGCCAGCAGCTGGATCGAGTCCTGCGGCAGGATGCCGCGGTCCCACAGCGAACCGGTGTAGGTCTCGTAGCGGCCGCGCTCTTCGGCCAGTTCGGTCGAGGCCAGGTAGGCGTAGTAGCAGACCGCTTCCATCGACGTGTCGGCGAATTGCACCGCCCGGTCGGACGAGAACGGGATGCGCATCATGTGCAGGCAATCCTGGTGGCCCATCACGCCCATGCCGACCGGACGGTGGCGCAGGTTCGAGTTGCGCGCTTTTTCGACAGCGTAGTAGTTGATGTCGATGACGTTGTCGAGCATGCGCATGGCGGTGCGGATCGTCTTTTGCAGCTTGACGTGATCCAGGCCATCGCCCTTCATGTGCTGCGGCAGATTGACCGAGCCCAGGTTGCAGACGGCGATTTCATCGGCGCTGGTGTTCAGCGTGATCTCGGTGCACAGGTTCGACGAGTGCACGACGCCCACGTGCTGCTGTGGCGAGCGGATGTTGCACGGGTCCTTGAACGTGATCCATGGGTGGCCGGTTTCGAACAGCATCGACAGCATCTTGCGCCACAGGTCGAGCGACTCGATCTTTTTGAAGACGGCCATTTCGCCGCGCTCGGCCTTGGCTTCGTACGCCAGGTAGGCTTGTTCGAAGGCCTTGCCGGTCAGGTCGTGCAGGTCAGGCGTCTCGGATGGCGAGAACAGCGTCCAGTGCGATTTTTCCATCACGCGCTTCATGAACAGGTCGGGAATCCAGTTCGCCGTGTTCATGTCGTGGGTGCGGCGGCGATCGTCGCCCGTGTTCTTGCGCAGGTCGAGGAACTCTTCGATGTCGAGGTGCCAGGTTTCCAGGTAGGCGCAGACAGCGCCCTTGCGCTTGCCGCCCTGGTTGACCGCGACGGCCGTGTCGTTGACCACTTTCAGGAACGGCACCACGCCTTGCGAGCGGCCGTTGGTGCCCTTGATGCGCGAACCCAGTGCGCGCACTGGCGTCCAGTCGTTGCCCAGACCGCCGGCGAACTTCGACAGCAGCGCGTTTTCTTTGATGGCGTCGTAGATGTCTTCCAGGTCGTCGCCAACGGTGGTCAGGTAGCACGACGACAGCTGCGAACGGCGGGTGCCCGAGTTGAACAGGGTCGGGGTCGAGCTCATGAAGTCGAACGACGACAGCAGACTGTAGAACTCGATGGCGCGCGCTTCGCGGTCGTCTTCACGCAGGGCCAGGCCCATTGCCACGCGCATGTAGAACGCCTGTGGCATTTCGATGCGCACGTCGCGCACGTGCAGGAAGTAACGGTCGTACAGGGTTTGCAGGCCGATGTAGCCGAACTGCAGGTCGCGGTCGGCGACGATGGCCTTGGCCAGGCGCTCGAGGTCGTACTTGCCCAGTTCTTCGTCGAGCAGCTCGTTGGCGATGCCCTTGGCGATGTATTGCGGGAAGTAGGTCAGGTATTCGGCGGCGGCGCCGGCTTGCGCCACTTCGCGGCCGAAGACTTCCTTGCGGATCGTGTGCAGCAGGATGCGGGCGGTAACCTGGCTGTAGGCCGGGTCTTTTTCCATCAGCGCGCGCGCAGCCAGGATGGCCGACTTGTGCAGCTCTTCGACCGGCACGCCGTCGTACAGGTTCTTCATGGTCTCGGCCAGGATCGCGTCGGCATCGACGTGCTTTTCGAGGCCGGCGCAGGCGGCGCCGATCAGGTTGATGACCGTGTTGATGTCCAGCAGGCGGCGCTCGCCGCCATCGACAACGTGGATCTGCGGCGCGACGACGGCGCCACCGCCACCGGCGGCTTCTTTCGCGGCGCGGCGCTCTTCCATGCGCTTGGCGCGGTACAGCACGTATTCACGCGCGACATCGTGTTCGCCCGAACGCATCAGCGACAGCTCGACCTGGTCCTGCACGTCCTCGATGTGGAACGTGCCGCCGTTCGGCTGGCGACGCACCAGCGCGGTGACGACGTTGTTGGTCATCTGCTCGACCAGCTCGCGGATGCGCGCCGACACGGCGCCCTGGCCGCCGGCGATTGCCAGGAAGGCCTTGGTCATCGCGACCGAGATCTTGTGCGGCTCGAACGCCACCACCGAACCGTTGCGGCGGATGACGCGGTAGTCGCCGCGGGCGACGATGTCGGCCGGGGTGGTGCCGGCGGGCGCCGATCCTGGGGTGACATGTTGGTTGATCGAAATATTCTGTGCTGTTTGCATTGCGCCTCCAGGAGCGGTCGGACCGCCGTTGTTTACATGGCAACCGTCTTGCCGTATTGCGCAAACCCGGTCCGTCAACAAATTAAAAAACGATGCCCTGCCAGCCGGTGGCCTGTGGTGGCAAACCAGAGAAGCAGGGTAAGAATCAGTAAATAATGCGTGTCGACAAGTGCTTAATTAACCGATCGATGGATAAGTTTGTGTGCAACTTGTGGACAACGTATGAACAACTCGCCGCAGCCCGCAATCCTGGTGCCTTTTCAGTCACTACCACTATATCTAGTGCCGGGCGTTGATATCAGACTAATTGTAGTACCTCATTTGCGGTACAGGCAAGCAAATAAATGCCCAAAATTTTCAGTTTTATCGCGTGTGAGCCTTGACATTCGAGAGTCGCCATCAGGACGGGCAGCGCGCGGTAAGCGACCACTAACGTCAAAAAAACTGTGGGGAAATAACCGGGCGCGCAGGACCGCCGCCCGGCTGCAGACGGGCTGTCAATCGTCCGGCGCGCTGATGTCCAGCTTCTGCATCTGGTAGCGCAACTGGCGCACACTGATCCCCAGCAGGCTGGCCGCCTGGGTCCGGTTGAACTGGGTTTGCTGCAGGGCGCGGCCGATGATGTCGCGTTCGACCTGCTCCAGGTATTCGGGCAGGTTGCCCGGCAATTCGGCAGGGCCGACGCCGGGCGGCGCCGATACTGTGGGTGCGACTGGCGCGACCGATGCAACCGATGCAACCGGTGCAACCGGTGCAACAATCACGGGCGACGTGACCGCTGGCGGCGCCAGTTCCGCCCGTGCCGGTTCGATTGGCCGCGCCGCCTTGAGCGACAGATCGCCCACCTCGATCACGCCATCGTTGGCAAACGCCAGCGCCCGCTCCAGCACGTTTTCCAGCTCGCGCACATTGCCGGGGAACGAATACGCGCGCAGCGCATCCAGCACCCCGGCCCCGAGCGTGGCCTGCCCTGCCCCGGCCAGGCGCTGCAGGATGCCGTTCACCAGTGGCGGCAAGTCGTCCAGCCGCTCGCGCAGCGGCGGCAAGCCCAGCTCGATCACGTTCAGCCGGTAGAACAAGTCTTGCCTGAACTTGCCCGTCTCGACGCAGCGCGCCAGATCCTGGTGCGTCGCGCTGATGATGCGCACGTCGACCGGTTCCTCGACCGTTGCGCCGATCTTGCGCACGCGCCGCTCCTGGATCGCGCGCAGCAGCTTGACCTGCATCGCCAGCGGCAGGTCGGCCACCTCGTCGAGCATCAGCGTGCCGCCGTTGGCGGCCTGAAAAAAGCCATCGCGCTCGTCGGATGCGCCCGTAAACGCCCCCTTGCGGTAGCCGAAGAACTCGGCCTCCATCAGCGTTTCGGGAATCGCGCCGCAGTTCACGGCGATGAACGGTTTCGCGGCGCGCGAACTCTGCGCGTGAATCTCGCGCGCGGCCAGTTCCTTGCCGCTGCCGGATTCGCCCGTGATCGAGATCGGCGCCATCGAGCGCGCCAGGCGGGCGATCTGGGCCCGCAAGGCCGCCATCGCCGGCGAGCTGCCGATCATGCGCGAGTCGGACCCAGCGTCGTCGCCTAGCGTGGCGCTTTCGGATTGCTTGAGCGCCGCGCGCACCATCACGCGCAGCGCGTCCAGCGCCACCGGCTTGGCAATGTAGTCGAATGCGCCGGCTTTCAGCGCCACCACCGCGTTCTCGGCGCTGCCGTAGGCGGTGATCACGGCCACCGGCGTGCCTTTGCCGGAGGCGCCGATTTCGCGCACCAGTTCGAGGCCCAGGCCATCCGGCAGACGCATGTCGGTCAGCACCAGCGCGTAATCGCGCTCGTCGAACAGCGCGCGCGCCTCGCGCAGCGTGGCGGCGCTGTCGACGTCCAGGCCCATCTTGAGCAGCGTGATCTCGAGCAGCTCGCGCAGGTCGGCCTCGTCGTCGAGCACCAGGACGCGCGGCGCGCTCATGCCAGCTCCCCTGCCACGTCAGGCAAGGGCAAAGGTGATGACAAAGCGGCCGCTGGCTTTGCGCGGGCCCAGCGCGGACGGGTCGAACCGGTATTCATAATCGAGTTTCGCATCGTTGTTGAGGCACAGTTCGCGCGCCAGGTAGAGTCCAAGGCCGGTGCCCTTGCTCGAGGTGGTATAGAACGGCTCGAACAGATGGTCGCGCACTTCGGGCGTGATGCCGGGGCCGTCGTCCTGCACGTGCAGCTCGCGCCGCCCGGCCGCATCGCGCGCCGGAAAGATACGGATGCTGGCCGGCTGGCGGCTGGCGTAGCGCACCGCGTTGTTCAGCAAATTGAGCAGGACTTCGTGCAGGTGCAGCGGATCGAAGCGCACCGCGCTGCCGCCCGGATCGCCGATATAGACTATATCACCGGCCAGGCCGTGGATTTCGCAGAACTCGGCTTTGAGCTGTTCGAGAAACGCGCCCAGCGGCACCGGCTCGCCGTTGGGCTGGGCCTTGCGCGACAGCTGCAGGATGTCTTCGACCATGCGGTTCACGCGCGCCACATTGTCGCCGACGATTTTCAGCAGCCGCACTTCGGCCGGGCCGTGCAGGTCTTCGGCCAGCAGCGCCGTTGCGTGGCCGATGGCCGACAAGGGGTTGCGCACCTCGTGCGCGATGCTGGCGGTCAGGCGCCCCATCGAGGCCAGCTTGAGTTGCTGCGCCTGGTTTTCGATGGCGCTCACGTCCTGCATGAAGATCACGCTGCGCCCACCTGCCTCGCCCACGGCATCGCCCACCGTCTCTCCCACCGCATCGGCTGGCGCGGCGACACGGGCAAAGCGCAGCTTGACGTGCACCGGCTGGTCGCGCCGGCCACGCACGTCGCCCGCGCCATCCCCCTCGCGGTACGGCTTGACGGTGACGAAGGCGGTATCGTTCTCGGGCGCAGCGAGCCAGGCATCGAAGGCTTCGGCCAGCGGCTCGAAGGCTGGCGCCGCGTGCAGCAGGAAGCCGGACGTATCGGCCTGCAGCCCGAGCATGCGGCGCGCGGCCGGGTTACCGGTAAACACCGCGCCGTCGGCGCCCACCACCAGGATGCCGTCGCCCACGTCGGCAATCACGATTTCATTGATCGCCTGCTGGATGCGCAGGTCGGCGCCGCGCTGGGCTGCCAGTTCTTCCTGTCCCAGCAGGCGCGCGGCCATGCGGTTGGCCACCAGAACGGCGGCAAAGAACGCTGCGCCGAACAGGCCGGCCTGCATCAGCGGCGGATCGAACCCTTCGACCAGTTGCCACACGCTCAAACCAAGCAAAAACAGCGTGGCCACCGCCGCCGCGAACAACGCCAGCAGCAGGGGCGCCAGGATCGCGGCGCCCGCCAGCGGAAACAGATACAGGATGCCCAGGCCGCTGCGCAAGCCGCCGGCCGCGAGGTACAGCAGCGATATCACCAACAGGTCGAGCGCGACCTGCACCCCGAGCTGCACCAGGAAGCGGCGCTGGCGGCGCGCGGCGAGCGAGAACACCAGCGCCATGATCGCGTAACCCAGGCAGATCTGGGCCAGCTGCTGCGTGATGCGCAGCGCGCCGTTCTCGAAATCGACGCCGAAATACAGCAGCAGCACCAGCGCGATGACGATGCGCGTGAGCGTAAAGGTCTGCAGCGAGCGCCACAGGGCGACGCGCGCTTCGGGCGACAGGGTGCGGCGTGGCGTCAAGGCCGGCCTGCGCCTACGGCGGCGGCAGGCGCACGTGGCCTGGCGAACAGTAGTCGTGACCGTCGGCGCGCACCGATTCGGACGCCGGGAAATACATGCCGCAGTGGGTACATTGGGCCATCGCTTCGATCTGCATCGGCGCCTTGGCCGCGCCGGGGCGCGCCTGCGGCGGTACGGCCGCACGCTTGCTCATGGCGCGCAGCTTGTTGCGCACGGCAAAGACGACGAGGGCGATGAAGGCAATCCAGAATAATAGTCGCATCAGATGACTCCACGGTGCAGGATAACTTCGAGCACGAAACGGCTTCCCACATAGGCCAGCGCCAGCGTGGCAAACCCGGCCAGCGTGAAGCGCAGCGCGGTCTTGCCGCGCCAGCCGCGCCAGCGGCGTCCGGCCAGCAGCGCGGCAAACAGCGCCCACGACAGCAGTGCGAACACGCTCTTGTGATCGAGCAGCAGCGGCCTGCCGAACACCTGTTCGGAGAACACGAAGCCCGACAGCACCGTCAGACTGAGCAGGATGAAGCCGATCCAGATTACACGGAACAGCAGTTTTTCCATGGTGAGCAGTGCCGGCAGCTGATCGAGCGCGGCACTGAAACGACCGCCGCCGGCGGTACGAGTGTGCAGCCGCGCTTCCTGCAATGCCATCAGCACGGCGTGGAAGGCGGCAATGGTCAGCGTGCTGTAGGCCAGCACGGCGACCGCGATATGCCAGCCAAACGCCGGCGACTTGCCGGCCAGCGGCGTCAGGGTGCCGGGAAACAGCAGCGGCAGCAGCGCGGCCACGGCGGCAAACGGCATCACCAGGCGGCGCATGCCGTCGAGGGCGAAATTGCGGTTCTCGAACCAGTAGGCGGCCACGGACACCCACAGCGCCGAAGACAGCATGACGGCAAACCCGACGCGCAGCCGGCCCGGGACCATCACGTCCATGCCAAGCGAAACGCCATGCAGCACCCACGCGCCAGCCGTCACGGCCGAGATGGCCGGGGCACGTCGCGATGGCAGCAGGGCGCATACCGCGTACAGGAATGCCGCGGCAAGGAAGAGGAAATTCTGCATGACGGGAGTCTACACCATTGCATGATGTCGCCGTGGGGTCGACGGATTTTCCGCCCACCTGGCGATGTCGACGCAGGGTGGGCGGGTATCCCGCCCACGCGGTGATGGTTGGCAGCCAGATCATCCGGCATGTGAGCGGCGCCAACCACCCGGTGATGGTTGGCAGCCAGATCATCCGGCACGCGAGCGGCGCCGCCATCGTTCAATCAAGCGCCGCCACGCGCAGCGCATCGTCCTGGTGCCGCTGCTGCTCTTCCATCACCAGCAGGCCCAGTTCGCGCTTGAGCGCATTGAATGCCGGCGCCGACGGATCGCGCGGGCGCGACAGTGCCACGGTCATGTCGCACTTGACCGTGCCGGGCCGGTACGTCATCACCACGATCCGGTCGGCCAGATACAGCGCCTCTTCGATGCTGTGCGTGACGAACAGGATGGTCTTCTGCAGCGCGGTCCACAGGCGCAGCAGTTCGTCCTGCAGATTGCGCCGCGTGAGCGCATCGAGCGCGCCGAAGGGTTCGTCCATCAACAGGATCGGCGAGTCGAGCGCCAGCACGCGCGCGATCGCCACGCGCTGGCGCATGCCGCCGGACAGGTCTTTCGGATAGCGGTGGCGAAAATCGGCCAGCGACAGCAGTTGCAGCAGCTCGTCGACCCGGCGCATGCTCTCGGCCCGGGGCAGGCGCTTGATGTCCAGGCCAAAGCGGATGTTCTGCGCCACCGTCATCCACGGAAACAGCGCGTACTCCTGGAACACCATGCCGCGCTGCGGACCGGGCCCCGTCACGTTCTGGCCGTCGACCGTGATCGTGCCGGACGAGGGCGTGGCAAAGCCCGCCACGGCGTTCAGCAAGGTCGACTTGCCGCAGCCGGAGGGCCCCAGCAGGCACGTGAACTGCCCGTGCGGGATGGCCAGGTCGATCGCCTCGAGCGCCACCACGCTGCTCTCCTGCGCGCCGAATACTTTACCGACGCCGTCGATGCGGATATGCACGTCGGCCATGTCACTGCTCCAGGCCGCGGTGCCAGCGCAGCAGGTATCTGGTCAACCGGCTCATGCCGAAGTCGATCGCCAGGCCAAGCAGCCCGATGCTGATCATGCCGGCGATGATTTTGTCCGACCAGAAGTACTCGCGCGCTTCCAGAATGCGGTAGCCCAGGCCGTCGCTCACCGCAATCATCTCCGAGACGATCACCACGATGAACGCGGTGCCGATCCCGATGCGCACACCCGCCAGGATGTACGGCATCGCGGCCGGCAGGATCACGCGCACGAACATGGTCACGCGCCCTGCCCCCAGATTGCGCGCTGCGCGCAGATAGATACCGTCGACCTGGCGCACGCCGGCCACGGTATTCATCAACACCGGAAAGAACGCGCCGAGCGCGATCAGGAACACGGCCGGCGGATCGCCCAGCCCGAACCACAGGATCGCCAGAGGGATGTAGGCAATCGGCGGAATCGGCCGCAGTACCTGCACCAGAGGATTCATCCACGCATGCACGATGCGGCTCGTGCCCATCGCCAGGCCCAGCGGCAGCGCGAGGCCGGCGCCCAGCACAAACCCGACCGCCACCCGGTACAGGCTGGCGGCAATGTCGCGCGGCAGCTCGCCTGACATGGCCCATCTGAGCCAGCCGTCACGGCCAGCGCCGGCATACGGCGCCAGCGGCAGCAGATAGTCGACCCACTTGTTCCAGACCGCCAGTGGCGCTGGCAGCAGCTGCGGATTGACCCAGCCATGCGACGCAACCCACTGCCACACGGCCAGCGCCAGCAGCGGCACCACCAGGCCGGCCAGGCTATCGGTCCAGCGCCGGCCGTTCAGGCGTGGCAGGTGCTGGCGCCTGATGCGTCGTTCGATGCGGTCCATATCGATGTCCTCTTCATTGGATGTTCAGGCTGCGCTTGGCTGCGGCCAGCAGATCGGTGCGCACCCAGTCCTGTGCCAGCGGCGGGCGGCCCAGGCGGCCAACGCCCGTGCTGACCATGACGTCGGTCGTGATCTGGATGTGGCCGGGCGTGATGTCGTACGCGTACGGCGCATTGGCGATGGCGGCGCGAAAGTCCGCGCCCGAAAGCTGGCCCTTGAACATCGTGCCGCGCACATAATCCTCGGCCAGCGCGGGGCGCGCGATGAAGACGCTGGTGGCCTGCACGAAGCAGCGCATGAACTTTTCAGCCAGCGGGCGCTGCTCGCGATAGAAGCGTTCGGTCATGACCAGCGTGCGTACCGGCTCGCCGATCGGGGTGGCGTAGGGTTTGAGCACCTCCTCGCCGAAGCCCCCGTTGATTGCCTGCGACGACTGCGGCTCGGACTGCATCATGGCGTCGATCTGCTTGCCCAGCAGCGCGCCGTTCAGGTCGGGATACGCCAGGTACACGAGGTGCACGTCCTTGCGCCCCGTCGCATCCGCGCTCAGACCGTGGCGCGCCAGTTCGGCCATGAGCAGCACTTCCTGGATGCTGCCGCGTGTGACGCCCACTTGTTTACCCTTGAGTTGCGCCACGTCGGTGATCTGCAAGCCGGGCCGCGCCACCAGCCGCGCCCCGCCCCGTGCGAAGCCCGCCACCACGATGATCGGCGCGCCGCCGGCCCGTCCCTGGATCGCCGCTTCGGACGCCGTCGCGCCCACGTCCAGCTCCCCGGCGATGATGGCCTGCATCACATCCAGTCCCTTGGCGAACAGTTTTTCTTCGACCCGGATGCCGCAGGTTGGCGCGATTTCCTTGATGTATGCCACGGCGCCGAAGTGGGCCAGCTTCAGGTTGCCGAGCCGCACCACGTCCCCGGCAGCGGCCCCGGCGCCGCTGCCGATGCCGACGGCCAGCAGCGCAATTGCGATGCATGTCCTGCTGTTCATGACCATCCGATCCCCCTTGCCACGCGACGCGCTGGAGCGCCAGTGCACCCAGTCACACGTCAAGATAAATGCCTTCCGGAAATACCGACCGGGGATACAACAAGTGCGGGCGTGCTGTTTCTTTGCGCCACCACAAAACGGTCCGGTTTGCTGAAAAAATGTGCGCCGGCCGCGCAGCGGCGGAACAAGCAGCACCTGCACGATGTAAAATGCCGCTTTGGCGGCGCTCGCCCACCGGCATTTTGCTCGGGACCGCGCGTCCGATGTGCTCTTACTGATTAGGTTGAACATGCTAGATAACCTCACCCAACGCCTTGCCAAGGTCGTCAAGACCATGCGCGGCGAGGCTCGCCTGACCGAGGCGAACACTGCCGAGATGCTGCGCGAAGTGCGCATGGCCCTGCTCGAGGCCGACGTGGCGCTGCCGGCAGTGCGTGAATTCATCGCCAAGGTCAAGGAAAAAGCGCTCGGCGAAGAAGTCGTCGGCTCGCTCAGCCCGGGCCAGGCGCTCGTTGGCGTGGTGCAGAAGGAACTGGCGGCCCTGATGGGCGCCGACCTCGGCCCTGAAGCCAGCCAGCTGTCGTTTGCCCAGCAACCGCCGGCGATCATCCTGATGGCGGGTCTGCAGGGTGTCGGTAAAACCACCACCACCGGCAAGCTGGCCAAGTACCTGAAGGAACAGAAAAAGAAGAAGGTCCTGACCGTTTCGGCCGACGTGTACCGCCCGGCTGCAATCGCGCAGCTCGAATCGGTGACCAAGCAGGTCGGCGCCGACTTCTTCCCGTCGACGGCCAATGACAAGCCGGTCGATATCGCCCTGGCCGCGCTCGACTGGGCCAAGAAGCATTACCACGACGTCCTGATCATCGATACCGCGGGTCGCCTCGGTATCGACGAAGCGATGATGCAAGAGATCGCGGCGGTGCACGCCGCCGTCAACCCGATCGAGACGCTGTTCGTCGTCGACGCCATGCTGGGCCAGGATGCGATCAACACCGCCAAGGCGTTCAATGACGCCCTGCCCCTGACCGGCATCGTGCTGACCAAGCTCGATGGCGACTCGCGCGGCGGTGCGGCGCTGTCGGTGCGG
>Ga0308169_10003540_pt1 | contig 15182 bp, 15 predicted proteins | sample PhyBR1_2_FD_202139 | JGI IMG/M metagenome (GOLD analysis project Ga0308169, IMG submission 202139) | Phyllosphere microbial communities from UC Gill Tract Community Farm, Albany, California, United States - DLSLSB.R1 | ecosystem: Host-associated > Plants > Phyllosphere > Unclassified | place... | reverse complement strand
TCCCGCGCATCCAGGCGCTGCTCGGCAAGGACGCCGAGTTTATGCTCGAATGGGTCAGCATCTACACCTTCTGCTGCCTGCGCATGGACAGCTTCCGCCATGGCCGCGTGCTGTTCGCCGGCGACGCCGCCCACGGCGTCTCGCCCTTCGGTGCGCGCGGCGCCAACAGCGGCGTGCAGGATGCCGACAACCTGGCCTGGAAGCTGCGCCTGGTCGTCGAGGGCGAGGCGCCCGACACGCTGCTCGACACCTATGCCGGCGAGCGCGAACTCGCCGCCGACGAGAACATCCTGAATTCGACGCGTTCCACCGATTTCATCACGCCGAAAAGCGCCGTCAGCAAACTGTTTCGCGACGCCGTGCTGCAGCTGGCAAAGGACCTGCCATTCGCGCGCAAGCTGGTCAACAGCGGGCGGCTGTCGACGCCGTCGACCTATGCCGATTCTGCGCTGAACACGCCCGACGTGGAGGCCTTTGCCGGCGCGCTGCGGCCCGGTGCGCCGGCGGCGGATGCGCCGCTCACGCGGCAAGGCCAGGCCGACTGGCTGCTGCGCCGGCTTGGCGGCGGTTTTACCGGGATTTATTTCGCGGGCAGTGCGCGGGATGACGATGTATTCCTGCAGGCCGCGGCGCTGGAGAATGGGGCCGTTCCGGTGCGGACCCTGGTGATCGCAGCGCAAGGGGAAGGGAAGCCGGGGATGTTCGAAGACAGCGCAGGGCTGTTCGCGGCGCGCTACGACGCGACGCCGGGCAGCTTTTATTTGCTGCGGCCGGACCAGCATGTTTGCGCGCGCTGGCGCAGTTTCGATGCGCAGTCGGTGCGGGATGCGGTGGGGCGCGCTTGCTGTAATCCGGCGGTGGTTGTGGCCGCGCAGGACGTTCCTCGGATGGAGCACGCATGAGTACACGTTTGAATGTCGAAGCGAACCTGGCGGATCCGGACGCGTTTTACGAAATGCTGATCGATGCGCACCAGGGGTTGGGCGAGGAGCAGAGCAGGATGCTCAATGCGCAGTTGATTTTGCTGCTGTCGAATCACATTGGGGATGTGGGGGTGTTGCGGGAAGCGTTTGCGATTGCGCGCGCTGGCGTGGCGGAGGAAGCGCGCGAGGGTTTAAACGATGCAGGTAAGTACCCGTAACTGCGGCTTGCGGAATCTGTGGGGGTATGCATGGGCACGAACGCGTGGGCACAAGTGCCCACCCTACGGTGCTTCGGCGTCAACGGTGTTGCATGAGCCGTGCGCCGCGCGGCGGCGGGGCGGATGTACCCTTAGGTGTATTTTCACACGATGAGGAGACACCATGGACAACACCAGCTTCCAGGAATGTATCGACGCATGCGAGGCCTGCGCCGCGGCTTGCGACCGCTGCGCGAGCGCCTGCCTGCGCGAAGACGATGTCAAGATGATGACCGGCTGCATTGCGCTGGACATGGATTGCTCCCAGCTGTGCCGCCTCGCGGCCGGCTTGATGGCGCGATCGAGCCCCTTCGCGCAAGCGCTCTGCCGCCAGTGCGCCGAGGTGTGCGTGGCCTGCGCCGAAGAGTGCGGGCAGCACGATGCGGACCATTGCCAACAGTGCGCCGAGGCTTGCCGGCGTTGCGCCGAAGCCTGCCGCGCCATGGCGGGCGCCGCCTGACGCTTCAGCCGGCTTTATCGATATTACCCAGCGCACGCCCAAGGAAAGCAGCGAACTGCGCCATCTCGGCCTTGCTGAAACCGTCGAAGGCGCTACTGAGTTTGGTGGAGACGTCCGGCAGCACCTGCTGGATCAGGGCGCGTCCCTGGCCGGTCAAGGTGATTAAAACAGTGCGGCGGTCGCCCGTGCGAGTGCCCCGTTCGATCAGGCCGCGCGCGGCGAGGTCGTCGCAGACCCGGGTCAGGTTGGCGGGCTTTTCGTGGCAGGCTTCGCTCAATTCCGACGCGGTCGAGGTTTCGTCCAGGCTGCCGTAGAGGATGGCCAGCACGATATAGCCGGTGTCGGCCAGGTCATGCGGTTTCAACGCGGCGTTGGTGCGGTCGCGCAGCTTCTTTTGCAGGTGGTGGTTCAGGCGTACCAGCAGGATCGGCTCGTACGGAAAATCTGGCACCCGCGCCAGGATGTTGCGCAATCGTTTTTCCGTCGGCCCGAAATCGCTCATGAACGCTCCCGCTTGAAATGCCAGATTGTAACCGTCCCGACCGCGGGGCGGTAGAGCCATCGTGTACCGCCGGCGCCGCGGGACGCGCCGGCAAGGCGCCGATCAGTTCGACGAGACTGCGCCCTTGCCGGTGCGTGCCGCAGCGAACTCCGGATGGCCGTCGGTCATCAGCGCGGCGGTCGGGGTGGCGGCTGGCGTTGCGGCCGGGGTGCTGCGCACGGCGGTCGTGGTAGCGGCCTTGCTGCTATCGGATTCCCAGTTTCCGTCGGTCATGACGACGCCGGCAGGGTTGGCGATTTTCACCCAGTTCGGATACACGTAATCGGCTTCCGACGGTGGGTAGCTGCCGTCCTTGCGCGCCTGGTCGAGTTCGGCGAGGACACGGGCACGGACCGGATCGGTCGAGGCGACATTGTTGGTCGAGGCGCAGCCTGCGAGGAGGGCGACGAGGACAGCTGGGACGAGATATTTGACAGACATGGAATGCTCCTGGAATTCGGTAAGGGCGCACTGCATTCGGCGCCATGGGTTCTATTTTACTCCTGAATAGTTCATTTGTGTAGTATCTGCCGAAAATCGTGTTGTGCGCGTTGCGTTTGCGCCCGCAAAACGCGAGGGGCCGGACGACGCGCACTGCGCCGTCCGGCCCCCTTACTGCTTATTCCTGCTATTTATTGGCAGCTGAAGCTGGCAGCATCCTCGATGCTGCCGGTGCCTTTATAGCGCGCCACCTTCGGATACGCGCACAGCGGCCGGGTACGCGTCGCCGACCAGGTCGCAGGCACGTCCGCATTCACGCCGCCGGCATTGCCCGTACCGCGCGCGCTGGCGGTGACGCTGTCCGGCGCCTGGCCCTTTTCGACCCAGTTCACCAGCGGCGTCAGCATGTCGAACTGGTCCGTCGCCGGGCCGCCCGAGCAGTGGTTCATGCCGGGCACGCGGAAGAAGCGGGCGAAGTTCGCCGCGTCGCCATTATTCGCCGTGCGCAGCGATTCATACCAGGCGGTCGTGTCGTCGCTCGAGAAGATCGGGTCGCTGGTGCCGTGGTAGACCAGCATCTTGGCGCCGCGGTTCTTCAGCGTGCCCAGGCTGGCCGGGTTGGGCGGCGTCATGAAGGACAGCGCGTTCTCCGGATAGGTCGAGCTGGTCGCGTTGATGCGCGCCAGCAGGGAATCCAGGTTGGCGTTCAGGACGAAGTCGCGGCCATTGAAGGTGCTGCGGTCCGCGGGCGGCACCGACCAGATGAAGGCGACGGCGCCCGAATCGCGGTCGATCGGCGCGCCGAACTTCCACGACGACCAGCCGTTCGTCGCCAGGCCGGCGTCCCACGGGAAGCTGGTGTAGATCGTCGCGCCGCTCTCGGTCTTGGCGCCCGTGAACAGGCCGGCGATGCTGGTTTTCTGCGCGCTCGAGAGGCAGGTGCCGTCGCGGGTGCCGGTGCAGGTCGGCACGTCGCGGTTCAGGTCGAAGGCCTTCTGGCAGGCTCCTGTGTCCTGCACCAGGCCGTCCGCGCTGCCGTCGAGCGCATCGCATTTGCCCAGCACCGCGTTCGACACCAGCGCGCGTTCGGCCTGGGTGAAGCCGGTCGTCAGGTCGCCCGGCGTCGAGGCCAGCGCGGCGTAGGTCTTGCCGCCGGCGATGTTGGCGATCGCGGCCAATGGCAGCCGGAAGCCGGGGTCGCCGACCAGGAAGCCGTCGTACTGGTCGGCGTAGCGCGAAGCTGCGACCATCGCGTGGCGGCCGCCGTTCGAACAGCCGCCGATGTAGGAGCGGTCGGGGCCCTTGCCGTAGGCGACCTGGATGATGTTCTTCGCCATCGGCGTGAGCTTGCCGACGGCGCCGTAGCCGTAGTCGAGGCGTGCCTGCGGGTCGACGCCGAAGAAGGGCGTCGGCGCCTGGTGGCCGGCGTCCGAGCTGATGACGGCGAAGCCCAGGTCCAGCGCGTTCTCGAGCGGACCGCCGCCGCCCACCGGGCCGGTCGCGGTGACGACGCTGCCGTCGACGCCGCCGTTGGCCTGGTAGAAGAAGCGGCCGTTCCAGCTGGTCGGCAGGCGCATCTCGAAACCGATCGCATAGGCCTGGCCGTCGACCGTGCTGGTGCGGCGCTGCAGCTGGCCCGTGACCAGGCAGTGCTGGCCGACCGGCTTGCCGCCGATCGTCAGGGTGCCTGCGGGGACCGAGGTCGCGGCCGTGATCACGGCCTCGGGATAGTTGATGCGGGTCGCCAGTTCGGTGCAGGCGGCAAGGGTGGCGCCTACGGCCGGGGAGAGCTGGGGCAGGGCCGGGATTTGCGGGACCGGCGTGGTGTCGACCACCGGGTCCTTGTCGTTGTTGTTGCAGCCGGCGAGGGCAAGGGCGGCCAGGGCCGCGGCGGTGCTGGTTTTCAGGGTGTGCATGCGTACGTACTCCTCTGCAGGAAACAGATGAATGACAAAACGATGGATGTGCGGCGCCCGCGCGGCCATTTTCAAAGGCCGCGGCGGGACTGCCTGGTGGGTACTACGGGACTGCTGCGGCGCTTGATTCGCCTCTACTTAGTCCGGCTGCACGTCCTTGAGGGTGCCGATCGGCGCGTTCACCAGCTTGCCGTTCACGCGCTTGACCTCGCGGATGTACATGTTCTGGACGATGTCGCGGGACTTCGGATCGATGCTGATCGGGCCGCGCGGGCTGTTCCACTTCATGCCCGACAACACCTTGACAGCTTCGTCGCCCGTGACCTTGCCGTTCAGTTTGCGGATGGTTTCGTAGATCATGCCCATCGTGTCATACGCAGCAACGGTCACAAAAGTAGGCGGCTTGCCGTTTGGATTGGCATCGGCGTAAGCCTTGAGGAAGGTCCTGTTCGCTTCGTTGTCGAGTGCGGTCGAGTAGTTCAGCACCGTGACTGCGCCCAGCGCGCGGTCGCCCAGTGCTTCCAGGGTCGGCGAGTCGCTCGTCATGTCGCCCACGCCGAGGAACTTGATGCCGGCCTTGTCCAGGCCCTTGTCGATGAAGGCCTTCAGCAAGCCGGTGCCGTCTTCCACGCCTGGGGCGAAGAAGAACAGGGCTTCCGGTTTTTCATCCTTCACGCGCTGGATGAAGGGCGAATAATCCGGGTTTTGCAGGGGCGTGCGCGCCGAGCCGACGATCTTGCCGCCGCCCTCGGTCAGGCCCTTGGCGAACAGCTTTTCGGCGTCGTAGCCGGTGCTGTAGTCGGAGACCAGCGAATACACCCGGTTGATCTTGTTCTGCGCAGTCCAGGTGCCGAAGGGCTCGGTCATCTGCTGCATCGTCATCGAGGTGCGCAGCATGTAGGGCGACTTGGCGGTGATGCCCGTCGTGACCGCGTTCATGACGATCATCGGCACCTTGCCCTGCGTGGCGACGGGCGCCACGGCGAGGGCGCTTGGCGTCAGCGAAAAGCCGACCAGGAAGCTGACCTTCTCGCGCCCGATCAGCTCCTGCGCGGCGCGCTTGGAGAGTTCGACGTTGCTGCCGCCGTCGTCGCGGTAGATGATCTCGATCTTCTTGCCGGCGACCTTGTCGCCGTTGAGTTTCATCCAGGTCTTGATGCCGTCTTCGAACGGCTTGCCGATGTTGACGAACGGGCCGGTCAAGGCGGCGATCACGCCGATCTTGATCGTGTCCTGCGCGTAGCTGGCGCCGCTGGCGAAAGGCAGTACTGCGAGGGTCATGCAGGCGAGGGTCTTCAGTTTCATGCTGTCTCCTTGTCGTTGTAGGTTTTATACCGTTTTATTGTGCAAGTATCGTTTGTGACTCCGTGCCGTCGTACATCGCATCGACCAGTGCCGCGCGCCGGCTCAGCACCGCCGCCTGGTTGATCGACCCCTTGTCGGTCTGCTCGCGCGCATCGATCGACGGCGGCTCGCTAAGGAGCAGCAGGCGTTCGACCCGGGTCGAGGAACCGCTGGCGTTCACGTTCAACGTTTCCAGCAGGCGCTTGAAGAAGGCGCGCACCGGTTCGCTCGCCAGGATCCCGGCCGCGGGCGTCCCGGCCGCAAGACCGGACAGCACCAGGCAGTTGTCCAGCCGCGGGAAGACCATCAGCCCGATCGAGTGCCGGTTCAGTCCCGTGACCACCGCGTCCTGCACATAAGGCGCGCCCATGCTGATGACGCGCGCCCGCAGCGGACCGACGCTGACAAAGGTGCCCGTGCTGAGTTTAAAATCTTCGGCGATGCGGCCGTCGAACATGAAGCCCAGTTCCGGATGCGTGTCGTCGACGAAGCGCAGGGCGTCGCCGGTGCAGTAATAACCGTCGCCGTCGAACGCTTCCGCGGTCAGGTGCGGCGCGCGCCAGTAGCCCGGCGTCACGTGCGGACCGTGGAAGCGGGCTTCCAGTTTGTCGCCGCTCGGCACCAGCTTGACCTTGCAGCCCGGCGCCGGCACGCCGACATAGCCGGCCTTGATGATCGGCCCGGTGCCGAAGGTGCAGGACGGCGAGGTCTCCGTCATGCCGAGGCCCGTCATGATGCGAATCGATTCGCCGCAGCGGCGCATCGCCACTTCGTCCAGGTGTTCCCAGGCCGCTTGCGACAGCCCGGCGCCCGCACAGAAGAAGAGCTTGACGCGCGAGTAGAAATTGGCGGCGAGGGCATCGTCCGTTTCCAGCGCCTCGGCCAGCATCTCCCAGGCGACGGGGATGTTGAAATAGACGGTCGGCGCGATCTCGCGCAGGTTGCGCAGGGTCGTGGCGAAGTCTTTCGGCGTCGGCCGGCCGTCGTCCAGGTACAAGGTGCCGCCGTTGTACAGCACGATCCCGACGTTGTGGCTGCCGCCAAACGTATGGTTCCAGGGCAGCCAGTCGAGCAGTACCGGCGGCTCGGCGCCGAAGAAGGGGAAGGTCTGCAGCAGCATCTGCTGGTTCGAGCAGAGCATCTTGTGCGTCGTGATGACCGCCTTCGGCTTTTTGGTCGAGCCCGAGGTGAACAGGAATTTGGCGATGGTCTCCGGACCGACTTCGGCATTGCGCGCGTCGATGGTCGACGGCGTGGTCGCCAGCAGCGACGCAAAGGAAGTCGCTTCGCGCCCCTGCACCTGCCCGCCGGCCAGGATCAATTCAGCATCCGCCGGCACGACAGCTTCAATGGCACGGCCGAAGGCAGTGCCGCAGGACGCGAACACGGCGCCCGGGGTCAGCTGCGCGATCAGGTCGGCCAGCTTGGCCGGATCGGTCGCCACCAGCGAGTAGGCCGGCGACAGCGGGGAATACGGAATGCCCGCATACATCGCGCCCAGGGCGAGCTGGAAGTGCTCCAGGTCGTTCCCGGACAGGATGACGAGCGGGCGTTCTTCGGACAGGCCGCGGTCGAGCAGGGCCTGGCCGATGCGGCGCGCGTTTTCCAGCACGTCGGCGTAGGACAGGCGGATCCACTCGCCATCCGCGCCGCGGCGTGCGACCAGCGTGCGCTCGGGGTGTTGGCGCGCGCCCGACACCAGGCGGTCGGTGAAGCGCGCCGGGTAAGCGCCAAGCGGGGTGGCGGCGTCGATGTGCCAGACGCCGTCCACCTGCGACACGGCGATCTCGGGGTTCCCGAGTTCGACTTGCCGCCTTTTCACGCCCGCCTCAATCGTTGACTGAATCATGGCGGCTTCCTTCAGATCGGGAAGTGGCGTGGCGTCGTCTGGACCGTAATCCAGCGCAGGTCGGTGAACTCGGCGATCGCCGCCTTGCCGCCGAAGCGCCCGTAGCCGCTGCCCTTCACGCCACCGAAAGGCATCTGCGCTTCGTCGTGAACGGTCGGGCCGTTGATGTGGCAGATGCCTGACTCGATACGCTGGGCGACCGCCATCGCGCGGCCGATGTCGCGCGAGAAGACGGCCGAGGACAGGCCGTATTCGCTGTCGTTTGCCATCCGGATCGCTTCCTCGTCGCTGTCGAAACGCAGCACCGAGACGATCGGCCCGAAGGACTCTTCCTGGTACACCAGCATCTCCGGCGTGACCTCGTCGACGATCGCCGGCTGCATGATGTTACCGTCAACGCTGGTGCCGGATTGCGTCACCTTGGCGCCACGTGCGCGTGCATCCTGCAGCATGCTTTCCACGCGCGCGGCGGCGCTCGGGTCGACCATGCCGGCCAGCGGTGCGTCGGAACGGGCAGCCTTCAAAGTCGCGGTCTTGGCAACCAGCTTTTCGACGAAGGCGGGTGCGATCTTGCGGTCGACCAGGATGCGGTCGGCCGACATGCAGATTTGCCCCTGGTTGAAGAAGGCGGAGAAGGCGGCCGCTTCGACGGCTGCGTCGAGGTCGGCGTCGTCCAGCACGACGACCGGGTTCTTGCCGCCCAATTCGAGCAGCACCGGCTTCAGGTATTTCGCCGCGGTCTGGGCGATGATGCGGCCGACCTTGGTCGAACCGGTGAAATTAATGCGGCGCACGGCGGGATGCGCGATCAGGCGCTCGACGACCTGCGGCGCGTCTTGCGGCGCGTTGGTGATGACGTTGACGACGCCTTCCGGGAAGCCTGCGTCCACGAACACCTGGCCGATCAGGCGGTGCAGGGCAGGGCACAGCTCGGAGGCTTTCAGGATCACCGTATTGCCGCAGGCGAGCGGCATGGCGACCGCGCGCGTGCCGAGGATGATCGGCGCATTCCACGGCGCGATGCCGACCACCACGCCGCAAGCCTGGCGCACGCCCATCGCGAGCGATCCTGGTACGTCCGACGGAATGACTTCGCCGGCGATCTGGGTCGTCATGGCGGCCGCTTCGCGCAACATGTTGGAGGCGAGCGTCACATTGAACTGGTACCACATCGGCGCGCCGCCGCACTCGGCGACGGCGGCTTCGACGAACTGGCCGCGCAGCGCTTCCATCTTGTCGGCGGCTTTCAGCAGCAGGGTGCGGCGTGCGCCCGGGGCCATCGTCGACCAGGCCGGGAAGGCGGCTTGCGCGGCGGCGATCGCGGTATCGACGTCGTCGAGGGTCGCAGCGGCGGCGCGGGTGGCGACTTCGCCGGTGGCGGGGTTATGGCGCTCGAAGGTGGCGCCGTTCGATGCGGCCGCGGTCCGGCCGTTCAACAGCAAATCTGCCTGGAACATCAGAGGTCTCCTCTGTTAATGTCGATTGGAAGGCGGCTACCCGTTGCCGGGTGCCGCCGCTCTTATTATTGTCGTGTTGTCGTACTGCGGGTGCTTAGGTCGTTGGCCGCTTGTATGTCTGCAGGCCCGGCTTGATCGTCTTATCGTCCAGGAACTGCTTGAGGCCTTCCTTGCGGCCCTTTTCCGGATCGCGCTGGTTCGACTGGTCGGTCTTGGCGTACAGGTAGTCCTCGCCTTGCTCCCAGGTCAGTTCGCGGCAGCGCTTGAAGCCGATCTTCGCATAGCGCAGCACGACCGGGTTCTTTTCCAGCAGCTTGTTCGCCAGTTCGATGACGGCTTCGCGCAGCTGCTCTTTCGGCACGCTCTTGTTGATCAGGCCCATGGCAGCCGCTTCCTTGCCGGTGAAGGTCTCGCCGGTCATGATGTAGTGCAGCGCCTGGCGGTGACCCATGGTGTCGGCCACGGCCTTGCTGACCAGGTTGCCCGGCGGGATACCCCAGTTCACTTCCGAGAGGCCGAACACGGCGTCGTCGGAGGCGATCGCCAGGTCGCAGGCGACCAGCGGCGAGAAAGCGCCACCGAAGCACCAGCCGTTGACCATCGCGATGGTCGCCTTGCTGTACATGCGCAGCAGCTTCCACTGCCACTGCGAGCAGTCGCGGCGCATGCGTTCCTGCATGATCTCCGGTTTGCCGTCGGTCTCGCGGAAGTATTCTTTCAGGTCCATGCCCGCGGTCCAGGCATCGCCGGCGCCGGTCAGCACGACCACCTGCGCGTCGTCGTCCAGCTCGAGCGTCTCGAGCACGTCGATCATCTCGCGGTTCAGCGTCGGGCTCATCGCATTGCGCTTCTCGGGACGGTTCAGGGTGATCCAGCCGATACCGTTCTCGACATCCACCTTGACGGTCTTCCAGCGCGCTTCGTATTTGGACATACAATGTCTCCTAGGTCTAAGTTTGTTATCAGGCTGCCTGATATGTGACTTATACTATTCGTACCTGATTCACTTTGCAAGCACCTTTTCATGACCTCTTCAAAAAAACTTTCCGTTGCCGGCGCTGCCGCATCTGCTGCCGCCCCGGCTACCGCCAAGCCAACCGGCCTGGCCTACCTGGTCGGCCGCCTCGACCATGTGCTCAACCAGCGCCTGCGCGAGAGCCTGGCGCCTGCCGGACTCTCGGTGCCGCAGTACACGGCCTTGTCCGTGTTCCGCGCGCATGGCGCCCTGTCGAACGCCCAGCTCGCGACGCGCACGATGATTTCGCCGCAGTCGGCCAACGAGATGGTCAAGCAGATGGAGGCGAAGGGCTGGATTGCGCGCACGCCCGATCCGGCGCATGGGCGGATCATCCAGATCAGTTTGACGGCGGCGGGGGAGGCGGTGCTGGGGGAGTGCGATGCGCAGGTGGCGGAGGTGGAGCGGATGATGTTTCCGGAGCTCGATGAGGCGGGGAGGGGGGCGATGCTGGGGCAGTTGAGGGGGGCGGTGAGGGCCTTGAGTGTGCAGGGGATTTGAATGACTTTGCCGTGACAAACTAAAAGCCGCCGGGCAGTGGAGATCTTGCCGCCGCCGCTGTCGTCCTACCCCATACTCTGATTTCAGCGAATCCCTCGCTGTGAAAGCGGCGGGGCCTTAGTACACCGAACAAAACCTACCGCTTTTCCTGGAGGTAACAAAGACGTACACTTTGGCTGCCGGCAGCGGATGTAAATTGATACGCCCTGCGCCAGCTCGGCCGCATCGAGCACAGGCTGTTCATCCTTGACTGGCTGCAAAGCGTCGAGCTGCGCCGTCGCACGCATGCCGGGCTAAACAAGGGAGAGGCGCGCAACGCTCTGGCCCGCGCCGTGTTCCTCAACCGGCTGGGCGAAATCCGCGACCGCAGTTTCTAGGAGCAACGCTACCGGGCCAGTTGCCTCAACTTGGTTATGGCGGTCATCGTGCTGTGGAACACGGTTTACTTGCAGCGAGCCACCAAAGCCGTTGACGGTCACGATGCCGGGCTGCCTAAACACCTGTCGCCGCTGGGCCGGGAGCACGTCAAGCTGACCGGCGAGTACCTGTGGCGAAGCAGCAGCAAGATCGGCGCGGGCAAGTTCAGGCCGCTACGGCCGTTGCAACGGGCTTGGCGTACGATTTTTTCCGTTTCCTGAGACGCCCCCAGGCAGCAGTTCGGCTACGGCAAGGAGCGCTATCGGGGCTTGCCCAAGAACACCGCGCGGCCGACGATGCTGTTTGCGCTGGGCAATCTGTAAATGATTTCAGCGCGCAATCTCACCGACACGCTCAGGTGGGGTTTTGCAGACCTTCCCAAGGTCGAACGTCAGCAGGATTAAGATAAGGAATAGGCCTCCCGGTCGGCGACCCGTTTGAACGCGAGCGGGAATGGGAACGGCCCGAGGCTCCTTCGGAGCTTGGAGCAATCATGTGACCGCGCGTGATCGGATATTATCCAAGGAAAGGCAATTGTCCGATATAGTCCATCTTCCCGATACGAACACCTTTGTATCGAAGGATTGCGTATGCCGTCACCATGTGAAAGTAAAAGTTCGGGACTCCGTGCTGGTAAAAATAATCCTTGCCAACAAAGGCGCCCGACCAGCCAGGAGGAGCGACGATTCTTTCTTCCCAGCCGGAAAAGTCGCTTTCTTTCATCGAACGGACATACGCGATCGTCTTTTCAATAAGGGCTTTGAGTTCCGGGACAGTTTTCTCGGCGTCCTCGAAGACCGGAGCCGATTTGCCAGTCAAAACTGAGGTGGCGAGCCTGGCCGTATCGCACGCCATCTGAACCTGGCTCGTCAGTGGCAGCATATCTGGTGCGAGACGGGCGTTCAGAAGAGCTTCCGGCTCAAGGCCATTCGCCTCGGCGTGCTTTTGTGCCTTATCCAGGAGACGGGAAAGGTTGCTTAGCATTTTGGTGAATTGCGTAATTTGCGAGTACATCATGAGTGTCCTTTGTTAGGTTGCCGCTTGGATTGTTATCTCGAGCGAACGCACGCGCTTGCTGAGGTCAAAAATGTCGGAGACGACCAGCAACTCATCGGCCTGCGTGTCGGCGGCAAGCTGGTTGAGGCCATTGCGGACAGTCTCGGCGCTGCCCACAACGCTGCAGCTCAGCATCTGTTCGGTTTGCGCTTTCTCCCCCGGCGTCCAGTAGGCATCGATATCGTCTACGGGTGGTTTGAGCAGGCTTGGCATGCCCCGGAACATGTCGGCAAAGGTCATTTGCTGGGAGGTCGCGAGGACGCGAGCCTCCGCGTCCGTTTCCGCGGCGATCACATTTACCCCGATCATCGCAAAGGGCTTCTGCAGCTGCTCTGAGGGCTGGAAATTCGTTCGGTAGACTTCAAGAGCCTGATGAAGCGCTTGAGGGGAAAACTGCGACCCGAAGGCATAGGGAAGACCAAGCGCGGCGGCGAGTTGCGCCCCGAACAGACTCGATCCTAAAATCCACAACGGCACTTTGGTCCCGGAGCCGGGGACCGCTTCAATCCGCTGCGTTTCGCCCTTAGGGGCAAGAAATGCCTGCAGTTCGAGGACGTCCTGGGGGAAGTTGTCCGCGTTGCCGGGATCCCGCCGTAGCGCGCGCAAGGTCATCTGGTCGGTGCCAGGGGCGCGCCCGAGCCCCAGATCGATACGGCCGGGATACAGGGTTTCCAGAGTCCCGAAGTGTTCTGCGATGACGTAAGGGGCGTGGTTGGGAAGCATCACGCCGCCAGCACCAACGCGGATCGTCGTCGTACCCGCCGCGATATGCGACAACACGACCGAAGTCGCTGCCGTGCTGACCGCTGGCGAGTTGTGATGCTCGGCCACCCAGATGCGGCGGAAACCCAAGCGCTCGGCATGCTGGGCAAGTGTGCGGGCGTTATCAAGCGCCGTACGGCGATCGGATCCTTGGCGAACGCGTCCGAGTTCCAGAATGGACAATGGAATCATCGTGTAGGGCTCCTCTCGGCAGAGGGACTGACCTGTGCAGCAGTACGGCAAAGGCCAGCGGTCATGTCAGTGCGCGACATCGATCACGACCTTGCCGACATGGTTGCCGCTCTTGAGGCGCTGATAGGCGGCCTGGTAATCCGCGAACGGGAAGACCTGGTCCAGGATCGGGTGCACCTCGTGCAAGGCCATAGCCCGCAACAGCGCCTCGAAGCTCGCCCGCGATCCAATCGAGGTGCCGGCGACGCGAAGCGACTTGGCGAGGATGTCGATCGGCGGCAGCCCGCCACCGAAACCGCTGGTGAAACCGACGAGCGAGATGTCGCCCCCGTTCCGGGTCGCGGCTGCCGACTGCACAATCGTCTTCTCGCCTGCGATGTCGATGGTCTTGTCGACACCCCGCCCGTCCGTGAGGGCCAGGATTTCCTTGGCCCAATCCGGATGGGACTGGTAGTTGACGACGGCGGCGGCGCCTAGCGCCCGCAGCCGTTCCGCCTTTTCGTCCGATGAGGTGATTGCAAGAACCTTCGCTCCGAACATCTTCGCCACCTGCAACGAAAACAGCGCCACGCCGCCAGTGCCCTGAATCAGCACCGTTTCGCCCGCCTGAAGGGGCGATGACAGGTTTAAACCCGTCCAGGCCGTCACGGCTGCGCAAGGGAGCGACGCAGCCTCCGCGTAGGACATGTAGTCTGGCAGGTGCACGATTGCGTTCTGGTGGAGCAGGATGGTCTCGGCCAGCCACCCGTCCGTCGATATCCCCAAGCTGTCGGCCTGATACTCCGGACGCGCAGGTCCGCCAATCCAGTGCTGGCAGCAGGACGCCGACACGCGGTCGCCGACCTTTGTACGTTTGACGTCGCGACCGACAGCGATCACTTCGCCTGCCCCGTCCGACAGGGGAACGCCATTGGGCTTTATCGGACCGCCATACGCGCCTTCGAGGATTGCCTGGTCTCGAAAGTTCAGGGAAGCCGCATGAACCCGCACCACAACCTCGTGCGGGCCGGGGTCAGGCATGGCTTCGTCAAGGAGCTCCAGGCCCGGCTTGTCGTCAGAGGTCCATCGCACTGTTTTCATCGTCGTACTCCTTCTTGGATCAGCATGGCGACGCCGTTCCCAAAACCAACGGGATTGTTGGACGGGCGCGGTTTTCGCCGGTATTCGTTTGCAGATGATATTATCGGTAGCTAGTCGGTATAGCAAGAACACACCTTTTTGTGTGTTACCCACCAAAAGGTAAGTAAGATGAAACGAGATTGGCGAAGCGGAGATCCTAACCAGCAACTTTTCTGGGCGGCCGCGACGAGCGAGACCCTGCGGGTGCTGGAAGGAAAGTGGAAGATCGTCATCATCGTCCAGCTCTTTGCAGCCAGGGAACCGGTTCGGTTCTCAGAGCTTGAGAAGCGGGTCGTCGGCGTGAACCAGAAGATGCTGATCCAGCAGCTCAAGGAGCTGGAGAAGGACGGAATCGTCAACCGGACGGTCTTTCCGCAGGTACCCCCGAAGGTGGAGTATGCCTTGACCGAGCTAGGTCTCGCGCTCGGTCCATCCATTGAGACGCTGATCGATTGGGCATTTCTCAAGTGCGAAACGCGAGGGGGAACGCCGCAGAAGGTTTAGAGCCGCTAACACAGTTGCACGGAAAGTGACGTTTAAGCTTTCGCCATCGGCATGGCAAGACGAGAAGTTAGCAATGGATTATGGGCGGCGCTGGGGCCGTTGATTCCTGAGTTTGTACCCTCACGAAAAGGTGGTCGCCGGCCTCGGTTGATGACCAGGCAGCCATGAACGGTATCCTCTATGTGCTTCATACCGGTATCCCATGGGAAGACTTACCGCAAAAACTGGGCTTTGGCAGCGGTACGACCTGCTAGCGACGACTGCGCGATTGGCAAGCATAAGATGGCGGCCGTTTTCGCAGCCGGACTGATGTCATGGCCCAAGCACTTCTCCCCGACGAGCTTTGATCCCTTATAGAAGGGCATTTTCCTGCTCATAGTCGCTCGCCGAAAGGTGGGCGACCGCGGATCATCGACCGTGCAGCCCTG
>Ga0308169_10003537_pt1 | contig 15187 bp, 20 predicted proteins | sample PhyBR1_2_FD_202139 | JGI IMG/M metagenome (GOLD analysis project Ga0308169, IMG submission 202139) | Phyllosphere microbial communities from UC Gill Tract Community Farm, Albany, California, United States - DLSLSB.R1 | ecosystem: Host-associated > Plants > Phyllosphere > Unclassified | place... | reverse complement strand
GATCCTACCGACCTTCGAGAACCTTGCTCCTCATTCCTTTCGACTCTCCCTGAAGATCTAGTTCAATCGGAAATGGTTCAAGAGGTAGGAGGAGGAGAAGTTTTGGAGGAGACTAGGAAAGAGGGAGTTGTGGAGGGAGAGGATAGAGTCGGGGAGGAATAGTTCTGAAAGAGGTATTTGTTCAGGGTCAAGTTGATTGAGGAGGAAGAAGAGAAACGAAAGAAGTTGTTGAATGGTGAGTTTTCGCTTTCACTTCTTCGCCTCAGTTTCTTGAGAATGAGCTGACGGTTTCTCTCTTTCCTTTGACACTCCTTCCTCACCCTCCCTCTCCCATCCTTGCAGCCCATCTCGTCCTCGTTCTCTCGAAATCTCTCCTGCTCGTACCCTCAACTCTCGTTCTTCATCACGTCTCCGTTTCGCATCCCCAACTTTCGCTCTCCTCATCTTCTTGACATCACACCCACCTCTCTTCAAGTCCTCTCATCATTCGCAATAGTCGCAGAAATTGAAGAAGAAGATTTCATTCCGGATCTCGACAAAGAAGAATCTCTCGCATCCGCTTTCCAAGCAACTTCACCTCATCCAAATTCTACATCTTTCCCTCTTCCTTCCTAACGCCCAACTCAATCTTCATCATTCCCAGTTTTCTCCCTACAGCTCAACCTTAAATCCCCCTCGACCACCTCCGAAACTCCCTCATCATTCGCTCGATCGAAATTTCTTATCACCCCAACTTCATCCCTCTCGATCAAATGTTCTCCTCTAGCTCTCGTCAAACCAAGGGAATCCATTGTTGGAGGATGGAGAGAGTAAGGGAACTCGAACGAGTCATGATTCTGTCAGAGAGAGGAGCGGGAATACTAGTGTTGACAGGGACGGAGCTGAGGCGGACGAGGAGTCCTCGGGAAGTGGAAGGAAAAAAAGAAAGAGTGCGGAGCAGAAAGAGCAGAAGGAGGATAGTGATTGGGAGCGATTCGAGATCTCGATTCGGAGCTATCGTCTCGTTATTCGATCAGCAACTCAGAAACATCAAGCTCGACCTCTCGCCGTCATATCGCAGATGCTAGCTTCAACTCTAAGCTCTTCTCGACCTGTGTCTGAACGCTTCCTCGCTGGTTTATGGCGCTTTCCAGCAACTTTTCCTCGCTTCTTCGGTTCTTTGCTTCGTCAAATCGTAGCTTCGCACACTTCTCTCCGTCTCTCGCTTCTACCAAAGAGCTGCTTCTGCTTCTCCCGTGTGCGAATGACTCCCCCTATCGACCGTTTTCTCCTCTCGGCCCGCGGATCCGGTAAAAGAGCGACATCTCCTCAAGTCACTCCTTTCCCTCCCTCTCCGCTCTATCCTCTCCCCTCTCTCTACTCCTCCTTTCTCACCGTTAAACCAGAACACAAGTAGAAGATGGAAGTCCAGCTTGATTGTTGAAAGCGTAGACTCTTCATTTCTCTTTGTTTCTTTCGACGTCTTGAATTCGAACACTGCTTCGGCGATTTTAGAGCGTCCATTCGACATCTATCTGTCTATCTGATCTCAACTGTGTCTACGTGATGAAGAGCATCGAAAGATTGATCAGGGCGCGGAATCAAGCTGATTTGAGCGGACTTGATAGCTCTTTTCGCTTCGCAACTGCTTCATCTCGACAGTTCCTTGAGAGAGGACATAGCCGTGCAAAGACAAAAAGATATGAAGCTTGCAAACAATAGTGAAGAAGAAGAATAATGAAAGCGAGAAAATACTCGGGATGAAGTTGCGAAAGACTGAAATAGGTAGAAAGGCTATCAAGGCCAAAGTCATGAGTCTATAGCATCACCATAGATATGTCTCTGCCGGTGAGAGTAGTGCGCAGGATCTCTGTGCGAGAGGGAGTGAGCGGTCTCGCCAATATTGGCAGAGGAGGCCGATTGCTGAAAGGAAGGATAGAAACGATCAGTACATCCAGCTCGAGCGAGCTTCTTCTGAGAGTGAGCAGTACTGACTCGATGAGCGTGTTTGAGGAGTAGGAAATCGAGAACAGGCAACGCAGGAGGAAGATCTTGAGGTAAATCCAGGCGCCATCTTTCACGACGAGCCTAGTCAAGAATGTTCTTGAGGTCAGTACGCTGCAAAGGGATGAATAGCAAGGAACGAGACTCGGTTGACGAACCCTGAGAGCGAGGTTCTCCTGGACACTGCTGATGATGTCCAAAAACTGGTCGGGTTTCGGCTTATGAGTCATGCAGTAGGAGTGAAGGTTCTTCACTTCAATCTGAGCCTGATACTGCTCTGCAGGATTGAGATAGACTAGCCCTACCTTGACGGCATCGATTATCGTTTCAATGGGAAGTTTGAGCGGAGAGTCCCGCATGTTGCGGGAATAAAGCGCTAGTCGTTCTCTTCCAACATGAATATTCCCAGTACATGCATTGATGACGATGTGACGGATCTGAAGAAGCCAGATTGTGATCTAACAGATCAATCAAGGAAGGTTTAGCGAGGGAAAACAACGAGAAAGACGCAAACTCCAGCTTACCGTAATGTTTGAATAAGACTGTACCCACTGCGGCCTCTCTTGAGGGTCTCCTATGAAGGGCTACAACAAGTGGCCAGTCAGATAATGTATAGACTGAAAGAAGGACAAACACGGAATCGAAGGAAACGTACCAATTTTGAAGGAGTAGTGTTTTGTGTACCGTGGCCAACTTGCAGCTCGATATCCTTGAAGTCATCTACAACCCTCTGATGCTCCATGCGCACGAAGAGGTATCCGTCTTGAGGGTTTTCGGCAATTGTGCCCAATTGAGTTACCTCGGTTCTTACGAATTTGCGAGCCGCGTCTTGCCATTTCATGAAGCATTGGCGCTCGTACACGTGAGCGTCTCTGTCGGCAAGGTGAACCAGAGGGAATTCATCAACGATAACGTCAATGTAACGTGTGATACTCTTGAGTTTCTTGAGGATCAGGTGGCCTGAGACGCTGGGAGCCATTTTGATGAGTTCGGTCCCTGGAATGGTTGAGTTTGTTGCTCGAGCAGGCGAAGGAGGAGGGAGGTAAAGGGAAGAGAGGAGGAAAGAGAAAGAGGGTCGAAAGAGGAGCATGAGGTTTCTTGATGTCCGCGGATTCGAGTCGTTTCTCTTGCCGTATTGAAAGCGTCCACTCGTCACAAAGCGACAAGGAGGCAGATCTCTCGGAGTCGGGTCGTAAGAGGCGGTCCCGAAGAAGCAGAGAAGCGAAGACATCGTCGGAAGCTGAATTCCAGGCGAAGAACAAAGAGACGATCTAGAGAGGAAACGGCTCTATCAGTAATCATTGATCTAACTGATTCGAGTGATAGATCGTACCTGAAGCTCCCGATTCACTGTCATGAAGAGATGCGAAGCGGAAAATACGAAGTTTCGAAGAAGCGAGATCAATTTCGAGTAAACAACCTCGGTTCCAGCAAAGCAATGACAAGATCATTCGTGACAATTGATTCTGATACGTCCATGTAGCGTGGTTCTGTCAGCTAGCCTCTGAGGGGAGGGAAGCAGCAACTGACCTTTCAACCCGAGGCATCGCTTCCCCTTGATGCTTGATAGCGGTATAGATCAGATCAGCATCCTCTGCCAGTCTTCTGATGAGCCTCTGAGCAACTGACGAGGTAGAACTAGGGTATCTTGATGAAATGATGAGATCGAACCTTGGAGAGCGAGAATGAGTCGAAGATCGTACTGAATAGCTCGATGCGGAAGGTAGGATGTATTTAATCTGGTCTGGCAAGTTCTTCGAGGTGCAGAGTCGTTGCGAGTGAAGGGAAATGGTCGAAAAAGAGTTGATTCGTTTCTCGCTCTCCGGCACTTCATTACGAATTGAATACTGACAGACTGAAGCTCAGAGCGATAAGAATTATTGCTAGGTATCCCTCGTCGAGCAAAGAGCAGTAGGGAAACAACACTTCTCAAAGGTTCGTTCTTCGCAACTTTTTCGAAAGTTCGCATTCGCGATCTTTCCACATCGCAGCGATTGCGCTGCACTCTAGCAGTTGTCCAGCGTATCTGCCGCTCGCCGTACCCAATAGAAGGAGGAAACAGAATCACGGAACTCCCGCATTCGATTCGCCTTCGAAATGCGAAAATGCGAATCTATTCGCAACTCCACCAAACCTGTAACGGAAGATTCCGAATACAACAATCACTGACTCCAATACATCCCTCCTTACGCTCTCATCAACCCAAAGATAGTCTCCATCAGATCCCTCCCCTTTGCAAGTTCTCCCAAACTGAACTTGTCGAGAACCGTCTTGAAAGCTGTACTTTTCTTGACTTCCTCCTATATGAGTGCGACGAGGAAGAGTCAATGAGCCGTTGCGGACGAGACAGGAGAAGGAAGAGAAGATCTCACCCAATTCTTGATGAAAAAGTCGAGTATTGGTTTCTGAATAACTTCGTAATCGAGTGAAAGAGGACTGAAGAGCTCGTAAGCGACCTATCTCGTCGATTCAGTCAGTCTCGACATTCAACGATAGAGAGGAAAGCAAGAGAGGTGCTCACATTCTCAGCCGTCAAACTTCGAACAATAAAACCAAGAGTCAATTCTCGCAACTCGTCCATCTCGTATCGATCTGCGAGTCGGTACATCGACTGAGTAGTACAAGGTTGTACTCCCTCCCAGTCTCGATGCCTGTCCAAATCACCCCATTTCTCCCAAAGCCAATCCCAAACTCGGCTTCGGAGAGCCCGTTGATTCTCCTCCGTATCCTCAAGTCTCGCTTGATCGCAAGCGACGAGATAGTCGGAAGTCAAAGGAAGGAAGGGAACGAGCCCGGTATGTAGGTAGGCGATCATCGCACGGAAAGCGAAGAATCTAGAGAGAATCAAGAAATCAGATCGAGTTCAATTCGGAAAGCTGAGAAGGGGAAAACTCACGTCGTTTCATGAATCTCTATCACTGTGAGTAGCTTCCCATCAGGTCCAGCATCATACTCGTCATCCTCATCATCGCTTCTTGCCCTCTTCTTCCCTTTCTTCTTCTTCGTTACAACTTTTTCCGTCGCAGCCACAATCCAAGGAGGTAGCTCCTGAAAGGATCGATATTTGATGTTATCATTGAGGGGTCGAAAGGGGACCGCTTCATGTTGTATAGCTTTGTAAGGGCTGCAGTCGCTGTCGTATAAGAATCCGGAGATTTCTTCGATATCGAGTCGCTTCTTCGTAGTCGCCTCCGAGAATCCCGACCCAAAGACTATGGATACAAGTAGCGGAGATGAGTAAGACTAATCACTGAAAGAGAAGCAGACTTACGAGTTTTGAAATGCGAACTCGCAGAAACGAGCATCGCTTTGCACGCCAAAAGTGGTATAGGAGTGTTCTCTTCAACGGTGTGAACCAGGAAGAGCGTATCTGCATAGTCCTTGTTGTCAAAGAATTGAAAGAGTGGATTGGTTGAGGGTGAGGGTGATACTGAGAAAGTCGATTCGACAATTGCGTGAAGTCCGAGGAAACCCTGAGAGTGTGAACCAGAGCGTGTGAGATCGAGCTGCTCCATCAGAGGTGATAGGACTCACTGAATGATCCCAATAAGCAAGCAGTTGCCTAGTATCACCTCCGACTGTGACTCCTGTATTTGGAGTATTCGAATCGCAGTCGAAGTCGAGGAGATTTTCAGGAACTTTCTCGTTTGACAGCGGTTTCGCTCCGATGATCTGACGAGGATGAGGTCAGTTAGAGAGCCCGTCAATGAATGGGCACTGTTCAGTCTCACCTTGAACGAGAAGTAAACGGAACTTTTTCGCGACCAAGCGGTTGTGGATGAGGATCGTCGATAGTCCTCAAGCTGTGGGATACCTTCCAAGAACGCTACGACACCTTTTGCTGGATCGCTCCCCTAAAATGGTGCAGTTCATCTTAGTGTTTGAAGTTGCGAGAACGATAGAAACACGCACGAGGGAGTAAAGAGACAATTCCCAAGTTCCGTCTGCAAACCGCTTGTTCTGAATCAGACTCGCACATTCAGTAGCTAAATGAGGACGATTTGTGGCAGCAGACTGACCAGTTCCCAATCCTCTCCAGCTGCGTCTTTCGATTCGACTTCCGCAATCTCCTCCTTGCTCAATTCCCAAATGATATCCGTCTACTCAAATCGCGAGGTCAGCTTGCAAAGCAGCTCCTCAACCGATTCGATCGAGCTTACTCTGAACTTGTTAGTCTCCTCCAAAGAACCGCTCATCTTGCGAATTTCGAATCGAGAAAGCGAATGATCCCTTTCCCTCCACCGCGAGCACTGCGCGCTTGTCTAGCACCTGACTGAGATCTGTTCGTGCTGCTGATATCGTTTCGAGGCTTGTAGGAAGGGAGACTGGAGTGAGAGTGAGGTTCAAAGATGAAGGTGTTCGAGAACGGCGAGGAAACGACGAGGGCTGATGCTGATGGTCTTGATCACTCAGTCGAGGTCGTAGGTTCTGTTTGTGAGATCGAACGGGGCTATCAGAGAGGTTGTAGAGCGAGGAGAAGTCAAAGTTGAACGAACCGATTCTGACGAGAGGGAACAAGCAAGAATTGCGACTTGTAACGCTTTGACACAGTATCTTGATGAGTTGAGAGTCTGGTAGTAGTTGGGCGAAAGAACAGAGCAAGATGAGGTGAACAAAGCGAAGGAAGAAACAGCGAATTTCGCAAGTCAAGTTTCGCAACGAATTCGCTCGAAGGCCGAAGAACGACGCACGAGAAGTGGTGAAGTACGATAGAGAATGGTATATGTATTGCGAACGAAGAGAGAAAACGAGCTAAAGGAAACAAGAAAGAGCGAAAAAAGGCTACAAGATCCGAGAAGAACGAAAGCGAGGAAGAGGGTAGAGCGCTACAAATAAAGTCGAAACGAATGTGTAGAATGTGTAGAGAGAAAGGGTATAAAGAGAGGAGAGTGAGGTCTAAACCCTCTTGTGTTGTTTCGCCATTCCACCGACTTGACGCTTCTTGTTAACGAGATGCCATTCCATTGCTGCGCTCCTAGTCTTCAAAGCGGCAGCACGTGCAGATCGAATAGAATCAGCTTGCGACTTGCGGTTCATTCGAGAAGTCGTAGTCGAAGTCGAATCTGCGGCGGTATCGATTTCGGCGGGAACGCTGACGGGAGGAGTGACAGGAGCTGGGGAAGCGGGAGCGGCGGCAAGGTTGTTGATCGATGCGAGAGAGACCGGAGCAGTTGCGAGACCGACTCGAGCGGGGAAGGAAGGGGCGAGAGGTTTATTCGAAGGAGTTTCGACGGGAATCGCAGCTGAAGAAGAGCCGAGAGGGAGTCAGCGTGACTGTCCGGAGCTTATCAGAAGAGAGTGACTCACGATTGAGGAGGTTTGCGTTTTGACCGATAGGAGGTGCAGCGGAAGCGGGAGTATCGTCTTGAATGATCGAAGGTCCCCAAACCCATCTCTTCGCATTCTCGGCGGGAGAAGTTTCAGCTGCAGCATCGACGACATCTCCACCTTGAGTGACTTGCGAGTAAGCATTGGCCAAGGCGTTGATCTCTTCTTGAAGCTTGTTGAGGAGAGCTTCAATGTCGGTAGTTCCAGAAGTCATCTCTGCAGCGACGGCTGAAAGAGTAGAGGAAGCTTGTTCGACGACTTGTGCGGCAGCTTCAGCTCCGTCTCCTTCGTTCGATTCGAGAGCTTTGAAAGTTTCGGTAGCGGGTTCAGCCGAAGTAGTTGCGTCGGCGAGAGGAGGGAAAGAAGGAGGTGTGAGTTGAGCGACGGGAGTGTTCATGGCGATCGTAGCTATTTCGAATAACTCGTATGTGAGCGAAAGATCAAAGGAAGAGAGAGGAAACAGTCGCAACTCACTACCTTTGCTGAGTAAATTAGCGTTCTCTCCAACGGGAGGAGCGTTCTCATCTCCATCCTGAATGATCTCGTTCCCCCAAGTCCACCTCTTCTCCTTCGCAGGAGCTGCAGGAGCTTGAGCAGCCTTCTTGCGATCGCTCATCTTTTGACGAGAAGCGACTTTCGATTGGAGAGCGGCAGCCGATTGAGAAGAAGGAAGTTCGGCAGCGAGAGGGGGGAAGGAAGGAGCGGCGAGAGTAGCAGTAGGAGTGTTTACGGGGGCAGCTGAACGCAAATGAGAATGCGAAATTAGCTCAGAGGAATCGAAAAGAGAGGAGAGAATGGGAAACGAACAATTCAAGTAATTTGCGTTCTCTCCAACAGCGGGAACGTTCGAAGCGGCAGGAGTATCGTCCTGAATGATAGCAGTTCCCCATACCCATCGCTTATCCTCAGGTTTCTTCAACTCTTCCTTCTTTCCGAAAGTTTTGACAGTCTTCTCCGGAACTGCAAATGACAGAACAGATCAGCTTGATTCGCGAAAGAAGAGAAGAAAGACGATGACTCGCCTCGCTTCTCCAACTTGTCGGTAGCGGCGGCAGCTGTTCCAGCAGAACTAGTTTTGATCTCTGCGTCTTGCGCCTTGGTGTGAGCTCCTTGAGGGAGACGACCTCCTGATTCGACGATATGTAACTCCTTCTCGAGAGCTGAAGTGGACGAGGCTTGTTTCTTGCTCTTCTTGTCGGAAGCGAGAGGACGACGAGCAGAATCGGAGGAACGAAGTCGAGATTTGGCGGAAGATTCGATAGAGGAAGCAGCTGTTCGATCGTGGTGGACATTCTTGCCGTGTTTCGTCGAGGTGCTATCCGATTTAGGCGAAGAGGAAGAAGAATCTTTCGTCGACTTTGGGTGAGATTTATTCGAATGAGGAGCCGAAGAAGTCGAGTTGTGAGAATCGGTTCCATTCGAATAATCTTCGGGAGGAGGTCGGACTGCCGCATGTCCAGCTCCTAATGCTCGAGCCTGGTTCTGCTGCTTCTTCGTCTGCATTCGCTCGAGAAGTGCTTGAAGTGCTCCTCCTCCTCCTCCTTCCTTTTCAGCGGTAACGAGAGTAGCGGCGGTCGAGAGGGAGAGTACGAGAAGAGTAGAAGTGCGCATGATGATAGAGTAGGTTTAGGGTTGGAAAATGTAGATGAGGGGAAATGAATGAAGGAAAGACAGAAATGAAAGTTGGCCGGTTGTGGTTTGGCGAGACCTTGAAGAAGTTGGACGAGTACTGGAGGCGACTGACGATGCTGAGAACTCTGCTTGTACGTCTAGTGATGCGAGTGTCGAAGTGAGAGTTGAAAGGGAGAGAGGAAGAAGAATCGGGAGGTTTGGAAGGGTTCGAAAAAAGGGAGAGCAAGGGACCGAGATTCGAGGAGAACGAGGTAAAGCTACCATGTTCGTACAGTGTAGAATTCACTCTAATAGATGACCTTGCCGCTTGAGGAAGGGAACAAAAAGAAGAGTAAACTTCCTCATCCGGTGAATTCGACTCGAGCGAAAACGAGGCGAGTCGAGAGCCTAGTAATACTCCTTCGTGATCGTTTGCGGTACTTTTGAGATTGATAGCTAGACCTCACTCATAGCTCCCGAGCGCTCCGAGAGAGTCGTACACTTCATTCGGAGAGCAAAGTTGAATTCTTTGATCTCTAGAGATCTGTAGAGGTCGAGTCGGAGCAGGTTTGGTCTAGTCGCATTCTTTGAGCTGTTCTTGACTATTCCGAGTGGTCGTAGATAGCTTAGCGAGATGGTAGGGAATGGGAGAGGTCGAAACGACTTCGCAACTTTTTCGAAGGAGGAGCAGTCCTCTCTCAACAATTTCCATCGGATTTGTCGCTACCAGGAGCAGCTATATGATACTCTACTATACACACTGATAGCAATCAACTCGAACTCCAGACATGTTGTCGATTTCTCGCTCAATTTCCTGAATCCCTCTTTCCTACCTTCCCTTCACTCCTTCTCGCTTCGACTCTGCTTCTGTGGCTCTCTGACTATGCTCTGCTCTCTCAGACCTCGTCATCGAGGTCCGCGGTTTCTACGGCAACTCCGCTTTGGCTCAGTGTCACTCCTCTTCTACTCTCTCTCTCTTCTCTTCTCTTCTCTTCCTTCAGCCACAAAGATCAGCTCGACGTAGCAAGGTGAGCTCATCTTCCCTTTCAGCTCTCATTTTATCAGCTCTGAAACGGAGACAGGGTCTCACAGACATGTCGAATCGGCATTCACTCGAACCTCCGAAATCTTCGTCTTCAAGACTCTCGAAGGATGATCGATCAGTCAAGGAACGAGTCGACATCTTGATCACTCGCCTAGATCGTACAAAGGATATCCTACTCCACGAATGTTCGAAAGGAGATCGATTCGGAAACCTCGCTTTGGGTACTCTTGAAAAGACTCTCAAGGAACTCGTACCCGCTATCAAACTCATCGAACAATCTAGTGATATCAAGGAGGAGTCACAGCAATCTCCAGTACATCCCATATCGAAGGAGCAACCGGTCACTTCGAAAGAGCGAAAGGAGGAAGAGGAGGATATCGCACCTTCAAGAGATCTTCGTAACGGAAGAGGCACTCACGAACAACGAGAAGATGAAGCTTCGTGCCATACACGACCGGATCGGCTCGCCAAGTCTGACTCGATTCGTGTAGTCGACAACGAGATTTCTCCTCCGCTTTCTCGTTCTCACTCTTCCACTACGAAACGCGACGATCCACTTCCTCCCAAGACAACAACTTCTCTGATCTTGAAGATCTTCCCGCCGCTCGAATCGAGTCCCGTCAATCCTACTCTTCTCATCGACAAACCGATTCTACTTCCCCTCTTCCTCCCTCCTCTCGTCCTCTTCCAGTTCCTCGTCCCGCTTCACGCATCTCGGAGGACTCTACCATTCATCGAAAGGAGGAGGATGTACCCTCGACAAGGACCACGATTTCGAAATTCTTCAATCGAGCAAAGGACGCCGTTTCACCTTAGATCAACGTCAAGAAAGAACCTCAACTGAGCGAGACCGATACCCCACTTTCCCCTCCTCGCTCATCTCGCTCCGCATCAACTAAGCCCGAGAGTAAAGGTGATCGTCGTCAATCTTCAGTCGCAAGCGATTCATCCTCGACCGCTCCTCCCAAACCAGCTTCAGCCGATTTCCGCAGACGTCGCACCACGAAACCTCCAGCCCCTTCTTCTGACGACGACGAACCTCCATCTCGCGAAACCCTACGATCCCGATCCCGAGCCGGTGGAGCCAGCAGAACTTCTTCACGAGCAAGATTGGGTCGAACCGAGGAGGCAAGGAAAGCTCTAGAGATGGCTTCTGCACCTCCTGGATCATCGGATGAGGAAGTCGATCGAAGGAGGCAAAGGAAGGAGAGGACGAAGAAGATTGTATTGGATCAAGTCAAAATCATGAAAGTGATTGCGAGGGAATCGGATCTCGCTACTCAAACTACACTCAGTCAAGTCTCGAAGAGTTACGAGAATATTGCTCGCCCTCTGCTCTACTCGTCAATCACCATCACTTCCCTCGAACAAGTCGACAAACTCGTTTCCTCAATCGAATCGAATCCTTCTCTCGGAGAACTCGTCACTTCCCTCAAACTCACTCCTCTCGACACTGACTCCTCCGATAGTCCCTCTTCAATCCTCCCCTCACTCCAGATGCTACTCTCCCTCCTCCCAAACCTCATCAATTTCAACGAAGATTTCACTTCCTCGGAATGGGATGTCCAAATTCTCTCCCGGGATTACCCTCTCACGTCCTCCGCATCGACTCGGCAACTCACGACATTCTCCTCAAAGCGTTGTTGGTGGGAGATAGGAGCAATCAACGAATTCCTCCTCTCTCAACCTAAACTCACGTCTCTCGTTTTCGGAGGAGCAACCATGGATCGAGATTGGGAAGGCACGAAGTTCAAATCTCTTCTCCTCTCATCCCCTCGCAAAGACTCCTCAATTCAATCCCTCTCAATCGCTCAAATAATGCACGAAGATACACTCGCCGTTCTACTCCTCCTGTCCCCTCAACTCAAATCCCTCTCCATAGGATTCCAATCCCTCGGTCCTTCCGACGACGACACTCCACTCTCTTCTATCCCACCAGCACTCAAACCCGTCTCTTCCACTCTAACTCATTTAACTCTCATCGCACCTCCCAATCCCTCCTCATCTCGAGTTTCCGAAGATACCTCTACTTTACTCGACGACCTTCTCCCCTTCTTACACACGCTCGAATCCCTCTCATTCCAAGAGACCCTCCATCCCCTTCCAATCCCCATCGCAACCTCCCAAACTTTCCTCTCCCTTCCCCCAACTCTCAAATCTCTCAAAGTTCGTCAATTATTCTCTGTGAGTACGGGGGATGTATTAAGGATGTTGGATAATCCAGAATCGATTCCTGTTTTGGAGGAAATGGATTTGGAGTGGGCCGAAGCGAGGGAAGGGGAGAAAGAGGATTGGTGGAAAGAGAGACATTCTATAAGGATTCGGGAGGCTTGTAGGGAGTTTGGGATCAAGTGTGAGGCTGGGAAGGGTGAGAGGAAATTGACGATTGGATAAGAGGGAGAGGGAAGGGAGGAGGTAGCGAAAAGGGGGAGAAGGGAAGAGAGTTTCGACGTTTTCTTTTATCGTTTCTTTTGGCTTTCCTTGCAATACTCTTGAGCTTTGAAACGATACTCGTGCGGAATCTTTCAGATGTTGATCGCATCTAACAAACGAGGTAAGCGAGTAGAGTTGGATTTTGATTGTTTCGACTCTGTGCGAAATTTCTCGCTCTCTTGATTTCCTTCACTTCACTCTTCATCTCTGAACTCGCTCTCTGCTCGGCTTTCTCGAGCTTACGCCCACTCGGACAGCGTGTATGGATCCACCGCCGATAGCTTCCACCTCGTCGTCCTCTCTCATTCCTTCATCATCCGCTCCAAACTCCTCATCAACTTCCTCGCTCCCCTCGACCTCTCAACTACCACAAGACTACTCTCCCTATCTCCTCGAACCCACTAGTGCGTCTCCTCTCCCTTTCCCTCCCCTCGAAGCTGCTAATTCACCCCCTTGTTTTCGATTAGATTCTCATCCCTCCTCCTTAAGCGGTACACAAGACTTGATAACCCTCTTTCAACTAGACACACTCTACAGCACTTTCCTCCGCCCCTATCTCCCTCCTCCCTCTTCCTCCTCCTCAACCGCACAACCTTCGACTGAACCAATCAATGCCGATTCACCTCTACCTATCAAAGGAGCCGTCTCACTCAAAGGAAAAGAGAAAGCTATAGTCTCTCCACCAGGTCCTCAGATCGTAGCTTCCCCTGCACCGGGAGGAGGAACTGGAGGGTTCAAAATTACTTTAGGTGGGATCAAATTTGGGTCTAGTGGGAACCTCAGCAGTTCATTGAACGGGAACGCTGGAGATAGTACGATTGGAAGTGGTGGGAAAGTGAAACGAATCAAAATGGACAAGAATTATTCACACTTGATTTCAGATATTCCAGGTTCGTTTTCACTCTCCCTCGCAATTCGTTCTTTGTGTGCTGATGAGATCATGTTGAAAGTGTAGGTCGTAATTCAATAAAGAAAGATCAATACTTAACACATCTAATCATGAATCCCGATCCACAACCTTGTCCTCCTTTACATCCACCAGAAGATAGTTTGTTAAGGGAAGGATTGACTTTGAAAGTTGGAGGGTTGGCCGGGTTCGATATGAGCGTTTGGGAGAGTGGGAGTGGAGAAGAGGGAAGAAAAAAGGTAAGGCCACACTCCCGGTTGAGGTCTCGTTCGAAAAAACGAGAACTTACCGTTTTTTTGCGTTCCTCATTCTTCCCGTCTCTTTCGATTTCGTCTTCGACGCATTCATCGCAAGCAGAAGAAGAAACGGAAGATTGAAGGAGACAGTACGGGTCAAGGAGGAGGAGGGTCAGGATCAGCGAAGAAACAGAAACAATAGATCCATTCAGTTCAGTTCAGTTTCAGTTCAGACGAAAGACGAGAGGAGGCGTTTATCTTATTCTCTCTCTCTCTTCACATGTCAAGTTTTAAGTGTAGATGTCATGTTGTATTCATTACCGCAAAGATTTCTTCGTTTCAAAAAGTGGAGAGCTTCGTTTCGATCTCCTCGTCTCGGTTCTCTCATCCTGAAATAGTCGAGAGCAACAAGTCACGTTGATCATCAAGTGCAGTACCAGCTACTCAATCAGGCTTGCATCTCCACCTCCTTCGCCGTCCCATTTCTAACCAGATCCAATCCCTCGAATCCGCTACTCGGCAACATCCCAATCGGACTCGGTTTGAAGTTGTCCAATAACTTCCAACCTTTCGTTGTAGTCGCTGAAGAGGTTGAGGCCGAAGTCGAAGAGCAAGGATCGAGAGTTGCCGAAGAAGAAATGGGAAGGGATTCGATCGTATTTGAACGTGCAGCCTACATCAGAAACAAAAGCGAGGATCAGTCCTTAGGTCATCAGAGGAAAGATAGGAAAAGGGAAGAAAAGAGAGAGAAGAATGGAAAACGAAGCTAATAGTAGTTTGGCTTACCATTCTCCTCTCGAACTCTTTCTCAATTCTCACCATTTCTTCAACGACCCTCTCGACTTCCCCTTCATTCACACTCTGCGCCTACATCGATTGCACGCATTCATCAGCTCGAGAATGAGGAAGATGAGTAAGTGGCAAAGGGACGTACGAATCCAGTATCTCTATTGTTCCTCACAATCTCCAACAACGGCGTAACTTTCTCCACTAATCTCGGCATACTCTCCCTCGAACTTTCCAACAGAGCTTCTACAAGCGCGATCGACCTATTCTCTCATCCCAAGTCAGTGAATCGATCGAGAGGGGGAAAAAAAAGGGAGAGGACGCACGAAGTAGTTTGAGCGATCAAACAAGTTTTAACAGTCTCTATTTGCTCCACTGCATCTGAATCCAATTCTCCACTTGAGGTTTGAGGTGTTGGAAGTAGGTGTAGAACCCAAGCTTGTAAAGTTGCATGAATTGTAGGATCCACCACTTCGTCCATCTCTTCTTCGGAGGAAGAACAGATGTTGTCGATGATACGGGAGATGAGGACTTCTAAGAATGAATCAGAATCGGAATCTTCTGATTCGTTGGAAGTTGTGGGGATGGAGAAGAGTGATTCATCGAGGAATTCGAGGAGGGGTGTGTAAAGCTCCACTAGAGAGTTGGGAAGGGATGGGGATCGAAGCGATGGTCGTTTCCTACGCTCACTCGAAATGGGAGTAAGTACGACTGATGGCAGAAAGGGGAGTAAGGAGGGGAGTCAAAAGACTCACTTTTTAGCTAAAGGTACCAACCAACCGGGATTATCAACGAGTACTCCCGCAACAACTTCCATTCCCCTCTCTCTCGTTTCCCTCGCCGTCTTCTTGCCCAATC